>ENA-ORMS01003388-ORMS01003388.1-human-gut-metagenome-genome-assembly--contig:-NODE-3388-length-10453-cov-2.877188_pt1 | contig 10453 bp, 8 predicted proteins | sample MGYA00242104_ERZ508997 | MGnify/ENA primary metagenome ERZ508997 (study PRJEB26280, sample SAMEA2338704) | human gut metagenome | biome: human gut; feature: human-associated habitat; material: faeces... | reverse complement strand
CCGATACTCTCTATATTTCCAATGTCGGTGATTCGAGAATCTATGTTGTTTCCGATTCAGGCATAACTCAGGTGACGACGGATCACTCCGTTGTACAGATGATGGTTGATAACGGTGAGATTTCCCCCGAGGAGGCGAAGGATCACCCGAAGAAGAATGTTATAACCAGAGCCTTGGGTGTTGATCCGGAGGTAAGGATAGACTATTCTCAGGAGCAGCTTAACGAAAATGATTTGGTACTGCTTTGTACGGACGGATTGACGAATTACGTTGATGACGAAGTAATTTTTGAGGTTTGTAAAACCGAAGACAGATATAAAATTGCCGATAAGCTTGTTGAACTTGCAAATGAAAACGGCGGCGGAGACAACATCACAGTTGTCACCGTAAGCGAGTAATTAAGAAGGGATTCTGTTTATGGAAAATTATGTAGGAAAAAGACTTGACGGTCGTTATGAAATACAGGAGATAATCGGTGTCGGCGGCATGGCCGTAGTTTATAAGGCATATGACAATATCGACGACAGAATTGTTGCCGTAAAAATTCTCAAGGAGGAATTCCTCGCAAATGAGGAATTCAGACGCCGCTTTAAGAATGAGTCAAAGGCTATCGCTGTTCTTTCTCATCCGAATATCGTAAAGGTTTATGATGTCAGCTACGGCGACAAGCTCCAGTATATAGTTATGGAGTATGTCGAGGGCATCACGCTCAAGGAGTATATTGAGCAGCAGGGCGTTATATCGTGGAAGGAGACCGTGCATTTTACAACGCAGATTCTCCGCGCACTTCAGCACGCTCATGACAAGGGCATCGTTCACCGCGACATCAAGCCGCAGAACATAATGCTTCTCGAAAACGGTACTATCAAAGTTACCGATTTCGGCATCGCGAGATTCAGCAGAAGCGAAACGAGAACAATGACCGATACCGCGATCGGTTCGGTTCATTATATCAGCCCCGAGCAGGCTCGCGGAGATATAACCGACGACAAGTCGGATATCTATTCCGTCGGTGTCGTTATGTACGAGATGCTCACGGGTCAGCTGCCTTTCCAGTCGGATAATTCCGTCTCGGTCGCCATTATGCAGCTTCAGACAGACCCGGTAAAGCCGCGTGAGATAAACAGCTCCATTCCTGAGGGACTCGAGCAGATAACCATGCGCGCTATGCAGAAGAACCCGAAGGACAGATATCAGTCTGCCGCCGAGATGATTCTCGACCTCGAGGAGTTCAAGCGCAACCCCTCGATAAAGTTTGATTACAGCTATTTTGTCGATAACGAGCCGACAAAGTTCGTTGATAAGACCGCGCCGGTTACTGTGCCTATGGCTAACTCCAGCGACACGCGTGTTATAGACAACCCGCAGCCGGCACCGGAAGAGACCAACAAGACTACAGAGAAAAACAAGATGATCCCGATTCTTTCCGGAATCGTTATCGGATTCGTTGCTGTTCTCGCGATAGTTCTTATTTGCCTGTATTCATTTACGGATGTTTTCAACAGAAAGCTTACCGTGCCGAAGCTCATAAATAAGAACTATGCTGAGGAGATTCTCGGTAACGACGACTATAAGAACTTTGTTATCAAAGTTAATGAAGTCCAGAACAGCTTCTATGAGCCCGGTCAGGTTTATGCGCAGGATCCTGCGGCAGGCACAAAGGTTGATAAGTCCAACAATGTTATCACCGTTACAGTTGCAGTCAGCGAAGAAAAAGCATCTGTTCCGAATGTTCTCAAGTATCAGCTCAACGACGCTATAACAAAGCTCAAAAACGCAGGCTTTGAGGTCTATTCCGTTCCTCAGCAGAGCACGGAAAAGGCGGGTACCGTTCTGAGTACCTCGCCGGAATACGGCAGACAGGTGTCAAAGGGCTCGACAATAACGATTTATTATGCGAGCGAGCAGGAGCTTATCGAAGTTCCCAAGCTTATAGATGAAAATGTCGAGAACGCAAAGGCTATACTCGAGTCTCTCAACCTTGTTCTTGATGAGACAATAGATGAGAAGAACAGCGATAAGCCCAAGGGCACTATTATCGAGCAGAGCTATGCCGAGGGCGAGAAAGTGCCTGAGGGAACGAAGATAAGAGTTACTGTCAGCACAGGCGTTGCGGCTTCTTCCGAGGCGAATATAACCATAACACTTCCCAAATATTCGAGCGGCACTTCTAAGTCCATAAAGGCAGCGAATAACAACAATGTATTTATGGATCAGAGCGTTATTCTTGACGGAAGTGAGTACACCATAACCGTAAACGGCTCCGGCAGCAGCAACCACATCAAGGTCTATATTGACTCCGAGCTGTATTATGAGTGCAATGTTGATTTCACCAAGAGCCCTGCGGAGATATCGAATGTCAAGCGACATGATGTTTCCGAAAGTTCGACAATTCCCAATGTTGTCGGCAGCAATGAAGCTTCGGCTATAAGCATTCTCAAGAGCCACGGCTTTACCTCCGTTGAAGTCAATTATATAAGCGTTGTCGATTCTTCGAAGAACGGAAAGGTTATTTCTCAGACCCCGAAGAACAGCTCCAAAGCATATCCTTTGAGCACAACAGTAACTATAACCGTCGGCAAGTTTGTCGGCTAAGGTCTTTGTTATGGCAGATGTCAAAAAAGGAATAATATTAAAAGGAATCGGTGGTCTCTACTTTGTGGAGACCGCCGATGCGGTATTTGAGTGCAAAGCCCGCGGGATATTCCGCAAAAGCGGACAGAAGCCGCTCGTTGGCGATGAAGTTGATATACTAATTGGCGAGGACGGGGCAAACAACACTATCGAAAAGATATATTCGCGCCGCAGCGAGCTGATGCGCCCGCCGGTTGCAAACCTTGACAGGCTGTTTATTCTTTCGTCCGTGCGAGACCCTAATCCGAGCACGCTGATAATTGACAAAATGACCGCGATAGCTTGCTGGAAGAATATAGAGCCGGTTATAGTAATCACAAAAGACGACCTCGGAGACACTTCCGAGCTTCGCGGCATATATGAAAAAGCGGGAATACCGTTCTTTTCGGTGTCGAGCCGCGACGGCAGGGGAGCCGACGAAGTGAAGGCCATGCTCAGCGGCCATATAAGTGCTTTTGCGGGCAATACCGGCGTCGGGAAGTCGTCGCTTCTTAATCTCATCGCCCCCGAACTTTCGCTGAAAACAGATGAAATAAGCGACAAGCTCGGCAGAGGCAGACACACAACGAGGGCTGTTGAACTCTATAAGCTTTGCGGCGGATATGTTGCGGATACGCCCGGATTTTCTTCCCTGACCGGAGAGAACAGCGAGATGATACCTGTTGACGAACTTCCGTTTTGTTTCCCAGAGTTTGAAAAATATCTCGGAAAATGCAGGTTTACTTCATGCAGGCACATTAATGACAAGGGCTGCGAAATAGTTGCCGCCGTTGAATCGGGCGAAATCAGCGAATCGCGCCACAACAGCTATATTGCGCTCTACAACGAAGCAAAAGATATAAAAGAATGGGAAAAGAAATAAAGTAACGCAAACGCCGCGCTTTGTATATAATGGACTGAAGGCGAGACTGTTATATGTAAGGGCGGTGGCGAGCGTGAGAAGATGCGGATGCGGCAGAAACGGGTCTGTGTGTATCATAATAATTTCATTTGCGGCCGGGATAATCGCCGCAAAATTCTTCCCGTATTCGCTGTTCATTATTCTTATGCTCATCCTGCTTTTGCTTATCTGCACCGCCTCACGAAGCTTTTGGTGACGGAGGGTGAGAATGAGATGAAAGTGGTAGTAGTCAGAAGCCCTAAGCTTTTTTCCGGAATACTCAGACTCATTTTCGGAATAAAACGGCAGGAACAAACAACATAAAAAACGCCGGACGGCTGTGTATGCTGTCCGGCGTTTTGCTGTATATTTTTTAGGGCTGAACGGTTATAGGTTTGTCTTCGCTCTCGTGCTCTATGGAAACAAAGTTGTTGCGCGGCGCATATGCCCAGCGCATTTCAAACGCCTTCACTCCGTCAAGCGGTATGTAGAGCTGATCTCTCTTGCCTCTGTAGACCTTTGCGGGAAGCTTGAGCTCGCCGCAGTCGGTCTGCGCCACGTCGCTGTCAAGAGTGAACTCCGCATTGTGACCGTAAACGTCAAGATACACCTTGCCGGGAGTCTTTCTGACCTCGCCGCCGATGAATCCGACAAGAACGGAAAGGGGAGCGAACCATATTCCGTCTTTGAACTCGCACGGAGTCGTATATTGGCAAAGCCCGAGATCCATGCCCTTGAACTTCATTCGCGTTGTGTTGTATATAGGTGCGAGCGCGGGCGGATCAATCGAATCAGTCTCTTTGTTTATCACACAGCGGTCGGCAATGCGCCCGTCATTGAGATGAGCGGTAAGCGTTATCTTCGATCCGTCAACCTCGACGACAACGACCATCGAAACCATCTCTTCCTGAGAATAGAACGCACTGTGCCAAACTTTCGGAACGGCGCGGGTTCCGGGCGGATTCAGATTTGAGTTGCCGAGCATATAGTGTATAGTTCCCTGCGACGGTTTGTCAAAAATTTCTTCGTTTCTGACGGGGAAGCTCCTTGAAAAATTGTGCTCATGACCCGAGAAGAGTATGTCGAGCTTTTCCATTCCCTCGCGCATGACGGGATAAGCATCATAATTCTGACAGTCCGAGCCGGAATAGCATATTGGGAAATGATATGATCCTATCTTCCACTGCTTATCGCAGGCGTCGAGGTCTTTTATGAGCCATTCGTTGACCTCTTCGGGACCGTTTATTCCGATTATTGCGAAATGTACATTGCCGTAGTCAAAAGTGTAGTTCTCCGTTTTCCAGTTTTCAGGGCCATTATAGGCATATGAGCCTTTGAACTGGTTGTCAAAGAACTCCGCAGGTTCGGCGTAATATCTGCCTACGGCGTTTTTATAGTCCTTGAATCCGCGGTTGTCGTGGTTGCCGAGAGTCATCATAAACGGGATGTGCTCGGATATTCCGACGAGTCCGCTGAACGCTCCGTTCCACTGAACCTCGTGCTGTCCGCAGTCGGTATTGTCGCCGCCGGTCAGAATGAAGCGGGTGTCGGGGTTCTTTTCGAGCATCTCTTTGACAAAGCCGTTGAAATGCGAATAGTCCGGGCAGTCAAACGGCTCGCCCTTCTGCTGATCCGATACGCAGAGGAATTTGAATTTCGTGAGATTCTCGGGCGCGGTTGAAAAATAGAATTCCTCGCTCCTGTGTTTGTCATCGCCGCAGGTGTAGAAATATTTCGTGTCCGGCTTGAGCCCTGTGAGGTCCGCCCAGAACATATTGCTTATGTCGATGTCGCTCTTGAAAACTTCCGTTGCCGCATCGGCGCGCATAACTTCACTGCTGCCGTCCTCGCGGTAGAGAACATAGCCCTCCTTGATATCTGTGCAGGTTCTCCAGGTGACGGTCATCGAGGTTGCGGCGTCTCCCTTTATGCTGAGCATTATGTGGTCGGGCTGTTCCGTTGAACCTCTTACGGGTTTAACTGCTTGACTCATTTTGATCTCCTTGTCTGAAAATATAATATGACGCTGTAATGTTTCGTACAGCGTCTTTTGTTTAGTTGAAAGGTGTGCTTATCCTGTTATATCTGAAGTTCGTTACCTCACCGCGCTGACTGCATCTGTAGATGCTCATGACGAGTCCTATCGCGATATATATGCAGAGGTTTGATGAGCCGCCGGAGCTGAAAAACGGCAGAGTGATGCCGATGCAGGGGAGAAGCTTCAAACACATTCCGATATTCATGATAGCCTGCGAGCCTATCATAACCGCAGTGCCGTAGCAGACGAGCGAACCCATATTTGTGTTGGCCTGTTTGCCGACAAATACTATCTTGACAATTATCAGCGCTATAAGCGCAAGCGCCGCAAAAGCGCAAAGTATCGGTGGAAACCGTCCGCTTGGTTACAGGACTGGGCCGGATAAAAAGTTTATGATTGACCCGGAGACTGCGCCAACTGTCAAATGGATCTACGACCTATATGCCCAAGGCAAAACCATTGCCGAGATCGTAAATCTTCTGAACAGCCGGGGCCTTCGTACACTTCGCGGTCGGCCGTTTACACATAACAGCCTGCGAACACTTTTGAAAAATGAAAAGTATATCGGTGTGTACACCTATAAGGACGAGGTTCGCATTGAAGGTGCAATTCCGCCGATCATCGATCCGGATACATTCGAAAAAGTGCAGCGGATGTTGAAATACAATCAAAAGGCAGCCGCGCGCAAAAATGCAAAAGCGGAATATCTGCTTACCGAAAAACTGTTCTGCGGAAAGTGCGGCGCAATGATGGTAGGCGTGAGCGGAACTGGAAAATCCGGCGTTCGCCATCATTACTATTACTGTAACGGGCAGAGGCGGAAGATCTGTGACAAAAAACCTGTACGGAAGGAATGGATCGAACAGCTTGTTTTGAAGCGCATTGCAGAACTGCTGCAAGACGATAAGATTCTGGATTTTATCGCCGAGAACGCCTATCAATATTACGTCAGGCAGAATACGGACTCTTCCTACACAGAGTCACTGCGCGCCGAATTGCGCGACACAGAGCACGCGATGACCAATCTGGTAAGGGCGCTGGAGGTGGGGATCTTTAACGACGCGACCAGAACGCGCATGGAAGAATTGGACGAACAAAAAAGAGCATTGTCCGCTTCTCTGGCCGCAGCCAGACTCAAGCAGGATCTCGGACTGAAAAAGGAACATATCATTTACTTTCTGCATCGTTTTTCTGCTATGGACTATCATGATAATAACTGTCAAAAGCAACTGATCCGGGCATTTCTCAATTCTGTCTTTGTCTACGACGACAAAGTTGTTCTGACCTTTAATTATTCTGGAGACGACCGCACAATTACATTGCGTGAAATCGACGCCGGATTGCAGCAGGGCGTTTGTTTGCCGCGTGCCTCGTTCCACCAAAAGAGACAAACAAGCTGAAACGAGCCTGTTTGTCTCTTTTTATCCCACAAATAATCAAAGAAATGCTGTTTTGGAGCGGATTTTCAAGGAAATCCGCTCCGTTTTCATATTAAAAACAAGCCCCAAACAATCAGTCGACGATATAAAGCACTAATATAAAGGTTTTGAATTTGCACTAATTCCACTAATATTTGTGTTTTATATTGAAAACGCAAGTCGAAATCAGTATAATTTAGAAAGGAACCAAAATTATGAAATTGTCATTAGTCGAATCGAGACTTTTCGGAAGGATCTGCTACGGTTACAGAAGGGACAAGCAGGGGCTTGTTGAAATTGTGCCGGAGGAAGCGGAAGTTGTCAGAACTGTTTTTAGGCTCTACAGAGTTGGAAATAGTTTGGAGGATATTCAGGGCTATTTGTTCACCCAAGGGATTCCTTCTCCCTCTGGGAAAGCACAATGGAGCAGAGATGTACTGAATAAGCTCCTAAACAATGGAAAGTACACAAAGGGCATCATCAAGTTTGAAGAATATTGTGACGTATACTTTTTGAAAGGTGAAAACTGCCGGAACCCCAATCAAGCGAAAGTGGTGAACACAAATGCCAAGAGCGACAAAAGAAGAACTGGAATGGGCGTATGCCCTAACCAGAGAGAAGTTTTTAGTTCGTGTGAATAAGCTGTCTCCCATCAGAGCAGCGGATTGGAGTCGGTATTTGGATGTTATCTTTGAGTCGATCTTAAAGGACGAGGCGCCGATCTATGAGCCAAAGATGAACGCCTATCTCGAAGAGACAGTAGCAAAATATCTGCACCCGTCCGATGATTATATTTCTTTGACTGAAATTGCACGCAAGTTTGATGCCGAGAATCCAAGCTACTTAATTCAAAGCTGGCTGCGTAGTCGCAACACAGTTGAGTTCTTGGCTGCGTGGGAGCGAAACAATAATCCGAATTTTGATGAAGCTGCATTTCAAAAACTAGTGGTTGATGCAAAACACCGCAGTTTACTCTGACTCCAAAGAAATGGATCGATCTGACGAATGCGATTGGGATAACATCAAGGCAAGGCAAGGGCGGTGGCACGATGGCACATCCATTTATTGCGTGTGACTTTGAAATGTGGAATGATGCTGATTTCAGGTGCGAAGTGTTGAAGTGCTATACAACTTCCAGCATTGATAATTCTGATGTGAATAGCCAATGATAATGTGTGGCTTGTCTCGAAAAAAGATAGCTGATAAAGATGAGGGAGTATTGTGGATAAGGAACTTAGGAAAAATCTGTTTATTATTGGAAATGGCTTTGATATTGCCCATGGCATTCCTTCGAAATATACAGATTTTCAGAAATTCATACGTTCATTATATATGACCAAAGAACTTATTGACAAATCATATGATAGTTTTTCTCTTTGGAGGTATTCAGTACCAAGGACAAACAGTCCGCTCGGTCATTATTACGAGAATCAGGATTACACTATAATCAATATTTTAGGTTTTCTTGACTATTGTATTTCACGATCTCAAAACCCCGATGTGCCATATAATTTTTACATTAATAGTGATTGGTGGTCTGTTGAGGAGACTTTAGGAAATCTTGATTTAAAAGAATTCTTTCTTGACAAATCAGATGAAATTTTCGAAGAACATTATGATGATAAAGAATGGTTATTATATGATGTTGCTGAATGCTTTAAGTATTTAGAGAAATTGGCTGCTTTGTGGGCGAGCCAGATTGAAGTAAGCAATGTGCAGCCAATTAAAGATTTTTCGAAGCTCATTAATAGCGACAGACTACTTAAGATAAACAATGACTTGTTTATAACATTTAATTACACTCCTACTTTAGAGGTTGTGTACGGAGTGGAGGAAGTTGTACATGTTCACGGTGTTGCCGGGGGACGTGTAATGCTAGGACACAATCCTGATATAGATGTGGATCACTTTTGTGTTCACAATTCAATACCTGAATACTGTAAACATGCAGCTCAAGTATTGTTAAATGTAACTAGTAAGGATACAGAAAAGAACGTGCTACGTTTATCAGAGATTATTACCCAAAAATGTGCAGGAATTACAGATATATATTCATATGGCTTTTCTTTTGCATATGTTGATCTTCCTTATATCACTCTTGTATGTAGCACGATAGATACTAAAAATGTCGTATGGCATTTGCTTGATTTTGACCCATTAAACCGTCGAAATCATTATATCGATGTGATTAAACAGTGTGGTTTTAAAGGAAGATTTTCTACATATCATATTAAGACCAGTATGATAAAACAGGAAAAATCCAATCCTTACAAAAAGCACATTAATTCCAAAAAGGAATATTTAGGAAAAGGCAGATATCTTTTTGAGCAAATAGTGCTCAGATATTATACTGTAAATTACACTCCAACTAGATTAGATGTGCTGCTATTTATACCCAGAATAGTGCGTTGCGGTTTTTGGCTTCTTATTGATTCAATAAAAAGAAAGTGAGCTCATACGACTTATAGATAATATGATCTTAAACTGAGAGAAAACTTAGGAATTATGGAGGCTATACTTAAATGGCAAAACAAGTATTGTATATGGATTATAGTACCGGTAGATCCCTACAGATCTTCCTTACTTATCTAATATCAGAAGGTAAAATTAATGATGAAATGTATTATTACTTGTTTGGAGATGACTCTCTCTCCAATGACGAAAAACAGGCAATGTTGCATCGACATTTCAGAGGGTTCTATGGAATGTTGTCGATGTTAACATTGTATGATGAGATTGTAGTTTATCCTATTAATGAAATTCAGAGATTGGATGAAGGACTTCTTGATGAGTTGGGAATACATTATTCTTCCACAAATGAAAAAAACAAATCTGGAATAAAAAGGATTTTCCAGAACAAAAAAGCGATTTCTGCCGAAGAAGCAGCAAACATTGTTCGTGCAGCTAAAGGTGCTATTCTAAGCGATTTTAGGCAAGAAAAGAGTTACGCTGATTATTGGATAAACTACGACTTTGATTTGTCAGACTCGTTTGATTATTACCTTGAACGAAATTATCATTTATCCGTTCTCCCAAGCTCAAAACCAATAAAGAATATTTCAACTTTACTGGAATTTGATATATTAGGCAGAGGTCCCCAGAATTTGCTGAAGACTGGCGAGTATGATTTTATGGATTACCTAGACTCAACTTTTAGTTCTTTAGCAAAGAGTATGTATGACCGCCGAGGAACATTTTACTCTAGTTTATTTTATAAAGATAGCTGGAGCAACATAAATATGGAAGATCTCGATAAAATGGACGATTTAGTTTTTGCAGCGGATTTTGCAAGCGGCATGGGAGTAATTCCCCACCCTGAAACAATCGAAGAGGTTGTATCGTGGAGAAAACATGCAAATATGAAATCTTTTCGTTCTGTCTTTTCGGATTGGGTTTCTGTATTGCGTAATGGCAATCTCGATATGGCGTGTAAAATGAAAATGGATGTACGCAGAGCAAACGAACAACTAATAAAGCTCGATA
>ENA-ORMS01003387-ORMS01003387.1-human-gut-metagenome-genome-assembly--contig:-NODE-3387-length-10454-cov-16.200212_pt1 | contig 10454 bp, 10 predicted proteins | sample MGYA00242104_ERZ508997 | MGnify/ENA primary metagenome ERZ508997 (study PRJEB26280, sample SAMEA2338704) | human gut metagenome | biome: human gut; feature: human-associated habitat; material: faeces... | reverse complement strand
CAACATCACAGCCATACTCCAGGGTTTCGTTACCGATAGCCTCACCCACCTTGCGCACCAGGTCGGTGTTCCAGGTAGAAGCCAGACAGGTTCCGATAGGGAAACCGGTAGCAAAGTAGCTACGGCTGTCACCTTCGCGATGAGCATCGATATGAACTCCGGCAGGACCATCACACTGTACGGTAGTAGGAATGCCGAGACGAGGGATGGCTACAGTAGTACCCGCAGCACCCGGCACGAACTTCTTCTGATGTCCGAGCATAGCACCGCTGCCCACGAATCCATCGTTACCACCGCCCACCAGCATCTGGGCTTTTTCTTCCAAGGTCATCGCCTTGATTACTTCGTCGATGTTATTGGCATTCAGCTGAGGTGCCGATTGCGCCATCATTGTAGTTGCCATCGCTCCAGCTGCAACGGTAAGAGCCAAATTCTTGTAGTTCATCATTTTTTCGTTTATTTCGTTAGTTATTACTTTTCTGTTCTTTTAGTCGTTTCGTCAGTTCCATGCAGTCCCTGAGAATACTGCATTTCTTCAAAAACTTGCTGCAAATATAATAAAATAAGGTGGAAACACCAAGCATTTCCACCTTTTTTTTCCTGAATTCAACAAGATTATTCCCGGATTTAACAAAAGGTATAGGAAGAACATAACATACTATACATATCCCTAACCTAAGACTAGTCCCGATATTTAATCTGAAAGTAATCAAAAACAAAACATTCCTTCCATTTCAATCTCTCGCAAATTTCATCAAAAAGAAGAAAAAATACTCGAAAACCTTGTAGGAATCATATAATAATCGTATCTTTGCCAAATTATCCAAAAGTTGGGTACTAGAATAAGAACTTTTAATAATGAAAGGTATGGAGCAGAGGAATTCATCCATCGAAATCTATCGTTCCCCTGAGGGAAACATAGAGCTGAATGTAAAATTAGAGAATGATACCGTTTGGCTTACACAAAGCCAAATGGCAGAGTTGTTTGGCCGTGACAGAACTGTGATTTCACGACATGTCAATAACTGTTTTAAAGAAGGTGAACTCGACCCAAATATCACATGTGCAAAATTTGCACATATGGGTATTGAAGGAGACCAAACCTACGAAACAACAATGTATAACCTGGACGTCATTATCTCCGTAGGCTATCGTGTAAAGTCAATCAATGGTACCAGATTCCGTCAATGGGCTAATTCCATCTTGAAGCAATACATTATCAAGGGTTACGCCATCAACCAGAAACGCCTAGACAATTACAACGAACTGAAAGAAGTGGTTCGTTTGATGTCACGTGCAATTACATTACAAGATCAGGTTTCAGAAGGCGAATACAACGGGTTGTTCAATGTCATCAGCGACTATGTTTATGCCCTGGATACTCTCGACAAATATGATTATCAGACATTACTCATAGACAAGACGACTCAAGCCGAGCCGTTCCATGCCACCTACGAAAATGCAATGGAAGCCATCAATGCTTTGAAAGAAAAGTTTGGAGGCAGTAAATGGTTTGCCAATGAGAAGGATGATTCATTCAAGAGCAGCATAGGTCAGATTTACCAAACCTTCGGTGGTGAAGAACTCTACGCTTCGGTAGAAGAAAAAGCAGCCATGCTGCTCTACCTTGTCGTAAAAAACCATTCATTCAGCGATGGCAACAAGAGAATTGCGGCCATGCTTTTTCTTTGGTTTATGGAGAAGAATGGCATTCTGTATGCTGAAAATGGACATAAGAGAATTGCCGACAACACACTCGTTGCCCTGACTCTGATGATTGCAGAAAGCAGAACTGAGGAAAAAGATGTAATGGTAAAAGTAGTCGTCAACTTGATTAACAAAGACAATCAATAGAATTGCCATTAAAAAGCCGCACAACAGCTGTTCTACACATGCACAACAGCTGAAAGACAAGCGCACAACAGCTGATGTGCGACCGCATATCAACTGTTGTGCGCTTCGAGATACTTACTGTTCCAACAACTTCTATTGTATCTCCGAACAACTTCAGTTACTTTTTTCAGATACTTATGACGCATTCTTCAAACGCCAATAACGCTTGAGGAAAGACATTCAAAGCATTGCGGAAGCTTATTCAAATCATTGTAGAAATCTACTTCGCTGTATCCTTTGAGCTTCGCTTATCACGGCGATAACTGCGATAATCATCCAGCGGAATCTCAATATCAGGTTCCACCAGCTCACCCTCACGTGGCAAGGCAAACTTCTGATATTTGATATTCAAACCACGCTCTATCCACATACTCTCATAATAGGTCTGGATGGAAAGAATCTTACGGGTTTCCTCATCGATACCCTCCTGATGATAGAGATCCTCTGTGCGGAAGAGCACAGGCAGATGGTTGCCATCCACCATATAAGTAGTATAGGTGAAGAGGAAGTTGGAGTCCGTCTTCAGATGGATGATACCGCCATCCACGAGGAAGTGGCGATAACGGTTCATGAAGTAAGTAGATGTAAGACGCTTGCGAGGGTTTTTCATCTGCGGGTCAGAGAAGGTGAGCCAGATTTCCTGCACCTCATCCGCAGCAAAGAAGCGGTCGATAATCTCGATGTTGGTACGGAGAAAAGCCACGTTCTTCTGTCCTTCCTCTATCGCCTTCTTGGCACCGGTCCACATACGTGCCCCCTTGATATCCACACCGATGAAGTTCATCTCAGGATAGAGCTTGGCAAGTTCCACGGTATATTCACCCTTGCCGCATCCCAACTCCAGCACGATAGGGTTATCATTGTGGAAATACATCTCACGCCACTTGCCCTTCATATCGAAAGGCACGTCATCTACTACACTATATGGATACTGGAACACGTTCTCGAAACGCTCCATATCCGCAAACTTAGCTAATTTTCCTTTGCTCATTGAATGTTCTAATTACTTTTGGGGTGCAAAGTTACAAAAAATATAAAGACTCTCGTCACAAATACATTTTAATTTTTGATATTTAACCAAACGGCGACAGAAGAATGAAGTTGAGAATCCCAACGAAATAGCAAAATAGAGTTGGCTAGCTTCCTAACTCCAGTTGATTCTTTACTAAGTTGTAATAAGCCCCATGCTGCAACGTAAGCGAATCGTGATTGCCCACTTCCACCACCTTACCATGATATAGCACGATGATTTGGTCAGCATTCTTCACCGTGCTCAGGCGATGAGCCACTATCACCACGGTCTTACCTTGATAGAACGTATTGAGATTTTCCACAATATGCCGTTCATTATTAGCATCCAGCGAATTAGTAGCCTCATCGAGGAAGATGTAATCGGGATTCTTATACACCGCCCTCGCTATCAAGATGCGCTGCTTTTGCCCCTGGCTCAATCCCACTCCGTCACGACCTATCTTCGTATTGAATTTCAGCGGTAATGCCATCACATAATCCCTGATGCAAGCTATGTCTGCCGCTTGCATCAAACGTCCTTCATCTATTTCACCATCATCCACGGCTATATTGCGCTCATACGCTGCATCAAGTCACCCATCAGTTTGGTATCGAAGAATGACATCGGAAGTTTCAGAAGCTTAATGAAGAAATCGCTTACCAAGGAGATATTGATGCGCATGGAAATACGGAGCAAGCACCATCGACGTGCGAAGTCAATCACTGTACGGCTGACGGTGAGCATCAACTGTCCCAAAAGAATGAGCCAAATAAAACCTATATCTTGATTTTTGATGCCGACATCAACAATGGATTGGGTAAGAAATGGCAGGACTAACTGAAGCATACTGCCCATAAGCAGTCCTAAGACTATCCAAGAGAATGCCTTGCGATATTTCTTGAAATATCCCAAAAGGAACTTAAAGGACCGTTGCTCTTTTTTGTTTTCCTCCCCTTCCATCTGATAGGTAAAGAATGCTGGAGTTGTCTCGAAGAACATGGCGATGCCCTTGTCCTCGCCATTGGCCCGAGTACTTATCCAATGCTGTTTGAAATCTTCAAGGTTATAAGTTGTCTTCCCCTTGCCAGGGTCAGCAACATAAAACTTCTTGCCCTTCTTCACCTTATATAATACTACAAAATGGTTCTGATTCCAATGAAGGATGCAAGGCAAAGGGGTTTCTCATAATTCTTTAGGAGTAGCTTTTGCACAAACCGTCTCTATTCCTAAAGTCTTCGCCGTCTCGTTGATTCCAAGCATGGAGACACCTTCAGTTGTAGCAAAACAGAGCTTTGACAGAGAGTCTGAGGAATACTCCCTACCGAAATATTTACATATCATTTTCAAGCAAGCTACGCCGCACAACATACTATCATGCTGATATACTATTGAAAAACACTTCATAGTCTTTGTATTTCATCTTGTACTGAGTTCTTCCCTCTATATTTCTGCTTAACTGGAGAAAGATAGTATTTGACACTGATAGAATAATTCCATAGGCTATAATCCTCTGTCTGTCGGAACATTAAATAACTTAATTTTTCTACTTCCTTGAATTTCATGGTGTGGAATATGTCATTCGCATCAATACTAACACTCAGTTTCTTCTTCAAGAAAGACTTCCGCAGCCCAACATTCAACATCTGATAAGGTTCTATCTTTACAGCATCCTTCAAGCCACCATTACACCAATAATAATATACAGACAACATATAACCTTTAGGCAACTCCACATGCTGATTGGTAACGACGAAAACTTTCATTTTATTATACGTTATAGACTCTCCCATATACTCAGCCGTAAAGAATGGCTTCTCCAAGCCTACAGACAAAGACGGATTCCACCAGCTAATTTTCTTTTGAGCAGAAAGGTTGAATCGCAAATAGCTTATCTTGTCATAATTCCTGTAAGAACTGACAATATGAGTAGGAGCTGACTCTGGCATGTAAAAATCCGTCGTAATATAATTATGAACATAATTGTAGCTTACATTGGCATTGACAAACTTATAACCCACATCCCATTTTAGAACATGCGAGAGGGCAGATTTCAGCAAAGGATTACCTTGCTGATACATATACTCATTTCCATAAAAGCTAGAGTTGCTAAGTTGCCGAAAGGTAGGTCTTGTGATTCTTGACGAAAAAGAGAGTCCATTATACCAATCTCCTTGGCGGTAAGACACACTCAAAGCAGGGAATACATGTTTATCTGTTACTTTTCGACTTTTAGAGTCATCTATTTTATCCACATAATGAGAGGGTACTTGTTCATAACGAATGCCTCCCGACAGATTCCACTTGCCCAATGTCATTTTTGCATCCACGAAAACTGCATATTTAGTCTCTGTATTGCAGAAATCAGAAGTTAAAGTACTTGTATTGTTAGAAACAGCAGAAAGATTACTATTATTTTTGATATAATAGTAATCTACACCACCAGTCAATTTGAACACATCACAGGGAGAGTACTCCAACGACATATTGCCAGAATAAATGTTAATCGCTCCACGTCCAATGTTCAATGTATTTGTTTCTTTTGTTTGTTCTGCCTCAACCGTATTTTGATGATATTTGTTGTGATTATTAACATAATCCAAATTTAAGCCAAAGTCTAGTTGCTTAGAAAAATGACCATTATAAAAGACATTGGCATGATTATAAGAAATCTTATTAGTATAATTATTGTCTATGTCAAGATGTCTTACTAAATTATATTGCCTCAAATAGTCAAAGCCTGTAAAACGTCGCTCTATATCTTTGTTTGCGTTTCCATCCCATTCCACACCAATAATATGATTCGGTGTAAACTCATAATCACAGCTCAATTCCCAGTTATGAGTCATTTGTTTGTTCTTCGCCCTTTCTTTTTGGCTATCATAAGTATGAGTAATATCCTCTATATTTAATTCTTTCACGCTCGGTTGATGGTGTTTGTTTCGATAATCATTATAAGAATAGTTCGCCGACAAAGACAATCCACCTGTTTTTACTCCCACTTTTACATCACCAGAATGTGAAAACAATTCACTTTGTTTCATGGTCTCTCCCATTTGGAGTTGCCAACATTCTTTTTTCCTTACTGTCAAGATCTTCAAGACAGCCTTACCTTCAGCGTCATACTTTGCCCCAGGATTCGAAATCAACTCTACAGATTTTATCTCTGATGGAGTCAACAGTTTTACCTCAGAATCGTTGTGTACTTTTCGATTATTGATATAAATGACAGGTTGTCCCTGTCCAAACACTTCCAAGTCACCATTTGCTGTCGTAACCATTCCAGGAACATGCAGCAATACATCCATAACATTATGAGAGCCTGCCAAAACAGTACCTTCCACATTTGTCAATAGATTTCCATCTTTCCGTTGATATTGAGGGCGGGAGCCTTTCACAACAACTTCTGCCAAGTTCTGTCTTTCCTCCGACAAGACGACAATTTCAATATTGTCTTTACCAATATTTTTAAATACCGTATTATAGCCTAAAGCTGAGACTTTCAGAATACCATCACTCACAATCTCCTCCAACGAGAAAGCGCCATCATCACCGCTTGTCACACCCTTGACAAAAGAAGAGTCAGCCTTATTAAGCAGCAAAACTGTAGCATAAGCTATCGGCTGCGATTTCTCATCCACAACTTTTCCTTTGATCGTTTGTGCATATACATTACAAACACATAATGCCAGTACCAATACCATTAAAACCTTTCTCATTTCTTACCTTGCTACATATAAATTAAACTTTCTGGCTGCAAAATTATTGCAAATTATCCAAACCGCCAAACTTTTTACATCAATTCTTACATCATTTTTACCCCCCCCAGATTATGATATAAAAAAATGATGTAAGAATGTGAGCCTGATTAAAAAGAAATTAGTACTTTTGCATATTAAAAAGTAAACACAGCAATAAAAACATGAAAAAATATTATAGTATAACCATTTTGGCTATTATTGTCATCACATTGCTGCAAGGATATAAACATATCTCTGCAGTACGGAAATTACATCAATAAAGAGACAGAAAAAGCGAATTCCATTTTAAAAGTTGCTACTGATAAAGAATACGCTATCCGAGCACACAAGAATTACAATCCTCATAAAGATGGGAAACAACGTGTCTTCTATAAAGAAATGACGAATGAAGATATTATCAAAGCTAAGCCTAAGAAAGAAGATATTATCGATCTTACAGAAATCAACATTCAAAACCTTAGAGAAAAAGGCATTGTAGAAACAGAGACTGATGCCTTGGGATTGTTGGCTAAAGATAGACTTACCGCTAAAGGGGCTCCCATCAACCTAACCAAACTTTCCCAAATATTTAAGAAAAATCTAAATAAGAACTTTGCCTATACCTTATTAATATTAGACGAGAATAAAAAAATGATTAAGAGTTGCGGGCAAACTAAAGACGCAGAGAGTTGGCAAACTAGCAAGCCTATTGCCATCGGACTCAAACCTGTCCGTTTTGTACAAGCAAAGGTAAATGTCACTCCATCTTCCTTCATCATAAATTCTATCGAAACATTCATCTCTACCATACTGCTAGCCCTCATCATCATCTTCTGTGTAGGTTATCAAATGACTGCTATCAGACACAAGGAAGACCTTTTAAGAAACCACGAGGTTAGTCTTCATGGAACCATACACGACTTGAAGGCTCCTCTAGCGAGTGTCTTGCTTAAGTTGGGATTCATCAAAGACTGCATCAAGGATGCTGACTTGCAAGAGAAGATAACTTCTTCCGAAAGACAAATCAAGAGTCTAGCTAATACCATCAAGACTATACTTATCACATCAAAAGCAGGTGAAAGCAAGTTGGTTATCAATAAAGAGCAAGTTGACATTAACGAATTAGCACAACAAGCACAAGAGCAAATTGACATCAATTATGCCAACAAAGCGCACACTATTGCAGTCATCGACCATCGTGCCCAAAACACTTCGGTTTGCGCCGATAAGTACTTAATAGAAAATGTGATTCACAATTTAATGGAGAATGCAGTGAAATATTCAGACAAGGAAGCAACTATCGAAGTCAACATCAGTCAGGATGAGCGTTTTATCATCATCAGTGTGTCCGACCAAGGCGTAGGTATTGCAAAGAAATACCAAAAGAAGATATTCGAGCAGTTCTATCGCATACCAGCCACACACCACAAGAGTGGATATGGCATAGGACTCGCCATGGTGAAATACGCAGTCAAAGCGCATGGCGGAACCATCAAAGTGGAGAGCGAACTAGGCAAAGGTAGTACTTTTACCTTCACTTTGCCAATCAACAGCAAACAAAAATAGTAAAATAAAGAACCAACAATAAAATATAGAAAAGACAATAGTACTATTTGTCGATGATGACCTAGAATTTGGTCACATCGCTACCAAAATCTTACAAGCAGCCGACTACGAGGTATATTTCCAAAACTCCTTATTTGGTATCGAAAGCAACATCATGAAACTAAATCCCAACATCATCATCCTTGATGTAATGGTGGGCGAAGAAAACAGCTTAGAAAGAATAAACGACATCAAACTAGCGGCAGAAGAAATTCCTATCATCTTTGTTTCTTCCGACACAGGAATTGAAACAGAGGAACAAGCTGCCCAAAATGGTGCAGTCGTATATCTAGAGAAGCCTTTCGACAAAGAAAAGCTACTCATGTGGGTAAAACGCTATGCAAAGAACAATGATTTCAGCAATTCTCGTCAGATTAACATTGGCGCATATACCATCGACACAGAATCACATATACTGCGTTATTGTGGCAACAACGAGAAGACCCTGAGCAATACCGAATTTGCGACATTCAAATTATTGTGGATTAACAAAGGAAATGTCGTATCACGCCAAGAGTTCAAAAATACTGTATGGAAAGGCATTTTCTGTTCTGATGAAAATCTCAACAATGTTGTTTACAATCTGAGAAGATATTTTTCGAAAGACGCATCAATCCATCTTGAGACGATACGTGGAGAAGGTTTCAAAATGTGGATAGAAGATTACAGTGCCTGATTATAGCATAAATTAACAAAAAAAATATGAAAAAATGAAGTGAAAAGCTTGGCTGTTTTCTCTAGAAACATTAACTTTGCAAAAAACATTTAGAGCAAATAAATCATACAGTATGAAGCGATTGTTTTTATTATCAATGTGTTTATTGTCGTTATCTACTACTTTTGCGCAGGAAGCAGATTCGATGAAAACTCAACATATAAATGAAGTAGTAGTTACTGCCCAAAACCATGTAGCTATCAAGGATGGTGTTTCTTATATTCCTACACCAGAAGAGCGTAAAAGTTCTTCTAATTATGCTGCGCTTTTGGCTCGCATGATGGTGGCAGGATTGCGCGTGGATGAATTTTCTAACAAGGTGGAGACCAATTGGGGAAAGGAAGTTCACTTTTTTATCAACGGTGTGGAGGCCAATGGTTGGGAACTGAAAACTCTACGACCAAAAGAAGTGGCTCGGGTGGATTTCTTGCAATCTCCATCGGAACCCAAATACAAGAATTATTCAGCTGTCGTCGATTTCGTGTTACGCAAATTGGCTTATGGTGGGTATGTCATGGCTGAGGCTAACCAAGGATTTGGCAACAATGACTATGGCGACTATGACGTGGCTGGAAAGTTAAGAAAGGGGTGCATGACTTACCAAGCTATAGTGGGCACTTACTATAGGAATGCTCATGAACTAGTGGATTGTAAAGTCTAAAAGTTTAGTAAGACATGTATGCTATGTCATCAATTATCAGTATGCGATGGTTGCAGTTTTACTCAACTTTTAGACTTTACAGACTACTAGTCGGCAATAAAAACATAGATTATACATATAATGATGGCAATCTGAGATTTGAAGGAAAGTCAAAATCTTCAGTCTTATAGCAGACAAGATAACATCGGTACCAACCTCTCCATAAACCCAATGTTCAACATGATGCTGGGACTCAGTGAAACAGAAGTAAGAGAAATGATAGAATACTACAGGGGAGCGGGACTCATCAAGGCACCAACCGACCAACTGATTGCCATTGTATTCAAAGGCAACGACCTTTGGAAAATAGAAGAATGCTAAAAGATACTATATCAAAATAATACCGTACCCCCCAAAAAAATGCTATATCAAAAAAGCGAGGGCAAACCAATGCAAATGGTTTGCCCTCGCTTTTTTCCAGTCCGGTCTATTCTGCCTGAATTCCGAAATACGTATTCAATTCGGCAATGGCAGCGCCATCAGCATTAGGAAGATCCTTCACCAACTTGCCTTTCTCCAGCAGGAGGATGCGGGTGGAGATGTCGGCAACGAAGTTGAGGTTGTGGCTGGAGATGATGACCGTAGTGCCCTGCTCCTTGCAGATGCGCTGAATCATGTGGGCGATAGTCATCTGAGAAGATGGGTCGAGATAGTTGAATGGCTCATCCAGGAGAAGAACCTTCGGATTGATGATCATCGCTCCAATGATGCCAATCTTCTGTCGGTTGCCCTGAGAGAAATCACGGAGATACTTCTTGGTTCCCATGATTTCATCGTGCATAAAGCCCTCAA
>ENA-ORMS01003386-ORMS01003386.1-human-gut-metagenome-genome-assembly--contig:-NODE-3386-length-10459-cov-24.368993_pt1 | contig 10459 bp, 15 predicted proteins | sample MGYA00242104_ERZ508997 | MGnify/ENA primary metagenome ERZ508997 (study PRJEB26280, sample SAMEA2338704) | human gut metagenome | biome: human gut; feature: human-associated habitat; material: faeces... | reverse complement strand
AATGCTCAATTCAGTTGTTTGCTTCCCTAATTAAGTTTTCGGACGGTCTCCCCCACATTCGTATATGTCCTGATGAGATAAGCAACCAGAGCTACATTCTTTTGAGTAGGATGCCAACTGTCCGGTTCTCTGCCATAACCTTCTAGAATCATACGTGGGTAATTCTCTTCATTGACGTGATATTGCTTTTTGGCAGATTTGTACTCTGTTGTTACAGTGCCAAATTTCGAGTCACCTGCATGAATTACCTTGTCACACTTCTTGACACCCTGCGGATTGTAAATCATTCGCATATCTCCACTCAGCTTCTTGTGATTCATTTTCCCTTTGGAGAACACACTAATGATTTCGTAATCCTTCAGCGGCATATTTTTTGCGTGTTGGAAACCTGTTGTATATGGCTTGTGCCAAATCCAGTCGTACTTGAATTTATCCAAAGCCGCCATTCTGAGTTTCGTCGAGAATGGCTCTGAGCCAAAGAGAAGAACAGTACCATTATCTACCAGGATTCTATTCCACTGATGCCACAACTTGTCCAAAGGGATAACGCAATCCCAACTCATACGTATGGATCCATACGGCAAATCCGTTATGATACAATCAATACTCTTGTCTGGAATATCCTTCATCCCTTCCAAGCAATCTATATTATAGATATTGTTAAATTCCAACATATATATTTTATTTTTTATATAATACTCCTTGTTAGATATCTCAAAAAGATATACATCATATTTCTCTGCATCTATTCTATTTTCATACACTAATCATATTTTTTACTTTTCGAAATAAAATACTATAAGGGCTTTAAATGCAGGAATAAGTAAACCGTATGAAATACTCATGTTTACTTGAAATCTAGCTGCATCTCTCAGCAACCCTTCAGCCTGTTGCTTTATGGCATTCCTAAACAGCTCGATGCTCATATCACGTTTACGAAAAATTACAGGCACGGCAAGAAGGTCCTTGTTTCGTTGATTCATCCATATAAAAGCTTTTTAATTTTTCTTTTTATCACTAAACTTTCCACGATACAATGAATGGAAAAAAAGAGACCAAACATCTGTATGAAGATTAGAAACATACCAAGACTTTTTATGAAAACCAAACCGCTATATTTCCATCCAAGGTAAGCAGCTAGAATAACTTCGCAAACCATAAATATGCCACTTGTAAAGCTGAAAACGAATGTATAGACGTTCTTCTCTATAAAGTTCATCTGTAAAATTCTATTAAGAGGGTTCTCAGTTTTATGCGCTAATTTGTATGCTTTCTCAGCCCTACTTATGCATTGTTCTATATATTCCCACTTGCTTGCAATAAATATTATTTCTGAGATAGTCATATCCAATAATCCTGCTACGGCAGCAATATTACGAACAATAATACAGTCCTCACAATATAGCCAAAGTCCTACCCATAGGAGTATTGTACTCATGGAAAGTAAGTTTAAACATTTTTTTTCATTTTCTTATTCATTCAAATTTCGATACGATTAAATATTCTCATTAAGCTTAGACATTTTCTGTTTTTTAATCTTAGAATAAACATCTTTGAAAAACATACAGTCCCAGAATTTTGATATGGGAGCTTCATATTTTTCTCCAAAAAAATCAGAAGCACAATTTACACTGGTCTGGTTGAATGCAATTGCCTCTATATTTCTTATGCTATGAGTTTTAACATAACCACTCAATGCCTGATACTGCAGTGGATAATTACCTCCGCATTCATCAGCGACAGCTTTAAGGCATTCAAGATAAACCGGTATATCTTCGCCGAGTACCTTTGCAAAATCAAATGTAGAACGGAAGACCATCATTTCCTCATAAGTCAATCGGAAATCATATTCCAATTTTCTTATCTCATCATATTCAGAAGCAACCCAACGACTAACATATTCACCCTTGCTATTTGCTTCCTTAACCCATTCCAGATTCAACGGTTTGCCATCCTCATCGACCGGAACATAAGAAGGAAGGTATTTCTTTTCAAGAAACATCCAAAGGTGAGGCATACCACCCCAGGCATTGGGAACTTCAATAGCAAGCTCCCAACATCTATTATACTTCTTTTTAACGTATATTTCAAACATTACTTGTTCTTTTTAAATTCAACACATTCATCCTTCCAGGTCAAATTCCGCCCAATAAGCTTTACTATTGTACCTTTAGGCAAATCTATTGAATGCCCTTTATAATAAGCATTACCTGTATCTTCATTGCGCCCATCATGTTTAGGATACCATTTTCCGTAGTTTTCACCGACGTATGTTGTACCCCATATATGATTTCTATCTTTTTGTGTATTGCCTCTGAACGGTTTTACATTAAAGATTTTCTCTGCACCGTTTTTATCTACGGCTAACCATGTTCTTGCCATAATTATTTCTCCTTAAGTTCTTCAATTCTTTTATCACAGTTCTTTATCTTGCGCATAAAGAAGTCCTTTTTCTTCTCCAGAACAAAAATCGAGTCATACTTACCAACGTAATAATCTCCACCTAACAGTTTGTTTACGTGTATTCTTACGACTTCCTGTGACCAATTTTCTAGAAAAAGAAAATAGGTTTCACAATGTGGGTGTATCATGAGATATTCATAGTTTTGAACTTCATCATTCTTGATGAACGTTACTGAACACCCTTTCGATAATTGCGTTATATCTTTCAATATTTCCATATCTGTTCTTTAATGTTATTAATCAATTTTCCTAATGGTTTCAAAAACATGACCCCATATTTTTCTTTCTATTTTAGAGGGAGTTCCATCTTTCTTTACCAGATTTATTCTTAAATCAATGTTGCCAGTGTACTTGTCATGATCTGTTTCAGGACAAATACTTGAAACAAAACCAGCGTCATACCATTCACAGCTAATTTTGTCGCCTACCTTGAATGGCAAGCTTTTGATATATTCCATCATATCAGAACGAATCTGATTGTTGGCATTTTCAATAATGTTTTGCTGTTCTGCAAACTTTGCTTTTAATTCTTCTTTCGTCATGTTTCAATATTTTTATTAATTTAAATGTACTTTTTCTATTGCCTTGAAAATTTCGAAGGCTATCTGTGGAACCCAAGCGTTGCCGTAGGCTTTTATGGATTCCTTTCTCCACCTTGCGAAAGAAATGGTAAGGCTGTCCACATCAAAGGGAATCCCATCATTTCCTCTACATATAGGGGATTGAGTTGGGAAGTTTTCCCAGCTGTTACCTTTTTGGAAGAAGGAGCAGGAATCATTCCGTTGCATGCCATAGCAGTAAGACTTTTCCCCATCTGAGATTTGAAATTGAGTTTCTTCGTGAACTTCGTCGCTTCCGAAGCACAAGGAGTTGGAAGAAGTCCCTGTTTTGCAGCAAGTGCCAAGGTCGGTCTCTCTGCGGCATTCGGTGATAGACTTTTGTTGGTTCTGCCTGTTCCCTTGTCTAAAGCCGTCGGTGTAGGAAGAAGTTCCAGAGGAAGAAACTCCGTCTTTCCTTTTCTGTTGCATCGTTTCAATCCCTGAGTCTGTATGGTGGGCAACAATCCAGATACGATCTCTTCGGTGGGGAGCTCCGACGGCACAAGCTGGAATAACAAACGGTTGGACTGAATATCCTGCTGCGTTAAGTTCCTCGCAGATTTTTTCGAGCGTGAACCAGCTTTCCTCTCTGTATATGTAATTCTCTTCGAAAAGATCATCTGTCCTTCCCACTTTAATCTCTTCACAGGACTCAACCATTGTTTTGATTCCAGTAACGTTTTCGCCAACGACCCAAGTGGGGTTAATTTCCCTAATTGCTCGTAGCATCTCTGGCCAGAGATAGCGGTTATCATCCGCTCCCCTTCTTTGCCCTGCAAGGCTGAAAGGCTGGCAAGGGAACCCTCCTGTGAGAACATCGACCTTACCATTCCATTGTTCAAAATTTGTTCTTGTAATATCTCCATAACTTATAGAATCTGGGAACCAATAATCTAACACTTGACGAGGGAAATCCTGGATTTCACAGTGGAATAAATTAGTCCATCCCATCCATGCAGCAGCCAGCTCTGCTCCCCCTATACCAGAGAAGATACTTGCGTGAGTCATATCAGTTACTTTTTAATCTACTTTTTAATCTACTTTTTAACTTTTCAAAAATGAGCAGCTGTAAATAGCTTTTACGCTGAATAAAATAGCATTTTGATAATACATATAAACATACCTATATATTTGCATACGTAAATAAGTGAATAGATATATACCACTATACATATATAACGATATAGGTATATACATCTATACCTATATATATACATAATTCAATAGGTATTATCTTCTACGCCCAGGACCACTAAGTCTCATCTTACGAGCCATAGAGAAGCACCGGTTCCAGAATGCATACTCATCTTCATCATCACGTTTACCCCAACCTCCTGTTGGACCTCCTCCTCCGCCACCGTTCTTCGAAATAGCAGTTGCGTTATCCAGATAACCGAGAAAGAGATTGGTTGCAATCTGAGCCACTTGCGTTCCATCATCAGCCATTTCCATTATGGCTGAATTTTCAGAGAACAAAGGACTGTTGACCCTTTCAACGAACGATCTCTGTTCGGGAGATAAGGATGCCAGGTTCCTGCTATATTCCTGCAACCTGTTTTGAACATTGAAGGAAGAAGAAGAATAAAGCAAAGCTTGACCTTTAAGGAATGTTGATTTGTTCAAATCTGCCCTTTCAGTCTTGAGCTGAGACTTCACATTACCAAGAGTCTGCTCTTTATTTTCGATTTCCTGCTGAAGGTTATCAAGTTTTTCTTGCGCAACTTTCAGCTTTTCTAACTTGTCAGCTATTTTCTCTTCACCTTTCTGAATTTCACGTTGCAACAAAGCACTTTTCTGTGCAAACTCTTCTTTCGTGATTTTACCAGAAGCTATATCCTGCTGCAACTTGGAAAGCTCCTGTTTCAGTTCTTCCTGTCGCTTTAAGAGATTTTCTATCATAGTATTCAAACCTTTTACACGAGCGTTTGAATGTATGATATCCCTCTCCAACTGTGTTTTCTGTTCTTTCTTCTTTGAAATATCGCTAGCAAGCATCACGCTTTCTTTCGTAAGATTGTCAATTTCTTCTCTCCAGCGAGAGATTTGCCCAGCCATTTCTACGAGTTCAGCTTTCATCTTCTTGCTCATTTCTGCACGAAATTCCGCAGTAGTTCGATGTTTTGCACCAGTACGTGTAATATCTTCACCTCTTTCAAGACCATACTTTTCGTTGACCTTAGATAGTTCATCATGCAGCTGAAGCATCACTTTGCGATAAACATCTTTGTTGTTGACATCACCCACCCAGAACTTTCTCCAAGAAAGCTTGTTGTCAACAACCGGAAGAAGCGTACAATGTATATGAGGATTAGTTTCATCCAAATGAACAATGAATGCAGCAATATTATCTTCCCCATATTTATCACTCATAAATTTGTACATATCAAGAGCCCACTTCTCTATTTCCGGTTTGCGAACTATATTGGAATTATTGGAACCTTTTTCCAAGTTAACTTTCTGTTCCCCAAAAGCAAGGCGATGCATCTGATCCCTAGAACCGCCAATAATGACGTTTGCAACCGTCCTGTATCTTCCATCAGGCAACCCTGCATTAGGGTCTTTTATCTTCCTTCTTCTAAGGCTTTCTTTTATTCTTTTTGGTATCGATGTAGCCTTATCAAGAGGAGTCACAATACCGCCTTTCGCTATCTCAAAGTTCAAATGTTCTCTGGTCGGATCAAAGTTACCAGAAAGTTTAGCCAGATAAGCTCCCCGGAACGCAACCCGAAGATGCTCGTTACTTTGCGATAAAGTCATACCTTTGCCAGGTTGAACATCAAGTACCTGTTTTGCCATATTATAATTTTTTTAAACCATTGTAAAACATAGAGGGGAAAACAGCCTAAAATTTAACACGGCTTGCCGCACGTAAGTCCCTTTGTAAAAGGGTGTTAAATTCAAGTTTGGGTACCAAACTTGGTATTAGGCTACCCCCCAACGTAAAAACCACCCCCTTCATGCGCAAGCGCATTGGAAAAAACCTGCCCTTCTGGAATATCTTTTACCACAGGTGAAAAATACTTCGAAGAAGACCTAAAGAGAAACCTGGAGAGGCCTCAGGGGGCTGAATAAAAGCTAAGCTGACGAGTTATCAGCACAGTTCTCAAAATCGGTCTTGGCGAATATATGGGGCTTAATAGTTACTCTGTTGCTATTAATGACCTTCTCGACAGAAACAATATTAAGCTTCTGAAGTTTTTCGATGAATGTAATAACACTTGGGCGACTCCATTGCCAAAACTTACTCAGTTCTGTATAATTGATTGCCATTTCATCATCAAGCTCCTTAGCAGCAAGATAACGATCTATGAGATCATAGAATGCTTTAGTTTTAGAAAACTTCGAAGCACCTATTTTGTTCATATAGTCTTGAGACAAATATTCAACCAAAGAAATAGGAACGATTATCATTATGGAAACATTCCCATCACAAGAAGTTTTATCATCTGCATCTTTGTTATGATATATATCTGACATTATCATATTTCTTATTTTTATACCTTTAGAACATCCTTTATTACGATAAAGGATTATTAACCTTTACACCGTATACTCTTAATCTGTTTAAGAGAGTAGAACCTATGACTTTTTTGTTTATCAAAAGCCGGATAAATCCAACTTGCTATCAGAAAAACATATAAGAGTTCTGTAAAAAGAAAGCCACCACCATTAGGAGAGAAAAGCGCAGAGCACATAACTATCAGCATAGCCTTTTGAACCTCAACGGTTGTATGTATGCAAGAGAGAATGCAATCTGCAAGTCTTTTATTGAACCAAATTATAGTTAGCAGAAATGCTATGAGATTCGCTAGAGGATTATTGTAAAACCATTCAAGACCGAAAGACACATTAAGGTTTTCAAAAATGACATCGAAATAATTTGCATTCAGCATATTCTTTACGGAATCATTTTGAGCTGTTGCAAGAGCATACGCTTCTTGCCCAGCTTTGTTATTTACGACCTGTACACTTAGCATAACCATAATCAGTATTAATCTGAATAAATGGCGATGCTTAATACTAACAGACATTCTACGTAAATAGTTTTTACCATTAACCGGCAATTTAAGAAACCATTTTTTCCATCTAGGAATGTTCTTTTTCATTATATCTGGCAAATTGTCTATCTTTGTTTTCTGGTTATTCTTGGAGCAAAGAAGATATCGAACCATAAGAGGTATAGCAATAAGTACTGTTGCCACCAACAATTTTAAATATATCCAAATCATAGCTATTCAGTTTACTCCATAAATATACGCAACATATTCTTGTAACTTTGGCTTTCCAGCACTTTCATTCTCTTATCAGCGGTTACAAGTTTCTTGTAATTCTGAACTTTAAGCAACATAGCTTCAATACTGTCAAAGATATGAATTGTTATAGAATCAACAATACCATATTGTTGTGATTCCAGGAAAACGACAAACATATTATTTTCAACTGGAGTAGAATATGCAAGCACCTTATAAAGTTTGTTGTCGTATGATTTTGCAGCATACAAAATATTCAACTTCATAAGTTTATCAAATTTCTCAGTCATATCTTCTGCCATAACCTGGGAACGTAACGGAATGACCATTTCAAGAAATCCCTGATGAAGGAACAACTTCATTTCATCCACATTTACTACATCACCAAGATTTGCTTTAAATAGATTCTTGGCATTAAAGATAGTCATTTTAAAGGATTCATTCATAATAGAATCCTGATTAATATCAATATTCATAATTACAAACTTGTTGTTAAAAATGATTTCATAAAATATGTAGCAAGTACATCTGTCAAATTATTTGCGCCGTTATTTGAACCTCTTTCCGCACCAAGTTTTTCAAGCAGTTTTGGAAGAGCTTTTGACAGTTCCATCAGCTTATCTTTTTGCTCTGTTGTCAACACTGAAGTAGAGTAATCATCAATAGAAATGTATGGTTGAACCAGCATCCATCGATAGTTGGCTTTCTGATCATTATTCAACTTTTTATTTCTGTTCACATCGTCCTGACAAGTTTCAGCATTAAGGATAATACGTCTATTAAATCTCATAGTTAGATATAACATAGTGCGATCATTTACTTCATTATGTCCCTTGCCTACAATATAATAAAGTCCATCCAAAGCCTTACCGGTCATTTCTGTAAGCTGCTGTAATTTTGGCGTAGGAATATAACACAAGTTAGCCATTATAGACCTAAAGCATTTATCTTCCTCTGCAATAAATGAAAGCAGCTGTTTTTCGTTTCTAATATTACCAGCAAACTTAAGTATTTTTAAATACTTTGGCAAGGCTTCATCAAGGCTTGGGTATATTCCATTATTATCCAAATCCTTGAAGAAGCTTTCAGCTTCCTTGTAGGTATCCGTTGCTTGTATCTTCTCTCTATTTCTTACAGCATTAAGTTTGATGTACATGACATCAGACAAGCTACGCTGACCATCCAATGCCAAACGTGTTATTTCTTTTTTTATGGAGTCAGAGGTCATAAAATACGATAAAGCAATCGGACTTCTAAGCGTCAAGCTTGAATCCCTAGCAAAAACACTACAAGCCGAATCTTGAATTTCCATCCACCCAGAAGTCAAGTCAGTAAGTTCTTCGATGCTTACCTGCTGTTTACCTTTTAGTACATCTAGTTGATGTCTGCACCCTTCAATAGCCTCGACTGGAGTTTTGAAGTCCGGTCGGGAATTACATGAGGACAAAATGACTAGACCTAGCATAAGTCCTCCCATTATTACCATATTACTTTTCATATATTATGTTTTAAAAACTGCTGCAAAAGTATATAAAAATCTCCAGTAAAGTTATACTTTTACAATATTTAACTACACGTACACTTATATTTTAATAAATAAGCAGTTATATTTCTATACACCCAGTCAAAAGTATGTAAAAACCCACAAAAAAGTGATTAAAAAGTAGATTAAAAGAGTAACATCCCCCAAAAATCCAATATGACGGAGAATACTGCATAAGTAAATGATAATAAATCTTCAAAGGAATAGAAAAAGGGGAAATCTTAATCACAAAAAGGCTTCCTTTTCACAAAGGAAGCCTTTTAGATGGTTTTTTATTAATACGATTACTTTACCCTTTAATTCATTCTATGGTGATGCAAAGTTACAATGAAAAATTCACAAACATTCGTATTTTACAATATTTAACTACACTTCAAAATGTAAGGGTATTTTAGATTGCTAACAGAAAAGCAAGCATGAGACCTATAATTGCACTTCCGTATACACCCACTATAGCCCCATAGAAGTGATATTTATTTTGTTTAATGACACAATAGCCACCCCAAACCGCCATTATTAGCCCCAAACACAATATTGCAATATATAATATAACCATAACCTAATCATTTTGCTAGTTCATAAATACCTGGTTCTGTTGTGCAATTATATATAAAATCTTCACACTTAATCAACAGAGCATTTTTACCATAATAGAGTTTCTTCATACCCTTTACACTTCCACTTTTGTGGAAATTAGGAAGGCGAGAGATATTTAATCTCTGCCCATCCTCAATATTTAATTTTTTCATTTTAGCCATAACTATATAAATTAATTGGGATAATTATTACAACCGACCTTTATCGTGATACGAATAATAGTTTCCATCACAAATAACAACATGATCCATAAAGAACAATCTCATGAGTTCACATGCCTTTTCTATATTAAAAGTCAACATATCATCAGCTTTGCTTGGATGGCAACTATTAGAAGGATGATTATGAGCCACTGCTATTATTGTAGCATTATTCAATACCGCTTCCTTTATGATAATCCGAACATCAACAGCAGCTTCACTAATACCGCCAACACTAATTGTAATGTCTTTGATAAGATTAAAAGACTGATTCATCAATAAAAGATGAACTTCCTCATGGTCTAAATTCCCTATCTTTGTGTGAAGATAGTTATATATACTAATACTACTGCCCAAATCCGGATTTGTACCACAACGTTCCAACTGATAACGTTTTCCCAATTCAATTGCAGCATAAAGAGCGTTAGCCTTACTATCTCCTACCCCCTGCACAACTGTTATTTCTTCTTTTCTGCTTCTGCCAAGCTTGTGAAGACTTTGCTCCATTATGTTATAAATCTGTCTAGCCTGTTCCACGTTCTTCTGTGTACCGGTACCCAATATCAAAGAAATCAACTCTACTACAGTCAAGTTCTCGTAGCCATTATTGTAAGCTTTGTATTGAGGTTGCTCCTCCATACAAAAGCCTCTATAATCATTCTGTTCCATAATCTATATGTATTTAAAAGTTCAACATTCAGTTAATTCACTCATTCTCGGACATATCGGGTAACCAGATTCCTGTCTAGCCTTTTTTTATGATTTCTCATTTCCTTCGATCCGAGATTTTTTTTAGAGATACATCGG
>ENA-ORMS01003382-ORMS01003382.1-human-gut-metagenome-genome-assembly--contig:-NODE-3382-length-10474-cov-3.744697_pt1 | contig 10474 bp, 7 predicted proteins | sample MGYA00242104_ERZ508997 | MGnify/ENA primary metagenome ERZ508997 (study PRJEB26280, sample SAMEA2338704) | human gut metagenome | biome: human gut; feature: human-associated habitat; material: faeces... | reverse complement strand
GTGGATGGGAGGGATGTTTTATATAGTCCTGGAGGATGCTCACCACCTTGCGACTGATGGCCTCTGCCTCGGCGCGATTGCTGCGCGTGCGTCCGTAGTCATAGACGCCATCCACGGGGATGAAGCTCACCTTCGACGTGCGGTTGTCCACCGAAGGGAAAGTGTAGAGTTTGCCGTCGTAGTATTGGTTGTTGCTGAAGGCGATGAGCGACTCGTGACGGCTTCGGTAGTGCCAGCTGAGGTAGCGCGAGGCCATGGAAAGCGTGATACAATCGTCAAGGATCGACTCCATGTCGTCGTTCTCAGCTTGGCTCTCGTCCGTCTGCTGCATCTGGAAGAAACTCGTCGGCGGCATCTGCTTCGGGTCTCCCACTACCACGAGCGATTTTCCGCGCGCTATCGCTCCCACAGCCTCGGAGGTCGGCATCTGCGAGGCCTCGTCGAAGATCACGAGATCGAAGGGCGGCTGGTCGAGGTCGAGAAACTGTGCCACGCTCATCGGGCTCATGAGCATACAGGGGCAGAGGCGCGGCAGCAGCGTGGGTATCTGGTCGATGATTTTGCGGATGCTCGCCCCGCGTCCTCCACTGGCTATATAGCGCTTGAGAATGCCCAGCTCCGAGGATTTCGACGCCTCGACCTGAGCCGACGGGATAGTGGAAGCCAGCTTGTAGTAGAGTTCCTTCTGCGTGAGCACTTCGTAGCGAGACGCTATCTCGCGGTATTTTCGTATCTCTTCCTCGAAAAGTCGTCCGTCGAAGAGGTTCAGCGGCTTCTTCTCGTCGATGATATTCATGGCCACCCGCTGATAGACTCCCTTGGCGAAGGCGTCGGCTATCTCTGCCATCGGCATAGTGGGATTGTCCCAAATCTCCTCGACGAGGTTGCCGAGATGATGGTCGCGGAGCATCTGCTTGCGCTGGCACCAGATGGTCCAGTTGCGCACACTGTCGAGATGGTCCGCCCACTGGTCGATATGCATTCCCAGGAAGGATAGCGTGTTGTTGTCGGGGGTACACCCCATCTTCTCCATCTCCTTCAGCTGCGTCGCCACAAGGCGCATGGCCTCGACCTCCTCGTCAGTGAAAGGCAGGGCGGTTGCAGTAGTGTGCTCACTTAGCAGTCCGTGATATTTGCTGAGCGCGTCAAACAAAGGCTCGACGTCCTCCTCCCTCATCCCGGGTCGGTAGGCGCGGAGCTGGCTGAGCACCCTCCGTTTGCCCATCATGCGAGGCAGCCACCATTTTGCGCACGCCTTCCTCCATTCGTCGCGCACCTGGTGGTAGTCGAGGTCGAAGATATCTCTCGTATAGTCTTTTTCTATCTTTTCCTGCGCCTCTGCGGCTATCAGAATCCAGTCCATACCCCGCGTCGATTCCTCCACGGGACGATCCGTCGCGTCGTTGAAGCGTCCTACGGCCTCGCTCACGACGCCTATCTTCTCCCGTATCACCTCCATCGGTCCGCGTAGCTGCTTCTCCAGTTCCATCGACGCAGAGGTGATGGTCAGTGCGCGCAGCGGATGGGTGGCAGGATGGCCGCTGACGGCGAAGACGGTGTCGAGCGTGCGTATTTCCTCCAGGTCCTGCATAAACTGATCTATGGAGAAGTGCTTTATGTAGAAGTCGCCCGGCGCAATAGGTTCGCTTTCCACTGCCGTGATGCGGGTGATACACTCATAGAGCGACACCCCCCACCTCTGCGGGCGGTGATACAGTCGCTCCACGTAGAGGGCGAGGCGACGGCGCTGGCGGAAGAGCTGTCGGCTCTCCTCCATATACTCCTCAGGCTCCTTGATGCGGGTCACGTCCAGGGCCTCCTGAAGCTGACGTAGCAAGTGGCTCTTGGTCATCTTGTTGGAGTGCATCTCGAGGCAGAACGGGTGGAGCTGCATCTTGCGCAGGCGATTCTCCACTACCTGCAGAGCCGCCATCTTCTCGGCCACGAAGAGCACGCGCTTGCCTTTGTAGAGGGCATTGGCGATCATGTTGGTGATGGTCTGGCTCTTGCCCGTTCCCGGCGGACCATAGAGGATGAAGCTGCGGTCCACGCCCGACATGAGGATGGCCTCAAGCTGCGACGAGTCGGCGGGCAGCGGTACAGCGGAATAGTTGGGCGGATCCTTCTGGTCGCTGAGGCGCACGTTGACAAGGTGGCGCTTAGGCTGGTGGAGCTTGAGACGCTTGGCGATGAGCGACTGGATGATGGGGTTGCGCTCCATCTTCTCACAGTTGTTGTGAATGTCGTTCCACATCACAAACTTCGAGAACGAGAAGAGGCCGAGCATACATTCCTCCACCACGTCCCAGCGCTTCTGCGTTTTGATGGCTCCGCGCACCATGGCGAGGACACGTCTCACGTCAATGCCGTGGTCGTCGGCAGGCAGCGTGTCGAAGTCGGGCATGTTTACCTCAATCTGCTGGCGCAGCATCTCCGTCAGCGTGGTGTTGAAGATGGGGTCTTCCTCACGCGTCCGGATCACATAGCGGTTGGCCCCCTTGCGAACCAACTTCACCGGCAGGAGCAACAGCGGGGCGTAACGGGGCCGCTCGCTCCGGTCCGTCTCGTACCATTTGAGCAGTCCGAGGACGAGGAAGAGCGTGTTGGCACCGTTCTCCTCCAGCGCCGTGCGTGACTCGCGGAACAAGCGTCGCTGCGAGAGTTCCAACGCTTCATCGTCAAGATAGGAGACCAGTCGCTTGCGACGCAGGCTGGCATCGGCCAGTTCGCCCAGATCCTGTCGTAGATGCCCCAGCCGTTGGGCTGCGTGCTGACCCCTGCTGGCTTGCCGACGAGTTCGATGTCGGCACCATCCTGCAGCTGGTTTTCGAGCGTGTCGATATGATAAGAGACAAAGGGAATCACCTTTTGTCCGATGCGCATGTTGAGGAGGTTGTTGCGGAGGGAGAAGTCAAGGAGCTTACGCTCCCAGATCTGCGTGCGCGTGAGCACTTTGGGCTGCGCCTGCACTTCCTCCTCGATGGTCTGCTGCTGGCGCACCCATGATGTGGTGTCGCCATGACCCACGCCCTCCGTTTCCACCGTCTCGCCCTCCGTGGGAAGTGGCAGGATATGGTTGACGCGGCAGCAATAGACATCGACGAAGCAGACGATACTGTCGGCCTCGGCGGTGACGTAGCGCTCGGCATTGGCCACGGCGTCCTCGAAACTCACGTCGGCCGAACTCGTCAGGTCGATGCTTTCGAGGAGCACCATCTCGTTGACGCCGTCGCTCATCGCCTTGGAGAGGAAGGCGGCGTCGTCGGACGTGGTCTGCTGATAATAGTTGTCAATGAGCCAGCAGCCCACGAAGGCGTGGCCCTTCTTGATAACCACAAGCGGGTGGAGGCCTGCAGCCTCCAAGGCCGAGGCGAGCAGTACGGTGAGGTCCAGACAGGTGCCCAACTTCTCTTTCAGCACCTGCTGGGCAAGACGCACGCGCTGCCCCTTCTCCTCAAAACTGGCGGGTGGAGCTGCATAGACGATGCCCAAGTCGCGGATAGCCTGGAAGATGGCGGCACACTGGGCGCGAACGCGGTTGGGCTTCTGCTGCTGATACTCATCGAGGGCAGCATCGCCCGTAAGCTCCTCCAGCTTGCGGGCGGCACTGACCAGCACGGGCTGGAGTTCCGGCGCATTGGGCGTGACGAAGGCAGCGATCAGTTCTGGCGAGATACCCACACCCGGCCACTCGTTGGCCGTGAGGATGCGGAGGACGTGGTCCTGGACCTCCATTTCCTCGCCATCGACCGTCAGCGTCAGGGTGAAAGTAGTCTCCACGCTCTCCGAGAGATGGCGCAGCGACTCCAACTGGAGCTGCAGGTCGAGGTCGGTGATCTCTACCGATTGGCCCGCAGGCAGCACGTCAAACGTACGCTCGCAGCCCGCCACATGGTCTCCCGCCAGTGTGAGGACCACTTTCTGCCAATCCTCCTCGCTGTCGTTGACCACTTCCACGCGCTGAATGCATTTCTTGCCATTGCGGGCCAGCACATAACTGATGGCCGGAATGTACTCAATATTTACAATTCTTTCTCCTGTCATACAAAAGCTCATCGTCTGTAATGGCTACAAAAGTAGGCATTTCCCTTGACACAGGCAAATCCGCCATACGCCAGTTTGTTTAGAATTCTCCTTTCAGCACATATTTTTAGAAATGCCACAAATTACTAAAATGCGGAAAATGGAAAGAAAATGACTAAAACACGGAAAGGAAATTAAGCGGATTAAACTCTCGAAAGAATAAAGAGTGGAGAAACAAGGGGAAAAGGGGTAAAAAAGAGTTTTCTTGTTCAAATTCTTGAATTTGGAACACTTTGATCCGCTTCGGCTTTTTATCTGTCGCCATAAGCAACCCATTGGGCGAAAAATCTGCCGCAACGTGCTATGAGCCCTATGGCGAAGCCACACCTGCACAAAGAACAAGACTGGCTAGGCACACCCTCATTTAAACAAGGGTGAGAAAGAAACAATGGCTGTTCAGGAGCAAGGGATGGCCGGGGCTACCTGAAGGATCAGTAGTCCTCTAGATAGCCCTTGGTGAAAAGGTCGTAGGCCACGGCCTCCAGTTCCTTGAGCGTCATTTTCTCCACTGCCCGCTCAATAATGCGGACAAAATGGTCGCGACGGTAGTCGTCAGTATCCGACAATCTGTCTTCCATCTTCATTGGATGTTGCATTCCTTAGTATAAAACAAGATTATTGGCCGTTGCGTTCGTAGAATTGAATCGTGCGTCCGTCGTACTCCTCCTGGCGCACCAGGCGCACCCCTCCAGGCAACTGGGGCGCACGCACGCCCTCTCCGAGACAGAAAGGCGCGGTCTCGACGCGTAGTTCGTCCCACAGACCAGCGTCGAGGAAGGACTGCAGCGTCCTTGCTCCACCTTCCACGAGCAGCGACTGCTTCTTCTCCTCATAGAGATGGCGTAGCACGGCGTCGATACTGTCAAACGGAAGGTAGCCCTCAGGGAGCGTACCCTCCAGTCCGTGGCCCAGGACGATACGTTCGGGGTCGGATCCAGCCCACTCACGCACCGTCAAGCTCGGCGCATCCACCGCCCAGGTTGTATGACCGACGAGGATGGCATCGCTCTCGCTGCGCAACTGGTGTACCAGCATCAGGGTGAAAGGCGAGGAGATCGGTGTCCGTCGTCCCTCTGCCCCCAAGAGCCCATCGGCGGTTTGGGCCCATTTCAACGTGATATAGGGCCGCTGAAGCGTGTTATAGGTGAAGAAACGCTTGTTGATCTCCCTGCACGCGCGCTCCATCACGCCCACCACCACCTCGATGCCCGCCGCTCGCATCCGCTCGATGCCGCGACCCTGCACCTTGGCGAAGGGATCGACGCAGCCGCAGACCACACGCCTCACGCCCTTGCTGACGATCAGGTCGGCACAGGGTGGTGTCTTGCCATAGTGGCTGCATGGCTCCAGCGAGACGTAGATCGTACTCTCTCTCAGCAGCGCTTCGTCCTCGGCCCTCACCGAGGCAAAAGCGTTGACCTCGGCGTGGCCCTCGCCACAGCGCTTATGGTAGCCCTCGCCGATGATGCGCCCGCCGGGAGCTACGATCACCGCGCCGACCATGGGGTTGGGCTTGGCGCCCGCTTGTCCGCAACGCGCCAGTTGCAGGCAGCGCCGCATATACAGTTCGTCCGTTTCTCTTTGCATAGTTTTTTGCTTCTTAGAGGATAGTAGTCAAGGCCTGCTTGATCCCTGTTGGGATGATTGTCAAACCCATTGTTCCTCCATCATATATATAGTTGCGAAGCCCTGCGCCTATCGCTCCACAGCCTCCACGACGTACCCCTGCTGGCGCAGCATGGTCAGCACGCTGTCGTCGCCCGCGAGGTGGCCCGCACCGACCACGAAGAGCGAAGGCTGGGCGGACATGATCGTCGGCATCTTCTCCACCCAACGCCGGTTGCGGTCCACGACAAGCTGCTGGCGGTCCTGGGGACCATCGGAGCAGCCCTCCAAAAACTGCTGATCCATCACCTCGCCCAGCCGCTTCAGGTCCTGGTTTTTATAGGCCGCGATCATATCCTCCACGTCCTGTTGCGCCCGGTCGAAATGTTCACAGAGGCAGACCAGATCGCGCACCTGCTTCTCCAACGGCTGTCCGTAAAGCAGTCTCATCTGCTCGTCGCCCGTCTCCAGTCCATCCGTGGCTTTGTTGTTCTCCTGCGCTACCTTTTGAAAGTAGAGGTCGATGAGGTCGCTGGAGTCGAAACTATCCGCATGGCGCTTCATACAGGTCATCACGGTCAGCACGTTGGACAAAGCCGCTGGTACCATCCGCCCCATCTGCGCCATAATCACGGGGTTGTCGAAGTCGGCCCCCATCACGCTCAGGAGCGCCTTGTTGAGCGACTTCATCTCGTCAGAAGTCAGCAGGTCCTTGATGGTCTTGCCCTCAGGTAGCATCATCGCCTCGGAGACGCGGGTGAGAAAATCCTGAGACAAAGCCTCCTTGAAGTCGATCTCACCCACCACGCAGTCGGTCGTGTTGACCGCCTCGTCAATGCCCACAATCTGTGGGACAAACGACGAGGAGACGACATGCACCGTACCAACGATATAAGACGGGCGCGTCAGGTCTTTGCCACTGATCTTGTAGAGGAGTTGCGCCTGGGCGGCGAGGCCGACCATCGTCAGCGCACAGAGAGTGGAGAGGATGCGCACGGTAAGGGTCGGCAGCTTCATGCTTGCAAAAGGCTTCATACATACCGACTTTAGCATGCGACTATGCTTTTTCATACGTTCTATCTTCTTCATGTGTCCTAAGGATGAGGGGGTGAGTGAAAAAAATTCCTACTATTACTTTTTCAAGTCGAAGCCGACACGCACGCCGTCATAGTTTTTGGAGATGTCTCCCACGACCTGCGCCGTACTGTTGCCACTCACGGCTGCCATCGTCTGGAAGAGCGTGAGCACCTTCTTCGACTCGAAGAGCATGCTAATGCCCGAGAGGCCGTTGCGGACGACATAGCCATTGAGATTGATGAGGAGACCCTTCAGTTGCAGCGAAGCGTCGGTCGGGTTGTAGGTATAGGTGCCGTTCCAGGCCCTGCCGTTGATCTTGGCCGAGAACGTGCCGTCCTTGGCGAACGTCAACTGGGTGTTGGAAGACGTGAAGCCCAGTTTGCGATACTCCTCGCCGAGTTTCTCCTCCACCTTCGCCGCTGCCAGTTCGCCACCAGCACGCGCCAGGAGGTTCTCCGAGGTGAAGGCACATCCCGGACCGTCGTAGCGCCAGGTGCCGTAGAGATTCTCCTTCGAGAGTTTGCCACCACCGATGATCGACGAGATAATGTTGCCGACTGACTCGCCGACACCACTGCCCAACATACTGCCGTTGCCCTGGTTGCCCTGCGTCGTCGTACCGCCACCTATTCCGCCGCACGAGGCGAGCATCAGCGAGGCGGAGAACATTCCTAAAATCAATCCTTTCTTCATGACTCTATATTCTTATTAGTTAATTCCAATTTGGGTCTATTTTTTTGATTATACACACTATGTTTTTATCGATTCGATCAGCTATTCCTTTCTATCAGCCATCTTATCGGGTCTATCGAGCGCATAGCCGATTCTATCATTTAATTTTCCCTTGCAGTCGGAGCTCCCTGACCAGCTGCGCACCCCGCTGGGCAAGATGCGCCTCGGCCACGTCGGGTCTCATCGCCTCCTCCTGTGGGAACCCCTCGGGATGGATACTGCCCACGCTTGCGAATCCTGCATCGAGCAGTCGCTGCGCATCCTGGACGCGACCCGACCACAACACGACATCGACACCTTTGCGCCTGCCGTGGGCCATCACCACGAAGGGCAACTTCCCCATCAGCGTCTGAGCGTCGCTACTCCCCTCTCCCGTCACAATAACGGCGGTTTCATCGAGCATTTCGTCGAAGTGGCAGGCTCCGAGCAGAAGTTCCGCTCCTGAGCACATCGTGGCCTGGAAATACTCCATGAAGGCGTAGCCCAGTCCGCCTGCCGCCCCTGCGCCATGGGCGTTGCGAAGGTCGTAGCCGAAGTGGCGCGCGCTCACGTCGGCGAAGCGTGCCGCCCGGCGATCGATGACCTCAACCATAGCCTCCGTGGCCCCTTTCTGCGGGGCAAAGACGCGGGCAGCTCCCAGCGGGCCACAGAGCGGATTCTGGACGTCGGAGGCGAGGACGATACGCAGATCCTGAAAGTACTGATCCCGCACCGCGTCAAAGCGGTCGTGGGCGCTGCGCCCCAAGTGCTCTATCAGGGCCCGGATCATACCAATACCACAGTCGCTGGTAGCGGTGCCTCCGAGGCCGATGACACACTCCTTTGCGCCACGCATCACGGCGTCGGCCAGCAGTTCACCCACACCGTAGCTCGTGGCCACGAGGGGGTTGCGGTTCTCCAGCTCGATGCGCGACAATCCGCAGGCCTGGGCCACTTCGATGATGGCACGCTGGCCACAGAGACCGTAGGAGGCCTCTATACGGCGCATCAGGGCATCGTGGCAGGCGATAGTGATGCAATCTCCACCCAAGGTCGCGAGAAAGGCATCGAGCATTCCGTCGCCACCGTCGCTCATCGTCAGCACACGACAGGTGGCACCCTCGGATCGCACGCCGCGGGCGAAGGCCTCTCCTGCTGCCTGGCTGGAGAGACACCCTTTGAAGGAGTCGAAAGCTATGAGTATCTCCATGTTGTCGTCTTTCTATGGGCAAAATTAGTCATTTCCATGGTTTCCGCCAAGCTATCGGGCCGAATAATTTGCATCATCGGCGAAGAAAGCGTAATTTTGCGGCATGAATCAAGCATCCGACCACAGCAGGTCCACCATCATCATCCAGGCATTGCATAGCGCCCTCGGCCTTTTCAAGGTGAGACGCGAGGAGCGCAGACTGGCATGGGGCGCCCTCCTCTATGCCCTCGTACTCAACACGATGATTGTCTGTCGCTACTGGGAGTGGTTCTCCCAAGTCACGGACGGCTATCGCAAACTCGTCTTGCGCCACTTCCATATCTCGGGCTTCGACCCCATCACCTACCTGGTACTCAACGACTGGTCGGCGGCCTACAACATCTACCGCCACCCGCTGCTGGCCTTCTTCATGTGGATCCCCGCCCAAGTCAACCGCTTGATCATCCTCGCCACGGGGGTCAACTTCGCGCAGGTCCTCACGGCCCTGTTGCTCGCCGCCGCCACCTTCTACGCCGTCCTCTTCCTTTTTCGCATCCTGCGCGAGATCGTCGGACTGGCCACGGCCGACGCCCTGCTGCTCACCCTTCTCTTTCTCTCCTTCGCCTACACGATGGTGTCGCTCAGCGTTCCCGACCACTTCGGCCTCTCTACGACGGCCCTGATCCTCACCCTCTACGTCGCGGGCCGTAGTCTGCTTCGCGGCAGGCCGCTGACGAAGGCACAGACCGTACTGTTCTTCCTGCTCACGGCGGGCATCTCGCTCAACAATGGCATCAAGGTCTTCCTGGCCAGTTGGGGCACGAGTGGCAAACGCTTCTTCCGCCCTGCCCACCTGCTGCTGGCTGTCATCGTCCCGTCGGCGCTGATATGGGGATTTGCGCGCTGGGAGTGGCAGACGTTCGAGAAGCCGAAATACCTCGCTCGCCAAGAGGCGACGGCCGCACGGGAAAAGAAAGAGCGCGGCGCCATCATGCAAAACCTCATCAAGCAGTCGGCCACGACCGACACTACGGGCCTTTCCCATACTGCCGACAGCATCTTCCGCGCAAGGGCCAAGGAGAAGGAGCGTCGCCGGATGAAGAAAGCGGTCTATGCCCACCAGGGCAAGCCAATGGGACAAGGGGAATTCTCGTCGTGGACCGACGCCACGACCCCGCGCCTGGAGAGCATCGTCGAAAACTTGTTCGGCGAGCCCATACAGCTCCACACCGACCATGTGCTGGGCGACGTGCTCATCAATCGCCCCGTCATCGTCCCCTACCGCTATGCGGCGAGCTATGCCGTCGAGGCCTTCGTCGTCCTCTTCTTCCTCGCCGGCATCTGGATGGGGCGCCGCAGTCGCTTTCTGTGGATCGCCCTGTCATGGATGGGCTTCGACATGATCATCCATGTGGTGCTCGGCTTCGGCCTCAACGAGGTCTATATCATGTCGCCCCACTGGCTCTTCGTCCTCCCCATCGCCATGGCCTTCGCCCTGTTGCGCCTCCGTGGCCGCTGGCTGCTGGCTGCCCGTGTGGCTCTGATGGGACTATCCGTCTTCCTGCTGGCCTACAACGCCTCGCTCTACGTGCAGTACTTGTTCTTCTAAGACCAAGTCAATCAGCAAGAAGGCTCAGAATAAAGTATTAACGAGTCGATTATCGTACGATCAGCGGGGATTCATGAAAAATCAGAAGGTGCCGAGGGCGTCTCGCGCCCCCAGCACCCTACTGCTTAGTCACCCAAGTTGCCGTCGCCACCATCGGGGTTCGTCTCCGAAGACTCTCCGCCCGAGGTCGTCTTGGTGAA
>ENA-ORMS01003381-ORMS01003381.1-human-gut-metagenome-genome-assembly--contig:-NODE-3381-length-10475-cov-2.539060_pt1 | contig 10475 bp, 16 predicted proteins | sample MGYA00242104_ERZ508997 | MGnify/ENA primary metagenome ERZ508997 (study PRJEB26280, sample SAMEA2338704) | human gut metagenome | biome: human gut; feature: human-associated habitat; material: faeces... | reverse complement strand
GGCCGTTACGGCATCATCATAAGTTTCAAAATAGCTATTAGCATCAAGGGGGAACGCGGAAGTTCTATTAAAGCCAACAGCGAAATTTAATTTACCAAATTCCATAGACATAATTCACTCCCTCCTTAACCCAACGTTACAGCCCAATTATTCGCTTTATCGCAAGCAGCTGCATTGTCTTTATAATATACGTTATAAACTTTTGCTTCATATCCGTTTGCGCCTTCGACATTAACAGTTGTCTTCGTAAAAGCACTCAAAGCCTCCGCGTTAAGACCGTTAACGTCTTTAATAGATGTACAAGTTCTAGGAGCAGGGACCGCAATAATAACTCTCATCGCACCAACAGATTCGGAAGCATTAAATGTATTACCAGCTGTATTTGTTCTTCCTGATTTACCGCTCAACGCACGAATTGCCGCGCTATCAAGAGCGGCTGTTTTATCAGTAACAGATCCATAGAAGCTGTTTCTGTAAGCAGTGATCGAACTGGAAGTTGCTGTTTTTGTTCCAGCCGCGATTTGTTTCGCGGGAACTTCTGTACCAACATTGTTTTTAGGAATAGCACCAGCATTATGTGTAATAGAAACAGACAGCTTATAATTCATGCCGTCTGTTACCTGAATTTCAGGGAACGAACCAGTGGCGGTTGTTTGAGCTTCATGTCCTTCAACACCATCGGTTACGCTATACGTTTCTGCCACGATTCCAGTAGCAGGACCATAAGTATAAGATCCAGCGGTTAACGAAGCTGTATATGTAGGAACTACTTTTGTACCAGCCTCTTTTGAACCAGACTGATCCAATGTTACGTGAGCCGCAGGGTTCGAGACCGAAGGATCTTTTGCTTGCGCAATAGTGGACTTAATTACAGAAGTCAAATTTTTATTTTTTGCAGCAATTGTGCCAGAACCAGAAGCAGGAACATGAAGAACGCCAATGTCGGCCGTATAAACCAAATCTTCACTAAAATATACGTTATCGGCACTATAATTGCCATCCATAGCAATCCAACCACCGACATCATTAGAGTAAGCATAAGCCGTATATTCCCAATGCCCCTCGCCAATAACTTTTCTTACGATACAAACATCGCCGTTTCTTGCAGTACCAAAGTCTGTATATGCGGCGATTGCCTTATCTATCGCCTGTTGATCTGTATCACCTTCTGCCTTTTCAATATCCAAATATCTGTGTTCAGATTTTGAAATTTGACCTTTAATATCATTGGCATATTTAAGGTCTTTAAATAAATCTTTGCTATTACCAATTTTAAACAAACCAGTATCGTTTTCAATACCGATTTCTGCCTGTTTAAGAATTAGTGTGGAAGAAGCCCATTCTTCTGCTGTACCGTTTCTCAATTGAATAACGGTATTCAGAATTTTTTCAGTTGCCATTTGCAGTCCCTCCAGTTATAAGTGTAACATTAAAATCAGAGCCGCTACCAGAAATAGCGGGAAGATTTTTCCATTCCGTTTTCCCATCACCGATTTTAAAAATATGGGTATCGGTAGTATAGGATGGTTCTCCGTCTCTCAAAACAATATGATTTGATTCAAATTGAAATTGAGTTCCATGTTTTAATATAAAAATAGTTTTAACAGTTTTTTCCGCCATAGTGCCACCTCATATATATAAATTTCCATCATAAATAATAGTGTCAACACCATCTTCCACTTCAACGTGCGGAATTGTTGCTATTGACGGAACAATATTTTCAACGTTTTTATTTTCTGGGATAGAACCACCCATTACGGATATCTAATCGTAAATTTCATTTAAGAGTTTTTCTAATTCCTCTGGTGATTCACCGCCCTCTCCGACGAGATGCCATATCTAATCTTTCCCAAGATAATATGTAACACCAAGATCTTCAAGAAGAGCGGTTGAACCAGGAAGAGGCACACCATAATTAAAACCAATTGACTTCCATGGTTTATTATGATGCGGCAAATCGCGCATATCTTTTGCGCTGTCGAGTGAAAAATTTAAATAAAAACGATCATTTATCCGTTTTTCCTCTAAAAGAGTTATCAAAGCAATTCTTCCTCTTCAGGAGTTTTTTCTTCTTTCACTTCAACTTTCTTTTTACGAGGCTTAGCAATCGGTTTAGCTTCGGCTTCTTTCAAAACTTCTTTTTCTTCCTCTGCTGCTTTCGCCGCTTCGGCTTCTTTTTTGCGTTTTTCTTCAAATAATTTTTTAATTCTGTTCAAATCACAACAACCACAAGCCATATTTTACCTCACTTCACAAAATCGCGCTTAACTTCTGCAAGAGCGACTTCGATTAATCCTTTAATATCTTTAACACCAGTTGCTTTTAAAAGTATTTTATAAATCATCGGTGCTTTCTTTTTAAACATATCTTCAACGAGTTTTAATTTCTCTGCTCCCTTACCAGAACCTAATTTCTTTTCTGCGTAGGCAACCAAACCTTTAAGATATGTTACAACCATTTCTTTTCTTTCTTCTGGCTTCATTTTGGAGAATTTAACAATATTTACAATTAAATACGCCAATACTCCAGCACAAAGTAACCCGAAGATAATATAAATAATAATATCTTTCATTTTTTATCACCTGTATTATATTGTTTTTTCTGTAACTATATTTAAATAATTTGAACTATCAATCCAAATTTTAGCAGTTCCAAAAGAATCTTTCGACGCATAAACACCGTCTGAAACCTTATTGTTTAACGCCGCTGTTACAATTTTGTTCTGCACTGGATTTGTACTGCTTGTCGATAAGTGATCATCTACAACAATTACATCTGCCATATTATTAATCTCCTTCGCGATTATTTTTACTGCGCCGTATAATCAACCGTTGTTTTATACATATTTCCAGCTGCTACTGTTGTTGTCTTTTTAACTGGATAGTAACCACCGACATTATATGGATCATAAGCATTAAGATACCATTTGCTTTCAGCCGTTGTGCCCGTTACTACGCTACCGGTAGCATAAGAAGGATATGTTCTCATCTTTAACTTCAAGACATACTCAACTATTTTAGTAGGATTTGATGGATTATTATATGGAAAATCATCTGGATATTCCATTTGATATTTTTCAAACACATCATTTGCAATAATATCTGGAATTATATCACTACCATCACGGTAATCTGCTTCCACGGCTTGATTAAGAGCACATGTTACCTTGACGTTTTGCAAACTGTTATCACCAATCCATTCCATTATTGTTTCAGGAAGAACAGAAATTAAATCTGATAGTGTTAGATCACCTATGGAATACGGACAATCTGTAGGGAAAACAGGAACTGCAGTTTGATCTCCATAATCACTTGTGTTATATATTCCGGCCCAATTACCACTAGTAAAAATATAATCAGGAAGAAGATTACTATAAGAACTATTAAGTTTACATAAAATATTCGGATATTGAAGACCTGTAAAACAAGATGTGTCAAAATAAGTTATATTAACTTCAGCATTGTTTTCGCCCTGCGCAAAATAATCGTATACAGTACTTCCCGTCTTATCAAGAATATATTGTAACCCCCACCCGGTGAGTATATAGAAATCACAAGGATTAAGTGTGTCTAACCATGGATTCTTAAGTCTGATCTCCAGATTTATATTTACTTTCCAGTAAGGTTGGGCAAGAAAATTTTCATTTGGAATTAAACGATATAGTTCATCGGCTTCGGGTGGATACTCCACTTCGCTCTCATAAAAAGGACCAAATCCAGGTACATAAACATTGGAAAGAGCATCTAAAAATTCAAATTCTCCCCAATTTGTAGCTCCAGTTATGGTTATGTCTCCGCTGCCAGCTGTCGCTGTTACACCAAGGGTGTTTGATATCTCTTGTGCTATATTATCCTCTGTTATATTTCCTCCTCCTGGATGTTTTATCACAGAAAGATCTGCTAAAACAATAGTCCATTTACCGCTGCTGGAATCATAACTTATATCGTAACCGGCGCTACCATCATCACTTGCATCTAAAATCTTTGTCGGGGCAAACGTAGAGTCTTCTTTTTTATAAATAAGAGGGATACCTGTTAACATACGATAAAGCGGTATCATGTTATGAACAGAGGCAATTGTTATCGGTTCTGTATATGATTCTAATAACGTTGTCCAGCTTTGAACGATTGTATCATCTCCAATGTATAATCTACCATCGCTGTTAAAATTAAACATTGGTGTAACATTTCCTCCAACAACAATAGCAGTGAATTCTTGTCTTGTGTATAACGTCCATGCAGATCTACAAATTGCGAACTCATTTTCGGCGGTCATTTTCGCCATCTTATTTGTTTCAGAGGATGAATCTTCGCTGGTCCAAACGGCATTATAAGCATTAGTATAGTCGGACCAGTTTAATGCGCCAAAACTAACCACAACAGTTCCATTAAGTTTAATACCTTTGCACCCTTCAATTTTAGTTCCGTTATAATAAACACCCCTAAGTATTATAGGTGCTGTTGTGTTATTAAAATATATTTTATTAGTAGCCATTATAACACCTCCTGATTAATTTCCATCGGTGTTAATATGAAGGTAGTTGTCTGCGCCTAGTGAGATTTTTACCACACCATATTGATCTTTGCCATTAGGTATAGTCACTATTCCATCAATCGGGGATGTTGTAACACCACCAGTTTTTATCCCTGTAACTGTACCAACGAGGCCCGTAGGAATTTCAACCCAATTTCCAGTTGCGGGATCTTTATAATTTATAGTTGCCATTATTTTACCTCTAATTCGTTGATTTTATCCCTTGCTTCTTTTCGTTTTGTAAGCTGTTCGGCGTATTTTGTTTTAATCGCAGCCACCTCTTCCGTATTCCCGTCTGCAAGGTACTCGCCAATTTTAAGCACAATATAATCAGTATCAGCAAGATACTGCTTGCATTCTGCCACTTTCTTTATTTTTTCTTGTGCTTTAATTTCTTGTTCTGTATACGGGATATAAACCCTAATATCCTCGTACTCGTCGTATGCTTCTTGTTTTGGAACGCTCGGCGTTTCTTCGATTTCTTCGAGCGTCCTACCGCCGTTCGGGAATTCTTTTACTACTTCGTAATGGATGCCATCAACTTCAATTACTTTACCACCGTTCATCCGAATCGCTTTTATTTTCGATGCAACTGTAACGGTTGGAACTGCAGGAACGGCTTCATGATGTACTTTTAAAATTTTATCAGTTTTTAAAAAACCTTTTGTTAAATCATAAGTTTCTAAAACTTCTGTTTTGTCTTTATTATATACTTTCATTACCTTCTCCTTTAAGAAATTCTTCTCCACATATACACCGTTAAATAAGGAGGCATATTATTATGTGCTTGCGAACCGCCCGTTAAGCCTACATGCGCCTGTGGATCGTCTACTCGCGCATTGTTCGGGCTACTGATAATCGTCAACGGATAATTGTTTGCACCTAACGGGTTATTTGTTTTTTGATCGTCTAGCCAACTAATTCTGTCCGTATGGGAGTGTTGTGGCATTTCGCTTTCCGTAAGAGTATGCGTTGCTTCGCCGCCGGTACTTCTCGCCGTGTACGAATCTCCTGCTCCGAGCAGAAACCGATCTTTTAATTGTGCCCAACTTCCACCAAATAAATCGCCTGGATCTGTGCTATTGTACGAAATATAAATGGCACCGACAGGATAAGCTCTGAGAATTGAAGTGGCCGTTTTCGGAATACCACCCTCTGGTTTTGTATATTTGCTATCAATTAGTGATTCATATTTACTATTCCCGTCAGGATTAATCCAAAGAATTTCATCTGGATTTGTAGGCTAAGTAGAACTTACAGCAACTTCCGATTTACCTGTAATACTGGTTAAAGGTTTAGTACTAATAGTACCTGAAGAATTAATTGTAATAGCAGATTCAGTAGATGGATTAGAGGGTTTTTGAACTGCACTGTCTGCTTTGGCACCTTGAGCAGCTGTCGCGTAATTAGAAGTGGCTGTAAAGGCAGCACTTCCGAGATTTGTTACAGCAACATTATCTGTTGCTGTTCCATTTACTATTAACTTCAATGTACCATTATTTGTCCCAGATTCCAATTTAACTGTTTGATGAGATTGTAACGCAGTATCCGCCTTTCCGAGTGATGTTTGAACGCCACTTGCTAAATCGCTTTTAGGAATACCATCTGATGGCTTTGTATATTTTCCATTTATTTCATTTTTTAAATCAGTAGATAAATCAGCTTTTGAAACTGTTGAATCTGTAATTCCGAATAATGTTCCTGCAGGAAGTGTTCCCACTTTTGCATTAAACTGCTCTTCTGTTCCAATTCTTAAATCTACCTGACTGTAATTTTCATTTTGAGCCATTTTCGTTTTCTCCTTTTAAATTAGTTTTTTTCTCCTTCCCTGCTCTTTCAAACAAAGAAGGAGAAGGAGAATTGTCTATATATCTATACAAGAAATTCGCAGATAAAACTACTTTTTATAATTAGCTCTTGTACTGATAATTTTCTGTTATAGTAACATTTGGTTGAGCATACTTTTGATTGTTATTGTCATTTACTAAAAGAAGTCCACCATTTGTTCTTACTGCACTTACTTGATTATAAGTTAGATTTGTTACTATGGTTGTTGTTACTGGAGTTTTTAATTGATAATAAAGAATAACTCCATTCATTGCTGTTTTAAATGCAGTAGCTGTAGTATACGCACTATTTCTAAAATATAAGTACCCAGATGAATTAACACCAAAATCACCATCTGCAAAGCTTTTATTTAATGCGCAGTTTACATATTTTTGACATACATAATTTCCGACAGAATTGTCATTAGAGGGTGGTTTAATTACTGAACCAAGTGCCCCTGTTACAAAATTACTCCCTTCCGCATCATATCCAAGGCTACCTAAATCAACACTATCAATATTTTGAGTTTTCTTTAAATCATATAATCCATTACCTTTATCGATAACTTCTATATAATCATTAACTCCATTTATTCCATTTAATTCTTGTATTCTTAAAAAATCTATTTTATTTTCCTGATAAGGTTCATAAGTTGTCGCAGTAGATCCTTCTTCAATTTGAACGTCTTTTATATATACTTCATTAGAACCATTGGTGTAATGTAAATAGACATATTTAATTTTCTTTGAAGTATCTGAAGTATATGAATTGTACAAGTAGTCACCCGTACTACTTATATAACTGCTCGCTTCGGTTCCATCTTCATAAAGTACAGCAAATCTATAATTTTTGTCAACCGGGCACTTTACATATCCACTAATAGTTATTTGTTTAGTCCCATCAACAGGTGTCCATAATACATAGTTTGGATAAATACCAATATATGTATTGCTCTTATACTCCCCATTAGAAACTTTTGTGAAAAAGCTAACAGAATCAATATCAAACAAATTCTTTTCAGTAGTAGAAATACCGCTAGTTTTTACATTCCAAATACCATCTAATTTTTCATCAAAGAATTGAGGATAGTCTTTTTTAAATTGTTCTACGGTTGTTGGCTCATTACCAAAACCATACATTGCTGTTAAATCAAAAAATTGAGGTTTTTTCACAGACCAAACCACCGTCTCTTCACTGCTTTCACCGCTTCCATAGCGAACACCGATTGATGTTGTATCGCTAACATTTGCCGTATCTATTTTTTCAGCATTTTTCCATTCATTTGCAGTTAGAGTTGATGTACTACTACTAAACCCATAAATATAAGGAAGTAGAACATTAGAAGCATTTTTTGAACACATTGCCCAAGTTGAAATGTAATATTTATGACCTTTTATAATTGGTTTATTAGCCTGAGTACGAACTCCGCTGTAACTACCAAGTGTACCATCAATAGAAACAACACCATTTGCTACACGTAAATTAGTGTCGCTAACCGTTCCTATTTTCCAATCATTAACACTGCTACAATTTACAGTACTTTTATCCAATAATTGAACAATCTTATTAATTTTACCCTCTACCTTATTTAATGAAATATTAGTTTTGTTTGGTATATGGTAATTTACAGTATCTTTCTATACATTCTCTTCCAATAATTCTTCTGAAAGATTATCATATTTATTTAATATATAACCACTATTACTTGGTATTATTCCCAGATCTAAATATCCATAAGGTACATAAGGAGTAGCAGTTGATCCCGATTCAAGTTGTGCTGTATCTATTTCGGTGAGTAATCCGTTAAAACGCATATAGGTTGCTCCACTTGGGACTTGAAATGCGCCGTTCAACATATTAACCGTCGATATAAAATTATGATTATTGTCATAAAAACAATTTGAAGCTCCACCAGATACTTTACCGCTTATCGTCAACGTGTTTATCCCAACAACAGAAATATAATCAGAAACAAACCATGTTAAATTCACAACCGCTCCACCATGATTACCGTCTAGTTCAAAACCTTTGATTGCCCTACTCTTATCAAACAAATTCCTAGTAGTCGTAGCATATCTTAATCTTTTAATATTCTTATTATTTATTTCTAGATTTTTTAAACCTATAAAACCAATATTAGTAATTAATTTCATAACAATTAATCACCTGCCTCGTAAATGGTTACAGAGAATACCTTGTCTTTATTTGTTGAAAATCTTTCCCAAGCGTTCCAACCTTCACCTACGGTTGATCTAATGTATTTACCTTTAAATTCACCATTATTGCTTGCCCATACATAAAGTATTTGATATGCAGCAACATCGTCACTAGCTGCTCCAACAGATAATTTTAAAGTATTACCGCTCGATGTTATACCATCTGGTAAATTTGTTACGCCTTGGGCACTGTTTGCATAATAATTTCCAAAAGTAACGTACGTATCTAAATTAGCATTAGCAGGTATTAAAGTTGCATTATAACAACTCAGTGTTTCATAGTATCTATTAGCATACTGCTTGTTTACAGAATCTAAGTTATCGATAGGAGCTTTAGTTCTTACAGTACCGGAAGAAGTATATTGTACAACTGCAGAATTAGCAGGAGATTGAGAATAACCAAGCACATTATCTTGCCCAGTTGAATCAATGGAGTATAGTTTATTTACACCTGTTTGTTTTGCTACATACCTATTATCAGATTCAGTCTTTGTGTAATAATTTTCTAAATTTTGTTTTCCAGAAACAGCCAGTGCTCTGGCTACTATATCAATTGCCATAAATGTCCTCCTCAAATCGTTGTTACTTTGTTTTTAAATTTTGTTGTTCCAACTGCGGGAACACTATAGCCGTGCCCCATACTTTCCCATTTGGCACCGTTAGACGGAAACAAAACAAGTTCGTCTCCCGTGTCAACAGAAAAATTTAAAATATTGCGTCCATCAGCAAATTTCTCGCTTTCTAATAATGAGATCATATAGAGCCTCCTTTTTATTAAAATTGTTGATTTTTGTCAATAATTCTTTTGTGCAATTTGCACAAAAATGGTCGTATGTTTTTGTGAAAAATATACGAAAAACTACCATATTTTTAACAATAAAAAAATGCTTTTATTCACATTTTTAAATAGTTAAAAAGAGATGGGGTATTTTTCAACCCCATCTCGCAAAACGTATTTCAACGTTTTAATTTTTTTATTTTAGATTACGCTTCTGTAATCGTAGCTGTTTCTTTCAAAAGTTCAGAACCATCTGCTTTATAAATCGTAACAGTAGCAGCACCAGCAGCCGTCCACTTACCGCCAGCATAATTCGTAAACCCGTTCTTCTCACCAGCAGTCGTTTCTTGTTTCTCAATGTTTTCATTAGGAATCAAGAAAATAGAACCATTTTTAGAAATTCCGAATACAACTGGTGCTTCACCAGCTTTAATGTGTTCGGGATCGATAACGATATCCTTAAGGTTGGTTCTCCAATCAGCACCTTCGGTGTACTTATAGGTATCATACAGATGCTTCATGTCGTGGTTGTACTGTGCTTCGCCATATACGAACTGGCCCATTTCGCCGCTGAGGAATTTCTGACGGCAGAAAATCGTTGCCGGGCGATAGTGGCCAGTTTCGCCCATGGAGTAGGTCAGACCGGTCTTCCGGACAAGTGCGATGATCTGCTCAATCTCAGCGATGGACATGGACATTGGAACAGCACTGTAGACGTTCTTTCCAGCCTCGAGCGCGGCAATAGCCATTTGGCCATGCTGGTTTCTCTGGGAGAAAATCGCGATACAATTGAGCTCCTTACTCTCGAGCATCTGTTCAAAGTTGTCATAGATCTTGTCTACATGAAACAGTTCATCATATTCCTTGCAGCGCTCCGGGAATTTATCAGTAACGCCTACGAACTCCACTGCAGGATGCGCCTGAAAAAGCGGTACAAAAAATCTGCAAAATTGCCCGCACCCAACAAAGCCAATTCTGATTCGTTCTTTTTTCATCGATAAGTCAGCCTCCAAAGCAAAAAAACTTGTCTTTTGAAATATTTGTGTTAGAATTATAACAACCCTGTTGAGGTTTCGTCGTGCATTCTTCGTGTATCTTTTTGTACGGATGTTGTGCGAAAT
>ENA-ORMS01003371-ORMS01003371.1-human-gut-metagenome-genome-assembly--contig:-NODE-3371-length-10484-cov-1.985042_pt1 | contig 10484 bp, 6 predicted proteins | sample MGYA00242104_ERZ508997 | MGnify/ENA primary metagenome ERZ508997 (study PRJEB26280, sample SAMEA2338704) | human gut metagenome | biome: human gut; feature: human-associated habitat; material: faeces... | reverse complement strand
CGGCTTTCATATCAGAGGCAAACAAAGGTACATGCGCCGTCGCCCAACAATCTGCCATCTCGGAAAGGCACTGTTTATGAGCGTCATCCGTTTCCAACCATTGTAGTAATTCATTTCGCCCCTCCTCGGATATATCTCCCATGAGGTAGCTATAAATTAAATCTTCTATGTGTTTATTCTCTATTTCCATGATATTAACAAAGGAGCCGGTTTTCAACCCGGTTTCTATTATATACACCTGTTTTAGAGATTCCGTTTAAGGAGATTCCAATTATTTTTCGAAAAAATTAAATATAAGTAAGAAAAGAGGGTAAAGATCGCCTAAAAGTTCACGCAACTTCGCCAAACCGATCTTGATCTGTACTCGTACCGTACTGGAACTGATATGATTTGTTATCGCTATTTCCTCATAGGTCTTGTTATGGTAAAGATATTGCACGAAGATATCCCGGCATTTAGCGGGCAAGGAATCCACGGCACGATAGATTTTCTCCTCGAATTCCTTATTCTCCAGATAAGCCAACGGATGGGGGTCCGCGTCGATTTGCAACTCTTGTATCGACAATAAGTTTTCTTGTACATCTGATAAAGGGACTTCTTGCTGACGTTTATCTCTTAAATAATTCAGGCAATAATTACGTACCGAGCGAATTAAATAAGCGTTTACCGGATGTATTAACGCCGAATGGTGATTCCATACATTCATAAAAACATCATTAACGATCTCACGTGCCGCCTCCGAATTATAGACATATTTAGTCGCTACGGCGCACAAGTACACGTAGAAGGTCGTATATAATTGTTCAAATGCTTTGGCATCGCCATTATTGATCCGAGATATTATGTCCTCCTTTACAATCAGCACAAACGTCAACCCTTAAGTTTCACTCACAATTGAATCACAAAAATAATGAAATATTCCAGAGATTACCTCATTTTAAAAGAAAGTATAGGGTAATAGCGCCAAACAGCTCGCTAAAGCGGACTGTTTGGATACTTAGGTGACGAACCGGGTGGCATATGGGTGGCATAGCTGTGCCATCCTTATGGCACGCCCTTGCCATCGTTGTGGCACGGCTATGCCACCAGCATGGCACGACTGTGCCAATGCTATGGAAATGACTGGCACTATACGTCGTTACAATACAACAACTTAGATTACTTAGAAGAATTGGCGGCACGCTTCTTGTTACGCCAGTAACTACCGTCACGTTTGCTTCCGAACATATTACGGCGTTTCGACTCTTGCTTGATCGCTTCTTTCTTCTCGGCTACGGCGGCTTTCACCTCCTTGGTCTCATACATATGGCCACCGGCTATGGGGACTTCCTTGCCGATCAGTTTCTGGATATCTTTCAACAAAGGTACCTCCTCGGCGTCGCAGAAAGAGAACGCCACACCTTCACGGCCCGCACGACCCGTACGCCCGATCCGATGTACATAAGTCTCGGGTACGTTAGGAAGCTCATAGTTAATGACGTGTGTCAGATGATCCACGTCGATTCCACGGGCGGCGATATCCGTAGCGATCAGCACACGGGTCGTATGATCCTTGAAATTCGTCAAGGCACGCTGGCGGGCAGTCTGGCTCTTGTTGCCATGGATCGCCTCCGCCCCTATCTCCGCTTTCGACAAGACACGGGCCACCTTGTCCGCCCCGTGTTTCGTACGGGTAAAGATCAATACGGATTCCAGTTCCGGGTTCTCCAACAAGCTTTTCAGCAAGTTGATCTTCTCGGCCTTCTCGACGAAATAAACGGATTGGTCGATCGCGTCCACGGTCGATGAGGCCGGGGTTACTTCCACCTTTTGCGGCTCGCTCAAGATCGTACCTGCCAAGCGCTCGATCTCAGGGGGCATGGTAGCGGAGAAGAACAAGGACTGGCGTTTCTTGGGCAATAGCGGTAAAATACGCTTGATGTCATGGATAAAGCCCATGTCCAACATACGGTCCGCCTCGTCTAAGACGAAATACTCCAAGGTATCCAAGTGGATGAATCCTTGTCCGATCAAGTCCAGCAGACGTCCCGGCGTAGCGATTAATATATCGATGCCTCTTTCCAAGGCTTCCGTCTGGGGCTTTTGCCCTACTCCCCCGAATATCACCGTATGGCGTAATCCAGCGAAACGGCCGTAAGCGGCAAAGCTCTCTCCGATCTGGATGGCAAGCTCACGGGTAGGCGTAAGGATCAATGCCTTGATACCCCGTTTGTAACCTTTCTTCTTCTGGAGATATAACCGCTGGATAATCGGGATGGAGAAGGCCGCCGTCTTACCGGTTCCTGTCTGGGCGCAACCCAATAAATCATAACCTTGCGAAACGATGGGAATCGCTTCTGATTGTATAGGTGTTGGAGTCGTATAACCTTCTTGCACGAGAGCCTTACGTATCGGCTCTATCAAATCTAAATCTTCAAATGTCATTCTAAAATAGGGTGAGCCATCACGGCTCGTTATGTAAATAATGTGGGCAAAGGTAGTAAAACTTTATGATATAAACTATCTTTGCGCTTTTTATGCCCGTAAAGCGATATGAAAGAATTATTACTACTACTGAAAAAGTTCTTCGGATATACCTCCTTCCGTCCCTTGCAGGCGGACATCATACAGCGTATCTTACAGAAAGAGGACTCGTTGGTGCTGATGCCCACGGGTGGAGGCAAGTCGATCTGTTTTCAGCTACCGGCTATCTATCTGCCGGGTACGGCTTTGGTGGTGTCCCCCTTGATCGCCTTGATGAAGGATCAAGTAGAGGGGTTGATCGCCAACGGCATCCCTGCGGCGGCGTTGAACAGTATGATGCCGGAAGAGGAGCAACAACAGGTGAAGCAACTTTGCGTGCAGGGCAAGATCAAATTATTGTATATCTCCCCGGAACGGATCAAGATGGAGGCGGACTGGTTCCTGCCCCGGCTGGACATCTCGCTCATCGCTATCGACGAGGCACATTGCGTATCGCATTGGGGACATGACTTCCGTCCGGAATACACGCAACTGGCGATATTGAAGGAACGTTTCCCGAAAGTCCCGGTCGTGGCCCTGACCGCTACCGCCGATAAAATCACCCGGAAGGATATCCTAGAGCAGTTACGGCTTCGTACGCCCCAAACGTTCATATCATCGTTCGACCGCCCGAACATCTCCCTCACGGTACGCCGAGGGCTTAACAAGAAAGAGAAGATCGCCGCCATCGTCCATTTCATCCGGAGGCACCGGGAGCAGAGCGGTATCATTTATTGCATGCGCCGCAACGATACGACCGAGCTGGCCGATGAGTTGGCGATGTATAATATCAAGGCGATCGCCTACCACGCCGGCCTCCTGCCCGCCCAACGGGAACAGGCCCAAAACGATTTCATCAACGACCGGGTGGACGTGGTGTGCGCCACGGTAGCTTTCGGGATGGGTATCGACAAGAGCAATGTCCGCTGGGTCGTGCATTACAGCATGCCGGGGAGTATCGAGAACTACTACCAAGAGATCGGCCGTGCCGGAAGGGACGGGATGAAAAGCGATGCCCTCCTGTTCTATTCCTTGAGCGACTTGATCGTACTTCGCCGTTTCGCCGAGGAGAGTGGCCAAAGCGAGGTGAACTTGGAGAAGCTAAACCGGATGAGACGGTATTGCGAGTCCGATATGTGCCGCCGCCGTGTCCTGCTCAGTTACTTCGGCGAGGAGGCGGACCATGATTGCGGCAACTGCGACGTGTGCAAGAACCCTCCGCAACGTTTCGACGGCAGTGTCTTGATACAAAAGGCGCTGAGCGCCGTTATCCGGACCGGCGAGCACGTGGGCATGCAGATGCTGATCGACATACTCCGTGCCTCCGCCCGCGCGGAGCTGCTGGAGAGAGGATACGATAAGCTAAAGACGTACGGAGCCGGACGGGATCTCTCTTATAAAGAATGGAAGGAGTACATTTACCAGATGATCCAACTCGGGTACATGGAGATCGACTACGCCGCCGAGCGTGTCTTGCGGATGACCCCGCTAGGCAGGCGTGTCCTGTACGGGGAGCAAAAGGCCCAGCTCGTCATCTATCGGGAACCGGATGAGCTGACACGCCCCGTCCGGAGAGGCGCCCAGCCGATCCGGCCGATCCGGTCCGCCTCTACGGACGAGACCTTGCTGGACTCCCTCCGCCAACTTCGCAAGCAAATCGCCGAGCGAGAGCATACGCCGGCTTATATCATCTTCTCCGACGATTCTTTGGAAGACATGGTGGAGAAGAAACCGGTCACCTTGGACCAGTTCAGCGACATCCGGGGCGTGGGGCAAATCAAGCTGGACCGGTATGGGAAGGTGTTCGTGGCCTTGATCCGGTTCGTGCTGAAGCTACCGAAATAAGAAGAACACATGTTAATGTTTTTAGCTCCTAAATGGAAATATAAAAAAATCACATATATTTGTCTACAATTATTAAGCACAATGCCTCATATTCATGATAGACAAACATTTTTCTCTCCTCACCCACCTGCTCTGTCTGTGTTTTCTGGCAGGATGCGAGAATGAGTATTTCAAAACGGGGAGTATCCATATCCAATTGAAGAAACCTTCCGGATACGTAGATATCTCCTTGGCGAATATCCCGGTCACACTAATCAATCAAAGTATAGGCTGTGTCTACACCACGACCACCGACACAAATGGACTAGCTCTATTTGAACTAACCGCTGGCATATGCGCAATCTCCGCAAATCTGGCAACAGGGATTATATATTGAGTGGTAGCCTCTCCAATATCCAGTTCGAGGCCAATGGAGAAGAACGATCCGTGGAAATACCTTTGGAAGTGTCCGAACGAGGCCGTCTACTGATTAGCGAGATTTATTTCAGCGGTTGTCTCTGGCCTGACGGGAAAAATGTCTATAACAAAGATCAATACCTCACGTTGGTCAATAACTCCGATGACTTGATTTTCCTAGATGGCCTATGTATCGCACAAGCAGGACCCGTAAGCGTGACAAAGCCTTCCGGATGGATGCTCCATACCGATATGAAAGAAATACCTTTATTCATGATGTGCTGGGAGTTTCCGGGAACGGGAACCGAATATCCCATTCAACCGGGGGAGCGACAAACAATAGCGATTAACGCCATAAACCATACCAATAGCGAAGTGGGAGTTCCGGCCTCGCTCGATTTATCCAGCGTGGAATGGGCTTTTTGGGATCCTATCTTGACCGGAAGCCAAATCTCCGCCGGTGTAAAACCTCTAAACTTGGTATGGCGTGGCACTGGTTTCTCCTATCTGTTTTCCATGAACGGCCCGACGATCCTCTTGTTCCGTCCCAAAACGGACTTAAGAGAATGGATCGCCAATCCGGATCACATCCAAAAAGAACCAGAGAGTTTCAATACGCTAAAATACCTCCATATACCCGCTGATTGGGTGCAGGATATCGCGAATTTCGTCTCTTCAACCTCTACGGTAGCTTACACACGTATCCCATCTTCTATGGATGTGAGTCCGGGTATAGCCACGTCCGGCGGTTCCGGCCTGGCAATGCGTCGGAAATATGAGCAAGAGGGGAAACGCTTCCGCTGGAAAGATTCCAATAACACCGCCGAGGATTTCGAGAAAACTCCACCTTCCTTAAAACGGTAAGCCTCTATGAAGATCACTATCATTCTATATATGATATCACTATCTGTCTATGCCTCACGGTCATGGGCTCAACAAGAGAGCGCATGGGCTTTATCCGCCAATCCTGTCAGCATCAGCTATGTACCTAAGGACAGCGCTATGGAAGCTGGTTTAAGTTATTTGATCCATCAAGCCGCCTTACCTGCCAGCGACCAGCCGGATCAAACACAGACCTATAGGGCTTATGTATCCGGTAACCGAAAGCTGGGTCTACTTTGGCTGGCGGGTGGTATCGATTGGTCGCAAAGCCTACTGGAAGGGAGAAAATGGAATTTATTATCGCAACCGGACTATCTGATTACGGCCGGCGATTCCTTGGGAGAGCCACAACGCATCGAGAAATACAGGATCTACGGACAAGCGGCTTACGTCTTATCCCCGAAAATCAAGGTCGGGATAGATGGAGACTATACAGCTACAAGCAACGAAGATCGCTCCTCTTACCATATCTACCATGGGATGGCACACTTAATCCGGATATCAGGAGGTATCGTTTACGAACAAGTACGCAGACGTTTTGGAGCCTCGATCCATTATACCCATCGTACAGAGGAATTAACGTATGATACGGATAGTAAAGATAAACTTTATACATTTCCTCTGGGTTATTGGCTTCCGATGCAAGAATTATCGGGAAGTTTCCTGTTTCGCAGCCAAGGAAAACGCCTAGGTGTTTCCTTGCAAACGGAAACCCTAAAAGAGCATTGGAGTCTTTTCCATGATCTCTCCTACGAGACCCAGCAATTAGCGGACAATCCAAATAACTCCGGCAACTTGAGAGGCTGGGAAGAACGGCTGCATCAAATCAGTTACCAAGGTCGTTTTACCCGAACGAATAAATCGCGGACGCATATCTGGTCGCCCACAGCCCGATTCAACCAAACTACGGCCAACCGCATATTACAACGGAATCCCACCACAAGCTCGTCTGCCATATGGACTACATTCGCCACCTATCGCCTAGCAAGGCAACGGATGTTATCTACCCAACTAAGTTACGAGGCGACAAAGAATGATACTTCGGGCGGAAAGGCATCCACATGGCAAATGACTGTCGGATGGAATCGTTTGGAAAATGATTTCTACATATATCCTTTTACGGTCAAACAATATACAGGGCTCTTCCACGGAGAGATCGCGTTTCTTCGACAAATCCGCCTACCTAAAGAAAACAAGCTAAGTATCCGCCCGTCCGTGTATATCGTATCGGGCTATGGTACCGAGATCAAATGGGAGAAGGAAACGCAGAAGGATGAGAATGGCTCTGCAGAAATCAAGCTAGAGCAGAACATGCAAAAAGTGAACGAGGATTTTATTGCTCGCACGGCAACCCGTCTGGGTATCGGTACGGAAATGGAATATCGGCATCCCATTCATTCCGCCTTATCAGCGGGATTTCGTTTAAAGGGTAGTCTCGAACAAACGACAAGTCCTCAATCGACCCTCGGAGGGGGTGGAAACTTCAGTATTGTCATCTGGCTATAAATAGGTCTAATACTATGCGTTACTCAACTTTGTACAAAATACCAATAAGGATCGTGACGATATTTCTCTTATTATCATCACTTCATCCGGGCAATTACCTTCACGGGCAAGAGCAACCGGATACTCTGTCCTTCTATTTACCCAACATTTTGGTAACAGCCATAGAGTCTAAGACTCCGGGTACGGTTTCCTTGCTTCCTGCATCAACATTGGAACACACGCAACCGATCACGATCGCTGATCTGACACAGTTATTACCAGGAGGTCTCACCAATAATTCTGGGGTGACAGACGCACAATATTTCTCAGTGCGGGAGGTTTCTTTAAAGAACGGGGTAAACCAATTTCATAAGAACGCAGCTATGGGTGCCCAAATATGGGTAGACGGCTCTCCTCTTCATTTCAACACCGGCATCAACGAGCCTTACGAAGGATATGATGCCCGTTTTCTATCTCTCAACCAAGTGAAAGAGGCGGAAATCATCCGGGGAATACCTTCTGCCCGGTACGGAAACTTAACAAATAGCGTATTATTACTCAAGACTCATCAAGGTAGAATGCCTCTCTCCACCAGCATACGTTACAATCCGAAACTGAAACAATATATGCTTGGAAAAGGCTTCTGTATCTCCCCACAAGGCCATACGCTCAACCTGTTAGCGGACTATACCAGCCAAGGCGATTTCCATACCGGCGGCATACGCTTGGCAAACCTTTACCATTGGTTGCCCGCAGGGAAAAAACTAGAATTAAGCCTTACTTACACCTCTCGCATAGGAAAGGAAAAGCAATTCGTCAACGAGCAGAATCATACACAAAGACAACGATTGGATCAGCGATTTTCCATACAAGGGGAATGGCAACCCGACCGACGTTGGCTCAAGAAGCTGTCTCTGAGAATAGACGGTTCCCTTCAAAAAAGCAAACAAACAAAGAGTCAGGTCAACAATGCCTCTAGCCAGCTTTATACAGACCAGAAAGAGAGCGGCGAATGGGAAGCCCATGTTTTATCCTCAAACTACATGTACACATTAGTCAATGAAAGCCGACCTTTTTATGTAGAAACCGAGATGCTGGCGTCTACCTCATTTCCGCTACGGCAGAGACGTGAAATCAGCTTAGCCGCCGGATTCTCATGGCGTGGTGAGGGCAACGAAGGGCGAGGCAGGGATTTCGATCGGCAAAGGCCTCCTTCTACATCTATCCGTCCCCGCTCATTCCGGGAAATCCCATCCTTGCATACGTTCGGTGGCTTCATTGAGGCCACATACCGGACTCCCAACCTCCATGTAAAAGCCGGATTAAGAAATCAAGGATTGAAAAGCCGGGATTATGCCTTAATCTATCAGACAGAACCTCGCCTGAATCTCTTATGGTCTCTCTGCTCCTCTCCCTCCGGCTATACATTGAGTTTAAAAGCCGGGGTCGGATGGATCAGTTTCATGCCGACATTGGAAAAACTCTACCCGGAAGCTATTTATAATGATAAGGTCTCTTTCTATTATAATGATAGCAATGAAAGTGGAAACACCCTTGGTATTCTCACGACACATGCCCCCGGAATGGAACGAAATATGAAATTAAAACCTACCGTAAATCGAAAGATAGAGGTTGGCCTTATAGGGAAGACTCCGGCCATCCGACTAGACATGACCGTTTTTTTCGAGAAACAAACGGATGGCTTTTCCTCCTCGGCGCAATATATTCCATTCAGCTATCGGGAATATGATTATCTATCAACCGCCCAACTTCGTCCTGAATACAAAAATGGACAGGTATGGGTGAACGGTAAGGCTGTCCCTTATCAAGAGAAATATAGTTACACGCCGGTATCTGTACCAGTCAATACACTCCATAGGAAGAAACATGGGATTGAGATGGTAGCGGACCTCGGGACTTTCTCACCCTTGCGTACCTCCCTAATCGTAGACGGGATTTGGTTATATGTACGAGAAAAGAATACGGCCCTTAACGGGATCTGGCCGATCCAGTACACAGATAAAACAGAATACCCCTACGTAGGTTTTTACGACAAGCAAGGCGGACCGGGAAATGAAAGTCGTTCGGAGATCATCTCCACGAACTTCCGTTTCATCACCCGCATCCCCAGAATCGGACTGGTCACTACCCTTACGTGGCAAATGATATGGCTCTATAAATATCGTACGCTCTACAACGGTAGCACTGGCGAGAATGTATGGCCCCTATATTGGTGTGGAACAGACGGAATCATACATCCGTTCACCGAGGCACAGAAAGAGGATCCAGCCTTCGCGCCTTTACTCTCCACCACTGCGCCGGAACGATTCCTGCCAAACTCTTATAAACCATATGGTATGCTGAATATTCGGGTAAACAAAGCTTTCGGAGAGCACATCACGCTGGCATTCTTTGCCAACAACCTCGCCGATTTACGCCCCACTCGCTATTCAGCCAGCACGAGATCTTACCTTCAACAAAATACCCAGCCTTTTTTCGGTCTGGAATTACAAATAAAACTATGACATCATGAAAACAAGCATACTTTACATATTCCTACTGTCAGTCCTTTACGCCTGCGACTCCCACTCTCTTCTTCCACCCAAGCAGCAATTGGATCAGCAAATAGCGCAACTGAATGATTATTCTTTGTTGAGCGGTCCCTTGAACGACCAGCTATGCGAAGAGATAGAAACCCATGCCCAAGAAATAGGGAATGACTCGCTTTTGCTGGCAACCCGCCAAATCATATACACTCGCTATTGCAGATTACAGGACACGGCTCATGCGAGAATGCTACTCGACCGCATGAAACCTTATGCCATCCGCATAAAAGACAAGCACCTTCTCATGAATCACCTGCGTATGGCATTTCTTCACGCACAGACACGCCAACCCGCAGAATGCGAGCGATGGATAAACGAGGCACGAAAATATGCATATATAAATCCTCAAAACTGGTATATCACGGCGGCTAGCGCTTGTCTTGAATGTGGATTATATCCCCAAGCACTCATCTATGCGGATTCAGCATTGGTGAACTTGAAATATAAAGTGATAAGCTCTCCTCACTTAGTAAAAGCTATAGCATTAAGCCGTACGGGAAAGACCGCCGAAGCGGAGGAATGGACCAAACGATGCATTACCGATATCCGCCACTTTCAGGCGAAACACCAAATACACACGATCAGCTATCTGCAATATCAACTCTTCATGGAATACGCCGTCTCTCTCCGGAAACATGGAAAAAACAAAGAGGCACTATCCGTATTGGAGGAATTAGACAGAGTCTCATTCAATAATGTCGCCACGCCTCTCTTGAGGAACAAAGACAATATCGAGGAATATAAGGAGCGTGGGGCAGGTATGTTGTC
>ENA-ORMS01003365-ORMS01003365.1-human-gut-metagenome-genome-assembly--contig:-NODE-3365-length-10498-cov-3.472470_pt1 | contig 10498 bp, 9 predicted proteins | sample MGYA00242104_ERZ508997 | MGnify/ENA primary metagenome ERZ508997 (study PRJEB26280, sample SAMEA2338704) | human gut metagenome | biome: human gut; feature: human-associated habitat; material: faeces... | reverse complement strand
CGCCCGCCGCTAAGGGCACCTACATAAAGAGCCTGGTGCTTTCCACCACCATGGGCCCCGGCGTCAAGTTCAACAGCATGAAGTTCTAAAAATGCTTACGCATTTCGCAGTGAGTGCTGCTCGCACTCGCTGCGAGAAACAGCCTTCCCTCTCGCGCCATTGGCGCTCCCGGGCGGGAAGACTGATAAGTAAGAGTTCCTAACGGAACTCATCCGTTCAGGCGAATGAATCGCCTGAGCCGGAATAAAGCCTTCTATAAAAATATAGAAGAAATCTCAAAAAATCCGTTGACAACTGCGGGGCGGTATAGTATACTGCCCCGTGGAAATCAAAATACAGGCCGAAGACAGCAGGCGTCCCATGCGGACTTAATTTCCTGCCGAGGTGAATGCAAGCTTATTCAGCAAGCTCTCATCCTTTGTCTTAGGCAAAGGATTTTCATTTTGTAAGGAGGTGAAACCAATGGCAAACCCCGCAAATATCGAGGTAAAAGCGAAACAGGTCGAAGAGATCCGCGAAAAGCTCGAAAAGGCGCAGTCTGTTGTAGTGTTCGACTATCGCGGACTGACCGTTGAGGAGGTAACCAACCTGCGCAGCGAAATGCGCAAGGCCGGCGTTGAATATGTCGTTCTGAAGAACCACATCGTCAACCGCGCAGCCCAGGCAAACGGAGTGGACGAAAGCTTCCACAACTATCTGAAGGGACCCTCTGCTTTCGCGTTCGGTTATGACGATGCAGTAGCGCCCGCGCGTATACTGAAGGACACCGTCAAGAAGCTGAAGAAGTGCGAGATAAAGGGCGGTATCATAAACGGCGTAGTCACCGACGCAGCCGGCATGAACACCCTGGCAGATCTGCCCAGCAGAGAGCAGCTTATCGCAAGGCTGCTTGGCAGCATGATGAGCCCCATTTCCAAGCTGGCTATCGTTCTTGGCCAGATTCAGGAGCAGAAGGGCAGCTCCGATGCAGCACCCGCTGAAGCAGCGGAATAATTTATCCCAAGTTAGAACAAAGAATAACACAGGAGGAACAAGATAATGAATAAAGAGCAGCTTATTGCTGATATCAAAGCTATGACCGTTCTTGAGCTGGCCGACCTGGTAAAGGCTCTTGAAGAGGAATTTGGCGTATCCGCCACCGCCGCCGTCGCCGTTGCCGGCCCCGCCGCCGGTCCCGCCGCCGAAGTTGAAGAAAAGACCGAGTTCGACTGCATACTGAAGGACGTCGGTTCCGAGAAGATCAAGGTCATCAAGACCGTCCGCGAGCTGACCGGTCTGGGCCTGAAGGAAGCCAAGGACCTGGTAGACAACGCTCCCAAGCCCATCAAGGAAGGCCTGCCCAAGGAAGAGTGCGAGAAGATCGTCGCCATGTTCAAGGAAGTCGGCGCCACCATCGAAGTCAAATAAGTTATTCACTTATTGTGATGCTAAAAGAGACTGCTTCGGCAGTCTCTTTCTTTTTGCCCCCCCGGCTGTTATTGTTTACGTCACCCCCCTCAGTCAATAGCTAAACCGAGCCCAGGTTGGAACAAGGTCGCCTTACTCACTGCCGTTCGTAATTCTCCCTGTTCCTGCCCATTCTCCGTTTCGCTTACTCGTCCACAGGACGCGCTCAACTCCGAACCCCATAGACAAACCCCCGTTTTCGGGTTTATAATTATATATGATCTTAGGAAACGAGGTATATTTTTCATGCTCAGGCTCACAACCGATAAAAAGATAGACATTATGGATGCGAAGAACGCCCCGTCCGCGCGCTGCAAAAGCGGGGACACGGTGCTGTTTGAAACGCTGGATTGCTACGATTGCTCCGTCACGCGGCAGGGCGAGCGGCTCAAGATAGACCGCATGCATAACCCCGCCACAGGCCCCCTGTTCGTTGAGGGCGCAGAGGCAGGCGACGCGCTGAAGGTTGAGATAATTAAAATAACCACGCGCGACTGGGGCGCGATGGGCACCAGCTTCGGCGAATTCGGCTTCAAAAACGTGCAGGGCAGCGATCATTCCATGCATGTTTACGATATTAAGGATGGCGTGGTAAGGGCCGGCGGGTTTGATATCCCCGTTGACAATATGATAGGCGTTATAGGCGTTGCCCCCGCGGGCGAAGGCGTGCTCACCGTTACCCCCGGCGCGCTTCAGGGCGCGTGGGACACCGACACGCCGCACAGGCACGGCGGCAACATGGACAACCGCACGATCGGGGAGGGCTGCACGGTGTACTTCCCCGTCGGGCAGGACGGCGCGTACTTCGGCCTGGGCGACGTGCACGGGCTGATGGGCGACGGCGAGGTTTTCGGCTACGGCCTTGAGGTAAGCGGAGAGGTCACCGTCCGCGTAACCGCAGTAAAGGGCATGAAGCTTGAGCAGCCCCTGCTCATAGAAGGCGGCGACGCAATGACCGTTGCCAGCGGCGAAACCATGCAGGAGGCGACCGAGAAGGCGCTTGAATCCATGTATCATCTGCTCAGGCAGTGCGGCCAGGCTGAGGGCGAGGCCGGCATACTTATGAGCATGGTGTGCAACATTGCGCTGTGCCAAATGGTAAACCCGCTCTTCACCGTGCGCGCCGAAATGCCTGCGCGTATGCTTGAAAAGGTTATAAAGGGCTGATACAGCAAAAACGGGAGCCATAAGCGGGGACGCATATACAATAGGCGACGGAGAGAGTCTGTTCTCCTTCGTAATAACATGGGCAGATTCCGGAAATCCGATTTATGTCGGATTATTCGATGCCGGCAATGGGGAAACATATTTAATTCCGCTTGAAGGCGGAACAGGCGCCTTCGATGCCGATTTATCGCGTGTTCCGCGCGGCAGCTACTATGTTATTGTACTCCATCAGGGAAAATATGAGGCCGACATTACAGGCTCCGTTTCATATTGCTTCAAGTAACGGATAGAAAACTCTATGGACACAAACCCAGCCGTAAACACAATACGCGAAAAGCTTTTTGCGCTGAAGGATGAAAAATACGCGTCCTTCAGCGCGTCCCTTGTGCCGAACGTGGAGCGGGAGCGGTTCATTGGCGTGCGCACGCCGCAGCTGAGGGCGCTTGCAAAGGAGCTTTGCGGCACGGAGGAGGCGCGCCTTTTCACGGCGGCGCTTCCGCATTATTATCAGGAGGAGAACTGCCTGCACGGCTTCCTTGCGGAGCGGATAAAGGACGAGGGCGAGCTTTACGCCGCGCTGGACGCATTCCTGCCGCACGTTACCAACTGGGCCGTGTGCGACCTGATATCGCCCGCGCTTTTCAAAAAGCGCCAGGCAAGCCTTATGCCAAAAATAGACGAATGGCTTAAATCGGGCGACGTATACGCGGTGCGCTTCGGGTTAGGCATGCTTATGGCGCATTATTTGGACGCGCCGTATTTTACGGAGGAAGTGCTCGGGCGCGCGGCGGGCGTTACGAGCGATGAATACTATCTTAAAATGATGGTGGCGTGGCTGTTCGCAACGGCGCTTGCCAAGCAATACGACGCGGCGCTGCCGTACATAAAGAATCGCCGCCTTGACGCATGGACGCACAATAAGGCCATACAGAAGGCCATAGAAAGCCGCCGCGTGACGGACGGGCATAAGGCAGAGCTGAGAACGCTGAAAATAAAATGAACCGCACTTAGCCGGAGCTAACTCCGGCTTTTTTTATTTGCATGGAGCGCGTGGAAATTGTGAACAAAAATGGGAGTGTGTTGCGGCTGTAATTATAATGAAGTATAATAAAAACACAAGCATTCAATGCCGTGTAAAACGGCGGGTCTTATTGTGTTTTGCGGCTAAAGCAGGCCGCGCCGTATTGATTGGATTGTACTTAGGAACGGAGCGAATATATTTCCCATGTATCATAAATTGCAAAATCGTGATATAAGCAAGGGATATATTTAACCCAAATCACCACCACACAACCGGAAAGGAGCGACGACATGAAAAACAAAGGAACAAGATGGCTGACAGCGCTTTTGGCCACCGCTTTACTGCTTACGGCTGTGCCGTGCGCGTATGCTCAGGGTGCGCCGGCCTTGCAGGAGATGGAGGTTACGGCTAAAAGGCTGAAGGTAAGGCATTATCCCGGGGTTGACGATGTGCCCGTGGTTACGGAGCTGAAGCGGGGAGACAGGGTGACGCTGCTTGGCATAAGCGGCAAATGGTCGTATGTAAAATGGGGCAACGGGGGCCATGACGAGCAGGGCTATGTATTTTCGCGCCACATAAAGCCCGCGGGCGCGCTGCTGTATTTTGCAGCGCAGGAGGTCAACGTCCGCAGCGAGGCAAATTCAAGCTCCCGCATACTGGGCGTTTTGCAGGCGGGCGAGGCCGTGAAATTCATCAAAAAGGCAAAGGGCTGGGTTCAGGTTGAATACAACGGCGCAAGCGGCTTTGTTTACGGCAAGTATCTTACCAAAAACCGCGCAAAAAGCTACTTGGGAAGCCGCCTGGCGCAGGAGCTTGGCAGGAGCGACATAAAGGCGGTTGAATATATGTACGGCGGCAGAGTGGGCATCCACGGCCTTCAAAGCAGCGCGGATAAGCCCGTGCTTGCCGTAGCATACGGCCTTAAAACGGCGTATAGGGAGAACTTCATGCGGGTCATGGTATACGAATACGCCACGGAAGCGGAGGCGGTGCAGGTGCGCCGCGCAGTCCTTGCGCAGGAGGGCACACCGGGCTGGCATACCGTATATTTCCAAAAAGGGAACACGGTTTGCACGCTTGACTGGAGCTATGGGGAAAGAACCACGGATAGGGAAGAGCGGCTTTATCAGCACGCCTTCGACACGCTGAGCGCGGCCTACGGGGAATTTATACCCAAGAATTAAAAAGCGGAGAGGTTTCCTCCGCGTATAATCCCCCCGCAGGGCTTGGGCGGGGCGGGCTCACGGTTATCCGATAGCATTGCGCCCGTATGAATTCGGGCGGGTACTTATAATCATTAAAAGGAGGTAATATTTATATGGAAAAAGCAACATCTATTCCGCGGATAGGAAGCAAGCTGAGAAAAAACATTTTAAGAATGCCCGAAGCCGTTTTTCAAGCCAGCGGCATAGTTATAAACGGGCGCAGGATAAAGAGCTGCGTTTTTACGACGGATCTGGCAATTATACGCAACTGCGACGCCGACGCCGTGTTCGCCGTTTACCCGTTTACGCCGCAGCAGGTGATAAGCGACGCAATAATCAAGGCCTCCTACATACCCGTTTTTTGCGGGGTAGGCGGCGGAACAACACAGGGACTGCGCACGGTTTCGCTGGCAAAGGACGTTGAAATGCAGGGCGCGATGGGCGTTGTGCTCAACGCCCCCATATCCAACCCCAATATGCTTGCCGTGTCCATGGCCATTGATATACCCGTTGTGGCAACGGTTACAAGAATGGATACGGATATTCGGGCGCGCCTTGACGCGGGCGCATCAATTCTTAACGTAGCCTGTGCCGACCGCACGGCGGACATTGTGCGCAAAATACGCGAAGGCTTCCCCGATGTGCCCATAATTGCATCCGGCGGCAAAACGAACGAAACCATAAGCCGAACAATAGAGGCCGGCGCAAACGCAATAACCTACACTCCGCCCTCCACGCAGGAGCTGTTCAAGCAGATAATGGCGGGGTACAGGGACGAATAATAAATAAAGAAAACGGACGCGGGCCGCGAAAGCCGTGTTTTCCCCAAGGTTAATAGTTTGTTCACTTGTATTGGGCGCATATTGCATTATAATGGAAGTATACTAAAGCCATAAGGCCAAGGTAGAGAAATAATACCGTAAGGGAGGATTGAACTATGAAAACACGTAAGTTGATCTGCTTCGCACTCGCCGCGGTAATGATGCTGTGCGCCGTGCCCGCCCTGGCGGCGGGAAATAGCGGCTGGGGCACCACGCCGCAGTATGTACCCGAAAGTGCGCTTGAAATGACCCTTTCAAGCAATATGTTGACGCTCGCCAACACCACGCTGAGCATAACGTTCACCAACAAATCCAAGCTCACCAACTATTCCTTCGGCGATTCATTCTCGCTGGAGGTGGCAAGGGACGGCCGCTGGGTTCCGGCCGCCAATTACAGCGGAAATTATCCCTACTGGGGATATACGCTTGCGCCGGGCAAGAGCGTAAGCGTGAATCTGAGCCTTGCAGGATACGACCTGAGCAAGGGCGCACTCTATCGCCTGGGCAAAAGCGTTTATGACGAAAGGTGCAGAATAAGCGAAACGGTATATGCCGAATTCTATTATGACAAGAATTACGGCAGCGGCTGGAGCGGCGGCTGGAGCGGCCCCTCAACGCCCTCTAACCCCTCAACGCCGAACTATGGCTACTATGAATACCGCTATGCCACGGAGCGCGTGAACGTGCGCACCGGCCCCAGCACCAAGTACAGCGTTATAGGCGTGCTTGAGGCGGGCGAGCAGGTAAAGCTGATAGGCTACAGCGGCAAGTGGTCCCAGGTGATATACCGCGGCCAGGTAGCGTATGTATTCACCAAGTATCTTGGCAAAAACGCGCCCTCATACCCGTCCGTACCCACTCCGCCTTCACAGGGCTGGGGAACCAAGCTTTACACCACCACCAACCTTAACCTGCGCAAAGGGCCCGGCACCAAGTACGGCATAATAGGAACGCTCAGGGTCGGCACAGCCGTCACCTTCGTTGAAAAGAGCGGCAACTGGAGCAAGGTAGTCTGCGGCGATTACACGGGCTATGTGTTCACCAAGTACCTGACCAGCACCGCCCCCATGGGCTACGCCCCCGGCTACGGCTGGACGAACGGCTACTATTACCCCGGCTATTCCGGCAGCACGACCCCGCCCTCGGGCTATGTCCCCGGCGTGGGCCTGTTCGTCCCCGGCACGAGCAGCGGCTACGGCTGGAGATAAGAATAAGGGAGAATAAGCAAGCAATGAAAAGAGCCCCAATGGGGCTCTTTTTGGTTGGGGGATAGCCAAAAGGCTCCACCGCTTGCGGGGGAGCTGTCTGTGAACGATAGTGAACAGACTGAGGGGGAATACCTCACGGCACTTGGCTTCTTTGAGCCATTCCCCTTTCGGCACTTCGTGCCACGAACGCTGGTTGGAATATGGTCGTCTTGCTTTGCTGCCGCTTGCAACACTCCCTATTCCGCCCGATTCTCCCCTCGCTTTATCGTCCACCGGACGCGCTCGGCTCGAATCCCCCGCACGCGGGGACAGCTTTTGTTTAGCGCTGCCTAAAGGCTTCTTCTCCCCTTCCCGCTCATATTGCGATGGCGCTGCGGAGAAAAATAGTATATAATATAGGTCGGGTTTCGGCGCAATTTGCCGAAACGTGCAAAGCGAGAAAATATATTCATATTGGAGGAATGACAATGGGTGTACAGAGCAGCTTCGGCTTCACGCTGGGCAGGATGGAAAAGGGCAAGCTGAATAAGATTACCGACGTTCCCGGCGTAAGGGTCGGCCACGTTACGCGGCACGAGGGCGACATAAACACGGGCGTAACCGCAATACTGCCGCATACGGGCGATATGTTCCACGATAAATGCCCCGCCGCGAGCCACGTTATAAACGGCTTCGGCAAAAGCATCGGCCTTGTGCAGGTGAACGAGCTTGGCACCATTGAAACCCCATTGCTTTTGACAAACACCCTTTCCGTAGGCACGGCCGCCACGGCGCTGGTGAAATATATGCTGGAGCGCAATGCGGATATAGGCCGCGACACGGGTACGGTAAACCCAATGGTATTTGAATGCAACGACGGCCATCTTAACGATATACGCGGCCTGCACGTTACCGAGCAGAACGCGCTTGACGCGCTTGCAAACGCCGCGGACGATTTTGAGGAAGGCGCAGTGGGCGCGGGCAGCGGCATGAGCTGCTATTCGCTCAAGGGCGGCATAGGCTCCGCCAGCCGTGTATTTGAGCTTTACGGCAACAAATACACCGTGGGCGCGCTGCTGCTTACCAACTTCGGCACGCTCAGGGACCTTACCATAGGCGGCGAGCGCGTGGGTGAAAGGCTTTATCAGAAAAAGGAGGCCGAAAAGGCGGCTGAGCAGCAGGACAAGGGCAGCGTTATAATCATAATAGCTACCGACGCCCCCGTATCCGCAAGGCAGCTTCAGCGCGTTGCCCGCCGGGCGCAGAGCGGCATAGCCCGCACCGGCAGCATATCCGGCAACGGCTCCGGCGAAATTGCCCTCGCATTCACAACGGCCAACCGCATACCGCACTATTCGCCCAAAAAGCCCATCGCCGTAGACGTGCTCTTTGAGGACGATATGGATCTTATGTTCCGCGCGGCGATAGAGTGCGTTGAGGAGAGCGTCATAAGCAGCCTTACCCATGCCGAGCATACCAAAGGCTTCCGCGGGCACGAAAAAGAATGCCTTGCAGAGCTGCTGTAATAAATCTGCATTAAAATCCCAAGGCGTTCCATGCATAAATTGATTGCTAAAGAGCGCCGAAAAGTATACAATATATAAAGGTTTTTCCGTTAAATATTCCATTAACGGAAAAATTTCGCCAAAACACGTTTATTTAGCAGCAAAAGGCAAAAGAAGGAGATACCAATGAACAAAAAGGCCATCATTATCGCTCCCCGCGCGCTGTATGTGTGCGCACCCGCATTCGATGCCGAGCCCGACGACGAAGGCTGGTACGGCCACGTCATCACCTGCACGGAAAAGCTGGACGGCGGCTGGTACAAAATAGTTACCCCTTACCGTTACGAAACCTATGCCCATAAGGACGACATGCTTTTCGATAAGGCGGAAATAGCCCGCCGCGAAGGCGAGGACACCAAGCTGCTGCGCGTTTGGGCGCTGGCCGGCGATGTGCATACCGAGGCCACGCATAACGGCAACGTGCTCATAACCCTTTACCGCGGCGCGATAGTTGAAAAAATAGAGGATGAAAACGTGCGCGCGGGCTGGACCCATGTTCGCCTGTACGGCGGCGCGGAAGGCTATATGCGTTCGCTGCAGCTTGGCGCGTATTACGATAAGCCTGCCCTTGGCGAAGAAGAGCTGCGCCACGCGGTTGTCAGCCTTGCAAAGCAGTATATGGGCACGCAGTACCGCTGGGGCGGCAAAACCCCGCTCGGCATAGACTGCTCCGGCCTGGTCGGCAGCTGCTATCTTATGTACGGCGTGGACATGTACCGCAATGCGGACATAAAGGAAGGCTTCTGCGTACACGAAATAGAGCGCAAGGACATGAAGAAGGGCGATATGCTGTTCTTCAAGGGCCATGTTGCAATGTATATTGGCGATGGCAAATATATCCATTCCACCAGCCGCGCAGGCAGCGACGGCGTGGTTATAAACAGCCTTTGCCCCTGCGATCCCGATTACCGTGAGGATCTTGCCAACGGCGTGCTTGCCGTAGGCAGCATTTTTTAGGAGGATATTATTATGAGCATGAACCAGAACGACGACATCCGCTATCTTGACATCGGCTTGCCGGAGGACATTGCACGGCTGAAGGCCGTGGGCGATATTGACAACGCCCTGCGCCTTATCGACATGCACCTTGCCGACCCCAATACCACCGCGCCCCTTGCCGCCTGCATGAGGGTGCAGCGCGAAATAATGCTGCGCCTGCCAAGGAACTATCCTTACACGTTTGAAGCAGCCATGGCGTGCATACGCAAGGATATTCCCGATTTTACCGAGGAGGAGTTCCACGCGCTTGAGGATATGAACAAAATAGGCTGGATATTCATAAACGGCGAAAGGCGCTATTTCAAGCGCTTCCATCAAACCCTGCTCAAGGTCAACGCCGACTACGCCGCGCGCGCCAACATTAAGGATACCGGCACGAGCCAGGGCGAGGATAAGCCCACCGAGGCCGTAAGCATGCTGGATCGCTCCATGAACATTATGCGTGAGCGCGGCAGCTTCGGCGTACACCTGCGCATACGCGCCTCCATACGCATAAATGACGATGCGTTCGTGCCCGGCAAGGTGGTTAAGGTGCATTTGCCCATTCCCGCCAAGTGTATACAGCAGAGCAACATAAAGCTTATTGCATTTTCGCATGAGCCTAAGCACATCTGCCCCGAGGATGCGCCCATACGCACCGTGTACTTTGAAGAAAAGCTTGAAGAGAACACGGAATTCTTCGTTGAATACGAATACGACAATATTGCCCCCTACTGCGATACCTACAAGCTTATCCCCGATGCGGAGCAGCCCAGCGATTTCGATACGCAGGAGCAGTCCCCGCACATTGTTTTCACGCCGTATATAAAGGAGCTTGTGAAGGAGCTTAGCGCAGGCTGCGCTAACAACCTTGAAAAGGCCCGCAATTTCTATGATTTTGTTACAACAAAGGTAACGTACTCCTTCATGCCGGAATACTTCTGCCTTGAAAGCATAGCGGAAGGCTGCGCGCGCAACCTGAAGGGAGACTGCGGCGTTCAGGCGCTGCTGTTCATAACGCTGTGCCGCTGCGCGGGCATACCCGCAAAATGGCAGAGCGGCTTCTACTCCGCTCCCGGCGATATCGGCTACCATGACTGGGCGCAGT
>ENA-ORMS01003364-ORMS01003364.1-human-gut-metagenome-genome-assembly--contig:-NODE-3364-length-10499-cov-4.017905_pt1 | contig 10499 bp, 9 predicted proteins | sample MGYA00242104_ERZ508997 | MGnify/ENA primary metagenome ERZ508997 (study PRJEB26280, sample SAMEA2338704) | human gut metagenome | biome: human gut; feature: human-associated habitat; material: faeces... | reverse complement strand
ATGGCGATTACACCTTGCATGAGGTGAAGGCGGGCGTTGGATACCTGCTCAACGCATCCCCCATCCCCTTTAGCATTGGCAAAGACGGCGAGACCGTTGTGGTGGAGTGCGCCAATACGCCTGTCATGGGCAAGATCACCGTGAAAAAGACCGGCCCGACCTTCACTGGCGTAACGGAAACGGAATCCGAGTTCGGCATGGTCAAAACCGCCACATACTCGGATATCCCGCTTGAAGGCGCGGTGTTTGAGATCCGCGCCAAGACCGATATCAAAACTCCGGACGGCACGCTGAAGCTCAGCGCCGGAGAGGTCGCCGACACCGTCACCACGGGTAGCGATGGAAGCGCCGTCAGCAAGGCGCTGTATCTTGGCGAATACGAAGTCGTGGAAACGACAGCGCCCGAAGGGTATTTGCTGGATACCGAGCCCCATGCGGTCATGCTCCGGTATAAAGACCAGTACACTGCCATCGTCTCTGCGCAGGTAGGCATCCGAGATGACGCACCTGCTGTGGAATTGACCTTGGAGAAGCAGGCGGAGCAGTTCAGCGCCGAAGAGGCCGAGATATATATGGCGCCCGGCGAAGGCTTCGTGTTTGGGTTATATGCGGATGAGGATATCCACGGCATAAACACTGCGGTCCTACCTAAGGATTCTCTTGTGAATGTGGGTTCCACGGATTCAGATGGTTTTCTCCGGATCCAAGGTCGAATACCTTTCGGCCTGTACCGTTTTGTAGAGCTGGCTGCACCTGAGGGCTATGTCATCTCCAAGGCTGCCTACCCGGTGGAGCTTGTTTACGGCGGCCCCGAGGTCGGCTGCATCAAGGTCGCCGCCAACGATGGGAATCCCATCATCAACGAGCTGATAACGGGCAAGATCAGGATCATCAAATTGGACGAACGCTATCGGGCACCGAACCTCCTCCAACGCATCCTCGGCGGCGGTGATACCGAGGCCGACTACCGGCTCGCCAGAGCGGTCTTCGAGGTATCCAATAAAGAGTTGGGCGTATCCATAGAACTGACCACGGACGCAAACGGCGAAGCGCTCTCTCCGGAGCTGCCCGTGGGCACATACGTCATCCGCGAGACCAAAGCGCCCGCGGGCTTCGATCTGAGCGGGCAGGAGTACGAGGCAGTCATTACGGCAGACTCCGACGAGGTTCTGGAGTATGTGTGCAAGAACTCGCCCAAGCAGGTACACATCACTAAGATCAGCTCCGTAGACGGCAGGCTGCTTGCGGGCGCTGCGCTTGAGGTAAAAAACGCGGCCGGCGAGATCATCGCCTCGGGTGAAACGGACGATAAGGGCGAGCTCGATTTCCCCATGCCGCGTCCCGGCGTATATACGGTGCGAGAGCTGAAAGCGCCGACGGGCTATGCACTTACGGATAAGACGTTCACGTTCACGGTAACGGCGGAGGGCGAGATCACCGGCACGACCCAGCTCGTCAACACGCCGACAAGGGTAGTCATAACAAAAGTAGATAAGGACAGCGGCAAAAAGCTGGCGGGCGCGGAGATCGCCATCTATGACGTCAAGGATAAGGAGGTATTCTCCGGCGTAACCAACGGGAACGGCGAGCTGGCGGTCATCTACCTCGCGGAGGGCGATTATACATACAAAGAGCTCAAAGCACCGGAAGGTTATGGTCTCAGCACGACGGTCATGAAGTTCACCGTGCAAGCGGACGGCACTGTTACCGGCGACATGACGCTCTCAAACGAGAAGATCGAGGCCGTCATCACCAAGACCGACATCACCGGGAAACAGCCCATACAGGGCGCTACGGTGGAGATATTCGACGCCGACGGAAAGTCGGTGTATAAGGCGGTCACGGATAAGGATGGCAAAATCAGCACCATGACGCTTGCGCCGGGCAAGTACACTTTCAAGGAAACGCTTGCGCCGGAGGGCTTTGCACTTAACCCCAACACCATGAACTTTGAGATCAAGCCCAATGGGACGATCCATGGCGATACCATCTTCACCGACGAGGTCGTGCAGCTGACCGTAAAAAAGGTCGACTCCGCGACCAAGAAGTCGCTACGCGGCGCGGAGTTTGGGTTATACGACAGCAAGGACAAGCTCTTGATGACAGGTAAAACCGACAAGGACGGCCTGTTGGTGTTCAGCAAACTCAGCCCGGGTAAGTATTCCATCAAGGAGCTGAAGGCGCCTGAGGGCTATGTGATGTCCGGCAAGGTCATCTCGGTGGAGGTGACGTCCACCTATGTCAATCAGGAAGCGTTCGTGGTCGAGAATACATCCACCGTTCCCAAGACCGGCGTGTTCTCGTTCCAGTGGTGGGGGTATGCGCTGGTTATCACCGGACTGCTGTGCGCGGCTGCGGCGGGTATCCTCTTGTTGCGCAGACCGAAACGCAAAAAACAGCAGCGATAAATGCGCCGAGTCATTGCACAAAGGCCGTTTGCTTAATTAGCAGACGGCCTTTTATGTCCTTGATTCTGGCATCGCTGGGCTTTCTTGAAAGGATTTGTGATTACAGGTTTACTTTCACGCTATTTTGGGTTACAATAATTGCGTGAAAGTGTGGTGATGGCATGGGTAAGTTTGAGCGATTGGATCAGTTGCTGTCTGAAAATAAAGGATATCTGCGTACATCGGATGCCGTTGCAGCCGGTGTATCAAAGAGTACGCTTGCTGCCTATGTGAGAGAAAACGGTTTGGAGCGCACGGCGCATGGGCTTTACATGGCAAAAGAAGCGTGGCCTGATGCTCTCTATGTGCTTCAGGTACGGTATCCAAAGGCAGTCTTTTCACACGAAACGGCTCTCTACCTATTGGGAGCCGCGGAACGTGAACCCTTGCGCTTTTCTGTTACGCTTGAAGCCGGCACAAATGTTGCGGGACTCACCAAGCAGGGCGTAAGAGTACACACAATCAAGAAAGACCTATTTGAGATGGGTCTTTCGGAGGCCGCCTCGCCCGTAGGGCATACGCTGCGGAGCTATGATATGGAACGCACGATTTGCGATCTTGTGCGAAGCCGTCGATGTATTGAAGCGCAAACACTGCAAGGAGCGGTTAAAGGATATGCGCGAAGTAAAACGAAAAACACTCCGCGACTCATGCGATATGCAAAAGCGCTTTCAATCGAGAGTGTTATCAGGCAGTATATGGAGGTGTTACTCTAATAATCCGAACGGCAAGACAGTTGAAAGCCTTAGTTCGCAATATGTCCAAAAGCGACAGCAACAAGGCTATGATCATCATACGCAACTATGTCATGGAACGGTTTCTGGAACGGCTTGCCGTTTCCCCATACCGGGATAATCTCATCCTCAAAGGCGGCACGCTTGTTTCCGCTATGGTAGGACTGGATAACCGTTCGACGATGGACGTGGATACGACCGTCAAAAACCTGACGCTGACAGAGGAAAAAGCGCACGAAATCGTCAGCGAGATCACCTCCATCCCTCTTGATGATGGGATGACCTTCACCATTGCCGGCGTGACGACCATCATGGATGATGCTGATTATCCCGGCGTCAGGGTACAGCTTGATACCTGCCTGGAAACGATGCACACGCCCTTGAAGATCGATTTTTCCACGGACGATGTGATTACGCCGGGCGAGATCCTCTATGTGTTCAAGCTTATTTTTGAGGATCGAACAATTTCCTTGTTGGCCTACAATTTGGAGACGGTGCTTGCAGAAAAGCTAGAAACCATTCTTTCCCGCGGAACGCTTAATACTCGTATGCGTGATTTCTACGATATTTACGTGTTGGGCATTTCGCAGCAGGACAATATTGACGCAGACACTCTCGGACGCGCACTGATCAACACAGCCGAGAAGCGTGGGTCACTGCCTGTCATCGATCACGTTGGTACTACCATAGACGAGATTGAGAACAGCTCTGCACTGCAATCTCTATGGGAGAACTACAGAACTAGCTTCGACTATGCCGCCGATATTCAGTGGGAAACAATCATCCGTGCATTCCGTCAAATGTACGATATGGCAGTTCCTCCCAGATGATCGGGACACGATTGGTTTTTCGCATTAAGTAAACCCCATATACCTTTATGTTCACGACCCGTGCTTTTGCACAGGTCGTTTTCTATGCGCCCAAGCCCGGCTAAACCGGGCTTATTTATTTCAGTAATCAAGGAGGAATCTCACATGAAACTCATTCGCAAACGTATCCTGCCGCTGCTTCTCATGGCGCTGCTGCTCATCGCGGCGCTACCCATGCAGGCGCTGGCCGCAGAAGGCGACGTAGGCTGGACACAGTACGGCCGCACAGGTCATGCCACGGCAAGCGGCGATACCGTCAGTTTTTCCGGGCATCCTACCGATCCGTTTACCACCCTTCTGTTCCGCCCGGCGCAGGACGGCGATTACCGCACCTTTACGTTCCACCTGACCGAAGGCAATACCGACTGGCATACTCTCGAGGGCAGCGGCTTCGTGTTCAACGCTGTCACGGACGGGAACACGCTCAATGGGTATGCCGTGCTGTTCGGACAGAGCAATGTAGGCTATTACAAGCTCGCCAACGTCAGCATGGCCGCGCTCGCCTCCACCCAGTTCACCGGGCTTTCAGGCGTGACGCTCATCCAGCAGGAGGCCAAGCCCGCATACTCGGCAGGCACAACCTGGTACCTGAAATTACAGGTCAGTCCCGGCTCACTGTCGTTCTATAAGTACGATGATGCCGGCTTCTCAAGCGGCCAGACGGCGATTTTCAGTAACGTGGCCATCGACGACTCCGTTGGCAGCGGCTACGGCCCATTCGGCAGTTTCATAAGCCATAACTGCTCGGTGATATCGACCTCCAGCTTCGAATATTTCACGCTGAAGATCAGCCCGAACACCGCGCCCGCTATCAAGGCGCCTGATGTGGTGATTGACCGCGGCGGCAGTTTTGACCCTAACGCAAATGTGAGCGCCAAGGATGCGGAAGACGGCGATCTCAGCAACAAGGTGCAGATCACCTCCAATAATGTGGACGTCAACATGCCAGGCGCATACCAGGTGGTTTACTCCGTCGCCGACATCCTTGGCCTTACCGGCACGCACACCCGCAACGTCACCGTGCGTGCGGATGTGGAGCTGGTGGCAGTCGACGCCGTTACCGGCGATCCGCTCTCGGGCGTGGGCTTCAGCCTCGACGATGAGAACCTGCCCGACACCTCCGCTGATGGCAAAACTGCCGCTGTGATTGACCCCGGTACGCACGCTTGGGAGGTGGTTAAAGCACACCCCGACTACATTTCCCCCAAGGGCGAATCGGTTCTGATGGACGGCCGCAAATTCAGTACATGGCCCGCTCAGATCCGCATTCCCTTCGTGAAGAAGACCTACGATATGGCGCTTGCCGTACAGCTTATCAAGGTCAACGACACTCCTGTGACGGAGGGCATCACAGCCAAGTATGGCGATACCGTCGCCTATCAGCTTCGTATCACCAATAAAGGCAATCAAGCGGCAATTCCGACTGTTGCCCTGAACGTTCCCACTGGGCTAACCGCAACAGAGGCCACCGCAGCCAAGCTCCCCGAGGGCAAGCTTTCGCTGACCCAGCCCATTGAGCCCGGCGCGCATACGGATGTGGAGCTGACCTTCAAGGTGAGTTCCGTGGCCGCATCAGCGTCTTTGGTGCTGCAGGGCAAGGCCATCACCGTCGCAACGCCGGACGGCATGGCCAAGACCGACATCAATCTCAACGATAACGAAGATGAAGCGCCCACGCCCGTGAAAAACCCGCCGGTCATCCTGACCGTGGTGAACGCATTGGATAAGACCGATAAGCTGGCCGGCGCGGAGCTGAAGCTCACGGACAAGAACGGGAAAACGGTCTTCACCGGCACGACCAATGAGAAAGGCACGGTTGAGGTCAACGGTTTGTATCCTGGGCAGTACACCATCACCCAAACCAAGGTGACGGCGGGCTATCAGCTGCCGGACAAGACATGGAGCTTTACCAAGGCTGACGACGGCACCGTGAACGGCACGACCGAGATACCAAACGAGCCCACGCTGGTTCTGGTGACCGATGTGGAGGTGCTGGACGATAAGACCGAGAAGCTGCTTCCCGGCGGCACGATCAATATCGTGGACGCGGAAGGCAAGCAAGTGCAGTCCGGTACGCTCGGCGAGAAGGGCGACCTGACCATTCGTTATATGAAGCCCGGCAAGTATGTCCTCAAGCAGACCAAGGCCCCACTCGGGTATGTGCTGCAGGTCAAGGAGTACCCCTTTGAGATCACCGCCGAGGGCAAGGTCACGGGCGATACCAAGCTCGTCAATGTCCCCACGCTGGTCGTTATCTCGAAGCTTGACCCGGACAAGAAGGCGGTAGCCGACGCCACATATGAGGTCTATAATGCCGAGAACAAAAAGGTGTTCGGCGGTAAGACCGATAAGGAAGGCAAGCTGACCGTGAAGTATCTGCCCGCCGGCAAGTACACCTACAAGGAGACCAAAGCCCCCAGCGGCTATGCGCTCAACCCTACGGCGTATGCGTTCGAGATCGACGAGAAGGGCGTGGTCGCCGGAACGCTCATTGTGACGGATCCCTTTGCCAACATCGTGATCAAGAAGGTGGACGCCAAGACCAACAAGCTGCTCGCAGGCGCGCAGTTCGGTCTTTACGACAGCACCGATAAGCTACTCACGACCCTGACCACCGACAACAACGGCCTCGTGCAGTTCACCAAGCTGCCATGGGGCAAGTACAGCGTCAAGGAGCTGAAAGCGCCCAGCGGTTATGCGGTCAACGGCAAGCTGGTCACGGTGGAGATCAACGAAACCTATCAAAACCCGGCCGAACCGCACGTTGTGGAGAACTCTCCCGCCGCCCAGACCGGCGTTGACGGCTTCCCGTGGTGGGGCATTGCGCTGCTTGTGGTCTGCGTGCTCGGCGGCGGTGGATGCGCGTGGTATCTGCTGCGCAAAAAGCAGTCGGCCGTCGATAAGCGCCGTGCGAAGCATAACTGATAGAGCCTGTGCGGGTGGCCGTCTACATGGCGGCCTTCACTCATTTGAGGAGGTAATTCGTATGACCCGTTATAAGAAAAAGATGCTCATCCTGGCCATGGCGCTGATCGTAAGCGCTGTTAGCATTCTGCCGTGGACGCAGGTAGCGTATGCCACGCCAGACGCAGAACCCACAAAGACCACGATCGCAGACAAGCTGATACTACAGCTTGGCCCCGACTGGGCGGGCGTGGAATTCGAGCTGGTGACGGACGTAGGTAAATATCCCGGCACGATCGTGGTCGATAACACGGGTGTGCTGGCGCTTGAACTCAGCGACAGTTCCACATTCACACTTTCCTGCTTGAATTCCAAAGTAACGCCGCCCAAACCAGAGCTGCAGGAGTCGAATGTGCAAGCAGCCGAGTCCACAGAGGGCCCTATATATGCTGCTACGGATCTAGTGCAGCCGAGCGAGCCTGCACCGGCAAATAAAAATGAACAGCACCCGACCGCTGATCTGACAAAACAGCCACAGATGGAATCTGAGACGCCGGCAGATGAATTCCGACAGAACATCCCCACTCTTCAACTTGTGCTATTCATCGGAGGGGCTGTGCTATGTATCGGAGGGCTTATCGTCATACGGATCGTAAAAAAGCATCGTGAATATGACGATGAAGATGACGAATAAGCTGTAGAACTGACTTCGCTTTCCGTAGAACTGAGATAGCAAAATATCCAGTAAAACAGGCACTTTTATGGCTTTTTATGCTTGACTTTGCGAGCAAAATATGTTACTCTTTTCGTGTAGAAAAGCTTGCGCTCAGGCTTTCTGCGCGGACGAAGTCGACCGGCCGCCAACACATACCCAGAAGGGTATGGAGCAGTTACGGAACGGTGCATTGAGCCGATCCATACGGCGCAAGCAGAGAATTGAATAGCCGGAAGGCACCAAACATATTACAGAGTCAATGGGCTGATGCGACACCACTATTTCAGCCACCTTGGCTCTGTATGTTGTTTTGGCAGCTTTCCGGCTTTTTGTACTCATCCATCTTCAGGTGGATGTTGACGACAGAAAGGTTGGTGAGAATATTGAAGAAGAATAAGATGAACAACCCCTTTATAGGAATCCCGGGTATGAGCGCAATGCGCTGCCCTTACTGCGGCAGCCCTGTTGTTCTGCGCTCGGCGGATGGTATCTACAAAGAAAATCATGCGAATACAAAACTCTACGTTTGCAGCCGATATCCGGCCTGCGACGCTTATGTGCGCGTCCATGAAGGGACCAACAAGCCTGTGGGCAGCCTCGCCGACCATAGGCTTAGAAAGCTGCGAAAGGAAGCGCACGACTCATTCAACAGATTGTACCTGACCGATGTTATGACAAAGGATCAAGCCTATGCGTGGCTTGCAAGCATGATTCAAGCGCCTCGTTCGCAGGCACATATCGGGTATCTTCGGGAGTATTACTGCGAGCAGGTAATTCGGCAGAGCAAGGCAATTCTGGCAAATAGGCAACAGGCCAAAAGCAATGAAAATCGCATGAGGCCACAAATCAATATAGGAGGTGAATCGGCATGACGCTGACTGTTGAACAACAACGTATCGTTGAAGAAAACCTGGGGCTTGTAAGAGCAGTGCTTTCGCGTTGCGTGAGCAGCCCCGGTTCAACCGGCATTTATTCATATGACGACCTTTTCCAGATTGGATGCATTGCCTTATGCGAAGCTGTGATCGAATACCAACCCGGGCGCGCCGTTTTTTCGACCTATGCCTTTGCAGCGATACGCAACCGGATCTACAATGCGCTTGCATGCGCCACATATCGCCGCAAAAGGGAGAAACAGAGCGATTTCCCTAACGAGCCAGTTGCGGTAGTCCCCATGGACACTCCGGAAGCACACGAGCTTCGCAAAGTCCTCCGTGAAACTCAGGATAGGCTCAAAGGCGTTACCCGTAAAGGCATAGATGCGATGATATTCATGAGTGAAGGCTTCACCTGCCGTGAGATTGGAGAAATGTATGGAACGAATGCGAACAATGTCACTGCTTGGATTTCTAAAGCCCGTAAAGCACTCAGACTCGATGTAAAGTTCATGCGTTTTGCAGCGGAGCTGGAAGTATGAAGCGTTTTATAAAACACATGGCTATTCCTGCGCTATGCTGTATTATGACCCTGACACTGTTCAGGGTCTTTTTCTTTTTGGGGTATGTGCCTACAAGCTCGATGGAGCCAACAATCCGGCAGGGGAGTTTCATTGTAGCCGCCAGAATGGCCTATTGGTCTTCTGAGCCGAATGTGGGGGACATAATAGTGTTCAGCCATGACGGCAAAGTGCTTGTCAAACGAGTGGCGGCCGTTACAGGCGAGGCGGCGTGGACGTGGAAGGGGCCTGAAACAGTACCCTGCGGGATGCTTTACTTACTCGGTGACAATATAGATGCGTCAATCGATTCCCGGCTCTGGGTCGATCCGTTCGTTCCGGTTGAAAACGTGATTGCCCGGTATTACGAATAGAAACCGGGCGTCGGCACTGCCATGCTAACGCCCGCTGTACGTTATCACTCTTTGCTCAAGTACTGTCTAAGATGTCGAAGCCCTTGTGCGATGGAAGCGGATACCGCCGCGATGCTCACTCTTTCAGCGCGAGCAATCTCAGTCTCGCTCAATCGTAGAAAGAAATGCGCGTATATCCGCCGCATCTGCTTGACCGGCAGCTTCAGCATTGCTTTATAGAGAGCTTCATTCCTTTGCGTTTTCATGTATATTTCCTCCAAGGATGGCAGCTCCATCTCCAAATCGGTAACAGCCTCAATAAATGCTAAGCACTCACCGTGGTATCTGCGCCGTTCATCCTGCGCATGTTCAAGCCGCTTCAATTCTTCCAATAACAGCTTTACCTGCTCGGGAACCTCGCAGAAAACGTCCTGCCTATATAACACCGGATAGTAAATCCGGAGATTGATCACTATCATATGTTTCCTCCGTTTCAGTCGTGGGTGAAAAGGTTGCTGAAACGGGGCGGGAGGAGCCCGAATAGATATAAAAGGAGCATGCTTGGTTCTTATCGATACCATCATGCTCCGTTCGTGATATTCAGTTGATGCTATTGGTTCTTCAACCGGCTGTCTAATCTTACCCGTGTACGATACGGACTCGATTACCATCCTAAGAAACCCAACAGTAATTCCGGCATTAACCAGTAAACTGTTGAGGTGGATAGAAAAGCATTAATATAGCAGTCCACAAAACACCTGCCATTCGCACATTTTTGATAATACACAGCAATGATTCTTGTTTGCCGTGTCTTAGCCCTTTAAGCAATAAGACGACTCGCCATACAGTAAATATCTGCTGCGACCCACGGGTCTACTTCATTTTCACCATCCGGGTAAACCTGCCGACCACAATAAGCGCAGCAATAATGGCAATACCCGCAAAGGCCGGCGGTGCGCTCTATACGATCCTCGGCATATTCGGCAGACGATTCGCGGGCATCTAGCATTTTGCGAACTCCTAATTACTGCAAGAAAATAAC
>ENA-ORMS01003361-ORMS01003361.1-human-gut-metagenome-genome-assembly--contig:-NODE-3361-length-10508-cov-1.917440_pt1 | contig 10508 bp, 6 predicted proteins | sample MGYA00242104_ERZ508997 | MGnify/ENA primary metagenome ERZ508997 (study PRJEB26280, sample SAMEA2338704) | human gut metagenome | biome: human gut; feature: human-associated habitat; material: faeces... | reverse complement strand
CTGCCAGCATTATCCAGCAGCCGCGTTTGGTTAACAGGCGAGGCATTTACGGTCTGACAATCAGCAAATCTTCAGCCGCGCCGGTCGCCCGCCATTGGGGAACATACATTGATTCCACCATCGGTTGCGGTACCTGATACGTTCCCGGCGTCACCGCCCGCGCCAGATACACCAGCGTTACCGGTTGATATTCATCAACGGCAACCGCCGCCACAAAGCGATCGTCACGGAACTCTATGTGCTTAATGCTCGCCTGCTGCATCTGGTTCAGCAAGTTCTGCACTTCACCACCACTTTGCTCCAGGCTGGCGCTGCCGTTCGCCAGATTCTGGTTTTCCAGTTCCAGCCCCGCAGGCAACAGATCCACGACTAACGCATCCGGTACACTGTTACTGGCTTTAACCTGCAACCACACCAGCACCAGATCGCCGCTACGTAACGAGTCCAGCGATTTGCTCTTACCGTCAGTACCCAGAATATGACGCTCAATTTGCAGCACATTGCTCGCCGGTAAAGGTGCGGATTGCGGATAACCGCTGGCATCCACACGCAGCCATAACGGCTGATCGCCACTGTTGGTCACCTGCAAGGTGGCAAGTTGATCGCTATTCAGATTGCTGGTTTGCGCTTTCTCGCCTGTCAACGGCTCAGCAGAGAAAGTGGTTTGCGCCTGCCATTTGCCCGGTAAATCCTGAAGAGTACGGGCAGCCAGGAACAACGCGTTACTTTCCTGCGTCGATAGCCAGCGTTCACCGAACGCCTGCTGCGAAAGTGTGTTTAACAGGGAGTACTGCTCATCGGGTAGCAGTTTGTTCTCTTCCAGCAATGAGAGCATCAACGCGCTGTCTCGCAGTGGACTACCGTAATCACCCAGCCATATCCGCTCATCACTATTACGCGGCGTTTTCAGCGCCAGCGCAATCGCTTCTTCACCACGCGTCGCATCACCCATGGTGTTCAGCGCAACGCCAAGTTGCAGCAGCGGTAAACCAGAAGCGGCATCTGCACGATGCTCCCAGATTTCACGCAGCGCACCCAGTGGTGCTTTTTGCTGACGGGCCAACACCAGCGCAGCGTAAGACTGTACGGCGAATTTACTGGCTTTGAGATTATCCGCGTACGGGATCGACATCATGCCCGGATCTTGTAAATAGCGCAGCAGACGCTCATTACCCCGGTTAATGGCGTCTGTCGGCACGCTGTAACCCTGTTCGCCTGCGCGGACCAGGAAATCCATCACGTAAGCCGTCAGCCAGTACTCTTCGTCACCGTTTTTATCCCACAACGCAAAGCCGCCGTTATCACGTTGCATTTGCAGCAAACGGGAAATGCCGATATCGACCGATGCACGGCGTTTCTCATCACTGTCGCCTTTGATGCCCAACGCCTGCAGTTGGGCTGCATTGGTATAAAGTGACGGGAACAGGCCGCTGGCGGTTTGCTCAAGACAGCCGTACGGATACGCTTTTAACTCTTTGATATAACGTGCGATGTTCAGCGGTGGTTTGCCACTCAACAACAATTGCCCTTCCAGCGTAACAGGCGAGAAGTTTTGCAATCCATCAGCCGGGAGCGCCCAGGTTTCACCAGGCTGTAACGCCGTACCGTAATTGACCGTTTGTGCCGGGAATGCCGGACGGACGCCGATTTTCCACTGCTTATGCTGATCGGCAACGGTTTCCCCCGGTAACGCTAACCCGCTAATGGTGGCCTGAATTTCTCCATCGCCATAACCCGGCAATGCTCGCACCGGGATAAACAGCGTAGTACGCACACCTGGCGCTAATTCAACGGCTGCGGGTGAATCGCTGACCAGTTCAAGCAAACCACTGGCGGTCAGGGCAACGTTCAGTTTTTGCGGTTTATCGGTAAGATTAGTGATATCCAGCGTCAGGCGCGAGGTATCGCCACTCGCCATAAAGCGTGGCATGTTCAGTTCAGCAATCACCGGTGCGGCAACTATCACTTTACTTTCGTTGCTACCGAAGTCATCTGCCGTCCAGGCTTGCGCCATGACGCGCAATTCACCGTTAAAATCGCCAATTGGCAGTGTAACCGAGCCTTCGCCCTGTTCATTGAGCGTTACCGGCAGCGCCTGCTGCGCGACAATATTGACGTGATTGACCGGCGGTTTACCACCACGTTTCAGCTCATCACCATCGCCACCAAAACGCAGAGCTGCCAGACGCCCCTGACCTTCAATGACCTGACCGTAAATATCGTAAATGTCTGCGCCATAGCGTTTCTGACCAAAGAACGCCTGCCACGGATCTGGCGTGACGTAATCAGTAATATTCAGCACACCGCTATCAACGGCAGACACCAGCACATTCACCTGTTTTGGCATCTCACCATTTTTATTGCTGGCTTTAATTTTCACGGTTAATGGTTGATTGGGACGCATTTTTGCTGGTGTTTCCAGCGCCAGATCGAGGCGACGGTTTTCATCACCAAGCGGCAGATGCAACACCCCAACCGCGCGTTTTGGCGTCGCGGAGCGAGATTTATCGCCAGGACGTACCACCAGCGTACTTAAATACAGATCATGACGATTCCAGGTTTTATCGACCGGAATCGTCAGATCCAGCCCTTGAGCCGGAACATCAATCTCTTGCCACCACAGCGGCCCTTCACTGGACTCGACCATCGCATAACCTTTACCCGCCGTTGGCGCGGCAATATGCAACTTAATGGTATCGCCAGGGCGATAGCTGGCTTTATCCAGTTTCAGCGTGACACGGTCGGGTCGCACTGCGCCGCTACCGTCGCTGTTGTCCTGCCAGCTATAGCCAGCCCAGAAACGAACACTACTGACCGCTTCATTCGGCGCTTTAACTTCCAGACGATAAGCGCCCCACTCTACCGGGAAACTGACCTTACCGGTTTCGTCCGCTTTCAGATCCAGAGTTTGTTCATTTTCGATCAGATCTTTTTGATCAAACTGTGACTGCCAGCCTTCATATTCCGACCAGTTCCAGTAGTAATCGCGGCGTTCGCGAATCAGGCGCACCTGCAAGCCCGACACGGCTTTTTTCACGCCTTGCGCATCGCTATAAACGATGTCAAAAGCGGCGTTACTGCCTTCATCAACAATGGGCTGTTTCACCGTGCTGTCGGTGCGATAATCGTAAACCGATTTCGAGGCGAACTGCGGACGGATCCCCGGCAATGCATCGGCAGGCCAGATAGCCTGCTCAGCACGGCGCGTCACCGGGCGACCGCCCGATTCCAGCAAACTACCCTGGAAAATAACCTGTAATGGGGAATGCGTTTCCTTCCACTGGCTTTCTGTAGAAACTTCGCCGCGCCCTTTATCATCCAGCGTCAACTGAACTTCATCCAGCGTGCGGGAAAGATTTTCGGCAGCTATATCGCCGAATTCAAAACCAGGTAAGGCTGATACAGCTTCACGCAGTGGGCGCAGGAAAAGTTGCCCTTGCAAAGTATTACCATTAGCAGGTGCGCCATACAGGTAGTACCCCACCACGGAGAATTTCACTTCATCTTTCGGCGTTAGCGGGGTTTTCTCACCGGTCAGATTCAGCGCCATGCGCTCTGGCATAAAATCTTCGACGTGGAAATCCCACATCCGATACTGGTTATCGCCCGTGTTAGCGCGAATATGCCACATACCGGTTGCCGCATTGCTATCGAGTGGCCAGGTAAAGTGGTAGAGGCCATTCTCCGGCTGACTAACGACGCTCCTGAGTACCTGCCCGTCGGGTTTAATCACGTCCAGCTTGACAGGTTGATCGGGCAACGCTTTACCGTCTGCATCACGCAGCAAACCATTGAGGATTACCGTTTCACCTGGGCGATAAAGATCGCGTGGGCCAAACATGAAAAACTGTTTGCTATAGCCCGGCGCGCCAGCAATGTTAAATTCTGCTAAGTCCAGCGCCGGAAGTTTTAAATCGAGTAGCGTTGTCTGACCGTCTTTACGCGCCAACAGTAATGCCGCGTTTTTATCATTTTCCAGCTGCACATGCCCCTGAGCGTCACTGCTTGCCTGAGTCAGAGTCTGCCCTTTCTCATTTAATAAAGAGACTTCAATTCCTTGCTGGGCCGCGCCGTTTTCCAGACTTTGGGTAAAGATATCCAGACGATTGTGATAACGGTGAGCTGAAACGCCAATATCACTTAACGTAAACAGCGTCGCGGGATTACTGTAATCGTAACGTCCAGCCTGATTCATCACAGCCAGATACACGCCCGCCTGCTGAAGCGGTTTGATATCGCCCAGCGGCAGCAATAATTTTTCACGGGTGTTACGCGCAGGATTGAGATCAAACCGTCCGGTGTAGACCAGATCCGCCATCTGCAGCAGTTTATCTGACTGCCAGTTCGCCAGCGAATTGCGGTATTCCCACTGGCTAATGAAAGCGGGCAGTGATTCTGGTTTCACACGGAAGAAGTTAACATCGACATTGTTAACGTTAAGCGCCATTACCGGCAGCCCTTCAACGACCTTACCAGGAAGCAACGAACCACGACTGGCAAAACCGACGCTGGGTTGGATGTCGCGGGTAGTTATAGTTTTTTCGTAATCTTTACTGAAGGTTGCGTTGTTGAGTGCTTTGACCTCCTTGCCAATAGTGACGATCAAATCACGTTTCGGTTCGAGGTGGCGTAAACGCAGCTCTTTAAGATTATGTGACAGCTCCCAGGCACCATCCACTTTGCCGCTTTTTTTATCGACGACATGAATAACGCGTGAGAAATCCTGATCCGGGTCGAGAGGGATGGAGAACGTCAGCACCAGCGTGGCTGCACCATCAAGTTGGACTTCAGAGAGATCCAGCAATGTCAGCACCTTACCGGCACTCTGTTGGGCCAGTTTTTGTCGCTCCGGCGCGGAAAGTTTTGCTGAACTCACGTTTTCTGAAGAGGCCGCTTTAGTAACTTCAGAAGGCGCATCTTTTTTCACCGCTGTTGGCGCGTTATCGTTGTTGTCGCCCCCTGCCAGCGCCAGCATTAACATGCAGGCGGCTATGCGTAACTTTTTCATTTTTCATCCCTGCCACAATGGCCCGTTAGCAACGTCGAATAATTATTATGCGTGAGAATTTACGTTATGTAATTCAGTATCACGCCCATACAATCCGAATTTTAGTGAGAATTGTGGCTCAGACAGCCAAATCAGCCTCTTTTGCTTGTCGCTTTTCACTAAACATCCGACAATTTAGCCTAACCCCGGCAAAAATGGAGATGCCTATGTCCACGACATGGTTTGTAGGAGCCGACTGGATCGCCGAACATATTGATGACCCGGAAATTCAGATTATCGATGCCCGCATGGCGTCGCCTGGACAGGAAGATCGTAACGTTGCTCAGGAGTATCTGAATGGACATATTCCCGGCGCAGTGTTTTTTGATATCGAAGCGCTTTCTGATCACACTTCTCCGCTTCCGCACATGCTGCCGCGCCCGGAAACGTTCGCCGTGGCGATGCGTGAATTAGGCGTTAACCAGGATAAGCACCTGATTGTCTATGACGAAGGTAATCTTTTCTCAGCCCCACGAGCATGGTGGATGCTGCGCACCTTTGGTGTAGAGAAAGTGTCGATTCTGGGTGGTGGACTTGCAGGCTGGCAGCGTGATGATCTGCTATTAGAGGAAGGCGCAGTAGAGCTGCCGGAAGGAGAGTTTAACGCCGCGTTTAATCCTGAAGCCGTGGTGAAAGTAACCGATGTATTATTGGCAAGCCATGAAAATACGGCGCAAATTATTGATGCCCGCCCGGCTACACGTTTTAACGCAGAAGTTGATGAACCTCGCCCAGGTTTACGTCGCGGACATATTCCCGGTGCATTGAACGTTCCGTGGACGGAACTGGTACGTGAAGGCGAACTAAAAACGACCGATGAACTGGATGCGATATTTTTTGGTCGCGGCGTCAGCTACGACAAACCAATTATCGTCAGCTGCGGTTCTGGTGTAACAGCAGCCGTGGTTTTGTTGGCACTTGCGACGCTGGATGTGACAAACGTGAAACTGTACGACGGCGCATGGAGTGAATGGGGCGCACGGGCAGATTTACCGGTTGAGCCCGTAAAATAAGCTTTTTACAGGCAATAAAAAACCGCCGAATTTGGCGGTTTTTTATTGCTGGTCTGGTTCGCGGCCTTTCCAGCAGGTTGTATTACCGTAGTAATGCAAGCGCGTCTCAGCGGACACAATACTCGCCAGTAACTCTCTTTTTGTCAAGTAAAAGAGAGTTATTATTGTTCTGTTAGTGTATTATCCACTGCGGCCCTTTCCGCCGTCTCGCAAGCGGGCGCTGGCTTAAGGAAAGGATGTTCCGCGACCGTTAGGGCAAGCGCGTCTCAGCGCTTGCTATCGCGGCAATATCGCCAGTGGTGCTGTCGTGATGCGGTCTTCGCATGGACCGCACAATGAAGATACGGTGCTTTTGTATCGTACTTATTGTTTCTGGTGCGCTGTTAACCGAGGTAAATAATAACCGGAGTCTCTCCGGCAACAATTTACTGGTGGTTAACAACCTTCAGAACAGCAAGTAAGCCCGAATGCCGCCCTTTGGGGCGGCATGTTTTAAATTATCCGGTTCTGTTTAAAGTCACGCAAAAAACCACCCCAGCGACGTTCATAGAATGGCGCAATATGTTCGGTAATAAAGTGGCTAATACCTTTTTCCCCTTTTTTCACCTGACAAATATCGATGGGTTCATCGCCAGGTAATGTATCGGTCGCTACACTTCCCGCCGCCTGAATAATTTCTTCGATATCACCATCGGCTTCAATGCCAATAAGTAAATTAGGCTGTGCCTCTTCGTTCTCTTTAATTGAACAAATAAAAGCACGCTTCACCGGCTTAATGGTTTTAAATAAGGTGGTAAGTGAATCAATCATTTGCGCTGGCGGCTCTGCGACCTCCGATAATATCAGCGATTCACCGCCTTCCAGTACTTCCTGACTGCTAAGCGGATTCCCTTCTTCACCAATCAGCAAACTGATTTCACGCGGCATAAATTCTTTACCGGTTGGCAGTTTGGCATTAAGGAAGAGCGTTTCGCCAAGGGTCATCTCAAACAATGTGCGAACTGGCATTACGACAAATGCCTGTTCGCCTTCAACCGCCTGTTGAAGTGCTTCTAACGAGGTGAAAAAAGGAATGACGCTGGTGCCGTCTTCTTTTTCCCAGTGCTGTAAATCAAGTGCGCTATCTTCAACCACAGCCTCGCCCTGTGCCGCCGTACCAGGCACCCAGACGGTGGATTCCAGTAGAGTACGGAAAAAGGCCGGGCGGTGCGCCGGTTCGGTTGCTGCTTTTTCCAGCAGGTCTTCAAGTTCGTTTTTTGTTTCGGACATAAGAACCATAATTCATTCAACGTTCGGGGCGTAAGTGCCTGATGCGCTACGCTTATCAGGCCTACAAGGGAACCGCAATATATTGAATTTGCAATACTTTGTAGGCCGGATAAGGCGTTTACGCCGCATCCGGCATATTAGTTTACGCCGTTAACAGATTAGCAATCGTGCGCACACCAAGTCCCGTAGCACCCGCAGACCACTGTTCAACCGGCGCTTTACGGTAAGTCGCCGAGCAGTCGATATGCAGCCAACCTTGCTGATAGTTCTCAACAAAGTGCGACAGGAAGCCCGCCGCCGTGCTCGCGCCTGCCGGATACGCCGCGCTTCCGGTATTGTTCAGTTCCGCAAAGTTAGACGGCAGCTGCGGTGGACCTCCGCCAGCGGCAGACGCCAGAACGGTTCATTCTCCTGCGCGGCACTCGCCAGCAAGCGCCCTGCCAGCGCATCATCAAAACTGAACAGCGCGTGATAATCATTACCCAGCGCGGTTTTCGCCGCCCCGGTGAGGGTCGCCGCATCAATGATCAGTTCCGGTTTCTGCGCACTGGCATCAATCAGGCCATCGGCCAGCACCAGACGCCCTTCGGCATCAGTGTTCATCACTTCAACTTTTTTACCGTTGCGATAGGTAATAATATCGCCCAGTTTGAACGCGTTGCCGCTGATCAGGTTATCCGCACAACAGAGGAACAGCTTCACGCGCTTGTTCAGTCCGCGCGTAATGGCAAATGCCAGCGCCCCGGTAACCGTTGCCGCGCCGCCCATGTCCGACTTCATCGAGTCCATAAACGCGGTCTGTTTGATGCTGTAGCCGCCGGAATCAAAAGTGATGCCTTTACCAACCAGGCACGCGTACACTGGCGCTTCTTTATCGCCAGTTGGGTTGTAATCCAGCGCCAGCAATACCGGAGAACGTTCTGAACCGCGCCCGACAGTGTGCAGCCCCATATAACCTTGCTCACGCAGATCTTCGCCTTTGGTGATCCGGTAAGTCACACGATCCCCTGCGACGTTGCTGATCAGATCAACAGCACGCTGTGCCAGTTGCGATGGCCCCAGCTCTTCTGCCGGTGCGTTGATGGTGTCACGCACCCAGTCGATGATCATCAGGCGGTTATCCAGTTCCTGACGCTGGGCATCGTCCAGATCCGGCCACTCCACTTTACGTATGCCTTTCGGGGCTTTGTAACCTTGCCAGAATGCCCAGCAGCGATCCGCATCCCAACCTTCACCGCTTAACTGAACATGCTTAATGCCCAGACCGTCAACCTTGCGCGCCGCACGCTGGATCAACCCCAGATCGTCTGTCCCGTTCAAATGCAGGGTAATGCCATCATTATTAATGCTGTAAGTCGCTTTTTCTCCCCAACGTGCGTCGGCAGGTTGGGGAGAGAGGGTAATCTTCATCGCTTCTGTCATTTTAGTTATCCTTATTCGTTTAACAGCAAAACGGGCTACCCCCAGGCAGCCCGTTCATTCACTCGGCTTCGTCCAGCCAGACCAACAAAATCGCTTCGAGGATTTTCTCGTTCGATGCCTGCGGGTCGTCGTCGAAATCTTCCAGAGCGCAAATCCACTGATGCATATCGGTGAATCGAACCGTTTTCGGATCAATATCAGGATACGCATCGTACAGTGCTTCGCCAATTTCGCGGCTATCGGTCCACTTAAGTCCCATACTAACCTCTGTTAATGCTCACGCGCATGGTTGATAGTGTAACGCGGGATTTCAACCACTAAATCTTCGTCGGTGACGCGCGCCTGGCAGCTTAAACGGCTTTCCGGCTCCAGTCCCCAGGCTTTGTCCAGCATGTCGTCTTCCTGCTCTGAGCTTTCCGGCAGCGAGTCAAAACCTTCACGAACGATGCAGTGGCAGGTGGTGCAAGCACAGGATTTTTCACAGGCGTGTTCAATCTCGATACCGTTACGCAGCGCAACGTCGAGAATGGTTTCACCGCTATTCGCTTCCAGAACAGCGCCATCAGGGCAGAGATCCTGATGAGGCAAAATAACAATCTTTGGCATATTAAACCTCGTCCACGGAATGGCCTTTCAGCGCACGACGAACCGACTGGTCCATGCGGCGAGCGGCGAAATCCTGGGTTTGTTTGTCTACGTTTTTAATCGCTTGTTCGATGGCGTCAACATCATCGCCCTGCGCCACTTCACTCAGGTGAGCAGCAGCATCGTCGATAGCCTGACGTTCTGCGGCGCTTAACAGCGCGGCATCAGCAGCCAGCGCACCGTGCAGACTTTCCAGCACACGCGCCGCTTCTACTTTTTGTTCTGCCAGCATTCGGGCTTTTACGTCCTGCTCGGCATAGCTCATTGAGTCTTTGATCATCGAGGCGATTTCGCTATCGGTCAGGCCATAAGACGGTTTGACCTGAATAGACGCCTCAACGCCGGTGGATTTCTCCATCGCCGTCACGCTCAAAAGACCGTCGGCATCGACCTGGAACGTCACGCGAATATGCGCACCGGAGAGACGCCTCCGCCGACGGATGCAGGACGCTGCAAGGCCAGCCGGTAGCGCCGGAATACCTCGCAGCGCAAAACGCGCCAGCGAGCGGCAGTCCTGCACCAGTTCGCGCTCACCCTGCATCACATGGATAGACATCGCCGTCTGACCATCTTTAAAGGTGGTGAAATCCTGGGCGCGGGCCACCGGAATCGTGGTATTACGCGGGATCACTTTCTCCACCAGGCCGCCCATCGTTTCGAGGCCCAGCGACAGCGGGATCACATCCAGCAACAGCATTTCGCTGTCCGGCTTGTTACCCACCAGAATATCCGCCTGAATCGCCGCGCCAATAGCGACGACTTTATCCGGGTCGATGGAAGTCAGCGGTGGACGACCGAAAAATTCGCCTACTCGTTCACGCACCAGCGGCACGCGAGTAGAACCGCCCACCATCACCACTTCCAGCACTTCATCAGCTTCTACGCCCGCATCTTTCAGCGCGCGACGACAAGCCAGTAAGGTTCGTTTTACCAGTGGCGCGATCAGTTCATTGAATTGTTCACGGCTGATTTCGCCCTGCCAGCCCGCAACGTTAACGGTCACGGAGTCCGCATCGCTCAGCGCGATTTTGGCCGCAATGGCAGCATCGAGCAGTTCACGCTGAACGCGGTTATCGCTACGATCAGGAATGCCCGCCTGCTCGCGAATGTAA
>ENA-ORMS01003356-ORMS01003356.1-human-gut-metagenome-genome-assembly--contig:-NODE-3356-length-10512-cov-4.164579_pt1 | contig 10512 bp, 10 predicted proteins | sample MGYA00242104_ERZ508997 | MGnify/ENA primary metagenome ERZ508997 (study PRJEB26280, sample SAMEA2338704) | human gut metagenome | biome: human gut; feature: human-associated habitat; material: faeces... | reverse complement strand
AAAGAGAGCGGTATATGTCAGGAGCTTTTTGTTAAGAACGATGAGTCCTATACTAACAGCTTTCTTTTCTCACTGGTCATGGGTAATTACCCTGTAAGTGCAGACGGCAGGATCAATCCTGATATGCCGCTGAATCACAAGATATTCTTGGCTCAGTTTGAAACTATCAAGAACATTGCAAAGAAGGGTCCTTGTGTTATTGTAGGACGTTGTGCTGACTATGTTCTGAAAAATGAGCCTAATATTATCGACTTCTTCATTTCCGGCAACACTGCCGAAAAGAAAAAGCGTATCCTTGAGAGATACGATATCGAAAAAAACAAAGCTGAGGACTTTATCCGCAAGACTGATAAGCGGAGAGCTTCATACTATAATTATTACACCGACATGAAGTGGGGCCACGCCCAGAACTACCACCTGACGCTGGACAGCGGTGCCATCGGCATCGACAAGTGCGTGGGCATCATCGCGGAGCTGTATTGAGATGACATTTTCTCAAAAATTCGTTTGAAATCGAGTTTCGAATTTGATAAAATAAAGCCATACAAAGGTATCACGGGAGTGCATCCGGTGCAGTGGGCGTTGGCGGCAGACTGGCGCACACAGGCTGTTTGTTCACTGATCATCTCTCTGAAAAAGAGCATCCGTTCTGACCGGGCGGAGGCTGAGGGAGGTGAAATCAATGAAGCGCGTAAAGGCAGCGTGCATCCTGCAAACACTGGTGTTTGCACAGAAGGACGATTGCGGTCTGACCCGTGAGCAGCAGCTCAAGGTCAACCACGACGAAGTGAGCCGCTACAAGGCGACGATGGACAGAAGCCGCACCCGGTATCAGATCACCGAGGAAACCGAGCAGGCCGACGGCTCTGTGCTGGTCCGCGTCCGCAAGCAGTACAACGACAAAGCTGATGTAAGCGAATACTTCAACTAACACCAAACCCGCCCGATGGAAGTCAGGCGGGTTTGTGATAGAAAGTGTGGATATAATGAGTGAAATTTATGAGCTTGAACAGATCCGGCGGCGCATTTCGGAGCGTTACCGGAGCGATCCCAACATCCGCATCAATGTGTCCCTCCGGCAGCCGAGGCTATATTTGCGCGATGTTCCGGTGAAGATCACGGGCGTCTATCGGCACATTTTTCAGGTGGAGGAAGACTCGTCCGGGAAGCCGAAGCGCCATGCGCTGCAATACGCGGATGTGCTGACGCGCGATATTGAGCTTTTGGATATTTGAACGGTGGGCGTGTAGACCGGCTTGGGTGTATCCTGATACGGTGGTGCAAATCGCCTGACAGTGCTGAGCGGCATAATCGCGCAGGCAAAACGAACATGAAAAGCACTTTTCTGACAAGTTTGTATGGTGGAAACTTCCCTTTTCGTGCCGTATAATGATGGCACAGACAAGGAGGTGGTCAGTATGCTGGCAGAGAATCTGGCGCTCCTGCGAAACATCCGCGGCATGACGCAGGAGGAGGTGGCGGAGGTCATCGGCATCTCGCGCCAGTCCTACTCCAAGTGGGAGCAGGGCGAAACGATCCCCGACATTGAAAAATGCGACCGGCTGGCAAAGTTCTACGGGGTCTCCATCGATGCCCTCGTCCATCAGGATGAGGAGGTCGGCAAGCCGCGGGTATATGCTGGGCGTACCATGATCTGAAGGACTCATCTGTCAGCAGGTTTTCCGCTTTCCCACCAAGGTCGGCGACGACAGAATGAAATGCAGATCGTGAAGAGCGAGTGGAACGAAACTGTACGGTACGGTGAGATAAGAATGGCCTCAAGTACATCGGTGTCTCCAGCTGACCGAAGCGTATGTTGTCGATAGGCAGCCGACAGGAAAACATGAAACCAACGTATCGTTTGAGGTGGGTTTGACGATAGCTGGACCGGTGGTTGCAAACAGCGGGGGCGGATGGTATACTCTGTGTCAGAGCGCAGCCCGCACTATGGGAACTGTATCCGATCATAGTGTCACGGTGTTTAGCGGCGGTGCCTGCCTGTATGTGAAGATGAAAGGGCGGTGACAGTGGTGTATTTCGAATACGGGGAAACAGAGCTTTCTTATCTGCGGCAGAAAGACAGGCGGCTTGGTGAAGTCATTGACCGTATTGGATATATCGACCGTGCCGTGGATACGGACTTGTTCTCTGCCATTGTCCATCATATCATCGGCCAGCAGATATCGACTAAGGCGCAGGCGACCATCTGGCAGCGGATGCGGGATGCGCTGGGTGAGGTGAACGCGGAGAGCATCCTTGCGGCGGGAGTCCCTGAACTGCAAGCCCTGGGTATGACCTTCCGTAAGGCGGAATACATCACAGATCTGGCGCAAAAGGCCCGGGACGGTGCGTTTGATCTGGACGGCATATGGCAGAAAACGGACGGGGAGGTGATCCGCGAACTGAGCAGTCTGAAGGGTGTTGGCATCTGGACAGCGGAGATGATCCTGCTGTTCTGTATGCAGCGGCCCGATGTGTTTAGTTACGACGATCTGGCTATTCAGCGCGGACTGCGGATGCTCTATCACCACCGCAGCATTGACCGTAAGCGGTTTGAGATGTACCGCCGTCGGTTTAGCCCGTATGGCAGCGTGGCGAGCCTGTATCTGTGGGCGGTGGCCGGTGGAGCGATACCGGAGTTGAAAGATCATAAGCCGAAAAAGAGATTGGAGGGAAAGAGATGATCTGGACATCCGAGTATATGTCGCCGCTGGGTAGGATCACGCTGGCCTGCGACGATGAGGCGCTCGTTGGTCTATGGTTCAACGGGCAGCGGTATTTCGGCAGTGTTCTGCCGAAAGTGACTGTACAAAGGGAACACCCGTTGTTTGCAGAGGCCGGTCGTTGGCTGGATATCTATTTTTCCGGTAAGGAACCGGGGTTTCTGCCGCCGCTGCGCTATGATACCACACCGTTCCGTAAGCGTATCTGTGACATCATGCTGACAATACCGTATGGAAAGACCATGACCTACGGAGAGATCGCTGCTGAAGCGGCTCGCCAGCAGGGGCTGGCCAAAATGTCCGCGCAGGCAGTGGGCGGCGCGGTGGGACACAACCCGATCTCCCTCATGATCCCGTGCCACCGTGTGGTGGGTACAAACGGCAGTCTTACCGGCTATGGGGGCGGCATCCGGAGGAAAAAAGCATTGCTGGAGCTGGAGTGCGCCGATATGCGTGGTTTGTTTGTGCCGAAGAAGGGAACTGCACTTTGATCGGGTCTTGCTTTCTGTGCAGCCTGAGAATATACGCACGTCCGGCCTGACTGGGCCGGACGTGTGTTTTTGCTTTTTCCTGCGGCGGTATTTGGCGAAAAAGGTGAGAAAAGAGCAGACAGCGTCTTGAAGACAGGCGGCGGGACTGCCATCATGATCGACGTCGGCTATAACTACGAACGGCTGGCGGAGAAGATGGCATGGCCGGGTATTGCACCGCAGTCCATTCGGCACATTCTCATTACCCATCAGGATACCGACTGGAAAACAAGCCGTTTTCGCCGTTGCCGGAAACGCTGCAAAGGCATACGCGGCTCAGCCGTGACCCTCGGCAGCGATCATGTGCAGTGCGTTCTCCAGTGCGCCGATAACGGCGGAGGTATGGCTTACAAAAGCTCCTCCGTTTTTCGATAGCCCAGCGCAGTGGAGATCATGGACGCGGTGGCGCAGACCTGCTCCACCGCCGCAAGAAATTCATCGGAACGGGTGCTGCGGAACATACCGATCACGCCCACGGTGTATCGCGCTTTGCCCTCCACGGTATAGACCGGTGCGGAAATGGAGCGCAGGCCGATCTTGTATTCGCCGTTTTCAATGGCGTAGCCGTCGGTACGGCACAGATCGATCTCCTGCATCAGTGCGGTCAGATCGGTGATGGTGTGCGGAGTGAACTGGGTCATATGCTGTGCGCGCAGCAGCGCCTCGGCACCGGTGCGGGACATATGTGCCAGAAAGACCTTGCCCTGCGACGTACAGTAGATTGGCAGCCGGGAACCTATATCCGACACGACGCGCAGATTGTCCCGGGTTTCCACCTGGTCCAGCGTGATCACGCTGCCGCCCTCACACACCGAGAGCATGACGGACGCTCCGGTCCGCTGGCACAGGTGCTCCATATAGGGGCGGGCCACCAGTGAGATGTCCCAGGACCGTTCCACCTGACGCCCATATTCGAACAGCCGCAGACCCAGCGTGTATTTCCCGTCCGGCGTCTGCGCTGCCACGTCATAGGCCCGCATGGTGGTCAGCAGGCCGAACACGGTGCTCTTCGGGTATCCGCACCGGGTGGCCAGTTCCTTTAGAGACAGGGGACTCTCGGCCTGACTCAGAATTTGCAGGACCTCCATGGCCTTCGCTACGGATAATATGATATTTCCATCCATCATGGCGCCGCACCTCCCGTTGCTATCAGCATACCGGCTTCGTTATTCTCTGTCAAGAACGATCCGAGAAAGCTGACACAAAATAAGAGAAAACCTCCGGAAACGGAGGCTTTTTCTGCGCAGCTGAAGAACAGCGGGAAGGCCATGAAAACAGAGAGGTACTTGCGGAAACGGTCATGCTACGCTATAATACAAGGCAATCCAGGGAGAACCATTTGTAGTTTCCGTGGTGGACAGAAGCGTATTATAAGGAGGACCTTGTACCATGGAGAAAAAGCTGACTCATAGTAAGTGGTTTTTATACCTGACAGAGTTTTTCGCGGGAATGTCCGTCATGGCGGTGGAACTGGGCGCCAGCCGTCTGATGGCGCCGTATTTCAGCTCATCTCAAATCGTTTGGACGGTCATTATCGGCGTTATAATGGTCGCTATGGCTGTGGGCAACATCTGGGGCGGACGGATGGCTGACAAGAGCAAGTCGCCGGACCGACTCTATGGCCGGGTCATCATCGCCGCGATCTGGATCGCGTTGATACCCTTTGCGGGCCGATGGATGATCGCCGGGATATCCTTCCTGCTGGCCACGTTCGTAACGAAGAACTTTCTGGTCTGGGCGGCGCTGGCAGCCTGCCTGGTGATTTTCGCCTTCCCCTGTGTGCTGCTGGGCACCGTAACACCGTCCCTGACCAAGTTCACCGTGGACAATTTGGATGACACCGGCAGGACCGTGGGGCAGCTGAATGCGCTGAACACCATCGGCAGCATCATCGGCACCTTTGTGCCCACGTTCCTGACCATCCCGGCGGTGGGTACGGCGGCCACGTTCCTGATCTTTGCGGGTGTGCTGGCCGCTATCGGTATTGTCTACTTCACTTTTGAACGGAAGAAGACGGTCACCGGTATTATTGCGGTGGTGCTGGTGGCGGGGCTGTGCTTTGCGCTGCCAACCTACAGCTTCGCCTTCTGGGAGAGTGACCTGGCCCTGGAGGACGAGTCCATCTACAACTACCTCCAGGTCAAGGATGATGACCACACCACCACGCTCTCCACCAATGTGCTCTTCGGTGTACAGTCGGTGCAGAACAAGGACGGTAAGCTCACCGGAATGTACTACGACTACGCGCTGGCAGCCCCCTGTATGGCGGGTATGGACGGTACCGATAACACAGGCCGCAGCGCCATGATCTTGGGCATGGGGTCCGGCACCTACGCCGGATACTGCGTCCGCTATTTTCCGGGCATGACCGTGCAGGGCGCGGAGATCGACGGCAAGATCGCCGATATCGCCCGCACCTATTTTGGCCTGCCGGAGGAGGTGGAGGTGGCCGTGGCCGATGGCCGGGCCTACCTGACCGCGTCGGAGGAGAAGTTTGATGTGATCATGGTGGACGCCTATCAGGACATCACCATTCCGTTTCAGCTGTCCAGCCGGGAGTTCTTCGCGGCGGTGGCGGAGCATCTGAAGCCGGAGGGCGTCATGGTGGTGAACCTGAACATGACCTCCCGGGAGGATGGCTCCATCAACCAGTACCTCTGCGATACGATGGCCAGCGTGTTCGCGTACACCTACTTGGCCGATGTGCCCGGAAACACCAATACGGAGGTGTTCTGCACCAACGCGCCTGGCCTGCCGGAGCGCTTTGCCGCCAGCCGCGCAGCGCTGACCGACGGAGACTACGCCGCCATGATGGCGGAGGTGGCCGCCGATCTGACGGTCTACACCGGTGGGGATTGCCTTCTGACGGACGACAGGGCGCCGGTGGAGGTGCTGGGTATGCGTGTGCTGGATGAGCTGATCGCCGGAGAACTGGACTATTACCGGGAGAATTTCAGCCTGCAGGAGATACTGGGAATGCTGGGCTGACGGCGGCGCTTGACAAGCCCCACCGCCGGGGCTATGATAGCCGTGCCGTCCATCTGCCCGGCGGCCGAAACGAGGAAATGAGGTATCGCTATGGACGCAGTTGTTCTTGACCATGTGGATAAGGCCTATACCACCTACGGCACGGATATCGTCCTGACCGGCGAGACGCGGCCCAGCCGTACCCGACAGGTGCTGCGCGGCCTGTCGCTGACCATTCCTGCCGGAGAGATCACCGTGATCGTGGGCCGCAGCGGCTGCGGCAAGAGCACGCTGCTGAAGCTGCTGGCGGGGACGGAGATGCCTGACACCGGGACGATACGGATTCCGGAGGGGTGGCACAGTGCCATGCTTAGTCCGGATCCCTATGTCATCACCTGGACCAGCGTGCAGCGGAATGTGGCCATGGCCTGCGGCGTGGGAAAAACGCCGGAGGAGCGCTATGAGCGCGCCAGCGAATTCGTGCGGCTGGTGGGCTTGGAGGACTACGCCGACCTGACGCCGGCAGAGCTGTCCACCGGTATGAAGCAGCGTCTGGGCCTGGCCCGGGTGCTGGCGGGGCAGGCGGAACTGCTGCTGATGGATGAACCCTTTGCCTCCCTGGACTTTTTGACCCGCGCGGAGCTGCAGAGCCAACTGCTGGACATCCAGGAGAAGCTGCCCCGCACGATCGTGCTGGTCACCCACCAGCTGGAGGAGGCGCTGCTGCTGGGGCGGCGGATCATTGTCATGCACCCGGACAGTACGATCTGTGAATTTGATCTGACGGATCTGCCCTATCCCCGGGATCTGGACGATCCGACGCTGCGGCGGCTGAAGGAGGCTATTACCGACCAATGCCGCTATACCGCATAAGAAACGGCGATGCACACTATACTTGCTGTACCATACCTGCGGCCTGTGCCGCTGAAAGGAGACTGTTATGCTTTCCGGACTGACGCAATATGTGCCCGAAGCGACCCTGACTATTTACGATAATCTGGAATTTCTCATTCGCCTGCTGCTGTCTGCCGCCTTGGGCGCGCTGGTGGGTTTGGAGCGCAGTAAGCGCCGCAAGGAGGCGGGCATCCGTACCCACTGCATCATTGCCTGTACCTCCGCGCTGTTTATGATCGTCTCAAAATACGCTTTCCTGGACTGTGTTACGGTGGATGGCCTTCGCGGCGCCGACCCTGCACGCATTGCCGCCCAGGTGGTCAGCGGTATATCCTTTCTGGGGGCCGGCGTCATATTCAAAAACGGCAACTCTATCCGCGGACTGACCACCGCCGCCGGTATGTGGGGTACCGCCGCCATCGGTATGGCTGTGGGTGCCGGTATGTATTGGCTGGGCCTGTTCGAGGCGGCTGTCCTCGTTGCCATCCAGATCATTCTCCACCGCTTCCCTGTGGGGGCGGACGCCCTCACGACACAGGAAATTTTGGTGGAGCTGGAGGATACGGATGAGCTGCGGGCCCGTTTTGACGATCTGCTGAAGCAGCACCGCGGCCAGGTGACAGAGAGCAGCCTCACCCGTCAGGACGGCTGCCTTCGTATGGAGATCACCGTCCGGCTTGAGCCGCCGATCACCCATGATGAAGCACTGGCCTTTATGCGGGAGAACCCCGGTGTGAAAAGAATGTCTGTATAAGCGACGCATGAAAAGCCGGCCACCAGGCCGGCTTTTTCATGCGCAGTTGCGGTTTTCACTGGAGTTTGCTATACTCTGTGTGAGAAGGGAGATGTTTCTGTGCTGCATACTGTTATGGCGTTCCTGCCGTTGGCGTTTTTGATCGTATATGCCCTAAAGACCCGCAAAATGGCAGATGCAATGGTCCTGGCCACTCTGCTGGCCGTGCTGCTGGTCCATCGCCAGCATTTTTTCACTGGGCTGATCGACGCCATGTATACTACACTGGGCAACAGCTCCTATCAGTTTGCACTGTGCAGTATTCTGGGCTTTGGCGGAATGATCTCGCTGTTTCAGGCCTCCGGCGGGCTCATGGGCTTCCGGGATCTGCTGGCGAAGGCGGCCAACACGCCCCGCAAAACGCTGCTGCTGGCGTGGCTGCTGTCTGTGATCATGTTCGTGGACGAGTATCTGAATGCCCTGACTACCACCATCTGCCTGCGGGATGTCTCCGATAAAAACCGTCTGCCCCGGGAGCACCTGGCGGTGCAGACCAACATTATGGCATGCTGCCTGTGCGTGACGGTGCCCTTTACCAGCTGGACGGCCTTCAGCGTGGGCCTGATCTCCGACTTCGACCTGGGGTTCACGGATTACCTTCAGGCGGTGCCCTTCATGTTTTATCCGCTGGCGATGATGCTGGTAAGTCTGCTGCTGGCGTTGGGCTGGTTTCCGAAAGTGGGCATGCTTCGTCAGGCGTATCACCGGGTGGCCTCCGGCGGCGCAGCCTTTGAGCCGGGAGAAAAGGACGAGAAGCTGGTGGACATTGACGAGGTGGATGAGCACAATGTCTCCTCGGCTTGGAACGCTATTATCCCGCTGGCGGCGCTGGTGGGCGGCACGGTGCTGTTTGACAATGATCTGCTCCACGGTATCATCGTGTGCCTGGTGGTGCAGTTCTTGCTGTATGTGATACAGAAGCGTATGACGGTGGGAGAATACTTTGCCCGATTCTTTTCCGGCGTTAAGGGTATGACCACCATCGCTGTGGTGGTGGGCTTTGGCCTGATGCTCAGCGACGCCAACCGTACATTGGGGTTGTTTGATATTCTCATCAACGGTATCGGAGGGGCGGTGCCCCGCTGCCTGATCGCGCCGCTGGCGTTTGTGCTGGTGGGATTGACCGTATTTGCCGTAGGTGGCTGCTGGGCGGTAATGACCATCGCTATTCCTGTGTTCATCCCGATGGGACTGGCTGCCGGGGTGGCTGCGCCGCTGATGATCGCCGCGGTGATGAGTGGCGTTACCCTGGGATATAGTCTGTGCTTCTACGCGGACGCGGTGCTGATGACCACCGCCGGATCGGGCGTTTCCAACCTGACCACCATACGGGCGGCAACGCCCTATGCGCTGGCGGTGGGGGGCCTTTCGGTGATAGCGCTGTTGGTGGCCGGGCTGTGAAAACGGTGGCTGGGCTGTGAAAGCAGCGGGTGGAAACAGTAACATTTTTGATAGAAAACCGGTGGTTTACAGGGCGGGGAAATCGTGGTACACTATGTGGGACCGGCGTTTGACACGCCGGAAAAGCGCGTGCTTTTTGTGCGCTTTCGCTGTACACTTATGGTACATTCATGATACATTTACGATACGTTTGCTATACATTCTCTTTCGCTTTTTGCGGGCTTGATGCGCTGTATGCGGCCGCAGAGGAACGGATATGCGCGCCGTGCGGGGGGAAATGCGAGGGAAGGGAGGTGCCGCTATGCTGCGACGGATACGGGAGCTTTTTAACGACGTGTTCCGACAGGCCGATCTTGTCCTGCTGGCGCTGTGCATCGGCACGTCGCTGTTCGGCATACTGATGATCGCCAGCGCCACACGCTATATGCACACCAGTAAGCTGGTGCTGGTACAGGCGGCGGCGCTGTGCATCGGGGCGGTGCTGTATATCGTGGTGTCGCAGGTGGACCTGAACGAGCTGGCGAAGTACTGGAAGTGGATATTCCTGGTGGGCGTGGTGTTCATCCTGCTGCTGGCAACGCCCCTCGGCATTGCCGGGGATACCGGCAACAAGGCATGGCTGGAGTTCCCGTTCCTGCCGGTGAAGGTGCAGCCGGCGGAGATCGTGAAGCTGACGTTTATTATCGTGCTGGCGAAACAGCTCTCGTGGCTGAAGGAGAACCGGGACCTGCGGTCGATTTCCTCCATCGTCATGCTGGCGGCACACTTCGGCGTGATCTTTGCGCTGTACTACAAGATATCCTCCGACATGGGCAGTGCGCTGGTGTTCCTGTTCATCTTCGCGTGTATGTGTTTTGTGGCGGGGGTGGCGCTGCGGTGGTTCCTGATCGGCGGCGGCGCGGCGGGACTGCTGTTCTACGCCATGTGGGACCTGGATCTGCTGGATACCTACATGAAAAACCGGTTCATCGTCCTGTTCGACCACAGCTATGACCCGCTGAACACCGGCTGGCAGCAGACCCGCAGTCTACTGACGCTGGGCGGCGGCAAGATCTTCGGACAGGGTCTGTTCAAGGGCGTGCAGACCCAGAGCGAGACGGCGTCCAGCCTGCCCCACCGCCACACGGACTTCATCTTCTCCGTCATCGGGGAGGAGCTGGGGCTGGTGGGCTGCCTGCTGACGCTGGCGCTGCTGACGGCCATT
>ENA-ORMS01003354-ORMS01003354.1-human-gut-metagenome-genome-assembly--contig:-NODE-3354-length-10513-cov-3.557277_pt1 | contig 10513 bp, 9 predicted proteins | sample MGYA00242104_ERZ508997 | MGnify/ENA primary metagenome ERZ508997 (study PRJEB26280, sample SAMEA2338704) | human gut metagenome | biome: human gut; feature: human-associated habitat; material: faeces... | reverse complement strand
GGGACCAGCCGCAAGTATGACGGCTCCGGCGGCTGCAAAATATCTCGCGGCAAGACCGGAGGCAAACATCATACCGATGAATATCGAAACGAATACAAGCGCAGAGCCGAGGTCGCCGGTCAGAATGACAAGCAGTGCCGGAACTCCGCCGTGAACGCAGAGAAGCAAGGCATTTTTAAGCTTGTTTATATCCTCGCCAACATAATCGAGATGAACGGCGAATGTTATTATAAATGCTATTTTGAAAAGCTCGGACGGCTGGAAGTTGATGACTTTGAAATCAAACCATGTTCTTGCATCCGGTCTGTCTGCTGTTCCGCTGCCGAACGGGAAAAGCAGAAGCATCATCAGCAGGCACACGCCGCCGATTATCATCCAGAAGCGAAGAACTATTTCGTAGTCGATAAATGATATGACTATGCACATCGCCGCACCGACAATCACTGCGAGCAGCATGACAAGCGCCGTACGGCTGATAAGGCTCCCGTCCTCAAGGCTGCTGTATGTGGCGCTGTAGACCATAAGAACGCCGAACAGCGATGTCAGAAGGCAGAGCGACATCAGCAGTTTGTCCGTAGTTTTTAATCCTCTTTTGATTGCCTGAAGTATGTTCATTGGCAGCTCCTTAGAAATTATACTGATATTATAAAGCGAAATTTAATCAAATTCAAGTAAAATACTTTTATATCTTTGATTTGTGTGATATAATTATTTGAATTTAATGCAAGGCAGCGGTATTTTTCAGATGAAGACGGTTTTTCATTCTTATTCTTCAAAACAGACCGAGGAGTTCGGCGCTCAGCTCGGCAAAAGCCTCAAAGCAGGGGATGTTGTCGCCCTGTTCGGTGATCTCGGCGCAGGCAAGACTGCGTTTACAAGAGGACTTGCGCATGGAATGGGCTTTGACGGCGAAGTCAGCAGCCCGACATTTGCGCTTGTGCATGAGTATCCGGCGGATATACCGATTTATCATTTTGACATGTACAGGATTACTACCTGGGACGATCTTTATTCAACCGGATTTTTTGATTATCTCGATATGGGCGGGGTGCTCGTGATTGAGTGGAGCGAAAATATCGAGAACTGTCTGCCCGAAAATTCGATAAGAGTTTCGATATCCAAGAATGATAACGAGAATGAACGCATAATTACTTTGGAGAGGGGTGCCGAAATTGAAGATACTCGCGCTTGATTCGTCCGCAAAAACAGCGAGCGCCGCGATAACCGACGGCGAGCAGCTGATAAGCGAAGCCTTTGTCAATGCCGGACTCACGCACAGTGAGACTCTTCTTCCTATGGTCGATTCCGTTCTCAGCCTTGCACGCCTCACAATGGCGGATATCGACGGCTGCGTTATAACCGACGGCCCCGGTTCGTTTACGGGTATAAGAATAGGCATCGCCGCAGTGAAGGGGCTTGCAATGCCCAATGAGACGAAGTGCTGCGGCGTTTCTACTCTCAAGGCGACGGCTTATAATCTGCGCTATGATAACTGCATCGCCTGCTGTGCAATGGATGCAAGATGCTCGCAGGTCTATTCAGCAATATTCCGCTGTTTTGACGGAAAAGTCGAGAGATTGACCGAAGATGACGCAATTCCCGCATCAAAACTTCCGGAAATACTTGAAAAATATGCAAATGAGCGTATAATTTGTGTCGGAGACGGAGCGCATATCGCTTATCAGGCTGTTAAAGACAGTTTTAAGAGCGTTAGCCTCGCGCAGGACAGCAGGCGTTTTCAGCGTGCATACGGAGCCGCTTGCGCCGCCGTGTGCGAGAATATGGACTTCATTTCTCCGGCTCAACTTTTGCCCGTATATCTGAGACCTTCGCAGGCAGAGCGCGAACTCAGTCTGAAAAAGTCTCATAATCAATAAATCAAAAGGAGAAATTATCATGATAGCTCTTGCTGCTGACCATGCAGGATATCCTCTCAAGGAGGAAATCAAAAAACATCTTTTGGAGAGAGGCTTCGATGTCAAAGACTTCGGAACTGACAGCGACAAGTCCGTTGACTATGCTGTTTTCGCGAAGATAGCGGGCGAGGCGGTCTCATCCGGCGAGTGCAAGCTCGGCATTTTCTGCTGTGGTACCGGCGTCGGCATCTCGATGGCGGCAAATAAGGTCAGAGGAGTCAGAGCTGCAAACTGCGCAGATACTTTCTCCGCGCGCATGACAAGACTCCATAACGACGCAAATGTCCTTTGCCTTGGCAGCAGAGTTATAGGCGCGGGTCTTGCGCTTGATATGGTCGATCTCTTTGTTGACACGCCTTTCAGCGGCGAGGAGAGACACCAGAGAAGAATCGACCAGGTCATGGCTATAGAGAACGAGAAGTTCTCAAAATAAAGAAGTCAGAAATTTTCAAATTATATATATCTGGAGGAGTTCAAAAATGGCAAACATAACAATAACAAATCACCCGCTTATTCAGCATAAGCTGTCTATCCTCAGAGACAAGCACACCGCTTCCAAAGAGTTCCGTACTCTTGTCGGCGAGATTGCTATGCTCATGTGCTACGAGGCTACAAGGGACCTTCCTCTCAAGGATGTTGAGATCGAGACTCCCGTTTCGAAGATGACCACAAAGGCTCTTGCGGGCAAGAAGCTTGCTTTTGTCCCGATTCTCAGAGCCGGTCTCGGTATGGTTGACGGCGTCCTGACCCTCGTTCCTTCTGCCAGAGTCGGTCACATCGGTCTTTACCGCGATCCCGCGACCCTGCAGCCTGTTGAATATTATTGCAAGCTGCCCAGTGATATCGGCGAGCGCGATGTTATTGTTCTCGATCCCATGCTTGCCACCGGCGGCTCGGCTATCGATGCTATAACCCAGATCAAGAAGAGAAATCCCAAGTCGATAAAGTTTATGTGCATCATTGCAGCTCCCGAGGGACTTGAAGCTCTCAGCAAGGCTCATCCCGATGTTGATATCTTCGCCGCTGCAAAGGACGAGAAGCTCAACGATCACGGCTATATCGTTCCCGGTCTCGGCGACGCCGGCGACAGAATCTTCGGCACGAAATAATTGCACTTGCAATACCAGGACTATTATGTTATAATCATTTCAGTAAATTTTGGAGGTGTTATATCATGAAACACATCAAGACCATCAACGCTTCGAATCTTAAGGAGAGCGCTGCTAAGGGCGAGTGCCAGGCTTCCTGCCAGTCAGCTTGCAAGACTTCCTGCACCGTTGCTAACCAGAAGTGCGAGAAGTAATCTGATTTGAACGTAAATTAGGGGCAGGCTTTGCGCCTGTCCCTAAAATTCTGTCTGAAACAATTTGCCGATAGTAACGCGGCTAAAAGGAGCGAAAGCGGGGAGACCCGGCGTATATGATACATAAATATTTTCTCAACGGCTACTATATAGTCATTGACACAAACAGCGGCGCCGTTCACATTGTGGACGAGCTTGCATACAGACTGCTTGATTTCTTTACGGAAAAGCTCAAGGGCGAATGTCCCGATGAGATTATCTCAACTCTTGTGAACGAGGGGTTTGATAAGCAGGATATCATTGACACTTATGCCGAACTCAAGGCTTTGTGTGATGACGATTCTCTTTTCTCCGAGGATACCTACAGACCCTTTGCAGATATGCTCACTGAGGCGCCGATAAAGTCTATGTGCCTCAACATATCGCACGACTGCAATCTCCGCTGTGAGTATTGCTTTGCCGCTCAGGGCGATTTCGGCCACGGCAGAAAGCTCATGCCTTTCGAGGTCGGCAAGGCTGCGATAGATTTTCTTATCAAACATTCTGCAAACAGACACAACCTCGAACTTGATTTCTTCGGCGGCGAGCCGCTCATGAATCTCGATGTTGTTAAAAAAGTTGTCGAGTATGCAAGATCGATCGAGAAAGAGCACAATAAGAACTTCCGTTTCACAATGACTACAAACGGTATTCTACTCGACGATGACAGCATTGATTTTATCAACCGCGAGATGTCGAACGTCGTTCTCTCGCTCGACGGCAGAAAAGAAGTAAACGACCGTCTGCGCCCGACTGTCAATAAAAAGGGCAGCTATGACATAATCGTTCCGAAGTATCAGAAGCTTGTCGCCGAGAGAGGGGACAAGGAATATTATGTCCGAGGTACATTTACGAAATATAATCTTGACTTCACCGATGATGTAATGCATCTCAACGAGCTTGGATTCGATCAGATCTCTGTTGAACCTGTTGTGACCGATCCCGAGCTGCCGTATGCGCTGACCGAAAGCGATCTTCCGGCTATTGCAGAGGAATATGAGAAGCTTTCAAAGATACTTATAGAGCGAAAGAAGAACGGTACTAGCTTCAATTTCTTCCATTTCATGATCGACCTTGATCAGGGTCCGTGCGCAATCAAGAGACTCCGCGGATGCAGCTGCGGCAACGAGTATGTTGCTGTCACTCCCGAGGGCGATATTTATCCCTGCCATCAGTTCGTGGGCATGGACGAGTGGAAGATGGGCAGCGTGCTTGACGATTCTATCGACTACAAGATGAAGAAGATGTTCTCGAAAGCGAACATCTACTCAAAGGAAGAGTGCGCCGATTGCTGGGCGAAGTTCTATTGCAGCGGCGGCTGCAACGCCAATAACATGCAGTATAACAACACTATCTTTAAGCCGCACAAGCTCTCGTGTGCTCTCGAACAGAAGAGACTCGAGTGTGCGATAATGATAAAAGCCGCTCTTGCGGACGAATAAAAAATACAGCTCGGGATAAATAGTCCCGGGCTGTATCGGTTTTATGCGTGAAAAATCCCCCGGAATAGTCCCGGGGGATGATTTCTGTAGCATTATTAGCTCTTCGTCTTTGTGCTGTTATTCATTGCGAGTCTCTGCTTGAAGGTCTTGAGGAAGTCCTTGACTGCCTTATCGATATTCTTGTCCTTCTTGTTGAGCTTGTACTCGTCGGAGCCTTCAAGCTCGTTAAGCTGCTTCTCAAAGTCCTCGCTGGCCTTTGCGGAGCGAATGGCGCTCTTCCAAGCGTAGTCACTGCCCGAATAGTACATGATGTGGTAGCCGTACTCGGACTCGACAATGCCGGTGTCGCCGACCTTTCTGCTGCTGTCGGTAGCCCAGTTGCGGAAGGACTCAACGTAGTTGGCGCTTGAGGTGATGCCGCTTATAAGTCCGCCGTCAGCGGCGCTTCCGGTATCCTTGGACTTTTCTTTTGCGAGAGCTGCGAAGGAATCTTCGGTCTTAGCTCCGCTCTGCCATTCCTTGTAGATCTTGTCGGCGGAAGCCTTTGCGGCCTTCTTCTGCTCGTCGGTTGCCTCGGAGGACGAGCTTGCATTGTCGGTGAACGAGATGAGAATATGTCTTACGTTCGAGGCCATGGGAGCGTAGCTGCCCTTGTTGATATAGAGGATAACATATGAGCTCACGTTGCCGTCGCTGCCGACTTCAAAGAGCTTGACATCTCCTGCTTTTCTCGCGCTGTCAAACGCCCACTTTGCGGCGTCCTCGGAGACATAGGAGGTGATGGTTGACTTTGCGGCCTCGTTGAGGGCGGTCGCGGACTCCGCGTCATAGTTTTCGGTGGAGCTGTTCTTTTTCTTTGCCTGCTCAAGGAAAGCTTTTTCGCTGGTGCAGGCGCTGAGAGCCTTCTCGGCTTCCTTTTTGACCTTTGCAGCGGCGGCCTTCTGGCGGGCGGCAAGCTGCTCCGAGGTCTCGCCGTCCTTTGCGGTGAGAGTCTCTATTGCGAACGAAAGGGTTCTTGCATCAACTGCATTGTATGCGCTGTGATCCTTGTCGTAGACAGCCTTTATGTCGGCGGCGCTGTAAGAATCGGTGAGCTTCTTTGAGGTGTCGCTCTGGTATCTCGAAACGATATTTTGCATCTCGAGCTGCTTGCGCAGGAACTTCTCGTTTATACCCTTGCCGTAGCTCGCCTTGAGGTAGGCGTTGAGAGAGTATTTGTTCTCTGCGGCGGTGTTTCTGAGCTCCTCGACCTGATCGTCAATTGACTTCTGCTCGTCGTCTGTGAGCTTGTAGCCTGCCTTGATAGCTTCGGCATAGAGAATCTTGTAGGTCTGGAGGGCGGAGATGGTCTCATTCTTGAGATAATCGGAAAGAAGCATTTCTTTTCCGTCGGCATCGGTGCCGTAGTTCTGCTCATCCGGCGACTTTGTCGGGTCAATGCCGATGTTCATGCCGTACATTGCGTACTGCTGAGCGTATGAGTAGATATTGTTGAGATACTGGCTGTAGTAATATGTAAACTCAACTTCCGAAACGCGGATATCGTCGCCCAAAGAGAACACGGTTGTATTCTTCTTGATAGCGGCCGTATCGTCGAGAACCTTCCAAACGATTCCGCCTGCAACTACGACGGCAAGAACGATAGCTACTACCATTTTGACTATCTTTGCCGCTGCCTTGCTCTTCTCGCTCTTCTTCTGACTCTTTTTCGCAGACTGAGCGAGGCGGGCCTTTCTGTCGTCACGGTATGACTCGGCAGAAGTCCGCTGGGTGTCTTTGTTTGCCATTCTTTTTCATCCTTTTCTTTGTTAAGGTTGATTTGACCTGACGGTCTATAACATTCTTATTCTATACTATTTTATTAATTTTGACAAGCCGAATTTGCAAGTTTTATAGTTAGTTCATAATCAAATCACAGCTCGCCGTTTAGAAATGCGTCTTTGAACCACACATTCCTGACTTCAAACTGCTTGCCGTTGAGATAGTTGAGCGACTGCGCATCGGTGACAAAGTCGAATTTCAGCTTGTATGAATACAGAAACTGCTTTTTATATCCGCTCTCCTTGTTCATGGAGTTGCGCCCGTATTTTCCGTCTCCGAGCAGGGGATGACCTATCGAAGCGAAGTGCGCTCTTATCTGATGCGTGCGCCCCGTCAGCAGTTCAACTTCAACGAGGCTCATATTTTTGTTTTCCGCGAGCACGCGGTACTTTGTCTTTATCTCCTTTGCGCCTTCCGTTTTGCGGGACGAGACCTTGACGAGATTCTTCTTTTCATCCTTTGTCAGCCAGCCGTGCAGGATGCCTTCTTTTTCTTTCAATGTTCCGTGGACAACACAGAGATAGAATTTCTTTATTTCTCTGTCCTTGAGCTTCTGGTTCATGATTCTCAGGGCTTCTGCGTTCTTTGCGGCCATGACTATTCCGCCTGTGTTGCGGTCGATTCTGTTTATGAGCGCGGGCGAAAAAGAGTTTTCGTCGGACGGATTATATTCGCCCTTTTCGTAGAGATAGCGCTTTATCCTGGTCAGAAGAGTGTCGTTGTATTCGCGCTCGTCGGGGTGCGAAAGAAGTCCGACTTTTTTGTCGAGCAGCATTATATTCTCGTCTTCGTAGATGACCGTGAGATTCGTCGAAGCGTGCATGAAATCGTATCTGTCGAACCGCTGCTCAAAAAATTCGTCGTTTATGTACATATCCACTTTGTCGCCCTCTTTAAGGCGCGTGGATATTTCGCACCGTTTGCCGTTGAGCTTTATGCGCTTGAGTCTGATGTATTTGTACATCAATGAATCCGGAAGATTCGGAACGGTCTTTTTTATGAATTTGTCAACGCGCTGATTGGTGTCGTTTTTCCCTATAGTAAAACTTTTCAATTGCCGTTCCTCCCGCCGGATGATTTTACGAATTTTATCGCGTTCATCGCCGCTTTTGCGCCCTCGCCGACGGCGACGCTTACTTGAAGCAGACCGCCCGTGCAGTCTCCGGCGGCGAAAAGTCCCGGCAGCCCCGTTGACATATCGGCGCCGACTTTTATCGAGTTCCCTTCAACCGGTGCGCCGACTTTCTTTGCAAGGTCGCTTGCGGCGGCGCTCCCGAGTGCGATAAACAGCCCGGAAACAGGCAGGCTCGAACCGTCTTTGAATTTAACTCCGCTGAGCCTGTTTTCGCCGTAAAGTGAATCTATCGGATCGGTTATGATTTTTATATTGCCGAAGTTTCCGTTCGGTTCGACGCCGTTTGTGAGCAGAGTAACACTTTCTGCGACTCCCGAGAGATCGCCTATCTCGTGAAGGGCATATGCGCCGTTTCCGAGAACGGCAACATCTTTTCCGCGATAGAAAAACGCATCGCAGACCGCGCAGTAGCTGACGCCTTTTCCCTCGAATTCTTTGATGCCGGGGATATTCACACTTTTTCTCGCCGAGCCGGTCGCGATTATAACGGCGGGGGAGATGAAGTTATCTTTCGAGCATGATACTGTGTAATCACCGTTCCAACCGAGCGAAAAAACCTCTTCTTCGAATATATCTGCTCCCAGTTCTTTTGCCTGCTCAACGCCGCGTTTTACAAGCTCTGCACCGGAAATTGCTCCCGTGCCGAAATAATTCTCTATCTTTTCCGCCTTTTCCAGCGCTCCGCCGTCCTTGCCGATAACGGCGCAGGTGAGCCCTGCGCGCTTTACATAGAGCGCCGCCGACAGTCCTGCGGGACCGCTGCCGATGATAGCTATATCGTAGTGCCTGTTCATGTGTGCCTCCGATTAAAGTAACATATGATGATTATAGCCTATTTTTAATTTTATTAACAGCCTTGAAAGAAAAATTTTTTATTAACACGGATTTTGTAAATATACAGAAGTTTTTATATTATTGAGCTTGTACAAATTCGCTTTTCGTTGTATAATAAACTGATTAAAAATTTTTCGGAGGAGAACTGATTTGCCGCTTTCCAAAGACAGAAACATAGTTGTTCCGCAGGAGGAGCTCGACAGACAGATGGAGTTCTGCGGACTTGTACATACAGTGCTTGAAACGCGCCTTGACGGGCGTAGGCCGCTCGCTTATGTCCACACTTTCGGCTGCCAGGGCAACGTTGCCGACAGTGAGAGACTCAAGGGTTTGCTTGAAAAAATGGGCTTCGGTTTCACCGAAGAGCCGGAAAATGCGGATATATCGCTTTTTAACACCTGCGCCGTCCGAGAGCACGCCGAAGACAGACTCTTCGGAAATGTCGGTGCGCTCAAGAAAATAAAAGAGAAGAATCCCGACTTCAAAATAATCCTCTGCGGATGCATGATGCAGCAGGAGAGGATAGCCGAAAAGATTCAGAAGAGCTATCCGTTTGTCGATATAGTTTTCGGCACTCACGCTGCGCATAAATTCCCTGAGCTGCTTTATCGTGCTCTGTCTACCGGCAAGCGTGTATTTGATATCGAAAATTCCGACGGCGTTATCGCGGAAGACCTGCCTCTGCACAGAGACAGCACTTTCAAGGCGTGGCTGCCGATAATGTACGGGTGCAATAATTTTTGCACTTACTGCATAGTTCCATATGTCCGCGGACGCGAACGCAGCCGCAGCAGCGATATTATAATCAGCGAGGCGCGCGAGCTTGTCAAGAGCGGATATAAAGAGATAACCTTGCTCGGACAGAATGTCAATTCCTACGGAAACGACCGCGATGGCGAGATGAACTTTGCCTCTCTTCTGCGCGAGATAAATAATATCGACGGCGATTTTATTATACGTTTCATGACCTCGCACCCGAAAGACTGCACGCATGAGCTGCTTGACACCATGGCGCAGTGCGAAAAGGTTGCAAAGCACCTGCATCTTCCCGTCCAGTGCGGAAACGACAGGGTGCTAAAAGCAATGAATCGCGGATATACGGCTGAAAAGTATCTCTCCCTGCTCGAATATGCCCGCAGCGTCATGCCGGAGCTTTCGGTGACGAGCGATATAATTGTCGGCTTTCCGGGCGAGACTTACGAAGAGTTTCTCGACACTGTGAAGCTTATTGAAAAAGCGCAGTACACGTCGCTTTATACTTTTATTTTCTCACCCCGCGAGGGCACCCGTGCCGCAAAGATGGACGACCCCGTTTCGAGAGAAGAAAAGGGAAAATGGTTCTCAGAGCTTTGTGCCGCGCAGGAAAAAATCGCGGCGGTGCGAACTTCTGCGATGGTTGGCAGGGAATACCGCGTTCTCTGTGAATCAAAAGCCAAGAAGGACGGCTATATATCGGGCAGAACGCAGGGGAATATAATAATCGAGTTTCCGGCGGACGAGTCGGTTATAGGCTCATTCAGAACCGTCAGAGTGACCGAAGCTCTGATATGGATGCTCAAAGGCGAACTCGCCGATTAAAAATGCTATATCTCCGCTTTGCGGATAATGATATAAGATAAATTTCAAGGAGTACAGTTATGGACATCATCAAACTTACAAGAGAACTCGGCGCAGCTATCCAGCAGGATGACAGATACGCAAAGTTCCAGGCAGCTCAGAAGGCAAATGAAGAGGACAAGGATCTCAACGACCTCATGGGCAAGATCCAGCTCGTTCATATGTCTTATCAGCATGAGGCAAGCAAGGAAGACGCCAACGAGCAGAAGCTTGCTGCATACGAGACCGAGTTCAACGATCTCTACAAGAAGGTCATGGAGAACGAGCATATGCGCGACTACGAAGTTGCAAGAGCCGAGATAGATGAAATGATGCATTATATCACCGGCATCCTTGCTCTTTGCATCCAGGGCGAAGATCCCGCAACCTGCGAGCCTGAAGAAGAGCACCATCACTGCGGCGGAGA
>ENA-ORMS01003353-ORMS01003353.1-human-gut-metagenome-genome-assembly--contig:-NODE-3353-length-10518-cov-4.313581_pt1 | contig 10518 bp, 8 predicted proteins | sample MGYA00242104_ERZ508997 | MGnify/ENA primary metagenome ERZ508997 (study PRJEB26280, sample SAMEA2338704) | human gut metagenome | biome: human gut; feature: human-associated habitat; material: faeces... | reverse complement strand
CACACGGATACCGCACTCGCTGTAACGCTTCGATACAGAGTCGATAAGCACGGTGTTCTGTTCGATGCCTTCGAGGTGCATGGCACTGATATAGGGGCTTCCGGTATAGATGTACTCACGGTATACCTCATCAGAGAAGAGGTAGAGGTCGTATTTCTTGACGAGGTCGCGAATCTGGTTCATCTCCCTGCGGGTATAGAGATATCCCGTAGGGTTGTTGGGGTTGCAGATCAGGATGGCGCGTGTGCGCTCGTTGATAAGCTCTTCGAACTTCTCGACCTTAGGCAAGGAGAAGCCTTCCTCAATCGTAGTGGCAATGGTACGTATCTTGGCACCTGCCGAGATGGCGAATGCCATATAGTTGGCATAGGCAGGTTCGGGCACAATGATCTCGTCGCCAGGATTGAGGCAACTCATGAATGAAAAGAGCACAGCCTCTGAACCTCCTGCTGTGATGATGATATCGTCGGCAGTAATGTTGATGTTGAACTTCTTGTAGTAATCCACCAGTTTCTCGCGATAGCTAAGATAGCCCTGGCTGGGAGAATACTCCAAGATGGTGCGGTCGATATGCTTCAGTGCATCAAGACCACACTGAGGAGTAGGGAGGTCGGGCTGACCGATGTTGAGGTGATACACCTTGACTCCTCGTTTTTTTGCTGCGGCAGCAAGAGGCGCCAACTTTCTGATAGGCGACTCTGGCATTTCAAGTCCACGTACTGATATTTCAGGCATCTTTAATACTTTCTGTTGAACTTTCGCAGGTTCAGGAGTTAACTTCCCGCACGCGCGAAAGTTGAGTTTTCTATATTAATAGTTTTGCAAATACAAATGTGCTTGTTTTGCTTTCGGATGCAAAGGTAAGAAATTTCAGTGATATTTGAGAAAAGAAACGACAGATTTTTTATTTTTTATTAAATTCTGTAGCATTGTGTTGTTCTTATGCTTTCTTTTTTATAACTTTGCATCTCGAAAAGGATACGGAATTTTCGCAAGAGGGAGTCTTTTGGGAGTCCAGGAGATATCTTTGGAGTTAAGGAGATTTCTCTGGAGTTAAGGAGTTAAGACAAATGCTTTTGTGGATATGAAATAAAATGTTTAACATTTCCTCCAAGGCTATTGGCTATAACTTCTTTAACTTCTCTCTAACTTCTTAAAAAATAACTTCTCAAGAAGATAGTTACTGTACTTGCGCGAGTTCTATTTTAATATTAATGACCAATTAAAAACGAATCGTTATGAGATCAAGAATGAGTACATGGTTTGAAACCAAAGTAAGATACACCAAGGCACAGGAGGATGGCTCCGAGAAGCCAGTTACCGAGGCTTATGTAGTAGACGCGCTGAGCTTTACCGAGGCTGAGAGTCGTATCACCGACGAGATGGCTGTTTATGTGTCTGGCGAATTTAAGGTGTCGGGCATCAGCAAGGCTGCCTATGGTGAGGTGTTCTTCAGTGATATGGATGGCGACGACAAATGGTATAAGGCCAAGTTGTCGTTTATCACCATTGATGACAAAACCGAGAAGGAGAAGCGTACCACCGTCAACTACCTGGTGCAGGCCAAGTCGCTTGCCCGTGCCCTGCGCTATATCGACGAGGTGATGGGTAAGACCATGAACGATTATGATGTTGTGGCTCTGGCTGAGACCAAGGTGATGGACGTGTTTGAACATACTGTTCCTGGAGAAAACAAGGAAGAGAAGAACGACAAGCCTGAGTATGAAGAGGCATAAAAACTTGCTAAGGTTCAATAATACTATAATATAATGTATGATGTAGCAAAAAACTTGCATGAGGTGTTAGACCAGCTGCCTAAGGGTGTTCGTCTGGTCGCCATCAGCAAGTTTCATCCCAAGGAGTATTTGTCGGCTGCCTATGCAGAGGGACAACGAATTTTTGGAGAGAGTCATGAGCAGGAACTTGCCAAGAAGGTGGCAGACCTGCCCAAAGACATAGAATGGCATTTCATCGGTCATCTGCAGACCAACAAGGTGAAGTACATAGCGCCTTACATCAGTATGATAGAAGCTGTGGACAGTCTCAAGTTGTTGAAGGAAATCAACAAGCAGGCTGCCAAGCACGACAGGGTGGTGAAGGTGTTGTTGGAACTTCATATTGCTGCGGAAGAGACCAAGTACGGACTGACATTGGACGCTTGCCGTGCCTTGTTGGAAGAAGGAGAATGGCGTTCAATGGAGCATGTGCAGATTTGTGGACTGATGATGATGGCATCTAATACGGATGACACCGAGCAGATAGCCCGCGAGTTTGACACGGCAGCTCGCTTCTTCGATGAGGTGAAAGCCAAGTACTTTGCCGATGATGATGCGTTCTGTGAGCGCAGCTGGGGCATGAGTCATGACTATCCGATAGCTATCCAGCATGGAGCCACTTTGGTTCGTGTGGGTACAGCTATATTTGGACCACGCATTTACTAAATTAAGGAGATTTATTCTGGAGTTAACTCCCTTAACTCCTGAAATCTCTCCCTTCCTAATTCTTATTCATGATTTTCTGCAGGGCCGCCTCTTCGCCAACGATCCAGATGATGTCGCCTTTCTGGAAGGTGTAGGAAGGCGAAATTTTGGTAAGACTCTCCAAGCCTTCTTCCAGTCCGACAACCATACAGTCGTATTTGTCACGGATTCCGCTTTCGCCCAAGGTCTTGCCGCAGAACTCACTCTTTCCACTGATTACCAGCTGGCGAAGCTTCATCTCTCTTTTCTCTATATCCAAGTCCTCGGGGACAAGTTCAGTCTGCAGGGCGTTGTTGAACTTCTGTGTCTGTTCGTCATTGCCGATGATTTGCAGTTTGTCGCAGGGGAATATAGTGGTGTCGCCGTTGGGGATATTGATTCTTCTTGATCCGCGATAGATGCTGCTCATGTCGATGCCGAAGCGCTGACGCAGGTTGAGTTCTCTCAGTGTGTGTCCGCACCAGGTAGAGTCTTCAGGCACCTCAAACTCGCTGATGTGGATGTCTCGGTCGAGCAGGTGTCCCTCGTAGAGAGGTCGTTTGGTGCCCTTCACCTGTGCCTCGATGTCGCGTGAGCGAAGGTTGCGGATGAACAGACGCTCCATCTTGATGCTTCGTTTCTTCGTTCTTCTGGAAACGATGATGAGCAATACCGCCACAATACCGATGCTGATCATCAGCGCATCGGTAAACCGGCTCAGGAAGTTGCAGATATAGAAGATAAAGCCCAGGGCTATCATAAACCTCACCACGATGGTGGAGAGGAGCGGTATGCGGTTGATGCTGCTCTCCACCCACAGTCGTTTCCACTCGTTGCTGTGGTTTTTCTTCATCACGATGGCACGCAGGAAGGGTGCTATGAAGATGACGGTGAGCACGCCCGTGATGGCATTGGCGTACCAGTGGAGTCGCCAGCCTGGCAGAAGGTTGCGCATTAAGGGAAGTACGAACGTGAACATCAAGGCTATGACAGCCGCACTCAGGATGGAGTAGGCCACGGTGTTGACAGTCATCTGTCTGAGGAGCGCCTTCCATTTGCTCTGTTGTGTGGTGGATGGGCGGTTGGTCGCCAGATGGTTGAGTGCTGTGATCAACTTGTTGGGCAGATGCTTCTCCATGACCTGGTAGCTTGGCGTGGCAAGGCGTATCATATAAGGTGTAAGGAAGGTGGTGATGACCGAAACCGCCACGACCACAGGATACAGGAACTTGCTGATGACACCCAAAGACAATCCCAACGAGGCGATGATGAACGAGAACTCGCCTATCTGAGCCATGGAGAAGCCGCATCGCATGGCCGACTTGAGCGACTCACCGCCCAGCATGAAACCAAAGGTTCCCAATACAGCCTGACCTATCAGGATGGTGAGCACGAGGGCAAGGATAGGCAGGGCATAGTCGACCAGGATCTGTGGATCAACCAGCATACCCACCGACACAAAGAAGATGGCTCCGAAGAGGTTTTTAACAGGCTCTACCAGCTTGATGATTTTCTCTGCCTCAATGGTCTCGGCAAGGATGCTGCCCATGACGAAGGCACCGAAAGCACTGGAGAATCCCACCTTGGTGGACAGCACCGCCATGCCGCAGCAGAGTCCGAGGGACACGATGAGAAGCGTCTCGCTGTTGATGAGTTTGCGCACAGACCTGAGGAAGAGTGGGATGGCAAAGATGCCCACGATGAACCACAGGATGAGGAAGAAGACAATCTTGATGACCGACTCAAACATCTGTTCGCCGTCGGGCGTGCTTCCTCCTGCGATGGCCGAAAGCATCACCATCATGACAATGGCAAGAATGTCTTCCAGGATGAGCACACTCATCACCATACCGGCAAACTTCTGTTGCCGCAGTCCCATGACGTCGAAGGCCTTATAGATGATGGTGGTGGAACTCATGGCAAGCATGCCTCCGAGGAAGATACAGTCCATCTTGTTCCAGCCGAATCCATGACCCACGCTGATGCCCAGCATCATCATACAGAACACGATGACGACGGTGGAGATGATGGGCGATGCTCCCATCTTCACGATCTTCTTGAACGAGAAATCGAGTCCGAGCGAGAACAGGGTGAAGATGACACCGATGTCTGCCCAGGTCTGAATGTCGTTGTCGTCGATCACTGACATGGTGTAGGGCATGTGGGGAGAGACCAGGAAACCTGCCACGATATAGCCTAACACAAGGGGTTGCTTGAGTTTCTTGAACAAGAGGGTAACAATTCCTGCTACCATCAGGATGAGTGCGAGGTCTTTTACGAGGAATGGAATTTCTGCCATGACTTTCTAATTTAACTTCTTTAACTTCCCCTTTTGTGAAAGTTGAGTTACTTTCTAAAAGCAAAGGAGCTCATGAGCCAGAACCTGATGTGGTGTTTAGGTTTTGTTGGCATCATGAAGCTCCTTTACTTCTTATGATTAGTCGTTGTATTCGGCTGTTATTTCTGCTATTTTGACGATGGTCTGAACTACTTTCTCCATGACCTGTATGCTGACGAACTCGTGAGGACCATGGAAGTTGACACCACCGGCGAAGATGTTAGGACAGGGCAGACCTTTGAAACTGAGCTGTGCTCCGTCGGTTCCGCCACGGATAGGTTCCACGCGAGGAGGAACTCCGCTTTCCTGCATGGCTCTCAGCACGATGTCGATGACATGCATGTTGGGGTCTATCTTCTCCTTCATGTTGTAGTATTGGTCGTTGATCTCGGCCGTGCAGGTTCCCTCGCCGTATTTCTCGTTGAGTTTCTTGGCGCAGTCGGCAATGAATTTCTTGCGGTCTTCGAACTTGCTGCGGTCGTGGTCGCGGATGATGTAGCTGAGCTTGGCTTCCTCGCATCGGCTCTCGATGCCAATGAGGTGATAGAAACCCTGGTAGCCCTCGGTAGCCTCTGGCGTCTCGTCCTCGGGAATCATGTTCTGGAACTCTACGGCGAGTCGGCTGGCGTTCACCATCTTGCCCTTGGCATAACCGGTATGCACGCTCACACCCTTGATCTTGATCTTGGCACCAGCGGCATTGAAGTTTTCGTATTCGAGGTCGCCCAAGTCGCCGCCGTCAACGGTGTAAGCCCAGTCGCAGGCAAACTTGTCTACATCGAAATGATGAGCTCCCATACCGATCTCCTCGTCAGGGTTGAAGCCTACACGTATGTCGCCGTGCTTGATTTCGTTGTGGTCGCGCAGATAGCACATCGCCTGTACGATTTCGGCAATACCAGCCTTGTCGTCGGCTCCCAGCAGAGTGGTGCCGTCTGTGACGATGATGTCTTCGCCCTTATGGGCTTTCAGCTCAGGGAACTTGCTCACGCTTGATATGATGCCTGGGCTCAGTTCGATGTCGTTTCCATCATAGTTGCGTATGATTCTTGCCTTGACATCCTTGCCACTTGCGTCAGGACTGGTGTCCATGTGTGAAATGAAGCCAATGGTAGGTGTTTCCTTCTTGGTATTGCCTTTCAGTGTGGCGTAGATGTAACCCATGTCGTCCATCTCCACATCACTGAGTCCTTCGTCCTCCAACTCCTTTTTCAGGTACTTGGCAAATTCCAACTGTTTCGAAGTGCTGGGCACACTGTCGGAGTCTTCGCTCGACTGTGTGTCGAATTTGGTGTAATTGATAAATCTTTCTACTAAGTCCATAATTTTTGAAAATAGAACTTTCGCTGGGTTCAGAAGTTCTGGAGTTTAGCGGTTATGGAGTTAAGGCAATGGTCTTTTGCTGATACTTTGGCAGTAAAGGATATGGCTGTAACTTCTTTAACTTTTCTAACTTCTCTCACTTCCACCCTTGTGAAACTGCAGTTTTTTAATAAAATTAGTGACTCCGCTGGGATTCAAACCCAGGACCTTCAGAACCGGAATCTGACGCTCTATTCAGCTAAGCTACGGAGCCCTTATATATAATAAGGTATAGGAAACGTGCTGTACGTTGGCATATACGTGTGCAAAAATACAGATTTTATTTGAATTGACCAAATTTTGAATGAATAAAGTGAGTACAGGTTGCTTTCTTTCGTCATTTGGTGAGGTATGAGAGCCGAAAAGTCGGAAAAGTTAGTAAAAAGTGCATAAAGTCTATACAAAAAGAAAGGGAAATGGATAAAATGATTAACAAAATATAAAAATATTGTTCAGAATAGTTGCAGTATGATAATATTTTTGTATCTTTGCACAGAATTTTAAATACTAATGCAAAAAATGAGTAAGCTAATAAAGCCTATCGGTTATCAGGCATTGCTGGACATGCGTCAGACCGAGATGGGAATCAAGTTGATAAAAGAGTTCTTCCAGCAGAACTTGGCTACAGAGTTGCGTCTTCGTCGTGTGACAGCACCTCTCTTTGTGTTGAAAGGTTTAGGTATCAATGATGACCTCAACGGTGTGGAGCGTCCTGTAACCTTCCCCATCAAGGACTTAGGAGACGCCCAGGCTGAGGTGGTTCACTCGCTGGCTAAGTGGAAGCGCCTTACCTTGGCGGAGTATGAGATAGAGCCAGGTTATGGCGTGTATACAGATATGAATGCCATCCGTGCCGACGAGGAGTTGGACAACCTTCACTCTCTCTATGTAGACCAGTGGGACTGGGAGGCAGTGATCGAGAAGAAAGACCGTACGTTGGCTTTCCTTCGCGATGTGGTTCGTCGCATCTATGCTGCCATTTTGCGCACTGAGTATCTCACCTGTGAGCATTATCCACAGATTAAGCCTTTCCTGCCCAAAGAGATTCACTTTATTCATGCCCAGGAGTTGTTGGATATGTATCCCGACAAGACTCCCAAGGAGCGTGAGGATGCCATCTGCGAGAAGTATGGTGCCGTATTCATCGAGGGAATCGGTTGCAAGTTGAGCGATGGAAAGAAGCATGATGGCCGAGCTCCCGACTACGATGACTGGAGTACGGTGGCTGAGAATGGTTTGCCAGGTCTTAATGGCGATATCCTGATCTGGTATCCTGTATTGGGCAGAAGTTTCGAGTTGAGTTCCATGGGTATTCGTGTGGACAAGGAGAGTCTGTTGCGCCAGTTGAAGTTGGAAGGCAAGGAAGACCGCGAGAAACTCTATTTCCACAAGCAGTTGCTTGGCGGCAAGTTGCCATTGAGCATTGGTGGCGGTATCGGCCAGAGCCGTCTCTGTATGGTTCTGTTGCATAAAGCTCACATCGGCGAGATTCAGGCAAGTATATGGCCTGAGGAAATGCGCGAGGAATGTGAGAAAGCGGGAATGTCGCTGATTTAAGGAGATTTTTTTAAGGAGTTAAAGGAGTTAAGACAATAGCATTTGAGGAAATGTGTTGTCTTAACTCCTTTAACTCCCGATAAACCATCATGTCATCACCAGCTTCAGCGTATTGCAAAGCTTGTCCAAGGCAGGGTTTTCCTTTCTCATATTCTCCAGCACCTCTCTCTTGTTGAGAATCTTCTTGACTTCCTCTTTGTGAGAAAGTCGGTAGGAGATGACGATGTTAGTGTTGTGCAAACCCCGAACCAGTGTGTTTCTGATTCTGTTTTTAATGTTTTGCATGTCGTCGAGCAACAGTTGGTTGTCGGCGACAATTTCTATGTTGGGGCATTCTGTCAGCTTGGGCTTGATGGCCTGCATACGGTGCGACAGACCTATGAGTTCTTTGTTGTTCTGTGCCATGCGTACGCACATGCCCGTCCACTGATACTGCAGGGCGTCTTCGTTGAATTCGCATTGTTCGGAATCATCAGTGCTTCTGATGGCTTTCACGTCGGCGGTAGGGTTCAACTGCTGTTTTACCATCTCCATGTTTTTCTTCAGGTTGCTGAAGGTCATGCCGATGGTTCCCAGTTTGACGGTGCCTTTGCTGATGGGTTTTACTTGATGTTTGTTATCGGCAGCCTCGTTGTTAGCTTCGTTTTCCGAAGCGTGAAGGGGCTGGACAGCAGTCTGAGGAGTTTTTTCGTTGCTCTCCTCACCGTTGCCTTTAAGCTCAGCACCTGCACCCTGAATGGCAGGCTTCAGCTGGGCTATGATTTTCTGAAACAGGGATTTTAATCTATTGGGCGTACGCCCCGCACTCGGAATGTCTTTGTCCTCGGGCTGGGTGATCTGTCCGATCTCTATCAGTGTGAGCTCCACCATCAGTCGTTTGTTTGAACTCTGTCGGTAGTTGATGTCACATTTGTTGGCTATCTGCAGCGCCTTATATAAGAAAGGTGTAGGCGCCTTCTGAGCCTGTTGCTGATATTTGGCTTTCTGAGCCTCGCTGGTTTCCAATAGGGGAAGCGTCTTGGCATCTTTCGCCATCAGCACGTTACGTACATGCTGTGCCAGACCCTGTATCATGTTGCCGCCGTCGAATCCCTTGTCCAAGATGCCGTTCAGCAGGAGCATCATCTCCGGCACGTTGTTCTCCAGTGCACAGTCTATCAGCTTGAAGTAATTGTCGCTGTCCAGCACGTTGAGGTCTTCTGTCACCTTCTGATAGGTCAGGTTGCCCTGGCAGAAACTCACCGCCTGGTCGAATATCGAGAGAGCGTCGCGCATACCTCCGTCTGCCTTTTCGGCTATTACTGCCAGCGCCTGCTCCTCGTAGCTGATGCCTTCCTTCTCTGCCACCATCTTGAGGTGGTTGATGGTGTTGGGCACGGTCATGCGCTCAAAGTCGTATATCTGGCATCGGCTCAGGATGGTAGGCAGAATCTTGTGTTTCTCGGTGGTGGCGAGGATGAAGATGACGTGCTGTGGCGGCTCCTCCAGTGTCTTAAGGAAGGCATTGAAGGCTGCAGAGCTGAGCATGTGTACCTCGTCGATGATAAACACCTTGTACTTTCCGATCTGTGGCGGTATGCGCGTCTTCTCCATCAGCTCCTTGATGTGGTCCACACCATTGTTGCTGGCGGCGTCGAGCTCAAAGATGTTGAGCGAGCGCTGCTCGTTGAACGCCTTGCAGCTCTCACACTCGTTGCATGCCTCGCCCTCTGCTGTGGGGTTCATGCAGTTGATGGCCTTTGCAAAAATGCGGGCACACGTTGTCTTGCCCACTCCGCGCGGGCCACAGAACAGATAGGCGTGCGCAAGCTTGCCGCTCTTCACCGCGTTCTTCAGCGTGGTGGTGAGCGCGTGCTGTCCCACCACCGTGTCGAAGGTCATGGGGCGGTACTTGCGTGCCGACACTATGTAGTTTTCCATTTTATCTTGCGTGTTTGTTGTTAGCTTTAGGCAAAATTACAAAAAAAAACGCGGTTGGCAAGCCAACTGTGCATGAAAAATGTTGATTCTTATTTTAATAATGTGATATGGCTCCACCCGATTTTTCTAATTTTGTCAAGAAATAATCTATATCTACAGCTGTGAAATTGAATTTTGGATTGAATCTTACAATATCGTAGTGGCGATCTTGGCTAATAATGTATTTTGCGTTTGCAGCTATCGCACAATCAACAAATTTATTGTCATCAGGATCTGCTTCTATGAGATGATAACGTAATTGTGGGCTGATATATTCTATGTTTCGAGCTGAAAGAATAGCATTTAAAATGTTTACAGCAATTTTATGGCCAATTTTTCTTGTGAGTATTTCCTCATATTCAAGAATAATTTCATTTGAAACACACAGAATGTATTTTCCAAGAATAAAATCGGTAAAAATTTTATGATATTTACTTTTTCTTGGAATAGAGATCAACAAGCAATTTGTGTCTAATACAATTCTTTGCATTTTATTCTTCATAAGGAGTTCGCATGTGTTCATTCTTCCACTCCTCTATGGTTTGTTCGCCAATAATTCCGTCATCCCATAGCTTGTCTGCCTCGTCAAATGCTTTTTCTGCAAAGTAATGAGCCAACAAATCGGATATTTCCATTTGCTGTTCTTCGTTCACGTTTGCCATCAAGCTAACGACGCGTTCTTGGTATTTATTAAGTGATGATGTCTCCATATAGTTTCTCCATATTTTATGTGCAAAGATAAGCAAAAGAGGGGAAACTTACAAATTTTTATTTTACTAATCTTTCGCAATTGCATAATAAACACATTTTCAGGTGATTATCATCTATAGCGAGCGTCGCCGA
>ENA-ORMS01003352-ORMS01003352.1-human-gut-metagenome-genome-assembly--contig:-NODE-3352-length-10524-cov-3.377400_pt1 | contig 10524 bp, 9 predicted proteins | sample MGYA00242104_ERZ508997 | MGnify/ENA primary metagenome ERZ508997 (study PRJEB26280, sample SAMEA2338704) | human gut metagenome | biome: human gut; feature: human-associated habitat; material: faeces... | reverse complement strand
CGAAGGGCATGGCTATGACTGCTGTGGATATCCTTTCAGATTCCTCTAAGATGGAAGCGGTACGGAAAGCATTCAGTGAAATGAAAGCACAATACGAGTAATCGAGGTGATACGATGAGTGAAAATATATTGACAGTCAAAGATTTAAAGACTTACTTTTATACGGCCAGTGGTGTTGCGAAGGCGGTAGATGGTGTAAGTTTTAATATAGCAAAAGGCGAGACCATGGGTATCGTTGGTGAGTCAGGTTCCGGTAAGAGTGTGACTTCCAGCTCTATTATCCGTCTTCTCCCGCCAAGAACAGGCAAGATTGTCGGAGGTTCCATTGAATTTGAAGGCAAAGATGTTCTGGCATTAAGCAAAAAAGAGTTAAATGATTTCAGAGGTAAGGATATCGCTGTTATTTTCCAGGATCCGATGACATCCCTTGACCCGGTTTTCAAGATTGGCAAGCAGATGACAGAAATGATCATGGCTCATCAGAATGTGACGAAAGATGAAGCCTGGAAAATGTCTGTTGAGGCATTGAGTAAAGTTGGGATTCCTGAACCTGAGAAACGTATGAATTCATACCCATATGAACTTTCAGGCGGTATGTGTCAGCGTGTGATCATTGCCATGGCAGTTTGCTGTAAACCAAAACTGATCATTGCCGATGAGCCGACGACGGCTTTGGATGTAACAGTTCAGGCACAGGTTTTGGAACTTCTGAAAGAACTTCAGAGAGATATGGATACAGCCATTCTTCTGATTACACATAACCTGGGCGTTGTGTGGGAAATGTGTGATAAAGTTATGGTTATGTATGCCGGCAATACAGTGGAATTTACAGATACAAAGACACTTTACAGCAATCCGCGTCATCCATATACATGGGCATTACTTTCTTCCCTGCCACAGCTGGCTGAGAGAAATACAACTCTTTACTCGATCACAGGTACACCACCTTCGCTCTACAACAGTATCGTCGGCGATGCATTTGCACCGCGTAACCCATACTGTATGAAGATCGATACCTTAGAGGAACCACCAATGTTCAAAGTAACAGATACGCATTACGCCAAAACATGGCTGTTACACCCGGATGCTCCAAAGGTTGAAAAACCGGAAGGAATCCAGAACATTCATGAGAAACTTGTTAAAGCATTCAATATATAGGAGATTTAGATCGTGTCTAAACTAAATCGAAACACAGAAAACCAGGAGCATGCTTCTCATTTACCAGAGCATGGTCCGATTGATGAAAATGGTAAAGAAGTATTATTATCTTTAAAAAATGTAGATATTACTTTTGGCAAGGGCGATAACGCTGTCCGCGCTGTAAAAAATGCGACATTTGATATTCACAAGGGAGAAACATTCTCCTTAGTAGGAGAGTCCGGTTCCGGTAAGACAACCATCGGCCGTGCAGTCATCCGTGTCAACCCATTGGCAAACGGAGAGATTTTGTACAAAGGTGTGCGTATTTCCGGGAAAATCCCAAAATCTCTGGATCGTGAAGTCATCCGTAACATCCAGATGGTATTCCAGGATCCGGCAGCTTCCCTGAATGAGCGTGCAACTGTCGACTACATCGTATCCGAAGGTCTGTATAACTTCCATTTATATGAGAATGAGGCAGACCGTGTGCGTAAAGTTGAGGAAATGATCAACGAAGTAGGTCTTTTGCCGGAACATCTGACAAGATACCCACATGAGTTCTCAGGTGGACAGCGTCAGCGTATCGGTTTAGCCCGTGCCATGGTAATGGAACCGGAACTTGTTGTTGCTGATGAGCCAATCTCTGCACTTGACGTATCTATTCGTGCACAGGTATTGAACTTACTGAAAAAGTTCCAGAGAGAAAAAGACTTAACATATTTATTTATCGCACATGACCTTTCCATCGTGAGATTTATCTCTGACCGTATCGCCGTTATTTATAAGGGTGATATTGTGGAGATCGCAGATGCAGAAGAGTTGTTCAACTTCCCACTGCATCCGTATACACATTCTCTGATCTCTGCGATCCCGATCCCGGATCCACAGTTAGAGAAAAATAAAGTGCTGTTTACTTATGATCCATCCATTCATGATTACAGTACAGACAAACCGGAGTTAGTCTGTATCGGTCATGACCACTGGGTATTTGGTAATAAGAAAGAGATTGAAGAATACAAAGCTACGCGTGAGAAGAATGTGCCTTTAAAAACAATTACGATTTTAGACAAAGATGCACCAAGACCAGAAGAACATCATGACAATATTGCACATGATGAGATCCAGCTTCCACCACTTCATGATACAGGAAGCGCATGGTACGCACTGCTTTCGTTCTTACTTCCGGTCATCGGTATTATCGCAGCGATGATCTTTAAGAAACACAGACATTATCGTAACTACAAGATGTGCAAAAAGGGTGCCATTGCAGGATTTATTGTACTTGCAGTCATTCTTGCATTGTTCCTGTTAGCACTTGCAGCAGTGTTTATTTAAGATATGGGAAGAACCGTCAGAGGTGGCAACAGAAACCATACTCCGAATGTGAGACCGGTTCAGAAGGTGGAGCTTTCGGAGAAAAATACAAGACAGAGATTTATCGCAGTGATCGTATTGCTGGTCATTGCTTCAGGCGCATTTATGTATGCACTGAATGGATTGATGTCAAATGACAGCGGATGGACAAACATTGAAGCGAGTTCATCCGCTGAAATTAATTGTGGAGATGATTTTATCTTCCAGTATTATGTCGGGGCAGCGGGCGTAAATGCCACCGCAGAAAAAAAAGCGCTGACGCTGCTCTACACAGATTCCATTGTAAAAGCCTATAAAATGTTCAGTATGGATGAATCGTTTGAAGGAATCACAAACGTGTATGATCTCAACCGGCACCCGAATGAGACAATGGTTGTGGATGATGCATTATACCATGCTTTTGAGCTGATCGCAGAGACCGGAAACCGGGCAATTTATCTTGCGCCTGTGTATACAGAATATGACAATCTGTTTTTCTGTAATGATGACTCTGAGACAGTTAACTATGATGCTTACCAGAATGGGGAAGTGGCAGCTTATTTTTCAGAGGTGGCTGCTTACAGCAATGATCCGTCTGACGTGAACGTCGAATTGCTCGGCGGCAATCAGGTGAGATTGTCTGTATCCGACGATTACCTTGCTTTTGCAGAGAAGAATTTTATTTCGGATTTCATTGATTTTTCGTGGATGAAAAACGCTTTCATTACTGATTATGTGGCGGATGTCATGATCGATAACGGCTATACGTTAGGTTCACTGACAAGCTATGATGGATTCACAAGAAATCTGGATCAGACTTCTGCGATTACAAAATTAAATGCCGGTCCGGATACATCCGGGACAGCAGAGGAAAATGCGGATTATTCTTTCAATCTATATGACAGGCAGGGGAATATCATTTATCCTGCCGGTGTCATGCATTATGACGGGGCGGAAAGTATTGTCAGTCTGCACAATTATCCGATGTCGGACAAGGAAAAATATCATTATTATGAATTTAAGAGCGGTGATATCAGGACCCGTTATGCAGATACCGCAGACGGACTGTGTAAGTCCGCAGTCAATAATATGGCAGCTTATGCGGACGACATCAGCTGTGCAGAACTCATTTTGAAGGTAAGCCCGGTTTACATCGCTGATACGATGGATACAGAGGCGGTAAAAAATCTCGCAGAAAACGGTATCCAGACGATTTTTGGAGAGAACAGTGTGCTCTATTACACAGATCCGGGGTTAGAACTGACAGATTTATATGACAAAGACGGCGTGCATTATACATCAGAGTTATTAGAGTAAGCAGACAGGCAGTTGCGGAAAGCCGCAATTGCCTGTTTTGCTGTCTTGGATTATACTAAGCAGAGAATATGAATGTTCGCAGGTTGTGGAAGAGGAGAAGACAGACATGATTTTCGGAGAGAAGACAGAGGAACAGAAACGTGTGGCGGAACTGACGCGCGAGGTAAAAGAACTCCGCAAAGAACTGCTGGCGAGTAAACTGGACAAAAAACAGGTGGAAGTCCAGATGAAAGATTTAAAGGACGCATTAGAACTTGGTGGAAACCTGCGTCAGGGGTATGTCGATTCGCAGGAACATATGGCAGTTGCAAGGCGCGGACTGATCAATATGATGGAGGATATGAACGAGATTCCCATTGATGATGTGAAGCGTGATCTCGACAGACTGAACGGACATTTGGATCAGATTTTCCATGAGTGCAGTATCCGGGAGGATGATCCGGATTTTAAGTCCACAGCCGACGGACTCAAAAATATGGCGGCAAATATGGACAAGATCAATCTGATCATGCTGCGGAGTGAGTTAGAGAATCTGCAGGCATTGCTGGAGGATACATCGGAATGGCGGTCGCCAAATTTTTTTGCACTCGCATATTATCTACAGCATGAGGAAGAGAGCAAAGTCGGAGAGATGGAAAATGAGTTCCGCAACAGCTTTTTAGAGCGATATCTGGAGGAACATCTGATGGAATCGCTGGCTATGGAAGCCAATTACGCGGGATGCGGAGAGAAGCTGGAACATATGATACAGCACTATATTTATGCGTAAAAATCGTATAGTATGACACACCTGCATAAAAACCATAACCACAAGTTATCGTAATGAGTAAATTGCATAATTTGACGTTAAAATACATCAATAATTTAGGTGATTCTGAATATTGTGCATAAAAAGAAAATTTGATAAGATTCTCTACAAGAAAAAGAAAGTTGAGAAGAAGAAATTAAATTATCTCAATAAAATTTAATTTTTGCTTTTCAAAAAGGAGGCTAAATCCTCTCCTCACTCAGAGGAAAAATTTTACTTCGTAAAATTGGATTTGCTTCGCAAACAAGGAGGATTATTATGAAGAAAGCAGTGAGTATGTTTTTAGCAGCTGCACTGGCAGTTGGCACATTCGCAGGATGTGGATCATCCGCAGATACAGGAAGCACAGGAAGCGCAGCATCAACGGAGAGCGGTTCCACAGACAGCGCGGCAGATGGAAGCGTATTTAAGATCGGTGGTATCGGACCTACAACAGGTGCAGCAGCAATTTATGGTTCTGCAGTTATGAATGCCGCACAGATCGCAGTAGATGAGATCAATGAAGCAGGTGGTATCAATGGATATCAGGTAGAATTCAAAGCAGAAGATGACCAGAGCGATGCAGAGAAATCTGTCAATGCTTATAACTCTTTAAAAGACTGGGGTATGCAGGTTCTGATGGGAACTGTTACAACAACTCCATGTATTGCAGTTGCAGATAAGACAGCAGAAGATGGTATGTTTGAGATCACACCATCCGCTTCTTCCACAGATGTCATTGAAAACGACAATGTATTCCAGGCATGCTTTACAGACCCGAATCAGGGAACAGCTTCCGCACAGTACATTGGTGAGAACAAACTTGCAACAAAAGTAGCAGTTATCTATGACAGCTCTGATGTATATTCATCCGGTATTGAAGCTACATTCGTAAAAGAAGCAGCAAATCAGGGATTTGAGGTTGTCGCAGAGGAAGCTTTCACAGCAGATTCCAAGACAGACTTCTCCACACAGTTACAGAAAGCACAGAGTGAAGGTGCTGATCTGGTATTCCTTCCAATCTACTATACAGAGGCTTCCATCATTTTAAATCAGGCAAACGGAATGGGCTATGAACCGACATTCTTCGGATGTGATGGTATGGACGGTATCCTTGATGTGAAAAACTTTGATACATCTTTAGCAGAAGGTTTAATGTTATTAACACCATTCGTTGCAGATGCAGATGATGAGAAGACACAGGCATTTGTATCCAAATACAAAGAGCTTTACGGTGATACACCAAACCAGTTCGGTGCAGATGCATATGATGCAATTTATGCGATCAAAGCTGCAATCGAGGAAGCTGGCGTAACACCGGATATGAGCGTATCTGATATCGGAACAGCTCTGACAGAGGCTATGACAAAGATTTCTGTAGATGGTCTGACAGGTGATGGCATGACATGGGAAGCTACCGGAGAAGTAAGTAAAGCTCCAAAGGCTATGGTGATCAAAGACGGTGCTTATACAGCAATGTAATCTGCGATAATGATACAACGAAAATAAGGGCGATCCAGTTTCCCCAGAGGGTGTCAACGGTGGCTTGGGCTGCCGTATGACACCTTCTTTTTAACAGAAAGATTGTATACAGGTATTTTATATGTTATAATCCTTGATGTGAAAAAGTAATGTTTTAACGTAGTAAATCAACAGAAAGACAGAGGTGTAGTTATGAATTTTTTATCCTACCTGATCAACGGTATCAGCCTCGGTAGTGTCTATGCAATTATCGCATTGGGATACACCATGGTTTATGGTATCGCAAAAATGTTAAACTTTGCACACGGTGATGTTATTATGGTAGGCTGCTATATTGTCTTTATGACAATGAGCGGACAGGGCTGGGGAGCGGTCCCGGCAGTGGTACTTTCTATTATCGTGTGTACCGTACTCGGCATTGTGATTGAAAAGATCGCATACAAACCACTCAGAAAGGCAGCGCCTCTGGCAGTTCTTATCACTGCCATCGGTGTCAGCTATTTCTTAGAGAATGCAGCATTACTGATCTTTGGCGCTGATACAAGATCGTTTACAAATGTTGTAACACTTCCGGCATTGAAACTGGCAGGTGGGGCACTCACAATCTCCGGTACAACAATTGTTACATTTCTGGCGTGCGTTGTGATCATGGCTGCACTGATGCTTTTTATCAAGAAAACCAAAGCCGGTCAGGCAATGCTTGCAGTATCTGAGGATAAAGATGCAGCGCAGTTAATGGGAGTGAATGTAAATGCAACGATCTCCCTGACATTTGCAATTGGTTCCGGTCTTGCAGCGGTAGCAGGCGTACTGTTCTGTTCCGCTTATCCGACACTGACACCGTATACGGGTGCAATGCCTGGTATCAAGGCGTTCACAGCCGCTGTATTCGGAGGGATCGGTTCCATTCCGGGAGCATTGATCGGAGGGATCCTTCTTGGTGTGATCGAGATTTTAGGCCGCGCATATATCTCGTCCCAGTTATCCGATGCAATCGTGTTTGCAGTCCTGATCATTGTGCTTCTTGTGAAGCCTTCGGGAATTTTGGGCAAACAGGTTCATGAGAAAGTGTAGGTGGCAGATATGGCAAAGTTAAATTTGAAATCAATGAAAAAAAGTACAAAAGATCATATCATTACATTTGCTATGGTCATTGTGGTTTACATAATTGTACAGACTATGATTACAACCGGCAACATGTCCTCCCTGATGCAGGGACTTCTTGTTCCAATGTGTACCTATTCGATCGTGGCAATTGGTTTAAACCTCTGCGTCGGTTATCTGGGCGAGCTTAGTATCGGTCATGCCGGATTTATGTGTGTGGGAGCATTTTCCAGTGCATTCTGCACCAAACTGTTACAGGACAGCATTCAGAATGAAGTGGTTCTGTTTTTGATCGCAATTGCAGTTGGAACTGTCGCAGCCGCATTTTTTGGATTCCTCATTGGTATTCCGGTGCTTCGTCTCCGCGGCGACTATCTTGCGATCGTAACGCTTGCTTTTGGTGAGATCATCAAAAATGTCATTAATGTTTTATATATTGCAAAAGATGAGAATGGATTCCATTTTGCTATCTCGGATGGAAATAAGATCGAGTTAAGCGAAGATGGTATCTGGCTGATCAATGGGGCAAAGGGAATTGCAAAAATTCCTCATTTATCAAGTTTCACAGCCGGTGTGATCATGATCCTGGTCATTTTATTTATCGTATATAATTTTGTAAATTCCAGAACCGGCCGTGCAGTGATGGCAATCCGTGACAACCGGATCGCAGCAGAATCTGTCGGTATCAACATAACAAAGTTCAAACTGATGGCATTTACCATTTCCGCAGCGATCGCAGGTGCTGGCGGTGTGCTTTATGCGCATAATCTTTCTACCGTTACAGCAACTCCGACAAACTTTGGATACAATATGTCCATCATGATCCTGGTATTTGTCGTATTAGGCGGCATGGGAAGCTTCCGTGGATCGATCATTGCAGCAGTCATTTTAACACTGCTTCCGGAGGTGCTCCGTGGACTGAAGGATTATCGAATGTTGATCTATTCCATCGTTCTGATCGTAATGATGCTTTTCAACTGGGCACCAAAATGTATTGAGATGAGACAGCGTATCGCAGCAAAATTCAAAAAGCCAGCAAAAAAGGAGGCAGCATAATATGGCATTATTAGAGGTAAAAAATCTTGGGATCTCCTTTGGTGGACTTCGTGCGGTAGACGGATTCAACATTACAATTGAAAAGGGACAGTTATATGGACTGATCGGACCAAACGGTGCAGGAAAAACGACCTGTTTTAATATGCTGACAGGTGTGTATACACCAACCGATGGAACCATCACATTGGACGGAAAAGACATTACTGGCAAAAAGACGGTGGAGATCAATAAAGAGGGAATTGCCAGAACGTTCCAGAATATCCGGCTTTTCAAAGAACAGTCTGTTCTGGATAATGTCAAAATAGGTTTACATAATCAAATGCCTTATTCTACATTGACAGGAATCCTGCGTCTGCCAAAATACCGCAAAGTGGAAGCAGAGATGAATGAGAAGGCAATGGAACTTCTGAAAGTGTTTGATCTGGATCAAGAGGCTGATTTCCTTGCATCCAATCTTCCTTATGGTAAACAGAGAAAACTGGAGATCGCCCGTGCACTTGCGACAAATCCAAAATTATTACTGCTCGACGAACCGGCAGCAGGTATGAATCCAAATGAAACAAAAGAACTGATGGAAACGATCCATTTTGTCAGGGATGAGTTTGACATGACGGTTCTTCTGATCGAACATGATATGAAGCTTGTGTCAGGAATCTGTGAGGAACTTACGGTGTTGAACTTCGGACAGGTGTTAGCACAGGGAAAAACCAGTGATGTATTAAATGATCCACAGGTTATCAAGGCATATCTGGGTGAATAGGAGGACGTTATTATGGCAATGCTTGAGGTAAAAAATCTGGAAGTATATTATGGTGTGATCCAGGCCATAAAAGGTATTTCCTTTGAAGTAAATGAGGGCGAAGTCATTGCATTGATCGGTGCCAACGGAGCTGGAAAGACCACAACGTTACAGACCATCACCGGAATGCTTCAGCCGAAAGCCGGAGAGATTATTTTTGAGGGAAAAGATATCAGCAAAATTCCGGGACATAAGATCGTATCCATGGGAATGGCACATGTACCGGAAGGAAGACGTGTGTTTGCAGAATTATCTGTGTACGAAAATCTGAAATTAGGCGCATATACCAGAAAAGATAAAAAAGAGATCGAGGAGACATTGGCACGTGTATACAAGAGCTTCCCGCGTCTGGAGGAGCGAAAAAACCAGCTTGCCGGAACACTGAGCGGTGGCGAACAGCAGATGCTTGCTATGGGACGCGCACTGATGTCAAAGCCGAAGATCATTTTAATGGATGAACCTTCCATGGGACTCTCTCCGATTCTTGTAGAAGAGATTTTCCATATTATCCGGGAGATTTCTGCGGGTGGAACAACGGTACTGCTTGTAGAGCAGAATGCAAAAAAAGCACTTGCGATCGCAGATCGTGCCTATGTATTAGAGACCGGCAATATTGTGCTGTCCGGAGATGCAAAGGAAATGATGAACAATGATTCCATTAAAAAGGCATATCTTGGCGAATAACGGATGATGTAAATGTGGATAAGAGATACACTTTTCGGACAGAGAGGTGTATACTGAAAGAAAGAATTGCAGAAAGGCTGGGCAGGATATGAAAAAAACTGTAATTACAATTGCGAGAAGCTACGGCAGTGGTGGTAAGACACTTGGCAATTTACTGGCAAAAGATCTTGGCATTAACTGTTATAGCAGGGAAATCTTAAGAATGGCATCTGATGAGAGTGGAATCAATGAGGCATTGTTTGGCGAAGTGGATGAGAAAATGAAAAAGTCACCACTCCTGTTTAATATCTTAAAAAAGAATCCATATAAAGGTGGAGTACTTCCGCCGGAAAGCAGTGATTTTGTATCAGATGACAATCTTTTCAATTATCAGGCAAAGGTCATCAAAGATCTTGCAGCACAGGAGTCGTGCATTATCATTGGCCGCTGTGCAGATTATGTTTTAAAGGACAATCCGGATGTGATCCGTTTATTTTTCTACGCACCGTTGGAGGACTGTATCAGGCGTGTCGTTGACCAGAATGGTATCTCTGCAAAAGAGGCGGAGAAGAAGATCGCAAAGATTGATAAATACCGTGCAGACTATTATAAGTACTATACGGGCAATGCATGGAATGATGCGAGAAATTACGATTTCTGTCTGGACACTTCGTCGATGAGTTATGAGAAACTGGTTACAGTGGTGAAAGACATCATCAAAATCTATCAGGAGTAAGCGGAGTTTCACTTATGAACTGCCGCCTGTAGGTGGTGTTACGGATTTTTAGATTGAATTTTATAATTTCGGTTATGAACAAATATT
>ENA-ORMS01003348-ORMS01003348.1-human-gut-metagenome-genome-assembly--contig:-NODE-3348-length-10535-cov-3.411546_pt1 | contig 10535 bp, 6 predicted proteins | sample MGYA00242104_ERZ508997 | MGnify/ENA primary metagenome ERZ508997 (study PRJEB26280, sample SAMEA2338704) | human gut metagenome | biome: human gut; feature: human-associated habitat; material: faeces... | reverse complement strand
TATTCACCAATGCAGGAGACGGCTATTATAAGATTACCTCCAAGATCAGCGGATACGCCCTGTCGGTTCTCGGCCTTTGCGCCCTTGCCGTGACGGTGGGAAGAAAGAAAAAAGAACGGCTCTGACCCCATGAAGCCTGCCATGCCTTCCGGTGCGGCAGGCTTTTTTTATTTTTTCAAAAATTTTTTTATTTTGCGTTGACTTTTTCAAAAATTATCCGTCTATAAGGGTAAGAAGTTCACAATTGAGCAAAAAACAGGGAGCTGTCCGGAGTTGAAAGCCCTATCCGCCGGATTATTTTGTTTGAGAATCCTCCAAAAAAAGAATTATTTTCCATTTTCTCTTGAAAAAAGCTTTGTTCCGGCGTATAATATGAGAAGAAAGGAGGGAGTGCCGCACACCAAGGAACGAGGAAAAGAAAAGGGCGAACCAAAACAACTGCAACATAAAAAATCTGTGAAAGGAAAAAACATCATGAAAAGAACAAGAACACCAAAAAGAAGCGCACTTCCACGGAAAATGACCGCACTTTTCCTGACTCTTATACTGCTGTTGCCCTTGTTCTGCTTCGGGTCCTACGCCTTGGAAGAGGACACGGAACCGAAGATACTGTATGAAGATGTGAGCAAGCGCAGTGAGACGGAGAAACACTTTGTCTGCTCGGACGGAAGCGGGATTGCCGTAAGCTATGGGCAGGAGGTGCATCAGCCCGATGGAAAAGGGAGCTTTGAGGATTTAGACAACCGTCTGATTCTGAATTCCGAAACCCGCCGCTATGAAAACACCGGGAACCGCCGCTTTTCCGTTTCTTTAGCAACTACAAGCGCCGGGCAACCGGTGACGGTGCAGGCGGAAAGCGCTCCGGCGCTTTCACTGGTCACCCGTGTGATGAAAAACGGGCTCACCCTCTCTCCGGAGCTGTTTCCCTTCGGCTTGCAGGCGGAGGTCGGTTCGGCGAATGCGTTTTGCGGACAGAAGGTCGCCGATGCCACCTTTGAATTAGGCTCCTTTGTCACCTCTCTGACCAGCAGTACCGCCTACGGGCTTTTCTCCGGAATCTCCTCCAAGTATACCCTTGTGGGCAATGGTCTGAAAGAGGAGATTATTCTGGAGCGGAACACCGGAGTTGTCGGATTTCAGACCGAATATACTGTGGCAGGACTGACGGCGGCGGCCAATGGGGACGGCAGCCTGAGCTTCTTTGACCCGGCGGGACAAACGGTTTACAGCGTTTCATCCCCCTATGTCTTTGATGCGGCAGGAAGCGTTTGCCCCGCAGTGGCAGTTCTTCTGCGGCAGACCGTTACCGGCTATGCCGTCACCTACACGCCGGATGCCGCCTGGCTGTCCTCCGGCGAACGGGTGTATCCCATCACCTTTGATCCTTTGGTGTCAAACGGAACGCTTAACAGAAATCTGCTGACGGCAAAGACCTATACGGACAACGGGACGACCGTGACCGAAACAAACGGCCAGCTTTCCGTAGGCTTTGACAAGAGCGTTACCCCGGTGGGACGCACCTACACCAGCCTGTACATTTCGAGCTTGGGTTATCCGAGCGTCAATACGGACTACTATGAGGTCCAAAGCCTGACCCTGACTTTGACGATCAAAGAAAAAACCGGAGTGTCGGGACTTTACAACTACCGTCTCGGAGCAGGAGAGAACCCCTTGTCCGCAGGCTTTGAACCAAGCGGAGAAATATTCTCCACCAATGTGATTTCCCAGACGAGTACCACCACAGCCGTATCTCTGCCGTTGGATTATTACGAAACGGGAAGCACCCCCACCTATCTGCTCATGCCCCGGATACGCACCACCGAGAGCGGGACCAAGAGCGTTTCCTATTACGGCCCTGCCGAATCGGACCGGCAGAAGCGCCCGGTGCTGAAGGTCACCTATTCCTTAAGGGAGAACTTCGATGAAAAGGTGGGCTTCATCGGCAGAACGGACGGCGGTGTGACCCGGTATCTCTGCCTGAACGAGAACAACAGCCTTGCTGTCAGCACCACGCCCTACCGGTGGATCTTTGAGGAATACCTGACCAGGTACGGTGACTATGTGATCCGCTCCTTTGAGGATTCAGATTACTGTCTGAAGGCAGGCGCCAACAACACCGTGACGGCAGTGACCTACCCGGTGATGCCCGAAGAGCCTTCCACGAAACATTTCTGGACCCCGATCCTGCACAACAGCGCCTTTGACTCCTACCTCTTTTATTCCAACGCCGGAGGAGGCTTCCTGCACCTGAACACCGCCGACAGCACCCTGACCTTAAGCGGCAGCTCGGGCATTGACGAGCATGCATGGGTAGTAGTGGAAGATGTTTCTTTGGATGTGGGCAACTTTACCTTTGTAAACCTTGGCACGAATGCTCACCTGGCAGTGGGACAAAGCCAGGAGCAGACGGTTCCCGCAAGGCTGACCGGTGCCCCGGAAAACTACACCGAAACCTGGATTCCGGTCAGACTGGAGGATGGATACTATCGGTTCCAAACCCAGATAAATTCCGGAAAATTGCTGAAGGCCGACGGAACAGCTCTGACGGTCGGAACAGCGACGGATGACAGCACCAAATGGACCGTCAAAATGGATGAACAGAGCGGGGGATATTCTTTGAAGAACAAGTCCACCGGAACGATTCTGGCGGATATAAACGGAACCTTGTCCTTGGTGACAGAGCCGGCATTGCCGAATGCAAGCCATCTGTGGAAGCCTGTAGACTTCTTTGCCCTGCAGGCTGCTCCCGAAGACAGGGTGGAGTTTGCCCTCCATCACTTGCAAAGCGGCAAGTACCTGCAATACGGAAGCGTTTTCAGCAGTACTTCCGACGGAGCTTTGACAGCCGAAAGCTTCAATGTGGTTGTAGACCAAACGGTGGCGGATTCCTCACAAAGTAGCGGCTATACAGCGCAAACCCGCTCGGTTTGCCAGCGTTTCACCTTTGAGAAGAAGGATGTCGAGGGCGATGTCTACTATCATATTCTGCCGTTGTTGCGGGTGGATGAAGAGGTCAAGTGCGTGTACCGTTCCGAATATAGGCTTGTTTCAGAAAACGGAACGGTAAAGGTCAAAGAAATGACCGTCACCGAAGCTACAGTGGAAGACCCGACTTCCGGAAGATGGCGGCTACAGCAGACGGCGGGAGGGAAGTACCTCATAAAAAATGTGGCCACCGGAACTTATCTGAATGTGGAGAACGATACCGTTTGCCTGACACAGCAACAGCCCAGGTCCACTCTGTGGGAACTGAAAGCGATTTCCTTGGCCATGGAAAAGGACTACCAGCAGTATACCAATACCTGCGGTGCCGCAAGTGGAAAGATGATTGTGAACTATCTTATTGGGTCAAGAAATATTGATGTATCTTCGTATCCTGAAGCGACTTTTTGCGATCATCAATTCATTCGAAAGTATAGAGAGGTTAATGGTATAGACTATTCATCTCAAAATGGAATTGGATATATTAGAGACACCATTAATAGCATTGTTGGGTCTCAATTATATACTTGTAATTGGGATTCATTGGATAATAAAGCACTTAGTTTTCGAATAGTAAAAAGTTTAAATCAAGGCTGTCCTGTCTTAATTCAAATCAAACCATTAATAGACCAAGCAAGTGTTGTTGGGTATTATTATCAGCAAAATGATAATAAAGGCCACTATTTTGTGGTTAAGGGATGCTACTACAACTCAACTACAGGTGAATACGATTCTGTGGTAAATGAAACGCATTATAAATTTGGTGCCACATCGGTTTCTTCATATTCTTGGTCAGAAACACACTCTCATCCTCAATCAAAAGCGCCGGGCGGAAGAGATTTAGTTTTGACTTCAAATTTGCTTCATACCATTTACGATCAAAGGTACCATGGCATGATTTACAAAGCATGAAGTGCTAAAAATGGAGGTTACACTATGAAAATAAAGATTTTGACGGTATTTTTTCTGGCACTGTTTTTGTTGCTCCAAGTACCATTTTCTTCAGTTGCGATTGAGAAAGTTGCTACAATCGAAGAACTGGTGAAATTGACAAAGGAGGCGGAATGGTGCGGAACATCCTTTTGGGGGGCGGGGGCGTTTCATCTGTTTCTTTTGGCAAGAAACAATCCGGATGCTCCCGAATTGAAATGGACGAAAGAAGAAGGACTGATGACCGAGACCTTTGAGGAAAAAAGCGCAAAGGAGCTCTACGGAATCAATCTTCACACCGGGAACATGGTGGCACTTGGCACAGCCTATGAGAATATGCCGGCAGCTGCATTTCCAAAGGAAGTGACCGTAGAGTCGCTCAAAAAACTTTATCTGCGGTATTTTGCTTACGATCTTCATGGTATTTTCACCTGCCCGGTAGAGGGGGAACATGACATGGAAAAGTGCTTTTCCAACAGTTTTTTGACGGATTCGGAGGGCAGACTATACTCTACTCCGAACGCCTATGAAGATACCTCCTTTACCGAAAAGGGTTCCGAAGAGGACTTTTGGGCCTCTGCTCGTATTACAGAGCAAACAGAAAACAGAATTCAGATGACCCTTTACGGACTTAACCCCGAAGAAAACTTCTGGACGGTCGAGTTCATGAAAACGGTTGACGGCTGGCGCATTTCAGGCGGAACCTATTTCCCACCGGCAGTGATTCAAACTCCTCCCGAAACCGGCGACAACACGCCAATTTTCTTGACCCTGACCGCCCTGTCGGTTCTCGGCCTTTGCGCCCTTGCCGTGACGGCGAGGAAGAGGAAGAGGGAAGGATAAGAATTCGGATTCCGGCGCTTTGCGCCCTGCTATTCTGCATCCTGTTGAATGGGCGGGATTGAATGATGACAGGATTATAGGGCTCTCTGAATATTCAAGAGTGTTCTGACTGTGGTTTTGTCGAAAAATGAAGCGTAAAACACAGGATTCTATTGTGTATTTCAGACTTTTGCAATGAAGCTCTGCGGCAATACTGCGTTACCGGATATGCGGGGGATCTTTTTGAGGCGCCCATAATAAAAAACGAACCATTGGAAGGTTCACCAGCCTCGGCGAAGTATGAATAAGGAGACTTGCACAGAAAACCTTGCCGTTGGATTTGGCCTCCTTGAAGATTTTTTATATATTTCCTATAAAGCTATTGACAGTGTTCACTGTTTGTGGTAAAATATGTATGAAATAGAATTATTAACACATGCATTTAATATTATGAAATAGAGAGAAGGGTTGTGTATATGCAGCACTCAGATTCATGGTAAGCCGTTGAGGGGGACTCAAGGAGCCTATAAGCAAAAGTGGGGATGCGCTGTAATCTTTTGGCTCAGGAGGCGTTGTTGCAACAGCGCAGGGGCAAGAGCGGACTTCTATACAAGCGGGAAGGATGCAGCGAAAAGGCCGAGAATGGCAGCTCCATGATCTGCCTGGGCTTTCCGAATCAGAATGGGCAATGGCTCCGGATAAACACCCCGGTAACGGTATAGATCGGCACGGAAACTCGGCTACGCCAGCCCCACACCAAAACAAATACATCGACTATACTGAAAAATGGGGCCCTTTCAGAATGAGAACAGTATGTCCGTGACCATCAACAACAAACATCCGTACATACTTTTGATGGGGGTGAATTTCGGTGAAAACGGAAACAAATATTGCACCGGTTTCCAAGGGTAACACAAATAGCAGAAGGTTTCGGCATGAAACGGCTTTTGGAGTTTGTATGTTGAGGAACTGCTGTTCAAAGCGGTTCCCGGTTCTGGTTTTGTACTGAACGCATCGGAGGCGAGCAACTGTTCTGCAAAATTGTTGTTGGTATTGAAAAGTATGAAAATACCGAACAGAAAATTATGTCTTATAGTGAAAGGAGAATATTATGTACTCTTATAAAAAAATTTCCGTCATATGTGCATCACTCTTGCTGTTAATTCTGATTTTCTCAGGGTGTCAGAATTCAAATTCCACAAATTCGGTAACACCGACGGTAACGCCCGCAGAGAGCGGAACTCCGCAAACATCTGCCGAGACCCCGACAACGCCCACCACCGGGACCTTCAATTATTCTCCCGCTTTTATTTCCTTTGAAAGTCTGGAGACGATGGGAAATGCCATGAAGGGCTATGAGCTGAATGATGTGGTGAAAAACGATCCCCGCTTTACCGAGGAAGAGAAGGCCGCAATTGAGCATATACAAGAGACTAAGGGACACAATAATTTCTATTTTGATGTTCCGGATATCAAAGACAAGGCGTTCACGCTGAGCAAGGAAGTACGCTTGATTTACTCCTCAGATATTGAGAAGGGGAAGGGCGTTCAGAGCTGGTGTGGTTGCGGCGTGGGCTTTACCATTACTGACGGGACCTATAACTATGATTTCGATATATACGGAGTGCTTGTTTATGACCAAAATCCTGAGTATACCTCCACAATCCAAGGAACAACGGTATCTGACACAGAAGAAGCACTCGTTCTTCTGTTGGGGTCAAACAATACAGCCAGGGTTTACGATGTGTATCTGGATAAGCGGTGCGTTCACATCCGGTTGGTGTCCAACGCACCGACCGAGCAGGTGCTTTCATTGGTAAATGCCGTCCAACTGGATACCTATGAATATGATAAAATAGTCTGATCGTTCACCAAGAAGATCAACAGCAATATGCAGGGTGTTCTGTGAGAGGACCTGCAACAGCAGAAAATACTTTACAATGAAAAGCCGCCCAAGGAGAAAATCCTTGGGCGGCTTTTGAAATGTTCTTTTTATTTTTTTAAAAAAGATATTGACAGCGTTATATATTTGTGGTAAAATATTCCTGCAAAGCAAATAAATGCACCAAAATTCACAATGTGGAATAAAAGAAAAATTAAAGTATGCGAATATGCAGAACCCGGCTTCGCAGCAAAACCATTCTGGGGAAATCAGCGCTTTATGTGAGAAAAAGCAGGAAAAACGCTTCAGAGTTTTGTCAAAATTTGCACAGTTACACCGGTATGGGTCGTATTCAAAAATATATAAACCCCAAAAATAAATTTGAAAGGAGGGATGCGCTATGGAATAGTTTAACAGCTTGGTGTCAGAAAACATAGGAAAAAACAAATTTGAAAGGAGAAAGTTTATGAAAAAAGTAGTATCGTTCCTAATGGCCTGCATGATTTTGATGCCTTTTACCCTGTTCTCTGCATTCAATGTTGACGCGGTTCCCAAAATTTCCCAAGAGATTACAGAATCAATCGACAAGGTTGAAATGTATAGCAAAATGGCGGATGAATTGCAGCTTTCTTTGAAAAAAGAGAGCAAAATATTCGATTACATCGATGAAACGGAATTTTCAAAAGCGAAACATATTCAGCGAATGAACGATCTTGAGGATTTGCACACCTATGTATTTAAAAATGCAAATGATACTTGTTCCGTATACTATATTCCGGAGCCTGTGAAGTATCGGGATCATACAGGAGCAATCGTTGAAAAAGATGTCTCGTTAATCAAAAACGATGGTATTTATACGATGCGGAAGAACAATTTTGACATCTCTCTTCCGGAGAACTTGACCGGTGGAGTATCGGTTTCTTCCTCTTACGGTGCAGTTACATTTGTTCCAAAAGAACCAATGAATACCTTTTCAAAGGCAAGAACGCTTTTTGATGAAAAAAGCAACACAGTCACCTATCTGAATGTGTTTGGAGTCGGTGCATCCTTACGGTATACTCCTACCTTGTCCGGCCTGAAGGAAGATATTATTCTGAATCGCAACATCGGAAAGAACCAGTTCTTCTTCAGCGTTTATTCCGGAGATTTACTTCTGTTTGAGTGCGACGGAAAGTTTTACTTTGCCAAGGACAAAGACGATAAAGAAAGAATTGCTCTCGGGGATATCTGGGCTTACGATTCTTCCACTCATTTTGAAGTCGGGTCTATGAAATTGATCGGTGAAAAGAATGGCCTGTATGAGTTCTCTGTCAGTGTACCGATGTCTTTCTTGGAAAGCCCGGAAACCGTTTATCCGGTTACGATCGATCCGACAATACAGCTAACCGATAATACGGCTTCCAATTCCATTGAAGATGCCGTATTGTATGAGAATCTTCCGAATATGAATTGCGGCACGATGCTCTTTAATGATCTGGGTTCTTCTTCGTATGGTTCTGCATGGACTGCCGTCAGATTTCCGGTTCTGTACGATGAGGAGCAGTATATCTGTCCGCTGGAGCACAATATGATCACAAGCGTAAAATTCGGATTAAAGGAAGCCAGCGGGACAGCGGCGAAGAACATTGCGTTTTATCCGATCACAACCGATTGGACCGAAAGCACCGCAACATATGCAGGAATCATCGGGAGTAACAACTATTCCTCAACACCCATTACATACGGCTCTCTTGGAAACAATGAAGCCAAGGAATTCGATATTACCAGCTACTTTGTAAATAATGAGGATAGCACCCCGGCCGAGCGTGGATTTGTTGTACATGTATATGGATATAGCGAAGCGGATTTACCGTATAAACAGTTTTGTTCCAGTGAATACAGTGCAGAGAACGGGGCGTACAGACCCTATCTGGTGTATTCCTTTGAACCGCTGTTGACTATCAGTAATATCTACTCCAACACCACCTGCCTGCGTGCCGGAGAGACCATGTTGGCGACGGCATCCTGCAGTCCGAGTTCCACTGTCACATGGTCTACCAGCGACTGCACAATTGCAGAGATTGATGAAAACACCGGCAGCATCACAGCAGTACGCATGGGTGTTGTAGATATTACCGCAAGGGCCGTTGTGTTTGGTAAGGAGGTCACGAATACCCAAAAGCTGACGATCATTCCGTCGGATGGGACCTACTTTTTTGAGAACAAAAAAGAGAATCTGTATTCCGGCGTGAAAACCGGTGAAATCGGAAGCGGTCAAATGGTTTTGCTGGATGATTATGATGAATTGCCTGTGACAAACACCAATCATATCTGTCAGTACTGGATTCTGAATTATGTCGGCAATAATTACTACACCATAAAACTGAAAACGGAGGGTTCCGCCAGTTATTATTTGTCTGTTAATGCAGATGGTGAGGTGGTTCTATCCACAACAAATTCTTCCAGTCAGCAGAAGTGGAAGTTTGCTTTCACGGACAGTTATGCTCTCAAGGTGATCAATAAGAGCAACAGCAGTAAATGCCTGTCCGTAAATTATGCCGGAGAATTGCTTTTGAATCGCTACACAAATAATACCGACTATTCCGACGAATGGTATATCTCAAAATATCAAACCACGCTGAGTGTGTTTTATGACCAAAAATTTGTTGTGCGTTACGGGGCAGATCATTATCTGGGCATCATCAATGAATTAACTGAGCAATTCAACGAAGCAATGTGGAGAACGCTGAGCTTCAGAGTCACCATCAAGAATCCGGTTCAGTTTTCCAGTGTAACGGACAAGTGCATCACCGAAGGTCAGAATTCGGTCATAAATTCCGGCACAATGAACAGTTTGTGTCCCGGATTCGGGGTATGTTCTCAATGTACGAAGGAAGGACACCAGAATAAGTGTACTTATTATACTAAAATAATGAAGAGCTTTTATGACGATAACCGATTAACTATGACTATTAATAACAAACATCCATTTATGCTTCTGACGGGAAGCGCATTCAATAATGCAGACGGCGATGAATACTGTACCAGCTTTCACATGGCATCCTATAACGGACTGATACTTGAAAACAAGATCACCTCCTGGAGCTTGTATGTGGAGCAAATGCTGCCAAGACTGATTCACGAGTTTGGCCATGAATTGACTGCGCCGGATCACGGGACTGCGGTTCTTACAGCTCCGCGGAATCACTGTGTGATGAAGCAATTGAGGCATATGGATTTAACCGATTTCAATGGCGAGAAATCGTTCTGCGAAGATTGTTATTCGACTATTTTGAACTATCTGGAAACAGAACTGAGCATTGTTTAATAACAAAAGGAGCAACTTATGTACCCTCATAAAAGAATTTCCGCTTTATATGCATTACTCTTGCTGTTTATTCTGATTTTCTCCGGGTGTCAGAACTCAAATTCCGCAAATTCGGCAACGCCGACGGAGAACAGAACCCCAGAGACCTTTGCCGAAACACCGACACCCCCAGGCGTTGATACCTTCGCCTATCATCCCTCCTTCATCTCCTTTGAAAGCCTGGAGACCATGGGAAACGCCATGAAGGGCTATGAGCTGAATGATGCGGTGAAAAACGATTCCCGGTTTACGGCGAAGGAAAAGGCCGTTATAGAAAACATCCAGAAGAATAAGGGGCACAATGATTTATACTATGATATGCCGGCTCTGCAGAACAAAACATTTGAAAGCCGGCAGGAGGTGCGCCTGATTTACTCCTCGGATATTGAGAAGGGAAAGGGTGTTGAGAATTGGCTTGGCTTCGGCGTGGGCTTTACCGTCACCGACGGGAACAATGACTATGATCTCGATCTGTACGGATGGCAGGGCTATGACAAAGATTCGGAGTATACCACCTCGATCGGCGGAACGGTCGTGTCGGATACGGAGGAGGCCGCGGTCATCCTGTTGGGC
>ENA-ORMS01003342-ORMS01003342.1-human-gut-metagenome-genome-assembly--contig:-NODE-3342-length-10548-cov-6.269608_pt1 | contig 10548 bp, 7 predicted proteins | sample MGYA00242104_ERZ508997 | MGnify/ENA primary metagenome ERZ508997 (study PRJEB26280, sample SAMEA2338704) | human gut metagenome | biome: human gut; feature: human-associated habitat; material: faeces... | reverse complement strand
TCGAAAAGAGTCGAAAAAAGCAATAACAAGCTATCAGCCCAAAAGCGGAACCGGGGTTGCCTTTGACTATGCAAAAGCGCACGGAAGAACAATCATTAACCTATACGAAGAAGATGAACACTGCAATTAAGCATCGAATCTATTTGGTTCGTCTTTTTTGTGACATTTATATCCGAAGTCCCGTGCTTTACAACAAACACCTTTTGAGTTATTTGCATCATTGGAGCAGCCGGAAACGGCTGCTTTTCCTTTACGCTGATGAAGGGTGATAAGGTTGTCAAGTTGTTGGAAATAGACTCCAATAGCATATTGTTCTTCGTGTGAAGGAAATGGAATCGCCAAATCAGTGAGCATATTTAGGACAATATAAGGAATACCACTGCCACGCACTTCTTCTTGAATTTTGTTAGGCAATTCATTCCCTATGGCGACATTAAGGAATTGTCTATCTGCCAAAAAGTCCGTTAATACATAGGTTCTTTGATATGCATTGAACTTTCCGTCAGCTAAATGCATATAACCGACACTGGCTCCATTGCCAGCGATAGTTATTGCAGGTCCTTCAAATGCGGCGACATCAATTTTGAAAACATCAATTCCTGATGTATAAAAATCATATTGACCGTCTGAAACCATAGCATTTGCATCAAGTTTGCCCGTAGTAATGTTGCAAAGTTCCCCCAACTTACGCTGTTCCCAAGCTATCCGGTCGCAGTCGAGCTTATTCAGGTGTGAAATATGGGAAGTAAGTTTGAAATTTCGGGATTTATGGTTGCTAATTCGGGATTATATGCTATAATATAAGATGTGTTTTAGCACTTACTCGCAGGTTGAGAGAAAGGAATGATACGATGGCTGTAAGCTATAAAAAACTTTGGCACATTCTGCTTGATCGAGATATGAAGAAAAGAGATTTGCAGGAAGCTGCTGGACTCACTAAATACGCAATCAATAAGCTCAGTCGTGATGAAAATGTAAGCACTGAAGTGTTGGGGAAAATCTGCTCAGCTTTGAATTGCACGACCGATGACATTATGGAGTTTGTTCCCGACGAGAAGTGAGTCCGTTTTATGGGACACTAATTGTTGTATCATAACAGTGGGGTAGTATGCCCTAAAAAAAGAAAAAGGATGGGTTCACAGGATGAATAAGCAACAGCTTGCTCAGAAAATATGGGCTTCCGCAAACCAAATGCGCTCCAAAATAGAAGCGAATGAATATAAGGATTACATACTTGGCTTTATCTTTTACAAGTATCTATCTGATAAAGAAGTCAAATTCTTGAAGGAAAATGACTATGACGATGAACTTCTGAAAACCGTATCAGAAGAAGATGACGAAACGGTTAAGTGGGTTCAAGAGAATATCGGCTACTTTATTGCCTATAAAGACCTCTTTTCTACTTGGCTCTCGATGGGTAAGGACTTTGATGTTTCAAATGTCCGTGATGCGCTCTCTGCGTTCAGCCGGTTGATTTCCAACACGCACAAAAAGGTGTTTGATAAGGTATTCGACACTTTGCAAACGGGTCTTTCCAAACTTGGCGATAGCTCCGGTTCGCAAACAAAAGCAATCAGCGGGCTTCTGACGCTGATAAAGGATATTCCTATGGACGGCAAGCAGGACTACGATGTTCTCGGCTTTATCTACGAATATCTTATCAGTAACTTTGCGGCTAATGCCGGAAAGAAGGCAGGCGAGTTCTACACCCCGCACGAGGTATCTCTGCTGATGTCTGAAATCGTTGCAAGCCACTTGAAGGGCAAAAGCGAAATCAAAATTTACGACCCGACAAGCGGTTCGGGATCGTTGCTTATCAATATCGGTCAGAGCGTTGCCAAATATATGACCGATGACAACAACATCAAATACTTCGCTCAGGAATTGAAGGAGAACACCTACAACCTGACCCGGATGAATTTGGTTATGCGTGGCATCAAACCGGATAATATCGTCACTCGTAACGGCGATACTCTTGAGGAGGATTGGCCGTACTTTGACGAAAATGATCCGGTGAATACCTATAATCCTCTCTATGTGGATGCGGTCGTGTCCAATCCGCCGTATTCGCAGGCTTGGGACCCGTCCAACAAAGAGGGTGATCCTCGTTATGCTCGTTTTGGACTTGCTCCCAAAGGAAAAGCCGACTATGCTTTCCTGCTTCACGATCTGTTCCATATCAAGCCGGACGGCATTATGACAATCGTTCTTCCCCACGGCGTACTGTTCCGTGGCGGTGAGGAAGGTGAAATCAGAAAGAACCTGATTGAGAATAACCATATCGACGCCATTATCGGACTTCCTGCAAATATCTTCTTCGGGACAGGAATACCCACCATCATTATGGTGCTGCGCCAAAAGCGCGAGAATACCGATGTCCTTATCATCGATGCATCCAAGGGCTTTATCAAAGAGGGTAAGAATAACAAGCTCCGTGCGTCTGACATTAAACGCATAGCAGATACCTTTATAAAGCGTGAAAGCATTCCGAAGTTTTCACGAGTAGTCAGTCGTGAAGAAATTCGCAGCAATGATTATAACTTGAACATTCCTCGCTATGTTGATTCCTCTGAAGCTGCCGAGCATTGGGATGTCTATGCGTCTATGTTTGGCGGTATCCCGACAGCAGAAATTGACGAGATGAGCGAATTCTGGACGGCGTTCCCTGCACTGAAAAAGGCGTTGTTCACCGAGAGTGGCATTCCTTATGTGAATGTGTCTACCCCTGATATTAAGAGTGCCATCAAGAGCCATCCTGATGTGGTCGGCTTTGAGAATGCTTTTAACGCTGCCTTTTCCACTTTTCCGGCGTTCCTGAAAGAAGAACTTATCGACCGGATGGGAAGCATCGAAATCTCTAAGGCTGAAACCGTTCTAAGTGCTGATATTTTCGAGCGATTGAAGGAAATTCCACTTATCGACAAATATGCGGCGTTCCAGCTTCTTGACGACGATTGGACAGGTATTTCCATCGACCTCGAAATGTTGCAAACCGAAGGCTTTGCTGCAACAAAGAAGGTCGATCCGAACCTTGTCATCAAGAAAAAGGACGGTAAAGATCAGGAAGTTCAAGAGGGCTGGGTAGGTCATATTATCCCGTTCGACTTGGTTCAGGCGACTTTGCTCTCCGCAGAAACGGACGAGCTTCACGGTTTGGAAAGCCGTTTGGCGGAAATCCCTTCTGAGTATGAGTCTATCCTTGATGAAATGACAGAGGAGGATAAAGAGAGCTGCAACGATGTTCTCACCGAGGAAGGCGATGCTTTCGTTCCGAAAGAAGTATCCAAAAAGATTAAGGAACTGAAGAAAGACCGTTCTCCTGAAAGCGTTGCGCTTCGTACACTCTTAGAAAAGGTTGAGTCTTTGGTCAAGAGCGAGAAAGAAATAAAGGCGGAGATCAAGGCAAAGAGTGCTGCGTTGCAGGCAAATACAAAGGATACGATTGAAAGTCTGAGCGATGAGCAGGCTTTGGATTTGCTCGAAAAGAAGTGGATTGCTCCTCTCATTGAGAGCATTCACAAACTGCCTGATACCGTAATCGACAGCTTGGTGAGCAAAATTCAAGCCCTTCAAAACAAGTATGCTACAACTTTCTTCGAGGTCGAACAGCAGATCAGCGAAACCGAAGCAACGCTTTCGGGAATGATCGATGACCTTGAGGGTAATGAGTATGATATGCTGGGACTTAATGAGTTGAAGAAATTGCTGGGAGGTAGTGCAGAATGACGAAAAAATCAGATGCTCCCGCAATTCGCTTCAAAGGATTCTCAGACGCTTGGGAACAGCGTAAGGTGTCGGACTTGGCTGAAAAGACCTATGGAGGAGGTACTCCTACAACATCAAATGAGGCATATTGGAACGGAGATATTCCCTGGATACAGTCCTCTGATGTAGTGGATGGTAAGCTGCTTGGCGTAGAACCAAGAAAGTGGATAACTCAGGATGGATTAAACAATTCCGCTGCTCAACTCATACCGGGAAACTCAATAGCAATTATTACCCGTGTAGGTGTTGGAAAGCTCGCATTTATGCCGTATTCCTATGCTACAAGCCAAGATTTCCTATCATTGAGCAAGCTCAATGCAGAACCTCTTTTCACGGTTTATGCCTGCTATAAAAAGTTGCAATCAGAGCTGAATGCAGTACAAGGAACATCGATTAAAGGCATAACTAAAGATGAACTGTTAGCAAAGAACATTATGGTTCCCCGATACGCTGAGCAGCAGCAAATTGGTGCATTTTTCAAGCAGCTCGACAACCTTATCACCCTTCATCAGCGTAAGTTTGAAAAGTTGACGAATGTGAAAAAGTCGATGCTCGAAAAGATGTTCCCGCAAAATGGCAGCAGTTACCCCGAAATTCGCTTTAAGGGATTTACTGACCCTTGGGAACAGCGTAAGGTTGGGGATTTGCTCATAGAGCGTAATCAACAAGCACCAATGAGCGACGAATATCCCCTTATGGCATTCATAGCAAATGAAGGTGTTGCCCCTAAAGGTGAGCGTTATGACCGAAGTGCCTTAGTTACGGACACGGTAAACAAGCTATATAAGAAAACAGAGAAAGGCGATTTCATATATAGCTCCAACAACCTTGAAACCGGCTCCATAGGTCTGAATAAGTACGGAAAAGCCTGCATTTCACCGGTATATAGCATTTTTGAGCCTACTGGCATAGCTGACTCGGATTTTTTAGGAAGAAGATTGGTCAGAAAGGACTTTATAAATGCTATGGTCAAATGGCGTCAGGGTGTCATCTATGGACAATGGAGAATACACGAGTCCGATTTTCTGAAAATTGAAATAACTGTACCGTCAGTCGAGGAACAACGGAAGATCGGTACTTATTTAGACCAACTCGACCACCTTATCACCCTTCATCAGCGTGAGTTGGAAAAGCTCCAAAATATAAAGAAATCTATGCTTGAAAAGATGTTCGTGTGACATCAATTTCGCAGGAAGGAGGAAATCGAATGACATTCCAAAAAGAAGCGGACTTTGAGGAAGCCCTGATTAAAGTCTTGGCGGATAAAGGATGGGAAAAAGAAGTTATCAAGAACCCGACCGAGCAAGACCTCATCCGAAATTGGGCAAAGATCCTGTATGATAACAATCGTGGAATTGACCGCTTGAATAACTATCCTCTTACGGATGGCGAAATGCAGCAGATTATTGAGCAGATCACGGAACTAAGAACCCCGTTAAAACTCAATGGCTTTATCAACGGAAAAACTGTGTCCATCAAGCGTGATAACCCTGACGACAAGCTCCATTTTGGCACTGAAATCAGCTTGAAAATATATGATCGCAGGGAAATCGCCGCTGGACAGAGCCGGTATCAGATCGTACAACAACCAGTTTTTCCGAGCAAGTCAAAAATGCTGAATGACCGTCGTGGTGATTTGATGCTGCTCATCAATGGTATGCCTGTCATACATATCGAACTGAAGCGCAGCGGTGTCCCCGTCAGTCAAGCATATAATCAGATTGAGAAATACTCATATGAGGGCGTTTTTACCGGATTGTTCTCGCTCGTTCAGGTGTTTGTAGCAATGAACCCTGAAGAAACTCGTTATTTTGCGAATCCCGGACCTGACGGAAAGTTCAATACTGATTACTATTTCCATTGGGCTGACTTCAATAATGAGCCTATCAACGATTGGAAAGCTATCGCCTCCTCGCTGCTGTCCATCCCTATGGCGCACCAGCTCATTGGTTTTTATACTGTTGCCGACAATGCTGACGGTGTTCTGAAGGTAATGCGAAGCTACCAGTATTACGCAGCCAGCGCAATTTCCGATGTTGTGTCTAAAACGAAGTGGGATAGCGGTAAGCAGCGTGGCGGCTACATTTGGCATACCACCGGCTCAGGTAAGACGATGACGAGCTTTAAGTCGGCTCAGTTGATTGCAAACTCCAATGATGCAGATAAGGTTATTTTCCTTACCGACCGTATTGAGTTAGGAACGCAGTCGCTCAAGGAATATCGGGCATTTGCGGACGAGAACGAAACCGTGCAGGCAACAGAGAACACATATGTCCTTTTGACTAAGCTGAAAAGCAACGCAACGGCAGATACCCTAATTGTTACCTCTATTCAGAAGATGAGCAATATCCGAGATGAGGACGGAGGACTTAATGCAAGCGACATTGAAATAATCAACGGTAAACGGCTTGTTTTTATTGTTGACGAAGCTCATCGTTCAACTTTTGGAGATATGCTATCCATCATCAAGGAAACATTCCCCAATGCCATCTTCTTTGGCTTTACCGGCACACCGGTGTTTGAGGAGAATGCAAAGAAAAACAATGCCCAAACAGATGTTTTTGGCAATGAACTCCACAGATATAGCATTGCTGATGGTATCAGGGATAAGAATGTGCTTGGATTTGATCCTTATAAAGTCCTGACATTCCGTGACAAGGATGTCCGCAAGGTGGTTGCTTTGGAAAAAGCAAAAGCGGCAACCGAAGAAGAAGCAATCAGCGATCCGAAAAAGGCAAAAATATTCTATGAGTATATGGACTCCTCCACCGTCAAGATGGCTGGTTTCTTAGGCGATGACGGTAAATGGGTCAAGGGCATTGAAGATTATCTTCCGAAGACTCAGTACCTTTCCTCGGAGCATCAAAGCAAGGTTGTTGAGGATATTCAAGAAAACTGGCTTACTTTGAGCCATAACGGGAAATTCCACGCAATCTTTGCAACGAGCAGCATCCCCGAAGCAATAGACTACTATCGACTGTTGAAGGCTGCAATGCCGGAGCTAAGGATCAGTTGCCTTTTTGACCCCAATATCAGCAATGAAGATGGGGATTACAAAGAATACAGGGGGCAGCCGATTGCCTTCTACAAAGAGCAAGGTTTGATTGAAATCCTCACTGACTATAATACGATGTTTGGTCAGGATTTTTCGATTGCTACACACGCTCGCTTCAAAAAAGACCTTTCCCTACGCCTTGCCCACAAAGAGCAGTATAAGCGGGTTGAAAGAGAGCCTGAGAAGCAGCTCGACCTCCTGATTGTAGTGGATCAGATGCTTACCGGCTTTGACTCTAAGTGGGTCAACACGCTATATATGGACAAGATACTGGAGTATGAGAACATCATTCAGGCATTTTCCAGAACCAACAGACTTTTCGGACCCGATAAGCCTTTTGGCATTATCAGATATTATCGCAAGCCGCATACGATGGAGCAGAATGTGAGCAAAGCTGTTAAGCTCTATTCCGGCGATAGACCGATAGGTCTGTTCGTTGAAAAACTGTCTTACAACCTCGGAAAGCTCAACGCTGTGTTTGATGATATTGCCTATTTGTTCAAGAATGCCGGTATCCCTGACTTTGAAAAGCTGCCTGCGGACGGAACCGTAAGAGCTAAGTTCGCCTCGCTGTTTAGAGATTTCAACGGATACCTTGAAGCTGCTAAAATCCAAGGATTTAGGTGGGACAAACACACCTACTCATTCAAGGACGAGGAAAGCGGAAATTCGATTGAAATTACAATGGAGTTCGATGAGAACGCATTTTTGATTTTGGCACAGCGTTATAAAGAGCTTTCCGCCGCTTCTCCCGATGATCCCGGATCACAAGACATAGATATACCATACGATCTTGTAGGATACCTGACTGAAATTGACACAGGGGTTATCGATGCCGATTATATGAACAGTCGCTTCGATAAGTACCTCAAATTGATTCGACAGGAAGGTTCTTCCGAGGAATCTATTGAGCAAGCAAAGGCAGAACTTCACAAGACTTTTGCTGCCCTAACGCAAGAGGAGCAGAAATACGCAAATATCTTTCTGCACGACATTGAGCGAGGCGATGTCATTGCCGAGGACGGAAAAACGCTTCGTGACTACATCACGGAGTATCAGTTTAGAGCAAAAGATGACCAAATTCACCGTTTTGCGACCATCTTCGGTCTTGATGAGGATAAACTCAGGAATATGATGGGGCTTAACCTGAATGAAGCGACTATCAATGAGTTTGGCAGGTTTGACGAGCTGAAAAAGAGCGTCGATAAGACCAAAGCAAAAGCGTTCTTTGAAGCATATGAACAAACCAAGTTGATTCCGCCCAAGGTCAATATGAAAACGGATCAGCTTTTGCGGCAGTTCATTCTTACCGGTGGATTTGAGGTTGATATGCCGTAATGAGTGCCATCACCGCTAAAGCAAGCCGAAAAATGAAAAAATATGCGGTCTTAACAAGAGAGCCAAGGTGTTTCCTTGGCTCTTTTGATTTTTCTTGGGAACAGCGTAAGCTGGGTGATATTGGTAAAGCTCGCTCTGGAGTAGGCTTTCCCGATGCCGACCAAGGCGGGGTAACCGGTGTACCGTTCTTCAAAGTATCCGATATGAACTTAGACGGCAATGAGAATGAAATGATTGTTGCTAATAACTATGTTACAGCAGAACAGATTGCTGATCATAGGTGGTCGCCCATTACGGAATTGCCAGCAATTTTCTTTGCAAAGGTTGGAGCTGCTGTGATGCTAAATCGCAAGCGTTTATGCCGTTTTCCGTTCCTTTTGGACAACAACACAATGGCATATTCTCTCAGTCCAACGAAGTGGGACGCAGACTTTGCAAAGGCTCTGTTTGGAACGGTTGATTTGACTTCCTTGGTTCAAGTCGGAGCGTTACCGTCTTACAATGCCGGAGATGTTGAATCAATGGGAATATATCTGCCGAGCCTTTTTGAGCAAGAGCAGATTGGAGCTTTCTTCAAGCTCCTCGACAACCTTATCACCCTTCATCAGCGTGAGTGCATTTCCTTTACCGGAAGGGCGGACAGGCTTATCCTGACCGCAAATAAAAAGCGAACTACTTCTTCTTGGGAACAGCGTAAGCTCGGAGAACTTGCGTTATTCAATCCTAAAGATGAGCTGCCTCAAACATTTGAATATGTCGATTTGGAGTCTGTTGTTGGCACAGAGATGTTGTCGCATAGGACTGAGGTAAAGTCATCTGCTCCATCAAGAGCACAGCGACTTGCTCACACCGGGGATCTATTCTATCAGACTGTGCGTCCATATCAAAAGAACAATTATCTTTTTGAAAAGCCCGATAATAACTATGTTTTTTCGACTGGATACGCACAAATGCGTCCATATGTTGACGGGTATTTTCTGCTCAGCCTTGTTCAGAGCGAACGCTTCGTAAAGGTTGTTTTGGATAACTGCACAGGAACAAGTTATCCAGCAATAAATGCAAATGATTTGGCTGAGATTGAGGTGGCTGCACCATCGGATGAGAGCGAAGCACAAAAGATTGGCACAATATTTCGTAGCATAGACAACCTTATCACCCTTCATCAGCGTAAGCCATTTTTAATGAAATGGAGGACTTCTGATGCTAACAGAAACCAAACGAACAGACTTGTTCTGTGAATATTATGCAAAATGGATTACGGTGTATAAGAAGGGCGCAATCAGAAAGGTGACGATGGATAAGTACCTAATGACGCAGAAATGGCTCGTTAAGCTCGTCCCAAACCTGAGAGTATGTGATATGAACCGGATCGCTTATCAGCAGCTGTTGAACGACTATGCTGAGTTCCACGAGCGCCAAACCACGATGGATTTTCACCATCAGCTCAAGGGAGCTATTCTTGATGCTGTTGATGAGGGCTTGATTGAAAGAGATCCTACTCGCAAGGCAATCATCAAGGGGAAGCCACCGGTTGCTAAAAAAATTAAGTATCTCAATCAGTTTGAGCTACATACGCTGCTGATCTCGCTCGACCTGAAGGATAAGGTGAATTGGGACTACTTTATCCTATTGGTAGCAAAGACAGGGATGCGCTTTTCTGAAGCACTGGCTCTTACCCCAAAAGACTTCGACTTTGCCCATCAAACACTGTCCATAAGCAAGACTTGGGACTACAAGGGAAAGGGCGGCTTCCAGCCTACGAAGAACAAGTCGTCTGTGCGGAAAATTCAAATTGACTGGCAAACCGTCATTCAATTCTCTGAATTAGTAAAGCACCTTCCCGAAGATAAGCCCATCTTTGTCAACTCCACTGTCTATAATTCGACGGTGAACGACATTCTCGGTAGGCATTGCAAAGCCTGTAACATCCCTGTCATCTCTGTCCACGGACTGCGGCATACACACGCCTCTTTGCTGTTGTTTACGGGCGTTTCCATTGCGAGCGTTGCCCGCCGTCTTGGACATTCAAGTATGACCACTACGCAAAAAACCTATCTGCACATCATTCAGGAACTTGAAAACAAAGACATCGACTTGGTGATGCGCTCTCTTTCGGGTTTGAGCTAAAAAAACAAAACCGGCTTGCGCTGATTAAAGGTGATAAAAAAGATGCCATCCGAAAGGGTGGCATCTTAGTTATTTGTCGTATCTTAGAAAATCGTTACAGTGTTCCTGCTGGCGCAAACGGTAGCCCTGAGAAATCAGCGTATCGGCTTTTAGAGCGACAAGGTTAATATCTGAATTCAATGTCCGTGCGATTTGCTGCGTGTCGTATCCTCTTTCCGCAAGTTCAAGGAAGTCCTCATCTGATAGGGAAATCTGTGCGGCAA
>ENA-ORMS01003339-ORMS01003339.1-human-gut-metagenome-genome-assembly--contig:-NODE-3339-length-10550-cov-5.963316_pt1 | contig 10550 bp, 8 predicted proteins | sample MGYA00242104_ERZ508997 | MGnify/ENA primary metagenome ERZ508997 (study PRJEB26280, sample SAMEA2338704) | human gut metagenome | biome: human gut; feature: human-associated habitat; material: faeces... | reverse complement strand
GGTCATTGACCACCACCGCCTGTCTGCCGACTTCAAAAGCCTGCTCCATGACATCCTCATAGAACATTGCCCGCAGTTCCCGGCGCTCCAGCCCGAAGGATTCCAGAATATCCCGGCGGACTTCGAGCATGGACAGTTCAGGGTTATCAACCTGACCGCCATCAATCTCGTTGTAGTTCTCATCGAAAAGGGTGTAGTCATAGCCATCGTCACAAGTCTGGATAGCAAGGATTCTGTCCTTGCCGACCTTCCATGCGGCTTCATCGCCCATGATTTCAGGCTCTGCCATATAGTGAGCGTTGTTGCGCTCCATGATTTCTGCGAACTGGCAGATGTGGAACACATTGGTGCCAATCTGGGTATGATACTCGTCGATGAACTTACAAGGCTTCACGACGGTCTCATCAGGATAGTGAATCTGGATACAGCTGCCGTCAGGAATACGGAACAAGTCCTTATAGTGGCTGTCGATAAATCGGATGTCCTTGCCATCCGGGTTAAACTCATTCGTCATTTACGCTTTCCTCCATTGTCAAATTCCATGTTAAACTTGGTGCTGCCATCGTCGGACACTTCCATATACACCGTGGCATCAAAGGTATTGCCCGTCTTTTTCGACTTGCAGCCCTTCAGCTTGACCTTACCGGAGCCAAGCAGTTTCTGCGCCGTGGCAGAAGTCATGCTTTTGCCGATGCTGTCAAAGTATCGGTTGTTCTTCCAGAGGGCAAATTTGCAGGCTCTGTTGGAACAAAAAAATGCCTTGGCTTTGTCCTCTACGGCACTACCGCAGACAGGGCATTTACCAATGGCATTTGCTTCTTTTGACAGAAGAACCTCGGAATCTCGGATCACCTCATAGTTCTGAATCAGACCGGCAATCACATCTTTGATCTCGTCCATAAAGTCCTCGCTGGTATATTCGCCTTTTTCAATGAGCAACAGTTTTTCTTCCCAATCCGCTGTCATGGATGGGGACTGAATCTGTTCGGGCATGACTGTCACCAAAGCCGTACCCTTATGGGTAGGAATCAGGTGCTTGGTTTTCTTATCGCCTTTACGCTCTAAGAAACCGATACGCACCAGTTTTTCGATGATACCGGCACGGGTCGCAGGCGTTCCCAGCCCTTTGCGCTCCACCTCATCGGGCATTTCGTCCGCACCGGCAGTTTCCATGCTCTGCAGGAGCGTATCTTCGGTGTAGTGCTTCGGTGGGGAAGTTTTTCCATCCTTGATTTCCGTGCTGTTTACGGTCATTTCATCGCCTACAGAAACAGAAGGAAGTGCCTGTTCCTTTTCGTCGATTTTTGTCGAATTGTTTTTCTTGACAAGAGCTTTCCAACCATCATGCAGGATGGTCTTGCCCTTGGCAGAGAACGTCGTGCCGCCGCAGTCCAGTTCAATGACTGTCTCTGCGTATCGATGCGGATCTCCGACAGCCACGCACAGTCGATTGGAAATCAGTTGCAGAATTGCAAGCTCACCCTTGGGAAGTTCGCCCAGATTGCATTTCTGCAATTCTCTGGTGGGGATGATAGCATGGTGGTCTGTGACCTTTTTGTTATTCACAACCTGCTCTGCATGAACGGGTACACTATCCACATTTTCAACGGGGAATATGTGGAAAGCCAGATTTACGATGTCAGGTAGGCTGTGTGCCATATCGTCAGTCAGAAATCTGCTATCGGTACGGGGATAAGTGACCAGTTTCTTTTCATAGAGATTCTGGGTGTAGTCCAAAGTCTGCTGTGCCGTGTAGCCAAGCACACGGTTTGCATCTCTCTGTAAACTGGTCAGGTCATAAAGCGCAGGCGGCTTTTCAGATTTTTCCTTGCGCTCTGCTTTGGTGATGGTAGCCACAGAACAGCCTTTGCTGACTGTTTCAGCTTCAGCCTTTTTCTTGTAGCGTTCACTCGACGCAGTAAATCCGTCCAGTCCGATCTGAACCGTGTAGAAAGGTTCGGTCTTGAATGCAGCAATGGCAGCTTCACGCATCACCGCCATCGCAAGGGTAGGGGTCATTACACGACCGACATTCAGGGTCTGCCCATAAAGGGTTGAAAAAAGTCGAGTAGCGTTAATGCCAACAATCCAGTCGGCTCGCTCTCGACACAGTGCTGCTTCATACAAAGCATCATATTCAGTTCCAGACCTGAGATTTTCAAAGCCCTCCTTGATAGCCACATCTTCCATGGACGAAATCCAAAGTCGCTCAAACGGCTTTCTGCACCCGGCTTTGTGGTACACCAGACGGAAGATCAGTTCTCCCTCACGACCGGCATCTGTTGCACACACAAGGCTTGCAACATCATCTCTGGCCATGAGCTTTTTCAGAATACCGAACTGTTTCTTTGTATCGGAGGACACTTCATACTGCCAGTCCACGGGGAAGATCGGCAGGTCATTGTATGTCCATTTGCTGTACTTGGCATCGTAGGCTTCAGGTTCAGCCAGTTTCACCAGATGACCAACACACCAACTGACAATGTAGCCGTTGCCCTCGATGTAGCCATCTTCACGTTTGGTAGCACCTAAGACCTTGGCAATGCTCTGGGCGACTGAGGGTTTCTCAGCCAATACTAATTTCATTTGCATCTGCTCCTTTCTCAAAAAAATAAGCAGCCACACACCGTAGTGCATGACTGCTATGTAAGACTCTATTCAATTATGGTCAGCGTGAAACTGAAAGCTTCACGTGCTTTACAAATTTGAAATTTTATCGGTTACTCCCAATCAAAATTTTCTTTTCCAGCACCGATTTCAAAATGGTATTTACCGATACCGAGGTCAATCCCTGAGAAGTGGCCTTCACCTGCGGTGATGGTTACTTTGCGCCCGTCACCCTTGACCATGTAAGGCTGCTTATTCAGTGCCGTAGGAGCATACAGAAGAGCATCGACTCCATCTACAAACCATTGAGGTGCAGTTCCATTATACTGGCTTATTTCCGCTGCGGTTTTGGATTTATGCTGTACCCCCTGGGTCTGACCATAGCCGATGGCGATTACGCCATTGATGCGGACATCCTTGGTTTCCAGATGCTTCATGGCACCCTTACCGTTGAACATACCGCCAACCCACCAAGTATTCAAGCCGAGGGTCTGGGCGTACAGACACAAATCAGCACCACAATATCCCAGTTTTTCATCCAGATCAGAACATTCCTTGCCTGCAAGGACGATATAACTGTGGACAGTCTTGGTCAGCAGCATCTTTGCCATTCCACCAATACCATCAGAATTGCCTATAACCAGTTTCAAGTTCAGTCCGTGAGCGGCATTGTTTTCTGCGATTCTGGCATTCAGCAGTTCCACCAGATCGGCAGGAATGGGTTTATCCGTATATTTACGAACCATGTGTCTTTGTTTGATTGCTTCTTTGATTGTCATTGTAACCTCCTATTTTTCCCTCGGGTGATAAATTCCCATTTGATCTTGAACAGTTCTCCTATAAGGAAAAACTTATACGTTTCTTGTGCTAATCATAGCACATTAACCTCAAAAAAGATAGTAGCCACTATGTAAAGGCAATCCGAAGATTGCCCCAGGCATCATGCCTGTTCATTGTTATACGGGTTCGTTGTCCTCATCGTCAGCGATGAAGTCCACATCATCGTCCTCGTATTCCTCGCTGTAGCCGTAGTCCTCATCATCGTCTACATAGTCCGCATCCGGGTCAGGCTTCGCAGCTTCTTTTTCTTTTTTCTTTTCCTGCATCTTCTTGAATACAAAGAAGCCACCGCCGCCGATCAGAGCTACCATTACCAGAACAGCAGGCATCATGTTGGTCTTAGGCTTCTCAGGTTCAGGCTCGACCACATCAGGCTCAGGCTCGGTTACATCGGGAGTAGGTTCGGTTACATCCAGTTCCTCAGTCTGGTCGATATACTGTGCAGCTTCTTCCTCGTCCATGAGCTTGAGCAGGTCAGCTTCATCCACCTGATTCAAGAAGTGGACAGTCTCGTTGCCCTCATCGTCACGGTCGATGATGATATAAAAGTAGTTGCCGTTCTTTGTGACCGCAGTAATGAACTGCTTGCCGGACTTATCAGCAGAGCCAACATCGTCAACCAGAGTCAGATTGCCGTCAGGAGTAAGGGCAGGTTCGCTTGTGTCCGTGTCCATGTTTTGCATGAACGCACTCATAAACATCATAAGCAGCGCCATATCCATTTCGCTGTTCTGTTCGGCTTTTTCAATCAGTTCCAGATAGTCGCTGTGAACATAGCCGTTCTTTTCAGGTACAGTGATCTGATACCAGTCACCCTCAACACCGACAACCACGACTTCCTCGCCGGGACGGAGCTGGTCGATGATCTCGTAATTCATGCCTGCGCCGGTACGCACATTCAGACGGGAACCATTCGTTACCACCTTGCCAGTCCCCATGCTGTCATCCTCGGCTTCCTCGGCATCGTAAGTCCATTCCTCACCGTTGAAAGAGAAAACCACCGTGCCATCCTCATTGACAGTCACGGTGTACGGAACTTCCTCGGAAGTCTGATCTTCGGTTTCCTCAGGGGCAGTTTCAACGGTCTCTGCCTTTCCCGTGGTAGGTGTGGTTGCGCTCTCATCGGAGTAGGCAAATGCCGTAGTCGAAAACACTCCCGTACACATCACAAGTGCCAGCAACATGGCACCGAATCTCTTAAATTTCATCCTGCATTTCCTCCTGTTCATTCATAGAATTGATGGTCTCAGGCTTCGGAACCATATCCGCAGCAAACATACGGAGCAGTTCAGAAAGCTGATCCGGGGTAAGGTTCGCAGCGTGAACCAACTCGTGAATCTCAGAGTTTTCTTCCTCACGGTATCTGCGTTCCAGATCTTTTACTTTGGCATCCCATTCAGCCCTTTTACGGCGGGCTTTCTCAAGGTCTGCGCCAATCTTGTCTAACTTAGCACCCAATAGAAAATCCTCCTTAATTTCTGATTCTGCCGAAGCAGTAAAAATGCGACTGCCAGTAGCTCGACTCAATGGAAGCGTAAGAAATCGGGTTTCCGCAATGGATCATCATTCCATCGCCTACATAGATACCTACATGGGATGCACCAGAGGTATCATAAGTGCCTTGGAAGAAAATCAGATCTCCCGGCTTTGCGGAACTTCTTGGGATAATGTCGCATACGCCCATTAGACCGTTTGCGGTCAGTCTGCCGACGCTCCATCCGTTTCCGCAGTTATTGATGACCCACGAAACGAAACCGGAACAGTCGAAAGAAGTGGACGGGCTACTGCCGCCCCATACATACGGGTATCCCAGATACTTTTCTGCTTCTCGAATCATATTGGCAAATCGTGTGTCCGTCAGAGCTTCGCCCGGAATGTCATAGTCGGTGTACTCACCGCTAACAGCGTAGATGTCATCCCCGAAAATGTCGGGTCTGTTGCCATTGGTCTGGAGCAATACTGCGTAACGCTCCATTTCATCCTCAGACATACCGGAACTGCCAATCACACGGTTCAGACCTTTGTTTTCCAGTTTCACATTCAGAATATAATACTCATACTCGACCTCGTATTCGACTTCGACTTCATATTCGTATTCTTCCTCAACGTACTCACCAAGGTCAGAATCCCAGACCAGTCTTGTGCCGGTTTCTGTTTCCGTGCGGGTCTCTGTTCGTGTTCTGATTTCTACTTCTTCCGTCAGGGTCAGTTCATATTGCTGCTCAAACAGCCACTCCAAAGTGCTTTGAACTTCCTCACGAGTGTAGTCCTCGAACTTCACTGTCAGATATGCCGCAAGCTCATACGGATTGTGGTTAATTTCATCAAGGTCATAACGGTATTCGTCATAACCGCTATGGGTATGCTCGATGTTGTTGATCTTACTTCGCAAGGCTGCTTCCAGAGCCTTGTAGTCATCGTCTGCTCCGATGATGTCCTCATCTTCAGCAGTATAGGAAGTACCCAGAAGCACCTGCGTTCCACCCTGGAACATGGCAGTACAGGACGAGAACATACTGGCAATAATCATAAAAAGCAGTCCGCCTGCCAGAACAAACAGAATAGCTTTGGAGTGCGTTGTAGCAAACTCTGTTGCTTTCTCTGTAATTGTCTTGGCTCCCTGGGCTGCTTTTCCTGTTGCCTTGCCTGCACCCTTGGTTGCAGACGCCGTAGTAGAAGCCGTATTCTTACCGGCTTTTGCGGCAGCGTATTCTTTCTTGATGGCGTTTTTCTGTTGCCAACGGGAGAAGGGGTTGGAAGCGGCATCAGGGTTATCCTTTTTGAACTTCTCATAAAGGGCATCCACATTGGCTTTATCTGATTTCTCCACCAACTTATCAGCCTTGGCATGGGCTTTCAGTTTGTGGCTGTAAACGGCATGATCGACGGTGTAGGCAGTGGATTCCACTGCCTTTGTCATTTCCTGTGCGGACTGAACACCGACGTTATCATCTTCGTATTCAGATACTGCCTGATGCGCTCTGGATGTGACGGAGACCGCAGCACCACGGCTTGCCATGTGCTTTGCCACGGAAGGACGCTCGATTTCCGTAATGTCCGCTTTTTCAAAACGGAGCTTTGCTTTACGGGAACCGGCTGCATCCGTTTCCAGACGGAGCTTGGTGGTTTTCTTCTTGGAAGCTAACTTATCTACCGCTTTCTCAGCTTTGTCAGCCGCCTTATCTGCACGATTGGCAGCTTTCTTTACATGATAATCGACAAGGTCATCTTCGGTGAAACGGAGTCGGGTCGGTTTCTTTGCCATGGATTACCCCTCCTTGTCAGTTACCACCTCGTTCAGCTTCGTGGTCATAATGCGGTAGAGTTCCAGATCGGTCGGGAATCTGTCGATGAACGGCAGAATAACATTGCCGTAGAACAGAAGTCCTTCGCCCTCACCGGAGTTTGTTACATAGGACAGCTGATGGGGAGAAATGTTCAGACGCTTCGCAAGGATGCTTCTGTCCTCACTTGCCTGATTCAGCATATAGATGAAATCAGAGTTTTCGAGGATGTTTGCAATCTCAGGGGAGCGAAGCAGGTCTTTGACATTCTGGGTGATGCCGGTCGGCAAACCGCCCCATTTTCTGAAACGCTTCCAGATTTCCACGGAGTAGGTGGCTGTCTGTTCTTCCTTCAGAAGCAGGTGGAACTCGTCGATATAGTATCTTGTAGACTTACCTGCGCTTCTGTTGGCAGTAACACGCCCCCACACCTGATCCTGAACGATCAGCATACCGATTTTCTTCAGCTGATTGCCAAGCTCCTTGATGTCGTAACACACCAGACGATTGTGGATGTCCACATTGGTGCGGTTATTGAACAGCTTCAAGGAACCCTTAACGTAGATTTCCAAAGCCGTTGCGACATGGTGGGCTTCCTTTTCGTCCTGTTTCAGAAGTGCGTTATACAAGTCCTCCAGGACAGGCATATTCTCAGGAACAGGATTGTCGAAATACCTCTGGTAGATCTGATGCACACAACGGTCGATAACCGTCTTTTCGATAGGCTGCAAGCCATCCTTACTGCCCATAATCAACTCACAGAGGGACAGGATGAAGTCTGCTTTCAGAGCGACCGGGTTATCATCCTCGGAGTAGTTCAGGTTGATGTCCATAGGGTTGATATAGTTGGTACTGGAAGAACTGATCTTCACGACCTGACCGTTGAACTTGTGAACCAGAGCCGCATACTCAGCTTCCGGGTCGCAGATGATAATGTCGTCATCGGTAACGAGGAACGCATTGGTGATCTCACGCTTTGCGGAGAAGGACTTACCGGAACCGGGAGTACCAAGGATAAGCCCGTTTGGGTTCTTCAGCTTCTTTCTGTCCACCATGATAAGGTTGTTGGACAGAGCGTTCAGACCGTAGTAGAGGGTTTCTTCACCGTTCTGGAACAGTTCCTGTGTCGTGAAAGGCACAAAAATAGCCGTGGAACTGGTAGTCAGACCACGACGAATCTCAATGAGGTTCTGTGCCAACGGCAGGCTGCTCATCAAGCCTTGCTCCTGCTGAAAATCCAGTCGGCGCAGATTGCAGTTATGCTTCTGGGCAATACTCTGTGCCTGGAACACATTGTTTTCCAGTTCCTGCTCGGTGCGACCGGTGTTCATCACAAGGAATGTCAGCATGAACATTCGCTCGTTCTGGCTCTGCAACTCCTTCAGAAGTGCTTTCGCATCCTTACCGTAGGTAGCAAGGTCAGAGGGGATGATGTCCATATCGTAGCCGGAACGGACAGCTTTTTTCTGTTCCTCGATTTTGGAACGGTCAAGCTCTGTAATGGTTCGCTTGATGGTCTTGATTGCCGCAGTCTGGTCTACCGACTGGATGTGCATGGTAACGATCTGACTGGACTCCATATCCAGAAAGTCCGCAAGCATACGGTCACTCAGGTCAGATGCCGTGATCTGGAGATACGACATAGAACCATAAATACCGCCCATCTGGAACGTGCGGTTGGTCTTAAAGGCAAACGAAGTCGGTGCGATAAAGTCCTTTACGGACAGACCGGATTCAACAAGGTACTTCCAGTCAAAGAAGAACTTGTCGTTGTCACCCATGTGGAACATGGAGTGCATCAGGCGAAGTCTTTCCTTGCCGTTCATGGGGTGAGCGATAACACCTAAACGGCGGAAATTGTTGAGCAGATCATTTTCGATGTGCTGAAGTCTCGGTTTTGCCTGTCGCATGGAGTCTGCTTCAATGCCGAATGTCAGGAACTTGGTCTTTGTCAGACCGTTGTTGCCCTGAGACAGCTGCTTTTTCAGCATCTGACTGTACTCGGCACGGACGGAATTGAACGCATCCTTGCGGAACGGAATGCGGATACTCTTTTCAAAGCTCTCCGCATCGGTACTCATGTTCATAAAGGACAGTTCAAAGTGGATGGAGCTATCAAAGAAGTTCAGGAATCCGCACCACTCATCAAAGATGGCAGTTTTATCTTCCTGCTGTGCCAGCTGATAGTTGATGTCCTGAAACTGAATGGTCTTGGTGTAGAAACTGTCGGTGACTCGGCAGATGCCATCGGGGAACATTCTCTGGAAGGGAATGGACTGCTGGGCAGTCTGCGGTACACCATTGTCTTTCTTGGCTCGTTCCACAACAGCCTTAATTTCTCGCTGCTGCTTGCGATTCAGATTTGCAGGCATCTTTACTTCTCTTGCCTGCGTTTTCTTCTTGAAAAACAATCGCATTTACCTCCTTTTCGAGTTGATACTGACGCATCAGAGCGTCGTAATAGTTGTTCGTCTGATAAGGGCGAACCTTGGGACGAATGAATTTTGCCTGAATAAAATGCCCTGCGATGACCTCTAAGGGCTGTCCGTCCTTTTCGTACATTGCCAAAAAGAACAGGGGCAGCATGACGATAATCATAGTCATAGCGGCAAGGCTGACATTTCCCATGCTCTTGACCAAAAAGAACAACGGCACTCCGATGAGCGCCGCTGCTCCGAAACAGATCAGCTGTCGTTTGGTCAGATTGAAAAACGCCTTGGTTTTCACCCTCGTCAGGTCACGGGGTACGGGGATATATGCTGCCACACGAAACCTCCTTCCTTAGTGGGCTGAGAACACACCCTTGGCGAGTGTGCCGGTCTTGAACAGGGTGAAGCAAAGCAGAACGGTGTAGCCCATGACACCCCAGATAGAACCGATGATGTCATCGCTGAACGCTATCGACTGTACCAGTACCGCATAGATGCCCACGCAAATCATAATGAGGAACCCTTGGAAACCAATGGCGAACAGGGATCTCAGGTAGTTCTGTCCGACGCTGCTCTGTTCTCTGTTTCCAAAAGTAGAGAACGGGATTGGAGCAAGGCTTACCATCAGGTAAATCTCGATCATACGACCATAGACGATAACAAAGATGATAATTGCCAGAGCCGACATCGTGACCTGCACGATAAAGGATTGCAGAAACAATCCAAGCAGAGGACCCAGTTCCATCGCCATCAGCGTATCTTCCAAGTTTTCAAGTGCCGAAGCATCTATCGCTGTGTTTCCCGCTATGATGCCACCGCTTGCGTTTATGACATTCTGCGTGACATCGAAAACCGCCATGGTAATGTTGAATGTGTTTGTGATTAACATGACCGCAACGAAGGTCTTGAACACCCATTTGAAAAATGTCCATGTCTCAAAGTTCGCCAGATTGTTGTGGTCAATAATCATTTGAATTAGCTCGTAGCAGGCAATGAATGTCAGTATCAAACCTGCTATCGGGATAATCACTGACTCGGAGATGTTGCGTACCATGGCAAAGACACCCGGCGAAAAGTTCGCCGGTGTCATGCCAACGGAGGTTGCTATCTCGCCAACCTGGTTGTTGACGGACTCAAACATCCCCGACAGATTTCCCATAATGGCTGAAACGAGCATTTCTTTCAGCCAGTCTGTGATCTGTTGGAGTATGCTGTCCAAAGGCGATTACCTCCTTGTTTTGTGATTAACCGAACAGTCCGGAGAGCAGAGGTACAAGGGTGGTGCCGATGAGGGCAACACCGCCGCCAGCCATGAGCTGCTTCATGCCCTGGGACTTTGCGCCGGGGTTATCGTTGCCGTAACCCTCAAGCAGGTTGATTGCACCCCAGA
>ENA-ORMS01003322-ORMS01003322.1-human-gut-metagenome-genome-assembly--contig:-NODE-3322-length-10592-cov-13.192085_pt1 | contig 10592 bp, 9 predicted proteins | sample MGYA00242104_ERZ508997 | MGnify/ENA primary metagenome ERZ508997 (study PRJEB26280, sample SAMEA2338704) | human gut metagenome | biome: human gut; feature: human-associated habitat; material: faeces... | reverse complement strand
GTGTATGCTTTGTTGGCTCTGCATCGTGCAGAGCCTTTGGGCATACACGCCCGGCATCCATGCCGGGGCTGAGTGTGGGGCTGCCGCCCTCACCCCGCTTGGGGCTACGCCCAAAGCAAGGATGCTTTGGTTGCTTGCCAAAAGTTTTGCACGATGCAAAACCGGCAGAGCAAGCAACGCTAAACACCCATTTTCAAAAATTATATAGGTTTATCGACAGTCTGAGACAGCGCCGCCCGGCACTGCCTTTAATGTTTATAAATTTATTGCAATTACGCCTGTTCGCTTGGGGCAAAGCCTGTTCTTTTCAGAGCCTTTGAGATTGCGAGAGCGGCAAAGTATGCGAGAACCACGCTTGCTATATCCTTTATAAGATAGGGAGCGGATACGAGCAGGAAGCTGGATAACAGATCCTTGCCTGCAACGAGAGCGTACTGTACAAATCCGCAGATATGGCAAGCGGCAACGCCTAAGATGCCCATTGCTATTCTAAGCGGTATACGGAACTTTTCGGGCATATTTCTGAATGCGATTCCGCTGATGGCTGCCATAGCGATAAAGCCGATTATAAATCCGCCCGTAGGACCTACTATTGAAGCAATTCCGCCCTTGAAGCCGCTGAATACGGGAACGCCTACCGCACCGAGCAGAACATAAACGACCGTTGAAACGGTTGCTCTTGCCGTGCAGAGATAAAAGCCGCAGAGGGCTATCGCAAAGGTCTGTAATGTAACCGGTACGCCGGAGGGCATCGGTATTGCTATCTGCGAAAGTACTGCCGTAATTGCCGCAAAGAGCGCACAAAGTACGATTGTTGTGATTTTCTGTCTGTTCATATTTTTTGTTTCCTTTCCATTTTGTCAAACGACTTTAACAGAATACCACCGACAGCGCCTCGTGTCAACCAAACCACACAAATGGGTGACAATCGAGAATGGTCTGCGTTATAACTTAATAACCTGATTGTACAAAATAACTAAAAGTTATGTGGTAAATGTGTGAAAAATGCAAATTGATTTTTTGACGGGAAGAGATTATAATTAATTTGTTGAGAATGTTGTAAACTTTTAACAACACTCATAAGAATGAAACATATACAATTTGTTTGGAGGTAATTAAAATGAAGATGAGAAGATTCATCGGTGCAGCAGCTGCAATGGCAGTAGCAGGCACACTTACAGTAGGCGCAGCAGCAGAAACTTATAATGCTTATATCGGTTTCCAGACAGCACCCTACTCATTCAGAAACTCTTTTGATGACGCTTCATATGGTAAGGACGTTGCAGACGGCAAGTACTTCAACAGCGTAATCGTATGGGGCGGTAACGACCCTGAAACATTCCCTCAGTATGAAGACAAGTTCGACGATGATATGCCGGGTGGTAATGCCGGCTATGTTATTCCTGCTACATACACAGATGTACAGATCGACAAGGACGGCACTTACAAGGTTGGCATTACTGACTTTGACTGGGCACTTGACAGTTCATCTGCATTCAACCTTCTGTTCGTTTCAACAGATATTCCTTTCAACAAGGACGCAGGCGAAGACGGTGAATCTATCGCTAAGTTCTCTGACTGCAAGATTATCGTTGATGGTACAGTAACATCAGAAGTTGCTGATCCTATCATTGATACAGAAGACGGTAAGAAGTCAGGTCATACAAAGGTTCTGTTCGCCAACATTTGGAACGATGCTCTTAAGAAAGATGGTTATAACGGTGCATACCCCACAAAGTCTTTAGTGATTGAATTTACAGTTTCAGGTCTTGACGCTCAGCAGCCTGCTGATACAACAGCTCCCACAGCAGGCGATTCTACAAAGCCCAACACAAATACAGGTGTTGAAGGCGTTGCAGCAGTTGCAGGTGTTGCACTCCTCGCAACAGGTGCAGTAGTAGTTGCTAAGAAGAGAAAGTAATCTTAAAAAGATTAACGAATAATGACAGCCCTCATTCGTGAGGGCTGTTTTAATATCACGACCGAAAGAGGAAATATGAAAAAATCTATAATCAGACGTGCGATAGCTGCGTTTATTGCGGCGGCTATGCTTGCAGGCTGTGCGGCGCAGGACAGCGGTGTATTATCGTCTGTCGGAAACAGCTCGGCGACCGAAAGCAATGTATCGTATGTTGAGGATACAAGCAGTGTTGATGAAAATTCCGAGGTTACTTCCGTTGACAGCTCAGTAACAGAGAGCGACACATCTTCCGATACCTCCGAACAGGAAGAAAGTAATACTTCAAAGCAAGAAAATACATCAAAGGCAGAGAACACCGAGAAGCCTGTCGATACAACAAAGGCACCGTCAACTGCCGACACGAAAAACAACAGCCAGAGTAAGCCTGCTTCATCTGCAAGCAATTTCACTGTTCAGTGGAAGAAGTCGAGCGACTGGGAAGAGGGCGGTAAGAAGTGCGGAGGTTATGAGATTGTTATAACCAATAACGGCAATACGGTGAACAGCTGGACGGCAAAGGTGACCGTCCCCGGCAATACAAAGCTGATGTCGCAGTGGAACGGAATATTCAGCATTTCGGGAAACACAATGACTGTCAAGAACGAGAGCTACAACGGGACTATAGAAAAGGGAAAGAGCGTTTCGTTCGGATTCAATTATTCGGCTGACGCTTATATCAATGAGGGTAAAGTGACTGTGAACGGAAGTACCGCAGGAACGAGTGCCGGAAATAACAGCAACAATAATAATAACAACAATAATAATACGTCAACGACCAAAAAGCCGGCGGCAACAGTTCCTCCGGCACCGAGCGACCCTAAAGGCACTACACCGGTATCACAGCACGGTCAGCTTTCGGTAAAGAACGGACAGCTTGTCGATAAGAGCGGCAAGGGTTATCAGCTTAGGGGAATGAGCACACACGGGCTTACATGGTTCCCCGAATTCGTAAATGAGAGCGCATTCAAAACGCTCCGTGACGACTGGAATACGAATGTTGTCCGTCTTGCAATGTATGTTGACGAGTGGGGCAACGGTCAGTGCTATATGGGCAACAAGAGCGGAAGCCTTGAACTGCTTGAAAAGGGTGTTGACATCTGCATCAAGCTGGATATGTATGTTATCATTGACTGGCACGTTCTTAATCCCGGCGACCCGTCCAAGTATACAAACGAGGCAAAATCATTCTTTGAAACGGTGTCAAAGAGATATGCAAAATATCCGAATGTAATTTACGAGATATGCAACGAGCCGAACGGCGGTGCATCGTGGAGCGGTAATATCAAGCCGTATGCGGAAAAGATAATACCCGTTATCCGCAAGAATGCGCCGAACTCGGTAATTATAGTAGGTACGCCGACATGGAGTCAGGAAATCGACAAGCCGCTTTTAGACCCGCTGAACTACAAGAATGTAATGTATGCGTTCCACTTCTATGCGGCAACTCACGCAGGACTTCGTTCAAATGTAGAAAACTGCGTGGCACAGGGACTGCCGGTATTCGTGTCGGAATTCGGTACTTGTGACGCATCGGGCGGCGGTGCGAACGACTTCAACGAAACGCAGAAGTGGCTTAGCTATTTTGACAAGCAAGGTATAAGCTACTGTAACTGGAGTATCTGCAACAAGGATGAAACCTGCTCGGTACTGCGGCCGGGAACATCGGCAAACGGTAACTGGAGCGAAAGCAATCTCACCGAAAACGGCAAGTGGATGCGTAACTGGTTCCGCAAGCACTAATGTGCCAGTGGGGCACGGCAAATTCCGACCTTTTGAAATGTCGATAGTTTGCGTGACTTTGCAGAACGGTCGGGAGTTAATGAAAACAAGGAGATAATATGCTGAACGATATTAAATGGTTGTTTTTCGATGTCGGTTCAACACTTGTTGACGAAACCGAGTGTTATAACCATCGCATACGAGATGCTATTGCGGGAACAGATATTACATTTGAGGACTTTAACGAAAAACTTGTGTATTTTTCAAAGCAAAATCTGAAAGGCGATATTGAAGCACTGAGATATTTCGGACTTGCAAAAACTCCTTGGCATCATGAAGATGAAAAGCCCTATAAAGATGCCGGAAACGTACTCAAAATCCTATGTGAAAAAGGATATCGTATAGGTGTAATTGCCAACCAGTCGGCAGGCACTGAAAAACGACTTGAAAGCTGCGGCTTGATGAAATATATACAGCTTGTTGTAGCTTCTGCCGAAGAAGGAGTTGCCAAACCTGATAAAAGAATATTCGATATAGCACTAAAGCGAGCAGTATGCAGTCCGTCCGAAGCAGTAATGATCGGTGACAGAGTGGATAATGATATAATTCCCGCTAAAGAAATGGGAATGATGACGATATGGGTGAGGCAAGGCTTCGGCAAATATTGGACGATTTCTGACGAGAACGAAAAGGCTGATTTTACGGTGGATAACCTATCGGAGCTTTTGGACATTTTTCGATAAGGCTTAGGCGGAAATATTGCAAAAGTCTTAAGCACTATGAATGAAAGAAAGGTTGTGTACTATGTTTAGCAAATTAAAACATCGGCTTGACAGGAAAAGCAAAAGTGTGGTTGCGCTGTTGGCAATGGCGATACTGCTCTGTGGGTTTACGGGGTGCGAAAGAAGTACTATTCCTGATGGTTCTGAGATATCGTACAGCGAAACGGGTTTTGACATTGAACGGATACGAAAAAATGTAATTGTTGACGGACAAGCGATCGAGATACCCATAAAGCTGAAAGAACTGCCTAAGGATTGGACATATGAAACTTCTGCTAATCGATTTGCGGAGGATAGATGTCACGTTGAAGTCAAGGACAAAAATGGCGATTTGCTTTTTAGCTGCGGAGCGGAAAACTACAAAGAGTCCAAAAAGGGTGACAGTAGGATTTTTGATGCTCCTTTTGAGAATGACAAATGTTCGGTTGACGGCATAACTCCATTTAAAACAACTAGAGAAGAAATCGTCGAAAGGTATGGTGAAGCAACAAGTATAAAAAATTTTAACAGTAAAAAATATGAAGGCTGGCAGGAATATAGATATGGTTCTCTCGAGGGAAAAACCTCGAATGATTGGCACGGTAAATGTCTTATTGTTACATTTAACGAGAAAGGCATTGTTGATTGGGTTACCATTGTTTATACAGACTGAAAATGACGCCTAAGAAAAGTATATAAACGACTGGGCAAGCCTTGAACGTTCTGTAATGCCGGCAGGCAGAGTCGAGGGCAAATCAGAATTATTATCTGAGTTGATAAAGCAGGGTGTAATAACCGAAGAGCAGGCAAATAACTACAGAGACCGAAAAAACGAACTCCGTTCAGACTTATAAATGCAGAAACAGAATTTAAAACAACCATTATAAAAATCCGTGTCAGGTGACACGGATTTTTTCTGTTATAGCTGTCTTTATATGTGCAAGACCGTTTGCAATAAGGCATTGACCGGGGTAATAGAGGGCAAGGCAGAAATTTGAGAACGGGAAATCTATTTTTGAGAAGTACGCCATCAGGAGCATTATATCGGATATAAGGAACAGCAGACTGCCGAGCGCAAGTATAAGGTTGAATCTGTTCTTTATGCGGATAAAGTTCATTATTGCTTTGCCTGTCATAATGCAGATTATAACAGCGTATGAAATGCCGATGATTTTCATAAGCGACGAGCCGAAGTCAAGAAGCGGTGAGAACATCATAAACAGCACTATGGGGATAAATATTATAATTGCGGGGATAAAGTCGGTCGGACGGGGCTTTTGCATCAGCGAATATGCTATGAAATAACAGATGTGACCTAAGGCGAAAATCGCCGCTCCTGCGATGAAATTTAAGTTTATCGCTATATCTGCGCTCATTGCAAAGAATACGCCGACGGTCAGTATTACTGACGGCAGTTTCTTATCAGGGAAGTATTTCAGGGCGTATATCAGGTTTACTGCGGCGGCAAGCATAAAGAAAATGCTTGCGGTTATTTTTATCGGGTAGAGATGAGTAATTATCAGAGCTGTATCGCAAGCAAGCGATAAGCCGAGAAAAATAATGTTGAGCGGTAAAACGAGTTTTTTCATATATTTGTTTCCTCAGTCTGATCATTCAGTTCGATATTGATTTTCCTTGTGTATCGGGATAGCGGATATTCTCCGTCGTGGGATTCTCCGAAAAAGTAAGCGGACATATTTCCCGCCTGCGTAACTCTTGTAACTCCTGCACAGAGCAACAGGTCGGTAAGTTCTGCTCTGTCAGTCTTGCCGCAGATAAGCCCTGCGGTCTGCAAAAAGCCTTTTGCATTTCTCAGTGTACGCATTATGTCATTTCTCGGAAGCCTTTTTACAAGCACATTGCACATCATAGGCGACAGTTCAAGTTCAAAGTCGTCTTTTATGATAAGGCTGCAATTTTTGCCGTAAAATACGTCGGGAGAAATTTGCCGTATTCCGATTGCCTGTTCAAGACGGGCGGTGTAGCTTATGAGCGTATCTCTCGCCCGTGTGCCTATAGAGGTGTTTCTGTGTTTTCCGACTGCCGCTTCAAGATACGGAAGGAACATTTCGCAGAATCGAGTGAGCTCGGTTTTATCATCGGTGTCGATAAACACGGTCTGGCAGGAACTGCAGAGCAGTTGCTTTGTAGAGGCTATATGCTCGGCAAGAGCCGAAAATTCATCTGTATGGTTTGCGTAATCGGAAATGTAGCAGAAGCCGAGCTTGTGTCCCCATTCAATCAGCTTAACTCCCGGCGGAGCAAGTGAACGCACTGCTTTTACGGCTTCAGTGCCGCCCCATACCACTATGCCGTCGGCAAAGCCTGCAAGCGTCTGGATGGTACGCACATCGCTTGACGGGGTATCAAAGACATATATGTAGCGTGACAGCAAAGGCTCATATTTGCAAAGTCGCTTTATTATGCGGATTGACAAGCCCTTATCGGCGGACGGAAGCTTCAGTATATTGATATTGCCTGAAAGAAGTCCTTCTGCAACGCTCATCACGGGTAAGCCGTCGGCATTTCCTGCGGCTATGTGGAACAGAACGCCGAGAGGTTTTGTCTGAATTTTTATTTTCGGAGTGATGCCGTTCGGAGAACCGATAAAGCCGTCTGAATCTCCGAGTTCGGTTTTCAGCCTGTATTCAAGATTTTCACGGCTGAGGCAGGCGAGTATAAGCTGTTTATAGTAACTCACATTTTCAACGTCAAGCGCTGAGAGAATATCGTCAAAAGCACCGTTTTCTATATCTGTGCTGATTTTTTCGGCGGCAAGCATGACCTGCTTAGCAGAAAGCCGACAGTTTCCGAGAGTGTCGCATATTCTGTCTTCAAAACGGGCTAACAGCTTGTCGCACATATCGTTTTCGTATATTTCGCCATCAAAGAAAATCATACGTTCACACCCTTTATTATCTCTTCTGCGCCTGCCGCACAGGTCTTTATATCCTCCGGCGCAACTCTGCCGACAATTTCAAGAAACGGCGTTTTCAGCCCGCAGGAACATTCGCTTCCGTTATGAAGTATGCCGAGGTCATCTGTCATTACGGAAAGCACCGGGGTCGCTTTAACCATAGGAGTTATCAGGTTTACAAGTCCTGTCTTGCCGTTTTCAAGCGGTTTTAACGTATCGACATCTCTGATTATAACTCTGCTGTAAGCGGGAACGTGGAAGCGATGTTCCTTGCAGTCGCAGTATAAAATCGGATGCTCTACCGCTCCGAAAAATTCGATAATATCGTTTTCCTTTATGCCGAGTACCTTTTCGGCAAGGCTGTAAAAGGAATTTTTGTCGGCTTGCTCGCATAGAACTGTTTCCAGCCGCCGCCGAGCATTATGCGTGAGCCTTTCGGCATTTTAAGATAAATTTTACGCTCGTTCATTATTCTCAGCAGAAAATAAGTATAAGCGGGAAACCCCATGAATCTTGTCGGAAAACGTGAACGTGAATGCCTGACAATAAGCTCTATAATCCTGTCAAAGTCGGGGGAATAGCCGCCTTTTTTATATGTCAGGATATAATTGCGGCTCAGTGCAGGAGTGAAGAATGTCGCGCCGAAAGCCGTCTTTGTTACGGCGGTCTTGTTTCCTCTGTGGTGCTTGTAACCCATAATGATATAGTGGCACGGAACGGGAGAAAACAGATTTCTCAGCTTTGATACACGCATAACCATTTTAAGTCCGCAGAGAAGGCCGCCCGTGTCAAAGGCTATCGTGCTTTTCCTGCCGCTTGTGCCGGAGGAAGTCGCTTTTATAAGCGGAATACAGCCTTTATTGAAAATCTGCTTTTTCTTGAACAGCAATGTGGGTATCACGGGAAGTCCGGACGCATCCGAGGGAGAGGATATACCGAGATTTTCGCATATTCTGCGGTAATCGTCGCAATGGGAAACGCAGTAGGAGAAATTTTCTTTTACGGCTTTGGTGAACAGTTCGTCGGAACTATCGGAATACGGGTCTTTTACCAAAAAGAGCAATCGTCTGTATTTCATCGGTCTTCCTCCGCTGTTTAAATACTTAATATAGTAAAATGATAACATAAATAGCACGGCGTGTCAATAAACGGTAAAACAAATGCGTTTTACTTAATTACCGTGTAACCTGTTACATCGCCTTTCTGATAATTTTGTGTGAAAACGGCGTAAAATTATCGGAAATCTGTAGACAATGACGATTATTTGTGATACAATAATAATAACACCTGTCGCAGAGGTTTTTTGTTTTATGACTACAAGTAAACGATTACTCAAAACGTAAGCGGTACATAACAAAAAAATGCGGCGGTATTATGACAGATTTATAAAGCAGAGAATAAACTGCACAGAAAGGAATTTTTGCTATGAAGAACATACCCGATGTAAAGCTCGGAATTGCGGCTGTAAGCCGTGACTGTTTCCCCATGAGCCTTTCAGCTTCAAGATGTGAGGCTGTTGTAAAGGCATGTAAGGAGATCGGTGTTGACGTATTTAAATGTCCCACCACTATCGAAAGCGAAACACACATGATGCAGGCTCTTGAGGAACTTAAGGGCGCAGGCTGCAACGCACTGGTTGTATACCTCGGAAACTTCGGTCCCGAGTCGGCTGAAACACTGCTTGCAAAGTATTTTGACGGTCCTGTAATGTTCGTTGCTGCGGCAGAGGAAACACAGGATAACTTAGTAGGCGGCAGAGGCGACGCTTACTGCGGCGTACTGAATGCAAGCTACAACTTAGCACTCAGAAACATCAAGGCATACATACCCGAATACCCTGTAGGAACAGCTACAGAGGTTGCAGATATGATAAAGGAATTTATCCCCGTTGCAAGAGCCGTTATCGGTCTTAACAACTTAAAGGTTATCTCATTCGGTCCTCGTCCTCAGGACTTCCTTGCTTGTAACGCTCCTATAAAGCAGCTTTACAACATCGGCGTTGAGATTGAAGAGAACTCTGAGCTTGACCTTTATGCCGCATTCAACGAGCATAAGAATGACGCAAGAATCCCCGAAGTTGTTGCAGATATGGAAAAGGAGCTTGGCGACGGCAACAAGATGCCCGGTATCCTGCCCAGACTTGCACAGCTTGAGATTACGCTTCTTGACTGGATGGAAGCACACAAGGGAAGCAGAAAGTACGTTGTATTCGCCAACAAGTGCTGGCCCTCATTCCAGACACAGTTCGGCTGCGTTCCCTGCTATGTAAACTCAAGACTTACAGCAAGAGGAATCCCCGTAGCATGCGAGGTTGATATTTACGGTGCAATCAGCGAATATATTGGCGCTTGCATTTCAGAAGACGCAGTTACACTGCTTGACATCAACAACTCTGTTCCTGCAGATATGTATGTTGAGTCTATCAAGGACAAGTACAACTACACACTTAAGGATACATTCATGGGCTTCCACTGCGGTAACACAGCTTCGTGCAAGCTGACAAGCAAGACTATGAAGTATCAGCTCATCATGCACAGAGGTCTTGAGCCTGATAAGGAGCCTGATATCACAAGAGGTACGCTCGAGGGCGACATCGTTCCCGGCGACATCACATTCTTCCGTTTACAGAGCACGGCTGACGCTAAGCTGAGAGCTTATGTTGCCCAGGGTGAAGTTCTCCCCGTTGCTACACGTTCATTCGGCGCTATCGGCGTATTCGCTATCCCCGAAATGGGTAGATTCTACCGCAACGTTCTTATCAAGAAGAACTATCCTCACCACGGTGCAGTAGCATTCGGTCACTACGGCAAGGCTATCTTCGATACACTGAAGTACCTCGGCGTTGAGGACCTTGAATTCAACCGTCCCGCAGGTATGCTGTATGACGGTGAGAACCCTTACGCTAAGTATTGATTTATCGGATGGCAATACGAAAGTTGATAAAGTCGGTATAGTATAGTAAAATCCCTGAGAGCTGAGGCTCTCGGGGTTTTTGTTTTGTAGAAAATGCGGTTCTATAATTAATAGGTTTTTTCAATAGAATTGGGGTACTGCTAAGATTGTGCAGTATCGTTCTTAATCGTATGTTTATAACGTTAATATCCGCCGGTAATGGAGGTAAAGTAAAGCCCGAACCGACAGAACGGCGAATTTGAAGCGGCACACAGCCGCCCGCCGGTAACGGAGGTAAAGCAAAGTCCGAACCGACAGAACGGCGAATTGTCAGCGGCGGCCC
>ENA-ORMS01003318-ORMS01003318.1-human-gut-metagenome-genome-assembly--contig:-NODE-3318-length-10599-cov-4.335641_pt1 | contig 10599 bp, 7 predicted proteins | sample MGYA00242104_ERZ508997 | MGnify/ENA primary metagenome ERZ508997 (study PRJEB26280, sample SAMEA2338704) | human gut metagenome | biome: human gut; feature: human-associated habitat; material: faeces... | reverse complement strand
AATGAGCTCCAGCCGCAGGGCAAATTTCTTTTCCCTGAGGGAAAGCACCAGCGTTTCCGCTTCACCGCTTTCATCGTAGGCAGCAGGCAACCCCACAGCGGGCAGCGTCCCTGCACGGAGGGTACAATCCTCATAGACGAAATCAGTGGTAAGGGTGCCGTCCGGCAATTCCAGTTCAATGGGAGAAATGCGAAAATCGCCTTTGCCAACCCCCGACCAGAGAAGAGGAATATTATCGAGGCAGTAGGTGGGGTCTTCTTCGGTATACATCACCTGGCTGCCATAGGGCATAGTACGGCGGGCTGCCAAGGCCGCGGCGTCTTCTATGGATACCGGCATGCCGTAATGCAGCAGTTCCACATGACCGTACTTTGTAATTTGAAGCAGCATAGCAGTATGAGCGGTGGAAAGCAGAAAGGTATTTTCCTGCTGAGTGATATGTCTCATAGCCTACACCTCCCGCAGAATGAGTGCTTCATAAGGAGAAAGGCAGGCGGGACTTTCCTGCCGACCGTAGTTGGAAAGGACAACGGTGCCTGAAACGGGATTGGGTCGTTCCTTTGTAGAAAGGCTGATAACAACAATAAGGCTTTCGACATTTAGACTGCGGCGGTAAGCATAAACTCCATCCTTGCGATATAATTCGGAAAAATCACCTGCTTGTAGAATCTCACTGCCATTACGGAAAGCAATCAACTGCCGGTAATAAGTAAGGACCGAATGCGGGTCATTTTCCTGCTTTGCCGCATTGATGCAAGGGTAGTTGCCATTGACCGAAAGCCACGGCGTACCGGTAGTAAAGCCCGCATTGGGGCTGTCATTCCACTGCATGGGGGTGCGGGCATTATCCCGGCTCTTGGTTTTTATCATGCGCCAGCGCAGCGAATACGGCAGATGCAGCTGTTTGCCCATATTCCAGATATTGATGGATTCGACATCGCGCACCTTCTGCATATCTGGAAAATCAAAATTGGTCATGCCGATCTCCTGCCCCTCATACAAAAAGGGCGTTCCCCGCAGGGTAAGCACCAGTGTTGCCAGTGCCTTGGCGCTTTCATCATGATATTGGGTGTCATTACCGAAGCGAGAAACCGAGCGGGGCTGATCGTGGTTTTCAAGATAAACGGTATTCCACGGCAGAGCCTTCTGCCACTTGGTCAAGCAGGCAAAGAATCGATCTGGACTAAAACGGCGCAGAAACCATTTGATTTTATAGCAGTCGGTTTCCATGTGCTCAAAGGCAAATACCGTGGAAAGTTCCCCACGGGCGGGATTGACTAGGTCATCCGCCATTTTAGGCGTAACAAAAACCGTCTCCCCTACCGTAAAGGCATCATACTTGGCGAGTACATCTTCATGGAGACGGTGCAGCACCCGATGGCAGCCGGGGGTGGAGAGATAATACTCGCTGCCGGTGAGGGCAGGACGCCACTTACCGTTTTTGATGGCTTCCTTGTAGATGATATTGATGACATCACAGCGGAAGCCTGCCACACCCCGCTCCAGCCAAAAATGCATGGCTTCTTCAATCGCTTCGATGACTGCTTCATTGTGATAGTTGAGGTCAGGCTGTTCCTTAGCGAAAAGATGAAGATAATATTCCCCACGCAGGTCATCGTACTCCCAGCAATCTCCACCGAAGAAATTCCCCCAGTTGGTGGGCTTTTTGCCCTTTTCCCCTTTCCGCCAGATGTAATAATCGGTGTAGGGTTCTATGCGGCGGCGGCTCTTCTGGAACCATTCATGCTGATCGCTGGTGTGGTTGATAACAAGATCCATAATAATGCGGATGTCCCGCTTTTTTGCTTCTGCAATGAGGGTATCCATATCCTGCAGCGTACCATAATTGGGGTGGATATTGCAGTAATCGCTGATATCATAGCCGTTATCCTTATTGGGAGAAGGATAAACCGGCGAAAGCCACAGGGCGCCGACACCGAGCTTTTGCAGATAATCCAGCCGGGAAATGATACCCGGTAGGTCGCCAATACCATCACCATTGCTATCGCAAAAGCTCATGGGATAGATCTGATAAATAACTTTTTGCTTCCACCAAGGGGTATCAGCCATTGGGATAGACCTCCTTTTCCACCTCTGCCGCCATTTCTCCGGTGATACCATGTTCGACAATCATGCGGGCATAGAACTCTCCGCTCTTTTTGATGGTGCGGGCATGAGTATCGGTATCGAAATGCACAAGACCAAAGCGGGCAGTAAAGCCCTCCAGCCATTCGAAGTTATCCACAAAGCACCAGTGGTAATAGCGGGTGACGGGCAGACCACTTTCCGAAAGAACCTTGAGATGCTCATAAAGATAACGACGGCGGAACGCATCATTATTATCGGCCGTACCGTTTTCGGTGATGTAAATGGGCAATTCTGGCAGAAGGGCGTGGAGTTTTTGGCAGCACTCCACAATGCCGGCCGGGTAGATCTCCCAGCCTAGATCATTCACCGGAACATTCGGCAAAGTACCATCCCCCAAGCCGGAGGTAGCAGTACGAGCATAATAATTGAGGCCCAAAAAATCGGCGTAGGGGCCCTCGGGGCCCAGCATATAGGTCTTGTTCAACTTAGCCTGGAAGTTGTATTCCGAAATGCGGCAAGCAATGCGATGCCACAAATTTTTCGCATTGTACGGCACAAAGGCGCGCATATGCATGGCTAGGCCAACCTTGGGTTCGGCATAGCCCAGTTCTTCATGGATATTATGAATTAACCGGTAAGCCCGACGGTGGCATTCGCCCATCACCTTCATTACCCGCAGAGCATGGGAGATATTGAATTCCCCAGGGGGGAAGCCTGCCCCCAAATAACCGCAGACCGCATAGACATTTGGTTCATTGATGGTAACATATTCATCCACCAGATCACCAAGGTGGCGCACAGCAAATTCCACCATGGCAAGGTACCTCTTTACGGCATTTTTGCCCAAAAAGCCGCCCTGATGCTCAAACCACAGAGGATTGGAGAAATGATGCAGGGTAAGCAGCACATGAATGCCATTTTGGTGCAGCAGCGTAATTTCCTCTCGCACCTTTTCAATCTCTTCCTGCGAAAACTGGCCCTCCTGCGGCTCCAGCCGGGCCCACTCCAGCCCAAAGCGGTAGTGACGAATTCCCATTTCCGCCATTAGGCGGGTATCTTCCTCCAAATGGCCGCGATGGTCAGTTGCGATATTGGGATCGCTGTTATCCTTTATCTTTCCATTTTTGTACCACTCATACCAGTTGCTTTCCTTGCAGTCGCCATCAATTTGGGTAGCAGCGGAAGCTGCCCCAAGAGCAAAGCCCTTTGGAAAATGAACAGCGCTCATTCGGTTTCCTCCTCTCGGTGGGCGGTGTGGGTCCCAATGATAATGTGTAGAACAGGGTTTTCTTTTTCTGCCTCAAAAAATGTCATCAGCAAACGACAGCCATATTCCCGCAGGGCAGAAAACATAGCACCTGGATGACGGACTGTAATAACCGTCTCCTCTCCTATTTCGATCAGGCAATCCCACAGAGCATCCAAATTGGCACCATAATACTCCGGCAAGGATAGCTTATCCTTGATCTCTGCATGCGCCGCGGCACGGTCGGTCATCAGCCGGCCCTCTAGATAAACTTCTCTCATGGTGTTTCCTCCTCCCCATAAACCAGGGTAAAGCTCGCATAATGATCATCGGTATAGTAGATCAGTCCATCACTGGAATAGAGCAACCGCTCCGCCCCGCGGAAGCCGCCCATATAGTTCACATCACACTCGTACCAGGTGCGTCCATCAGCTTCCGGCAACAGACCCTCGCGGTTGCCGAAGCGATCACCGCCAATGGATTTTCCTTCGGCTACTTCCCACAGGTTCCCCTGGGAAGCATCCCACCCCAGTGCTTTCGCTTCCTGCTTGGTTAAATAGTTCTGTGGCAGATGGCCATAAAAATGCAGGTATTCTGCCACCTTCTCTGGCGTAGAATAGGAGCCATCCTCAACCAGCAGCGTGCCGTTTTCCTGCACCAGCGGGTCATCTTCTCCCATCGGCCGGGTTGTCATACCGCCGCAGGCAGGCAGCAACGCCAGCATCAGTACCGTCAGCAGAGCCAATAGAACCGCCGGAAAACGGCGGAAAAGAAGTTGTTTTTTCACTGTGTGCTCCTCCTTATAAAAATACAGTTTAATTGTACCATACCGTGGGGAAAAATGATAGGCGCAGAGTAACAGAGATTTTTCCGTAAAAGATGTGAAATATGCCCGCCCACTCCGTTCATAAATTGTTTTCATCTTAGCTTTAATCTTGTAAAGTTTGACGATTGCAATGACTATATAACTGCGCTATAATTGTTAGCATCCTAACAAGATAGCAAGGAGCCAATATGAAGATAAAGCGCCCGTCTATATGCATGAAGATTAAAGGAATCTCCAACTTGATTCACCAAGAATTGGGCACCAATCGTGATACAGTCCACCCCGGAACCATGATGCAGAAAATGTTTTTGGGTTATTTAGAAGTACACGAGGACCAGCCAGTCTTTCAAAAGGACTTGGAGTCAGCATTTCATATCCGGCGCAGCACCGCAACCGGCATATTGCAGATTATGGTGCGGGACGGATTGATCGTGCGGGAACCCGTGGAGGGCGATGCCCGCCTTAAACGACTGGTCCTAACACCGATCGCCATAGAACAGCTGGCGCAAATGCAGCAGGATATCCTGCGGGTAGAGCAGAAAGCGACTGCCGGATTAACCGGCGAAGAGTTGAAGACCCTTTATGTCCTGCTAGATAAAGTGATAGAAAACTTGACCCCTGGCAAGGAGGAACGAACCATTGATTAAACGACTGTCCCAATGCATACGGGAATATAAAAAAGACGCGATTCTCTCCCCTCTTTATGTGCTAGTGGAATCGCTTTTGGATGTGGCCATCCCCTTTGTAATGGCTGGCCTAATTGATAAGGGCATAGAAGCCGGCAACATGAGCATGATCCTGCGATATGGTGCCATTCTAGTGGGTTTTGCACTGGTAGCGCTTACTTTTGGTGCACTGAGCGGCCGGAGCTGTGCACGCGCCACGGCAGGCTTTGCTCGCAATCTGCGGCATGATATGTTTCATCATCTGCAGGTATACTCCTTCTCCAATATTGATAAATTCAGCAGCGCTGGTCTGGTCACCCGTCTGACTACCGATGTGAGCAATGTGCAGAATGCTTTTATGATGATCATTCGTACCCTTATCCGCTGCCCTGCCATGCTCATCTTCGCCATGGTCATGTCCTTTCGCATCAATCACGTTATTTCTCTCATTTTCCTGGCCGTCATTCCCATCCTTGGTGTGGGGCTTTACCTTATCATCAAACATGTTCACCCCGTGTTTGAACGGGTCTTTAAGACCTATGACAGACTGAATGGCGTAGTGCAGGAGAATCTTTCCGGTATCCGTGTGGTAAAAAACTTTGTGCGCGAGGACCACGAGATCGAAAAGTTTGATACCATCTCCGGCACCATTTATAAGGATTTTTCACTTGCCGAGCGCATCTTGGCCCTCAACTCCCCACTGATGCAAGGCTGTGTGTATGCCTGTATGATTTTGGTCTCCTGGCTGGGTGCCAAACAGATCGTCATTGGAAATATGTCCACCGGAAACCTAATGAGCTTCTTCACCTACATCATGCAGATCCTTTCCAGTCTGATGATGCTTTCGATGGTATTTGTCATGATCACCATGTCCCGTGCCTCCGCCGAGCGCATCGTGGAAGTGCTGGATGAGGAAAGTGATATCACCAACTGCGATAACCCTGTGTACGAGGTCAAAGACGGCAGTGTGGAATTCACTGATGTGAGCTTCAGCTATGCCAAGCGTCCCGATAAAACGGTGCTGGATGACATTGACCTGATTATCCCCTCTGGACAGACGGTTGGTATTATCGGCGGCACCGGATCTTCCAAAAGCAGCCTAGTGCAGCTCATCCCCCGTCTGTACGATGTGACTGGCGGCTGTGTAAAGGTAGGCGGCGTGGATGTGCGGAACTATGACCTGCAGACACTGCGGCACAATGTGGCGATGGTATTGCAGAAGAATACCTTGTTCAGCGGGACGATAAAGGAGAACCTGCGCTGGGGCAACCCCGACGCGACCGACGAGGAGCTGGTACACGCCTGTCGTCTGGCGCAGGCCGATGACTTTATCCGCACCTTCCCCGATGGGTATGATACCTATATCGAGCAGGGCGGTACCAATGTTTCCGGCGGGCAGAAGCAGCGCCTGTGCATTGCCCGTGCGATCCTGCGCAAGCCGAAGATCCTTATTCTGGACGACAGCACCAGTGCCGTGGATACCAAGACTGATGCCCTGATCCGCCAGGCCTTCCGTGAGGAAATCCCCAATACCACAAAAATCATTATTGCCCAGCGCATCAGCTCGGTGATGGACGCCGACCAGATCGTTGTAATGGATAACGGCAGAATAAACGCCTGCGGCACCCACGAAGAACTGCTGGCCAATAATGAAATCTACCGTGAGGTCTATGAATCTCAACAGAAAGGGGGGCTGGAAGAATGAGTGCTGCTCCTAGAAGAGGCTTTACCGGCGGCAAGCGGGCCAAGGATGCCAGAGGAACATTGAAGCGCCTTATAGGCTATATCGCCAAAGGAAATAAAGCCCGGCTGGTATGTGTTTTTATTTTACTCATCATCAGTACAGTAGCCAGTGTTTCCGCCTCTCTTTTCCTCAAATCGCTGATCGATGATTATATCGCTCCGCTTATTGGACAGTCGGCACTAAGCTTCGCCCCGCTTCTTCAAGCTTTGACCATGATGGGGTGCATTTACCTGGCCGGTATGCTGGCTTCCTACTTGCAGACACGGCTGATGATCCCCGTGGCGCAGGGCACCCTAAAAACCATAAGGGACGATATGTTTGCCCACATGCAAACCTTGCCCATCAAGTACTTTGATACCCATACCCATGGCAATGTGATGAGCTACTACACCAACGATACCGATACCTTGCGGCAAATGATCAGCCAGAGCCTGCCCAACGCGGTCAGTTCCATCATCAGCATCACAGCAGTATTCATTGCCATGCTGAGTACCAGTGTGTGGCTTACCCTCCTCATGTTTGTCTTTTTGGGATTGATGCTGTTCGTCGTAAAGAATGTAGGTGGCGGCAGCGCCAAGTACTTTGTAAAGCAGCAGCAGTCCCTTGGCAAAGTAAATGGCTTTATTGAAGAAATGATCGGCGGGCAGAAGGTTGTCAAGGTTTTCTGCCATGAAGAACAAAATCAAAAGGACTTTGATGTACTCAATAATGAGTTCTGTGAAAACGCTACAAAAGCAAACACCTATGCCAATATTATGATGCCTATTATGGGCAACCTTGGGCATTTACAGTATGTACTGGTCGCTATTGTGGGTGGTCTTTTGGCCATAGCCGCGGTACCCAATCTAACCCTGACCGGCATCGGTACAATGACACTGGGCAGCATTGCTTCTTTCCTGCAGCTCAGCCGCAGCTTTACCATGCCCATCAGCCAGGTTTCCCAGCAGATCAACTCTGTCGTCATGGCGCTGGCTGGCGCCGAGCGCATCTTTGAACTGATGGACGAACCCAGTGAGGAGGATCACGGCGTAGTAACGCTGGTGAATGCCGAGGAGAAGGACGGAGCATTGGTTGAATCCAACTGCCGCACCGGTATCTGGGCATGGAAAAAGTCTCTGCCGGAAGGCGGCTATGAGCTGATAAGGCAGCACGGCGATGTGCGCATGAAAGATGTGGATTTTTCCTATGTGGATGGAAAGCCCGTTCTGCATGATATTACCCTGTATGCTGAGCCCGGACAGAAGATCGCCTTTGTCGGTGCAACCGGAGCCGGTAAAACTACCATCACCAACCTTATCAACCGCTTTTATGATATCGCCGACGGCAAGATCCGCTATGACGGCATCAATATCAATAAAATCAAAAAGAGTGACCTGCGCCGCAGCCTTGGCGTGGTGCTTCAGGATGTCAATCTCTTTACCGGCACCGTAATGGATAACATCCGCTATGGACGACTGGATGCCACCGATGAAGAATGCATTGCGGCAGCCAAGCTGGCCAATGCGCACTACTTCATCTCCCATCTGCCGGATGGCTATAATACTATCCTTTCCGGTGATGGCGGCAATCTTTCTCAGGGGCAGCGCCAGCTCATTTCCATCGCACGGGCGGCAGTCGCCGATCCACCCGTGATGATTCTTGATGAAGCCACCTCCAGCATTGATACCCGCACCGAGGTCATTGTACAGCGCGGCATGGACCAGCTGATGCATGGCCGGACGGTATTCGTCATCGCGCATCGTCTCTCCACCGTACAGAATGCCGATGTCATCATGGTGCTGGAACACGGACGCATTATCGAGCGTGGTACACACGATATGCTAATCGCCCAAAAAGGGAAATACTATCAGTTGTATACCGGCGCCTTTGAGCTGGAATAACATAAAAGCAAAAGGATTCGGGTAAAGTTTTTGTTTTACCCGAATTTTTTTGAAAAAAGGTCTTTACAAACTCCCCATGATATGCTATTATAGTCAAGCAGTCCAAAAACACATGGGGGCGTAGCTCACTTGGGAGAGCGCTTGACTGGCAGTCAAGAGGTAGAGAGTTCGATCCTCTTCGTCTCCACCAAAAGAGATCCGCAGGAACACAGTTTCTGCGGTCTTTTTGTATAATCGACCGACTGTTTTTGTTCCCGTTCCTCATCGACAAAGGAGACACCATGAAAAAGAAACTGACCGTAAAAGAGTACGTCTATGTTGCCAGCATGCTGTTTGGCTTGTTCTTCGGCGCAGGTAACCTCATCTTCCCCACTGCAGTGGGTCAGCTTGCCGGCCGCAATATGTGGAGCGCCATTCTGGGACTGCTGATTACCGGTGTTGGACTGCCGCTGTTGGGTGTTGCAGCTCTGGGGCTTTCCCGCAGTGATGGCCTGTTTTCCCTCAGCAGCAAGGTAAACCGTCCCTATGCCTATTTCTTTACCTGTGCGCTGTACCTCACCATTGGTCCATTCTTCGCTATTCCCCGCTGCGCTACCGTTTCCTTCACCGTCGGGCTGGAACAGATCCTTCCCCAGAACGGCAATATGAAGCTGTATCTCCTGCTGTTCACGCTGGCGTTCTTTATTGCGGCGCTGCTGTTTTCTCTGCGCCCCGGCAAGATCCTCACATGGGTCGGCAAGATCCTCAATCCCTTCTTCCTGCTGTTCCTCGGCATCCTAGTCGTGGTAACGCTGGTCTCCCCCGCCGCCGTTCCCATTTCCAGTGTGGAGCCTATGGGCGGCTACATCCAACAGCCCTTCCTCACCGGCTTTTTGGAGGGCTACAACACCATGGACGCCCTTGCAAGCCTTGCCTTCGGCATCATCGTGGTACAGGTCATCCGGGAACTGGGCGTTGATGAGCCCGGCGCCGTAGCACGCAATACCGCCAAGGCCGGTATCTTCAGCTGCCTGTTCATGGGGCTTATCTATGTTGCCGTCACCGCCATGAGTGCCAAGAGCCGCGGCGTACTGCCCGCAGCCGAAAACGGCGGTGTAGCGCTGGCGCAGATCTCTCAAACCTTCCTCGGCCGGATCGGTCTGCTGATCCTCGCCGTCACCGTAACGCTTGCCTGCCTCAAGACCGCCGTCGGCCTTATCACCAGCTGCTCCGAGACCTTTACCGGCCTGTTCCCCAAGGGTCCCGCTTACCGGGTCTGGGCGGTCATCTTCACGCTGGTTTCCCTCATTTTTGCCAATTTCGGTCTTTCCGCCATCATCGATTATGCCGTTCCGGTGCTGATGTTCCTCTACCCGCTGGCCATCGTGCTTATCCTGCTGGCGCTGTTCGGCAAGTTCTTCTCCCACGATAAGAAGGTCTATAACTGGGTCATCAGCCTTACGCTGATCTCCGCCCTTTATGACCTGCTGCGCACCCTGCCCGCCGCTCTGCGTGCCGCCTGCCACCTCGATGGCATCATCGAAGCGATCGGCAGCGTTCTGCCCCTTGCGGGCCTCGGTCTCGGCTGGATCTGCCCCGCCGCCGTCGGTCTTGTCATCGGTCTTGTGGCACACAGCACCGCCAAGGCCAAAAAACAGACCGCATAATAGATCCGTCACAGTAAAAGGCCTCCGAAGCAATCAGCTCCGGAGGTCTTTTTTCATATTCATTTTAGGATGGCTGCCCGCTTTCCCGCAGGACCTCTGCATCGGCGGCACGCTGCTCCAGTATCGCTTCCTTTAGGATCATATCCTTGACCTTCATCAAGCGAATGGTATTGGCGCGCTCGTTTTCATCCAGCTTCATGGTGATGTAGCGGATGTTCTCCTGCATCTGCGGGATCTTGACATATTCCAGTGCATTCACCCGGCGGCGGGTCTTTTCTATCTCCTCCGCCAGCAGCTGCGTAGTCTTTTCAATCTCCGCCAGGCGCAGCATATCCCGGAATACCCCGGAAAGTGATGCCACTGCGTCATCCAGTTCTCCGCTGGTCTGGACATAGCCATAGGGATAAGCGCTGCCGCCCTGATGCTCGGTAAAATGGTAACGGGGCACCTCCACTGACATGATATTCTCAAAGCTCATATCCAACTCCACACTGCGGCTGGGAA
>ENA-ORMS01003317-ORMS01003317.1-human-gut-metagenome-genome-assembly--contig:-NODE-3317-length-10599-cov-6.505785_pt1 | contig 10599 bp, 15 predicted proteins | sample MGYA00242104_ERZ508997 | MGnify/ENA primary metagenome ERZ508997 (study PRJEB26280, sample SAMEA2338704) | human gut metagenome | biome: human gut; feature: human-associated habitat; material: faeces... | reverse complement strand
ACCGGACTATGACCGAGTGGGAATTGGACAACCGCCATGCACCGGATTATGTGCTGTGGCTTTTGGAGTATTATATCCGCAACGAGGGACTTATGGTAAAAGGAAGGAATGAGGGAGGTGGAGATTCTGAAAAAGAAACAACTTAAATGCTATCTTTATACAAGAGTGTCCACCTCGATGCAGGTTGACGGATACAGCTTGGATGCCCAGCGTGACAAGCTGCGGAAGTATGCGGCATACGAGGATATGATCGTTGCCGGGGAGTATTCTGACGAGGGCTTTTCCGGAAAGAACATTCAAGGGCGGCAGGAGTTTCAACGGATGCTGAATGACATCCAGGACGGCAAAGATGATGTTTCTTATGTGTTGGTCTTTAAGCTGTCCCGATTTGGCAGAAATGCGGCGGATGTTCTGAACTCTTTGCAACTTATGCAGGATTTCGGTGTCAATCTGATCTGCGTGGAGGATGGCATTGACAGCTCCAAGGATGCAGGAAAGCTGATGATCTCTGTGCTGTCTGCGGTGGCAGAGATTGAGCGAGAAAATATCCGCACACAGACAATGGCAGGACGTGAGCAAAAGGCTCGTGAGGGCAAATGGAACGGCGGTTTCGCTCCATATGGATACAAACTGGAAAATGGAAACCTTGTCATTGCAGAGGATGAAGTGGAAGTAATTCGTGTCATTTATGACCGCTACATTCACACTAATGAGGGTGTTGCAGGAGTTGCAAAATATCTGAACCGCAATGGTTATACTAAGAAACTAAGACAGAATAATACCATTCCGGGATTTTCAAGAGATTTTGTGAAAAATGTATTGTACAATCCTGTTTATATGGGAAAGATTGCTTACGGCAGACGAAGAACAGAAAAGAAACAGGGTACAAGAAACGAGATGCACGTGGTTGAGCAGTCGGAGTTCCCGGTTTATGAAGGACAGCACGAAGCTATCATTTCCGAAGAGGATTGGTATCTGGCACAGGAAAAGCGCAAGGTCAATTCCTTTAAGCGGGAAAAGGTCAATAATCCAGACCACGCCCACATCCTGTCCGGTATCTTGAAATGCCCATGCTGCGGCAAGAGTATGTATGGCAATATCGCCAAGGCGCACAGCAAGGATAAGAAAACCCGGTATTATTACTACTGCAAAAATACGGTTACACCTACCGGGCATGAGTGCAGCTTCCGTCTGAATATTGAGCAGACGGAAATCAACAAATTTGTGGCGAAGGTTATCTCCGCTATGGTCAATAATCCACGGTTTGTAGAAGCGATTCAGGCAAAAATCGGAACAGCAGTTGATACAGAAGATATGGAAAAGCAGATTGCTGTCCTACAAGGGCGGCTAAAGCAAGCCTTTGGAACGAAAAGCCGCTTGGAGCGTCAGATGGATACCTTGGACCTCAATGATGCCCACTATGACAGAAAGATTTTGGACTTGCAGCGCCGCTATGATGAGCAGTATGATACCATAGAGGAAATCGAAGTTCAGATTGGCGAATTGCAAAGTCAGATCCGCAGCATCCAGCAGGAGAAGATTTCCGGAGACAATATCTATCGCTTGTTGCTGGCATTTGATGAAGTCTACCATTCCGCAACGGAAGCGGAGCAGAAGGAGTTTATGAAGGCCTTTATCGAGCGAATTGAGATGTTCCCGGAGAAAAGGAAAGACGGAAGCTGGATAAAGAAGATCGTATTCAATTTTCCTGTGCCTGTTGATGGTGAGGAAGTGAAAGAACTTCCCTTGGAAACTGAAACAACAGTCGAGACGGTGGCTCTTCTTTCCAAGGGAGTAGCCGAAAAAGATACATGAGTACACAAAAAGTATGGACTCATAGCTTTATGATCATGAGGTAGGTGATAGTTGTGTTTACCAATAAAGAAATTTATAAGATTGCAATGGAACAATCTGCAATAGATTCAAATTGTAAGTGGGAAGATTTTTTGAAAAAAGATAATGTAGTAGTCATTTCAGCGGCAAACCCGGCAGCCAGACGATATTTAAAGCTTCCACATGTATGTGATCTGACCACTTATGGAAATAATATTGTTGCAACCATTTCGGAAGAATACAGGGATATTGTAGAAAGTTATATCAGCAAATATGCCGTGGAGCATTGCTTTGAAACACCTAATATGCATGTCCTTAATGAAGCCTTTAAGCCATATGGTTTGGGAGTATGTTTTATGGCAGAGTATTTTTTGCCAGATATGGATATACTTAGGGCTTTGCCGTGCAACCTGGAGACAAGAGTGCTTGAGCAAGCTGATTTTGTGGATTTGTATAAGCCTGAATGGAGCAATGCTTTATGTGAAGATAGAAAGCATTTAGATGTGTTTGGTGTTGGAGCCTATGATGGCGGAAAATTAATTGGCTTAGCAGCCTGTTCAGCCGATGGTGACACCATGTGGCAGATCGGAATTGATGTATTGCCGGAATATAGAAGACAGGGGATTGCATCAGCATTAACCAGCCGACTTGCGGTGGAAATTCTTGAAAGAGGCAAGGTTCCGTTTTACTGTTGTGCATGGTCTAACATTAGGTCAGCAAGAAATGCCATTAAGAGCGGATTTCGGCCTGCATGGGCACAGATGACGGTAAAGCCGTTTGATATGATAAATGAAATGAATGGTCATGGGGAAAGATAAAGGCGCGAGACATAAAATGCGGACAGAACAAGTTGAACTTACGGTATTATGCCTGATACATAATGAAGACAGCTATTTACTCCAAGACAGAGTAAAGAAAGACTGGAATGGGTATACACTTCCGGGGGGACATATCGAACCGGGAGAGTCTATTGTTGACGCAGTTGTCAGGGAAATGAAAGAAGAAACTGGTCTTACGATTAAAGCTCCACGGCTTTGCGGTGTAAAACAGTTCCCAATCGAAGGCGGTCGTTATATTGTATTTCTTTTTGAGACAGACCAGTTTGAAGGTAAGCTTGTTGATTCTGATGAAGGTAAGATGCATTGGGTCAAGATTTCAGAGCTTTCAAATGTGAATTTGGTTAATGACTTCGAGGAGCTTATCGAAGTTATGATGAGCAATATTCTGACGGAGTTCCAGTATGTAGTTGAGAATGATGAGTGGATTGTTGTAAAGAAATAATATTGCATAGATGGAGTAGTCTGTTGAGGAAATATGTTCCCGGATTTCAGATTTGCATAAAGATCAGATTTCCAATATCGCCCACAAAGCACAAGAACCTATTTTCATTTCCCAAAACGGATATATCGGTTGGGGTGTAATGAGCAGTGAACTATATGATAAATTCGCAAGAATGAATTGGATCGACCAAGCAATCTTTGAGTCCGAGCAGGAAATTGCAAACGGAGCAGAAGCGGTTGATGCTGAAAAAATTTTTGCGGAATTGGACAAAAAACATTTTTAATAAATATAAGGTAAAAGTCAACTTCAGAGCGCCTAGATGGCTAATCCAAGATATATTGCATAAACGTTTTCGCAGCAAAGGATGAGGAACGCTTATCTTTTGTTATAATTGCCATGGTTCGTAAAATCGGATCCTTTGTAGGCAGGACGGCCACATTATAAGATGTTTTCTGAAGAACAAGTTCTTTGTGATTTTTAGGAAGGACGGCAACAAATGGATCGGATTTTACAAATTGTGTTTCAAGTCCCTTGACTGCAGCAGGGTTTACAAATCCGAAATCTACCGCTCCAGTCTGCACCCATTCACAAATACTGCTATAATCTCCCTGATGTCTAAGAAAATAGAAACAAACCAGAAACATATGAATCAGGATAACTGGGTTGTTATCGAGAAGCGATTGGATGCTTCCGTATCTTTCAGGGCAATAGGTATTGAACTGGGTAAGGATCCAACCACAATCGCAAAGGAAGTAAAAAAGCACAGAGTATTTCAGGGACACAACAAGTTCAATGAAAAACCTTACCGATGTGCTAATGCCAGGGATTGTCATAGTCTCGCCTTTATCAGCTTTTTTATTGCAGTACTGGACCACTTATAGTTCTTTTATGTACCGCTTGCCTAAATTCGCTTGGAAATTTTAGCTGCTCTCGCTATAATGACAATTACAGGAGGTACATTATGAATATCCGGATAATAGAAAATATAAACGAATTTTTTGAAATAATCATAAAATGCCCGAAGGCAGATGCAAGTGTAATGAAATTAAAAAAAACATATCGAAGCCTTTGAAGAAAAACTTGACGCTATTGGTAATGATAAGCATTATTTGATCTCTCCTCTAGAAGTATTATACTTTGAAAGCGTTGACAACCGTACCTTTCTTTATACCGAGACGCAGGTCCTTGAAATAAAGAAACGACTTTATGAACTTGAAGAAATCTTGTCTGACAAGGATTTTGTACGTATTTCAAAATCACAACTTGTAAATATCAATAAAATTAAATTATTGAAGCCCGAACTTAATCGTTCAATAACTGCGGAAATGATAAATGGTGAAATTCTTTTCATATCACGCCGTTACGCAAAACAAATAAAAACACTTTTATCTATTTAGGAGATATTTATGAATGCTAAAAAAGAACTTAAAACTTTTTTTATATGGTTAAGAAATGGAACATGCTTCGCGGTAACATGGTTTCTGATACTTGAACTTATTGTAAGTTGGATATCTGGAACCGACACAATTTCTGTTGTCAATCTTACAAAAACAATTGTTTGGACGCTGGGCGGAGTGCTTATATTCTGTGTGGCTTTTACCCGGCTGTTTATAAGGCGATTTGGTTTCACCGCAAGACTTACTATCTTTATGTTGGCGATAACATTCTATGAAATATTGTTTTTTTATAGCATAGGGCTATTTGGAGATATAAGTTATTTGCATCAATGGATGCTCTTTTTTTCTATTATCTTGTGCCTATATTTTATCTGTCTTGTGATTTACGGTAGTTATCGTAAAAAAAAGTGCGAGTTATATACTCACGCATTACAACAATACCAACAGGAACGGAGAACCATAAATGAATAATATTAAGGAAAACATAACAGACTTGGAAAGTTTAAGAAATGATATAGTAATAAAGCAGAAAAAGGGATTGCCCTTTATCGGTGCATCGATTGTTATCTGGTTATTGATACTAATTGTGATAATGCTGGATTTACCACAAGATAAAGAGAATTTATTTGTGTTTTGCTGTTCGTGTCCATTGCTGCCGATTTCCTGGCTAATTGGTAAAGTATTAAAAGTTGATATTTTTGATAAAAGCAATCCTCTTGGCAATGTTGGATTTTTATTTACCTGTAACCAGTTTTTATACTTATTAATTGTGATGTGGGTATTTAGTGCTGTTCCTGATAAAATGGTAATGGTTTACGCAATGGTTTTTGGTGCTCATTTACTTCCGTATTCATGGTTATATAAGTCGTTAAGCTATCGGATTTTTGCAATAGCAATAACAATAGTTTCGCTTATTGTTGGATGTATTTTTCAGGCTTTTTCAATTGCAGTTACAATGTTGATTATCGAGGTTTTATTTGTTTTTAGTTTGCTTGTTGAAGTTCGTATGTTTATGAAGAAATAAAAGGAAACTTTCAGGTTGGCGGATTGTAAAGGCAGAGCCTTACGCAAGGTGCAGGAGAACAATCCGATATGAAGATCATTTCACGGTTTGTTTTAAGGCAAAGGTGGAGATAGATATCCAGAGATAACATGACGAAATACAGCATAGGATAAGTGCCTCTGCTTTTTGTGGTGTTAACGTTTGATACATTGACAATAAATTTGTCAAGGTATATTATATTTTCATAAGGAGGATACATCAATGGAGGAAATTCAGAGAATGCAAGATAACTTATTGTTGATTCGTAGAACCGTAGGATGGACTGCAGAGGAATTTGGAGATCAAATTGGTGTAACCCGTCAAACGATAAATAATATCGAAAGCGGTAGAAATAAACTTACAAAGACACAGTATATTGCGATGAGAAGTGTGATTGAAGCTGAGATGGCAAAACATCCAGATGAAACACAAATGTTAAGAGTACTTTTGGATATGCTGGTTGATCATCCTGAAAATTACTCAAAGGAAGATTACGAATCGTTATTAGAGAAAGCTAACATGATGTCACCATCTATTTTAGCTGGAACTTCAACTAGAGAAAATGTGTCAAAAGAGTGGATGAAAGCAGCTGGTACAGTAGGTGCTATTGCAGCTGTTGCCGCCGGAGCTGCAGCATTACCGATAGCAGGCGTGCCTCTTGCTGGTGCAATAATTGGGGGATGGTTAGGAAAAGCTGTAAAAGCTACAAGCAGAAAGAAGGGTGATAAGTAATGGCAAAAGAAGTAGATGGCTATATTACTAAAAAGAAAGATATGAATTTTCAGAGTGTTGAGGCTCTTCAATCTGTGGTGAATGTTGTAAATGAGGCAGCAGCCGCGCTTAATGATAAAAAGAGAACAATCAGAGAAAGTGCAATTCCAGAAGTTTTGGCAGGTGCACTTGGAGCAGGAATTGGTGGAGTAGGATCATTTGCTGCATTATATGGCTTAGGATCAGTTGTTGGCTTATCCGCTACAGGTATTACTTCAGGATTGGCAGCAGCTGGCGGTATCGTTGGTGGTGGAATGGTAGCAGGCGTATTTGTGCTTGCAGCACCAGTTGCCGTGTTAGGTGGTGTTGGTGTAGGTGTTGCTTCACATCTTAAGCATAAGCAACTTCGTCAAGAGAAGGAACGTCTGTATAAAGAAGCATTAAGTAAGCACGATGCAATAATTAAGGCATTGAAAGAAGAGGCTGATGCAGATAAAGAACGTTTAGATTATTTGCAGAGTTTGAATAGTCTTCTTCAAAGAGCAATAACGGATTTGCAGAAAGATTTGGGTATGGCAATATAATGGAGGTGCGCAGATGGAACAGGAGAACGAAGAATTAGAAATGCAGAATAATTCGAATAACGAATTTGATAATTTTGTGAACGGAATAGAAGAACATCCAAAAGAAGCGGGTGGTATTATATTAGGTCTCCTGGCAACCTTGGGAATTACTAATTTTATTCAATGGAGAAAAAGACGAAAAGAACAAAAACGTCATGAAGAAGTAGAAAATCTTCAGAAAGATGCACTTAAAAAACACGATGCTCAGATTCGGAATTACAAGGAGCTATCTGAAGAAAATGGGTATTTGAAAAAATTAAACAGTTCTCTATGTGAGGCACTTGTAGAGTCAAGTGAAGATGGTGAATCAGATAATGAAGAATAAAAGCAGAAGTACTGAGCAGGAAATAAATAAGGTAATTGTACATCACGATGCGATGTTAAAAGAAATCCAAGAAAAAAGAAATAATGCATCACAATTTGATACTTCTGCTGCAGAGAAAATCTTGAAAAGTAGAGGGTACGATTTACCATCAAGTAAAGAGACATTGGCACCACTGAACAAACGTAGAGTAGTGGTCGTGCGTCCTTGGAACGAGATCCTAGAAGAGGCAGATAAGTTTGTTGTGGGCGAGTGTGAGATAGAATCTATATTCACAGAGGAAGAACTGCAACAGAATAAAGAAGTTGTACGCTTGATGAATGCAGAGTTTAATCAAATACATCATCTTGATAAAGTTGATGTGGCAATCGGAGCTCTTGCCGGAATGGTTGGAGCTGCTGTGGATATATTGATGGTCGGCATTCCTGAAAAAACTCCAGAAGGGTTAAAAGCGGGACCGCTGTCTAATTATATTAGAGATTATTTTGATAGAAAATTTCCTGAAGAAGAAATGCAGAAACTTGCTAACTCAAAAGAAAGTAAGGTTCCATTCGATGCCCAGGATAATCGCCATACAACGATTCGTGTTGAAGGCTTATCTGCTTATTACCACAGATTACTTCAGTTAGGACATGATCCGGTATTAGGATTTATCTTTGGTGTTGCTGATATATTAACTGGCCGTATGACAACTATAGATAAGACGGGTAATGTAGTTAGCCAGGTAATGGAGAATTATGCTGGTAGAAAAGAAACGGAAATCTTCAAGGCACTGGCAAAGCAGATTGCTCATTTTAAATCAGATATCACTACATCAATGGGACTGCCAGCACCGTTTATGAGTTTATTCAATTTGCTCCAATTTGGGAACATAGGTGAATATGATCAAATCATCGCTGAAATAGTGCAGGGAATGTATTACGAGGGATACGACTTTATTCATTTCTGTTCAATGTCGATTCCAACAATGCTTGTAGAAGTAATTGTTCGAATGGGATATGCATTCAAAAGAATTAGTGAAGGTCATGCAATAAAAGACTCAATTCCAGTTTCATTAAATAGAGAAAAGTATCCGAAGTTGGCAACAATGCTTTTTTTAGGACATTCTGCAGCAACAGCGGTAAATGCCGGAAAGGTTGCCTTTACAGAAAACCCTATGGCAATCAATTACCCCCAGTGGATTGCTTTTACAAAGTATTCGTATTCTCAGCTAAAATGGGCTGTCATGGAGAAACCAACTATAAGAGATGCTTATGTGACTGGAAAGATATATGAGGAAATGAATGCTGTTTTTGCTGAAGTAGATAATACTTTTGAAGAATATACACGAGATAAAATTGTTATCTATAGTTGATGACATCGTAGAAAACAATATGTAAATAGCGAGGAATAGGTATGTCGAAGGATAAAGGATGGGACTATCTTAATTCTGATGATGTGAATGATACATTTAACTCCGAGGATGATAACGATAGTTGGGGTTATAAAAATGAAAACGGAAGTGGTTCGTATTATGGAGCTGACGGAAGTTGGGGCTATCAGAATGAAGACGGAAGTGGTTCGTATTATGGAGCTGACGGAAGGTGGGGTTATAAAAATTCTGATGGAAGCGGTTCATACTATGGAGCCGATGGAAGTTGGGGGTACAAAAGCTCTGACGGAAGTGCTTCATATTATGGGGAAGATGGAAGTTGGGGTTATAAAAATTCCGATGGAAGTGGCTCGTATTATGGAGCTGATGATAATGCAACTTATTATGATTCGGAAGGCGAAGATGGGGAAGATGAAAGCACAGATTCTTCAGATTTGGTATCGGATTTGGTTGGATTAGCATTTACACTTGGTGGTGCAGCCATTGCAAATAGTTATGCTAAATCTAAGGAAAAAGCCCGTAAAGAAGAAGAGACACGACTTGAACAATTACGTATAGAAGAGGAAAAACGTCGGATTCATCAAGAAGAAAAAGAAAAAAAACGAAGAATTCGGAATAAGAGGCTAAAGGCTTTATTTTTCAATAAAAAGAACATACAGTTGGAATTCTCGACATCGGATTATGTAGGATCCAATATTAAGATAGTAGAGAATGTCTTTATGGAGGCAGGATTTAACAATGTGAGATCAATCCCTATTAAGGACATATATGTCGATAGTCATAAGAATGTTGGAGAAGTTGAGCAGATTGTAATAAATGGACAGACATTGCTTTCAAACGGAACAATGGTACCGTTTGATGCAGAAATTATTTTAACTTTTCATGTGAAGAAGGAATTCGTATTTCCATACTCAGGTCGACAAATGGTAAAAAGAAACTTTGAAGATTTAGCTAACGAATTATTAAAAATCGGATTTACAGAAATATTCACATTACCACTCAAAGATTTAAGTACCGGATGGATGAAAAAAGAGTATGCGGTACAAAATGTTGTAATTGAGGGTGTTGATGCAATAAAGAAAGGAATGATATTGGATTATGACAGAAAAATAACTATACAATATCATTCGTTCAAATAGAAGAAAAGGGAGGGGGGTGAACTGTTTGGGAATATTTGAATACTACCTTATTGGGGTTAATATAATTGGATTTTTTTTATATCTGCTTAATATGTTTTTGTATTCACATACAGAAAATGGACAAGTTGATGCTATTTTAACTATCTGGTCATTAATTGGCGGCTCTGCAGGAATACTGTTGGCGATACTGCTATTTGATCGTAAAGCCGTCAAAGACAATATGATGTCAAGAGTGTTTATTACATGTGTATTTGTGATACAAGTTATAATATTATTGATGGTAAAAGGGCATCATGCAGATCATATTACATTAGCTTTTTGGGAATTCTTTGCAAAATACAAAGTTCTATTGATATATTTAGCAGTCATTAATTTTATAGCCTTTGCTGCTTATGCAGTGGATAAAGTTAATGCGGCAGAGCATCGTTCAAGAATTAGAATTGTAACTTTACTTGGTTTAGCTTTTATTGGTGGTTCAATTGGCAGCTTATTAGCAATGTACTTGTTACGACATAAAACAAAAAAAGATTACTTTACAGTTGGGGTACCATTAATAATTGTGATGCAAGTGGTAGTAATTTTTTATATGATGAATGCTGGATGGTAGGTGGGTTCACCTTTTAACGATTATAACGTTAAATAGTTTATGGATATGTTTCCGTAAACAACCAGCTTGATATGACGTACTTCCTGTCGTATCGAGCCATGTTGAGACGGTTGTCTTACTTTCCAAGGGCGCTAAAGGTCCGGTGGACCTTTGCTCAGCGCGGACCGAAGTGGAACGGAGAATGGCCGACAGCAGAAAAGTGAAGGTGGACTTCTCTCTGGAGGATATGGATTTATCTGAATTTAAGGGAAAAGCAACTTATGAGCAGATAA
>ENA-ORMS01003316-ORMS01003316.1-human-gut-metagenome-genome-assembly--contig:-NODE-3316-length-10605-cov-3.885118_pt1 | contig 10605 bp, 7 predicted proteins | sample MGYA00242104_ERZ508997 | MGnify/ENA primary metagenome ERZ508997 (study PRJEB26280, sample SAMEA2338704) | human gut metagenome | biome: human gut; feature: human-associated habitat; material: faeces... | reverse complement strand
GCGTGACGCTCCAAAAGGTCGCGCCGATGGGCGATCCGATAGAAATAAGAGTGCGCGGCTATGAGCTGACGCTCCGCGTTGACGATGCGAAAAAGATAGAAGTCAGAGCCGAGGAGGACACAAAATGATATTTGCTCTCGTAGGTAATCAAAACTGCGGAAAGACAACTATCTTTAACGCACTGACAGGCTCTAATCAGCACGTCGGAAACTTTCCGGGCGTCACAGTCGATCAGAAGATGGGCGCGATAAAAGGCGCATATTAAAGCTGCTTATAGACGCCGGCGCGGATAAAAATAATGTCTCCGTCTACTCAAAAAAGAGCATCCGCGAACACTACGAAAACGAATCCGTCTGGCAGATATGCGGCAGGTTTTGGGAGAAGTCAGAATAAGATTTTGGAATTTAACGGAAAGCAAGCGTGTCAGATATATGACAATGCTTGCTTTTGTTATATCTTTTTGATTTTTTTCGGCCGGACACCGCTAAAAAGATAAATCTTGATAATAATCGGAAGTTTTTATATAATAAAATCAGAAGCGGCATCCGAAAAATACGGTTATGATTTGTATTTCTGCCGGATGCGCCGCAAAGTCGGTATACATAAAACAAATGATTTTTGTGCGAGGTCATGATTATGTACAGTGTGCTTGTTGTTGACGATGAGATACGCCAGAGAGAGGCGGTTATCGGCAATGTCGATTGGCAGAGAGCGGGTTTTGAGGTTGTCGGCGGCGCCGAAAACGGAATAGAGGCGCTCGATCTTCTCGAAAAGCTTGAACCCGATCTTGTTCTGACCGACATCAAAATGCCGCTTATGACCGGACTTGAGCTTGCGAAAAGGACCCGCGAAATAAGGCCGGCGACGAATTTTGTTATCCTGAGCGGGTACGACGACTTTGAATACGCTCAGGAAGCGTTCAAATACAATGTCATAAGATATCTTCTCAAACCTGTTTCCGCATCCGAACTCACCGAGGAGTTTGAAAAAATCGGAGCCGAAATGGACAGGGAGTTTGAACTGCTCAAAAGCGGCGGTTCAAACGAAGATATCTCTCTGCGGCTTGAAAAGGCGGAATTCCTGCTTCCGCTCCTGCTCGGTACGGGCGAGGATGTCCATGCATCGGACGACTTAACTGAGAATGCCAAAAAGCTCGGAATAATCAAAAGCGACGGCGACTGCTACAGCGTCATTGCTTCAAAATTCAAGGCAAACACGGGCAAGACCTGCACCTCTCAGCAGCATATCGATTTCGTCAACAGTATTTTTAATAAATATGCTCTGTGCGAAAGCTTCTTTGTCAACGGCAGAATAATTACTCTTGTAACAAGCGAGCCGGAAGAGATGTCAACAAAACTGAGACTCCCCGTTATTGAACTGGTGCAGAGCGCAAAAAAGCTGTTGAATCAGAATTGTACTATCGGCATCAGCGAGACCGTTCAGGATCCGTCTCTTTTGGCGCTTGCCTGCACTCAGGCTATCACGGCGCGGCGCTATACCTCCGACGGCACGGGCAACATCCGATATATCGACGACCAGGAGCGCAAGAGCACATACGAGTTTGAAAATGCCGAAAAATCCGTCTATAAGCTCGAACAGCTTCTGAAGATAGGGAGCAAGGATGAGATAAAGTCGTTCCTTGACGAAATACTTTCCGGAAAGACGCGCGAGGGCATTGATTATATTATCATTCAGATTCTTGCTACCGCGCACAGATGCGTCAGCGTTCTGCCGGACGGCAACGCCGCTGCGAAGCTGTTTACCTCCAACAATTCGTTCATGTCCCGCCTGTCCTTCGACTTTAACGAGCAGTATAAAAACGAGCTTGTTTCGCTCTGCCTTGACGCGAGGGATATTATCTCCCGTTCGCAGAGGCATGAGAGCGAGGCTCTCTGCGACCATGCGCTGCAGATAATCAACGAGGAATATATGAACGAAGATCTGTCCCTGACGGACGCGAGCGACAAGCTGGGAGTCAGCCCGAACTATCTGAGCGCGCTGATAAAAAAGAAAAAGTCAAAAAATTTTGTTGCCCTTGTGACCGAAAGGCGGATGAAAGCGGCGAGCGATCTGCTTTTGTGCACCTCGATGAAGATATTTGAAATATCGCAGAAGTGCGGTTACAGCGATCAGCACTATTTCAGCTATTGCTTCAAAAAATATTACGGGGTTTCGCCGAACAAATACAGAGAGGAGCGTTTGGGTGGGAAAGATATTTAAACGCGCCGGAATAAAACTGTCAACGCTCATAATTGCAATTGTTGTGTTCGGCGTGATGTTTTCGACTGTAGGCGCTACGCTCCTTTTCGGTGTGTTCTACGAAAGGACGATGTTCAATTCGGCGTATGTCTCGTCAAAGCAGTCGGTGTCGCAGGCGAACGGTACGGTTTCAAATTACATCTCGTCCATCAAAAACAAGCTGGACAACCTTTGCGACGAGGCAGACAGCTGTGACAGCCTGCAGTCGCTTGAAAAAGTTGTTTCAACTGCGGCGAGGCTTGAGGACGATATCTATTGCGTAACGATTTATGACACCGACGGCAATATTCTTCTGACCGAAAACGACAGCGGCGATATTGCAAAGAAAAATGCGACCGATCTGTCCTTTGACAAATCGATTTTTTCGAGCCTCAAGGACGGCTATGCGATAACCCAGCCCCATGTTGACACGCTCTATGAGAACAAGTACCCGTGGGTCGTGACCATTGCAAAGAAAAAATATTCAGATCTTTTCCAAAAGCAGGTCTTTGTCGCCGTCAATTTCGAGTTTATTTCAATCGCGAAATATATTGACAAGATAAGCATAGGTCAGAGGGGATACTGCTATATTATTGATTCAAAGGGCGGGATAGTCTACCATCCGCAGCAGCAGATGCTTTTTTCCGGCATCAAAAAAGAGAATACCGACGAAGTTTCAGAAATGACGGACGGCGTCCACAGAGGAGAAGACAATATTTACACGGTTTCGTCTCTTAATTCATGCAACTGGAAAATAGTCGGAGTCAGCTTTACCGACGAAGTGGCTCAGTCCGTCAAAAGGCAGATAGCGGTCGGGATGGCTGTTGCGCTGCTGTTCAGTCTTATCATCTCCGTCACTGTATATTTCCTGCTTTCGCGGACGGTCACAAGACCCGTAAGACGCCTCGTCTCGTCAATGCAGAGCTTTGAAAAGCAGGCGGAAACATATAAATATAAAGCGGACAAGGCGAATGTAGTTGAGTTCAGCACCCTCTCCGCGTCGTTTGAGCACATGGTGCGTATGATACAGTCGCTCATGGAAAAGGTGCATAATGAGGAGATAGTTCTCAGAAAGACCGAGCTCAAGGCTCTTCAGGCGCAGATAAATCCCCACTTCCTTTATAACACGCTCGATTCCATTCAATGGATGTGCGAGCAGGATAACAGCAAAGAAGCGGTTGAGATGGTCGGCGCTCTTGCGAAGCTGTTCAGAATAAGCATCAGCCACGGAAACGAGTTTATCACCATCCGCGACGAGCTGCGCCACGCCGAGAGCTACTTGATAATCCAGAGCTACAGATACAAAAATCAGTTCACTTATTCTTTTGATGTGGATGAGAGTCTGCTCGAATATATGTGCAACAAGATAACTATTCAGCCCTTTATTGAGAACGCCATCTATCACGGGCTCGACAGAATGGTGGACGAGGGCGAGATACGCATCTGCGTTCACGGCGACGGAAAGGATATTGTGATAACCGTTTCCGACAACGGACTCGGAATGACTAAGGAGCAGTGCGAAACTATCCTGAAAAAAGACAGGAGCGATTCAAAGGGCATCGGCGTTAAAAATGTCAACGACAGGCTCAAAATTTATTTCGGCGATGAATACGGAATCTCGATCGACAGCGAGCTCGATGTCGGCACAACCGTCACTATAAGGATTCCGAAGATCGAGAAAGGACGGGAAAATGAATATTAAGAGAAGTGCAGCTCTGATTATGATTGCCGTCCTTTTGCTCTGCGGCTTATCCGGATGCAAGGACAGGCGGGGCTTTGATTCCGACACCCCGAGCGTCGCCATAATAAAGGGAAGCGAATCGGATTTTTGGAACGATGTGAAAAAAGGCGCTCTCTCCGCCGCGACCGAGTTCAATATCGATATCACTTTCGAGGGACCGGATAACGAGGAGGACTACGAAACCCAGAACAGGATGATAGAAAATGCCGTTTCGAGAAATGTCGGCGCCATTATCCTGTCCGCGATAGACTATGAAAAAAATGCTCCGGCTGTTCGCAAGGCGGCGGAGAAGGGCATAAAAATAATAACCGTGGACAGCGATGTTGATGTGGCGGATAAAGAGCTGTTTATCGCAACCGACAATTACTCAGCAGGACTGAAAACCGCTCAGGTCGCGCAGAAGCTCTGCGGAGAGCAGGAGAGCATCAATATCGGAATAGTAAACTACGGCGAGAACACCGAAAACGGCAGCAAGAGATTGCAGGGCTTTCAGGATGAAATTAAAAACGTTAAAAACGCCAGGATAGTCGCTATGGTCAGCGTTTCGTCCAATGCCCAGAGCGCGACCGCGGGCGCAAGAAAGCTTCTTGAAGAGAATCCGCAGATCAATCTTCTCGTCGGCTTTAACGAATGGTCGACCCTCGGCGTTGGAATGGCGATAAAGGAGCTCGGGCTAAAAGACCGCGTCTGCGCGATAGGCTTCGACAACAACACGGAATGTGTCGGTATGCTCGAAACGGGGGAACTCGATACGCTCATTGTACAGAACCCGTTTTCCATGGGTTATCTCGCCGTTATGAACGCGGCGAACATACTCTCGGGCAAGAAGACAGAGAGTGTGATCAAAACCGATGTCTATGTCGTTGACCGAAGCAATATGTTCTCGGCTGATGTTCAGAAGATCCTTTTCGGCTTCGATAAATATGATTAACAAAACCGCCCGGATGTGAGAAATAAGCATCCGGGCGGTTTCTTCTCACTAAAGCGGCAAAGTATATATATTGATTCGACAACATCGTAAAATTTTATACATTTTAGATAGAAAATCTCATTCTGTTTTTTGAATCCCGAAGCTATAATGAAGATGCTGATAACGAAGAAATTCTTTTAAGGAGGTAATCTTATGAAAAAGTTGTTAGCATTATTATTGGCAGTGCTCATGGTAGCCAGTTTTGCCGCCTGCTCGTCCGGCGGCGGCTCCGGAGACAAGGGCTCAACAAAAGGTGAGATTTCCGTATTTTATTATACCTTCAGCGACGCGTATATTTCCACCGTTCGCTCGTCGATGGACAAGATCCTGAGCGACAGCGGATATACCTACAATGACTATGACGCCAACGGCAACCAGACCACGCAGACCGAGCAGGTTCAGACCGCTCTTGCAAAGGGCTCTTCGCTGCTTATCGTCAATGTCGTTGACACCGGTTCAAACGACGCGGCGCAGAACATCATCAATCTCGCCAAGGCGAAGAACGTTCCTGTTATATTCTTCAACCGCTCCGTTGAGCAGTCCGTTATCGAGAGCTATGACAAGTGCGTATTCGTCGGCACGGACTATGAGCAGGCAGGCCATATGCAGGGCAAAATGATAGGCGAATATGTTCTGAAGAACTACGGCAAGCTCGACCTCAACAACGACGGCGTCATCAGCTACGTTATGTTCAAGGGTCAGGAAGGCAACATGGAAGCCATTGCGCGTACAAAGTACGGCGTTGAGGACGCAAACGCGATTCTCAAGACTGCCGGAAAGCCCGAGCTCAAGTTCTACGATTCTGCAAACAAGAACAAGTACCTCGTTGACCAGGATGGACTTTGGTCGTCTGCCGCCGCGACAAACTATATGAGCACAGCTCTCGCACAGTACACCGAGTCCAACAAGAATATGATCGAGCTCGTTATCGCGAACAACGACGAGATGGCGCTCGGCGCAATATCTGCTCTTCAGACCGCGGGCTACAACAAGGACGGCAAGACCGTTATCCCCGTGTTCGGCGTTGACGCAACAGATGCTGCAAAGTCGGCTATCAAGTCCGGCTCAATGATAGGCACGATAAAGCAGGATGCCGAGGGTATGGCAACCGCTATAACCACCGTCATGAAGAATCTGCTCAACGGCACAAATGCGCTCGAAGGCATCGATTCCGCAAACACGGTCGGCACTTGGAGAGTCAATATACCCTATTCTGCTTACACTTCTGAGAGCGAATAATCAAACGGTTTCAATTTGCGGTTGGGGCGTTATGCCCCAACCGTAAAACTCAGATGCAGACAGGAGTGAAACATATGCAGACCAATATAAATAAGCCGGACTCCGATAAAGATGTATTGCTCAAAATGGTGGATATAGAAAAGTCGTTCCCCGGCGTCAAGGCGCTCGACCATGCGCAGCTGACGGTCAGAAGGGGGACGGTGCACGCGCTTATGGGCGAAAACGGCGCGGGCAAGTCAACTCTTATGAAATGCCTCTTCGGCGTTTACAGCAAGGACGGCGGACATATATATGTCGACGGTCAAGAGGTGAATTACAAAAACTCCAAGGAAGCCCTTGAAAACGGAGTCGCGATGGTTCACCAGGAGCTCAACCAGGCTCTCAAACGCAATGTCATGGACAATATGTGGCTCGGAAGATTCCCGACTGTTTCAAAACTTCTTCCGTTTACAAGCGAAAAGAAAATGTATGACGAAACGGCGAGAATATTCAAAGAGCTTGAAATAAATGTTGACCCCAAAACAATAATGAGCACTATGCCGGTTTCGCAGAGACAGATGGTTGAGATCGCGAAAGCGGTTTCTTATAATTCAAAAATAATCGTCTTTGACGAACCCACATCATCGCTTACCGAGGAAGAGGCGGAGCATCTGTTCCGCATAATCAATATGCTCCGCGACCGCGGATGCGCGATTATCTATATCTCGCACAAAATGGAAGAGATACTGCGTATCAGCGACGAGGTCACAATAATGTGCGACGGCAGATGGGTTGCGACGAAGCCCGCGAGCGAGCTTACCATGAACGAGATAATCAGACTCATGGTCGGACGCGAGCTGACGAACCGCTATCCGAAAAAGGATAACGAGATCGGCGATGTGCTTCTGAAAGTCGAAAACCTCGGCAGCGAATATACAAATCTCAGAGATGTGTCCTTCGAGGCAAACAGGGGAGAGATACTCGGTGTCGCCGGACTTGACGGATCGGGCAGAACAGAGCTTCTTGAACAGATCTTCGGTATAACGACGCGCCGCTCCGGAAAGATTTTTCTTGACGGCAAAGAGGTAAAAAACAAAACTCCTCACGAGTCGATAAAAAACGGATTTGCGCTTCTGACCGAAGAACGGCGCGCGACGGGAATCTTCGGCATTCTCAACATCAGAGAGAATGCGACTGTTGCAAGCCTGAAGAAGTATATGACGGGTCCGTTCGTCAGCAAGAAGAAAATGAAGATAACTACCGACAAGTACATAAACTCCCTGAAAATAAAGACTCCCAGCCAGGAGACGAAGATAAGCTCTCTTTCGGGCGGCAATCAGCAGAAGGTCATTTTTGCAAGGTGGCTTCTGACCGACCCTACGGTGCTCCTGCTCGACGAGCCCACAAGAGGTATTGATGTCGGCGCGAAATATGAGATATATCAGCTTATTCTCGACCTCGCCAAAAAGGGAAAAACCGTTATCATGGTCTCCTCCGAAATGCCGGAGCTCTTGGGCGTCTGCGACAAGATACTCGTTATGTCGGGCGGCAGGCTCGCGGGCGAAGTGGACGCAGGAACGACGAACCAGGAAGAAATAATGACCCTTGCGGCAAAATATGTCTAAGGAGGAATCATCATGGCTGATACAAGTGCAAAAAAAGTAAAGCGCTCGCGCGTTTCGCTCTGGCTCCAAAAATTCAAAGCGGCAGACCGCGGCGATAAAAAAAGACTTGTGACGGATCTGCTGTTCAACAACGCGATGTATATAATAATTGCGATTTCCGTGATTTTTATTGCGGTCAAGGTGCCGGCGTTCCTGAGCATTTCATCAATAGTGAACATAATCTCGCTCACGGCGGCAAAACTGCCGATCGCTTTGGGCATTGCGGGATGCATAGTGCTGACCGGTACCGATATTTCCGCCGGCCGCTGCGTCGGACTCACGGCTTGCGTCGCCGCTTCTCTGCTCCAGATGAGCGATTATGCGAACAAGATGTTCAAGGGTCTTGACACGATGCCGCTGATCGTCGTGCTCCTCGCGGTTATAGCCATAGGCGCCGCAGTCGGTCTTGTGAACGGATTTTTCGTTGCCAAGTTCAAGCTTCATCCGTTTATAGTCACTCTTTCGACCCAGCTTATCGGTTTCGGTACGGTTCTTATGTATCTTATGATAGGCGGAAACAACGGACAGACGCTCTCCGGTCTCGATCCGTCCTACACTAAATTTATCACCGGCACGCTGTTCTCGATTGACGGCGTTGCGATCCCGAAATATGTTCTCTATTCAATCATTTTGACCGCTGTCATGTGGGTCGTCTGGAATAAGACGAAGTTCGGCAAAAATATGTTTGCAGTCGGCTCAAACGAAGAGGCGGCAAGAGTCTCGGGCGTAAATGTCTTTGTGACTATTCTCATTGTGTTTATTCTTGCAGGCGTTATGTACGGCATAACGGGATTCATCGAGGGTGCGCGTATCGCTTCCTGCTCCGCAAACACGGGACTCAACTATGAATGCGACGCTATCGCGGCCTGCGTTATCGGCGGCGTGTCGTTCGTCGGCGGCACAGGAAAGGTAAGCGGAATAGTTGTCGGCGTTCTGCTTTTACAGATAATTTTTGCAGGACTCAACTTTCTCTCCGTGTCCGCAAATATGCTTTATATCATCAAGGGTATGATAATCCTTATTGCCTGCGCTATCGATATGCGTAAATATCTCGCACGCAGATAATGAATGCTGAAACCGAAAGGCTGTGAAACCATGGATAACGAAAAAAGCACAATGGGTCTTACGACAGAAAGAAAGCCGGGAGGGCTTTACAGAAATGTCAGAATATCTGTAAAAACCGCCGATAGGCTTATACTCGTGGGTATTGTTGTTCTTATTGCCTGTGTAGTTTTTGCAATAAGCCATGCGGGTTTTACGGTAACTTTCGACACGAACGGCGGCTCTCAGATAGAGAATCAGAAGGTTATGCACGGTCAGCTTGTCAATGTTGAAAACGACCCCGTCAAAGAGGGCTATGTGTTCACCGGTTGGTACAGCGACAGAGACTGCACAAAAGCATTTGACATCAGCAAGGATACGGTCAACGAAAGCATAACCCTCTATTCCGGCTGGGATAAGGCAGAGTGACACGGATATATAGGAGAATCAATATGTATGTTGCAAACGAAAAAAGATACGACAAGATGCAATATAACCGCCTTGGAAAAAGCGGTCTGAAGCTGCCGGCGGTGTCGCTCGGATTTTGGCATAACTTCGGCGATAACGCGCAGTATTCAAACATGAAAGAGCTCTGCTTCACCGCATTCGACAACGGCATCACGCATTTTGACCTGGCAAATAATTACGGTCCGGCGCCAGGCAGCGCGGAAGAGAATTTCGGCAAAATTTTTGCCAACGAGATGAGGGCATACCGCGATGAAATGATAATCAGCACGAAGGCGGGCTATGAGATGTGGCCGGGACCCTACGGATGCCGGAACGGAAGCCGCAAATATCTTCTCGCGAGTCTTGATCAGAGCCTCAAACGCATGGGGCTTGAATATGTTGATATTTTCTATCACCACTGCCTCGATCCCGAGACTCCGCTCGAAGAGACGATGGGCGCGCTTGCGCAGGCGGTTCGCAGCGGAAAGGCTCTCTATGCGGGAGTGTCCAACTATGACGGCGAAAATCTCGAAAAGGCATGCAGCATTCTTGAAGACCTCAAATGCCCGTTTGTGATAAATCAAAACAGGTATTCGATATTTGACAGAACAATAGAGAATAATGGCCTGAAGAACACCTCCGCAAGGCTGAACAAGGGCATTATCGCCTTCAGTCCGCTTGCACAGGGTCTGCTGACCGACAGATACCTGAACGGCATTCCGAGCGACAGCAGGGTTATGACTGACGGCAGATTCCTCTCCGTCAACGCGATAACCGAAGAGAAGCTCAAAAAAGTCCGCGCGCTTTCGGAAATTGCAAAGGAGAGGAATCAGACCCTCGCAGAAATGGCTCTGGCATGGGTTCTGAAAGACGGCATTGTCAATTCCGTTTTGATAGGCGCGTCAAAGCCGTCGCAAATCATCGATAATATAAAAGCAATCGAAAACACATCTTTTACGAGCGATGAGCTCGAACGAATAGACAAAATCAGTCTGACCTGATCTTTTCTGTAATCCCCCGTAAATGTGAATCGCACCCCGTTTGTCAAGCTGCGTTGCCTGATGAACGGGGTGTGGTTTTTTAAAATAAAATTATTGCCGGTTGAGCGGCGATAGTCCGCCAAAGAAAGCATTGCAGAGAATTTTATGGCAAATCTGTATGTTTGTCTGTTGTTTTTGCCTTGTCTGCGCAAAGTGTCAATTTTTGCGATTGTTTATTGATACCGGAAATGTTTGCTGTTATACTTATAATCAAGGACAGAGATTGAAAAGAGTAAGGTGATAAAT
>ENA-ORMS01003315-ORMS01003315.1-human-gut-metagenome-genome-assembly--contig:-NODE-3315-length-10606-cov-3.006255_pt1 | contig 10606 bp, 8 predicted proteins | sample MGYA00242104_ERZ508997 | MGnify/ENA primary metagenome ERZ508997 (study PRJEB26280, sample SAMEA2338704) | human gut metagenome | biome: human gut; feature: human-associated habitat; material: faeces... | reverse complement strand
CTTGGAGCAAATTTGTGTGGGAAAATGTTAGGAGAGCTTGGAGCAGTTTATTTAGATTTAAACGCTGCAAGCTTTTCAAGTTATGGTTCGGAAAAACGCGGCTCGCCGGTGAAAGCCTATATAAGATACAGCCTGCCGGATGAAGAGATAAGGATAAACAGTCCTGTGGAAAATCCCCACATACTATGTCTGTTTCATGAGGCAATGATAGGGAAACAGACGGTTATGGCAGGAGTTACGGAATGTACTAAAGTTATTGTCAATACAATGCAGAGTCCGGAAGAGATAAGAAAAAGGCTTAAAATGCATGCCGGCACAGTGTGCTGTATTGATGCAGGGAAAATAGCATTGGAACGTCATACCAGAGTAAATACCGTTATGCTCGGTGCTATTGCCGGAGTGTCGGAATTTATTCCGCTTGAGGCAGCATTGGATATAGTCAGGGATACACTTGGAAAAAAATCTCCTTCCACTCTTGAGGCAAATCTTGACGGAGTAAGATGTGGATATACAGGCTATGAAATCAGAAAATTTGAACCAGATGAAAAGTATGAACCGGAGCCGTATAAAGAACCTGAAAATACTGGGGTTATGAAAATGCACCGATTGGGGGGATTAATACATGTTACGGTTCAACCGTTTCAAATGACCTGTCTGCATCAAGGGAGGGGTATATTCCGATTTTTATAAAAGACAGATGTATCAATTGCGGACTGTGTGATTCAACATGTCCTGATATGGTGTTCAAATTCGTATCGGGTGAATATAAGGGAAGAAATATGATGGTAAATGAAGGGCTTGACTATCATTATTGCAAGGGATGTTTAAGATGCGTAGAGATATGTCCCTCAAATGCACTTGTAGAAGGCATAGAATGGGAACAGAAAGAACTTAAGAATTTCGTGAGAAATAAGGATTTGCTGCCTGACAGCATGGATTATGTAAATGTGGGGGCAAATTCATGGATGACATCAGAGTCGCCAAATTAAATGAGCAGTTAAGGAGTGGGAGAGTGAATAATCAGAAATTAATATTTGAAAGCGGAAATGAGCTTGCGGCATATGCAGCAAAGCAGATAAATTATCATGTGATGGGATATTATCCGATTACCCCGTCCACACAGATAGCTGAACTTTTAGATGATATGAAGGCAAAGGGCATGCACGATATTTATATGATGCCGGAAACCAGCGAAGCTAATCAGCTGCGACTTTATAAAGCAGTAGATTTCCCTTATAAATGGGAACTGCAGTCTGTTCTGTACGATGATATCGCGGTTGTGGACACCGTCTTTGTTAAGACAGAGGACAATATTATGTACGCTGTTGGACAGAAACTTCCGGAAAAAAAGAATGTGTTGTTCAAAATTGATACAAATACATGGAAGGCAGAACTTGCTGCACTTAAGGGAAACTATATGGATAAGCGACCGGCTGGTAATTTTATTCAATATGATAATGGAATCTATCATGCTTTGCAGGAATGCGGTAGAGTATATGGTGAATATTTACATTTGTGCAAATTAGATTCCTTTGATGGCGAGACGTTGCAGGAAAAAGAAATTGGTACTTATTCCGTCTCTGACATGACCATAAACAGTAACAGAAACTATCGGCGCGTACATACACTCAATAAAATGGGTGATCTTGAAGTAATTGATTTGCTGTATTATCAGTTCAATCCTACGATTTTGTTGGAGAAAGCGAAGCGTGCAATAAAGAAATAAGAGACAGAGGTTCATATATGAGTAAGGAAAAAGTTGGGATAATTACATACCATTTTGCCAGAAACTATGGAGCAGTTCTACAGTGCTATGCCCTCAGAAAATACTTGGAGAAAGTGGGTTACGAGGCAACGGTACTGAATGCAATTTCCAGAGTTCAGGAGAAAAACAATTCTGTTTTCCATAAAAAAGACGGAATAAAGAATGTCGTTGTGAATGTTGTATTACTGCCATTTGTAAAGCAGAGGCTCAGGAAAGAAAAAGGGTTTGCAGATTTTGTGGAAAACTACATTCCACATACAGAAAAAGTTGTAAATGCAGGGCAGTTAAAAAAGTTGGTGGACCGGGAACAGTATCGGGCCATTATCACCGGCAGTGATCAGGTGTGGAATCCGCATATCTTTGATTTTGACGAGATGTTCTTTTTCCCATTTGAGACGAAGGCAATAAAGATTGGTTATTCAGTAAGTATCGGAGAGTCATCTTTGGAGGATATTCGTGGATATTCTAAATATGCAAAGGATTTTCCGTATGTTGGTTTGAGAGAAAAAGGCGCGAAAGAAAAAGTAGAAGCAATTTGCGGGCACAGTGTTGTGGACACAGTTGATCCGGTCCTTTTATTGACAAGAGAAGATTGGGAAACGTTTGTAGATAAAAGCAGTCCGCTTGCTAAGGAAAAATACCTGCTTTGTTATCTCATTGATAAGAAACCTATCAAGCAAAACATGGCAATTGCAGAGCAGATTGCAAAAGAACGCGGACTGAAAATTAAGTATATTTGGATGCATTTGGAAAAAGAATCCTTCCGTGGCAATTTTATCAATGATGCAAGTCCAGTAGAATTTTTGAATTATATGTATCATGCTTCGACTGTCATGACAGACGGATACCACGGTACGGTTTTCTCTACAATTTTTAACAAGCCCATGTATTCCGTGATCAATAACAGGCAAAGCACGGATTCCAGAATTCGGGATTATCTGACCTTGATTGGCCTCGAGAGTAGAATTTTTTATGGTGATGCACCAGTTATTCCAAAAGAAGAGATTGATTACACAGAAGTAGACCCCAAAATTCGATCAGCTGCGGATGCATCAAAGGCATTTCTTCAAAGTGCAATCGATAATGAGAGGGTAGTGAGATGAAAAAAGTTATCTATATAGTGAAATCCGAGTTACATATTTATCCCCCTTGCATTGCACAAATTCGTATGTTGAAGAAGAACGGTGTGGATGTTGAAGTATGGTATGGCTCTTGCGCTAAGCAGCTGTTGGCAATTTTTGATGCAGAAAATATTCCTTATGTTGATCTTCACGAACAGCGTGGGAAACTGCCCGGAAAACTGGATAGACTCAATAACTGGCATCAGTTTGCTTCTGCAGTGAAGAAGAAAATGAAAACTGTAAAGAATGCTTCACAAACGCTGTTTTGGTTTGGAACCGCAGAGACTGCCATGCCGATGGTGGGCAAGTTGAAAGGATGTAATTACGCGCTGACGTCCTTGGAACTCTTGGATGACAATAAGACTAAGAACAGACTTTTTAGTATGCTCACAGGAGATGCAAAGTTCATTGTTTGTTGCGAGACAACGAGAGCTTTTATTATGAGAAACTGGTATGGTCTGAAGAGGTTGCCTTATGTTATGCCCAATAAACCATACGATTTTCATGACGAAAGACGCAAGACTCCCTCTATTGAAGCGACCAAGAAAGCAATTGAACTGGTTCAGGATAAGAAATTTATTATTTATCAGGGAATCTTGAAAAGTCGGGATTATATGCTGGAGATGGCAAAGGCAATTCGTGATTCCGGTACTGGATATTACTTTGTATTGATGGGTCTGGATCCGGAAAATATTTTTGCAGACATTAAAAAAGAATACGATAAGAGTATTTTTATTAAGAATATTCCCGCACCTTATCATTTGGAAGTGACTAGCTATGCTGCCATCGGTTTTGTTTTTTATGATGATAGGAATAGTCTGAACCGTGCATTTTGTGCGCCCAATAAGATTTATGAATACTCCGGTCTGCGCATTCCGGCAATCGGAAATGAAGTTCCTGGTCTGGTTAATACAATCGGGGCTGCCAAGGCTGGCGTTTGTGTACCCATGAAAAAAGATGCTTTGATGCGTGCAATTCGTGATATTGAAGAACACTATGATTTGTATGCTAAAAACGCCTATGAGTTTTATCAGGGAACAGATAACGAAGCATTGATGAAACGGATTATTAAAGAAAACATATAAACAACATATTCTTATGCTTGGATGACTGTTTCTGATATAAAGGGAGGCGAAAAAATGAAGGGCAAAATTCGATTGACCACATTATGCTATATATTGGGTATATTTTGGATTTATAAGTTCGAGTGCCTATTGTATGTTGACAGACTTTTTGCAGTGTTCTATTTGGGACTTTCGCTACTTCAGTTGTTTATAGCAATATATCTACTGCAAGGAAATGAATATAAAATTGGTGGATATGATAAGTTGATTATTGCTTTTTGTGTATTAATGACAGCAATAAATATAATAAATAAGACTTCATATACACATTGTTTAAAGGAAGTAATTAGAATATTGCTCATGTGGAGTACAGTAAAGATTGGAGTTACATCCGATGGGGGAAACTTTTTTAAGTGGGCATATAAAATTAGTTTGGCTTGTACTGTATTAAATACTATTTCTGCAATTATATTTCCCAATTCCATGTATGTTGATGCGATGGGAGCAGCTTCAGTTTTTTTGCTAGGTGGAGATAATGCTACAATTAGACTATATATTTTATCCATAATGTTTGGCGTACTATATAATTTTTATCATAGGAAAAAATATAAAATTCCAGTATTTGCTATATTTAATCTAATTCTGTTTGCTTTTTTACGTGATATTGCAACTGCAAAGCTTATGGCTGTAATTATTGTTGCATTTTTGCTTATATTAGAAGTAAAAGATATTAAGTTTCTTACTCCGACATTTTCAATAATATTTAATGCATTTATCTTTTTTACCGTAGTAATTATGCAGTCAATATCCAATTTTTATGTAAATATTTTTGAAGCATTGGGTAGAAACGCCACATTAACTTATAGAACGACGCTTTGGTCAATTTCGTTTAAGTGGATATTAGAGCGACCTTGGTTTGGTTATGGATATCTGGATGATGACAGCTTTAATTTTATGGTCAAAGAAAGAACAACTACTGGATTGTTTAATACTGGAAACCCACATAACACTTATTTGACACTCTTGTTGGCCGGAGGTATAGTTCTACTTGCTTTTTTTATTTTTATTCTTATAAGAACAAGTAGAATGTCGAGGGAGTGCCCTATACTTATCACTAATGTTCTAAGCGGTTTTCTGACTACGCTGATGTTGCATGCTCAGGTCGAAGGAAGGGATCAGGCTTTTATTCTTTTGATTTGCTGTGTGATTTATTATGTTTCGAAGATAAAAAACGAGTTACCGATAATCAATAAAAAAAGGCTAAAATTGTTCGAATAAAACAAGAAGTGATATTAGAGAAAGCAAGTTGCGGTGAGGAGAAAGAGAATGGAACTAGCAAGTAAAGATGTCTGTACTGGTTGCGGGAATTGTAGATTGGCATGCAAGAAAAAAGCTGTTACGTTTACACGAGATGCGTTGAACAATATTTATCCGGTGATCGACAGCAGTAAATGTGTAGAGTGTGGCTTATGCCAAAAAGCGTGTCCCGCAATTAATCAAGTAGAAAAGATTACACCAAAGCAGTGTTACTCCTGTTATGCTACAAACAAGGCAATTCGGAAATCTAGCGCTTCTGGCGGTGTTGCGCAAGCAGTATATAGATGGTGCTTGAAAAATGATATCCCATTTGCGGGTGTGTATTTTGATAACAAAGAATTGACGGCCAAGTATAAACTGGGATTTTCAGAAGAAGATATTCATCAATTTGTGAATTCTAAGTATACATTTTCTTTTATGGGAAGCATTAGTGAAGATGTTATTGACATCTTAAAAAATGGGAAATCGCTTGTTTTTATTGGGTTGCCTTGCCAGGTGGCGGCAGTAAAAAAATATGCAGAAATAAAAAAAGTCAACACGGAGAACCTGTTTACAGTCGATATCATTTGTCATGGTGTGCCTTCTGATAGTTACATTAAGGAGCATGTTAAAACCATATGCAATGGTGGAGCTGAAATTGACAGACTATCATTCAGAGATGAACGTTTCATGACATCCAAATTCGTATTTAGTGTTGATTATAATGGGAAGAACTATCATAAATACGTAGAAAGTAATGATAATTTCCAGATTGGATATCACAACGCAACAATTTACAGACCTAATTGTTATAGTTGTATGTATGCGGGACCTAACAGATGTGGCGATTTAACCATTGGAGACTTTACCGGACTTGGTAGAGTGGCTTCTGTTGACGGAAATCTTGCAGAAATGAAATATCAAGGCATTTCTTGTGTGCTTTGTAATTCAGAGAAGGGACAGAAGTTTCTTGCACAGCTAGGGAATGAAAAATACCTTTCTATTGATTCAAGACCCATTGAAGAAGCACTGAAGTTTGAAAATCAGCTTGCTAATCCATCCACTCCATCCGCATACCGTAATCGCTTTGTGGAATTGTATCCGGAGAAAGGTTTTGACAAGGCATGTAATGTTGTTTTTAAAAAGGAAAAGTTGAAGAGACCAATTATTCATGCGGCGAAAATGTGTGTAAAGAAAGTGTTGGGAAGGAGATAAATGGATAAAATAAAAAAAATGTTGGGCACCAAGCTTTTCCAAAATGGAATGTGGCTGTTCATCTTACAGATTTTCAATACAGTTGTACCATTGCTGACACTTCCGTACATTACAAGAGTTTTGGGCACATCCAACTATGGTGTTTTTTCATTATCTCTGAACTGGGTGACTTATTTTCAGGTTATTGTAGAATATGGTTTTGGTTTTACGGGAGCAAGAAAGGTATCTATCGAAGGAGATGATAATTTACAAAACTTATATAGTAGAATAATAAGCGCAAGACTTTTATTGCTGGCAGTTTCCTATTTGGGAATGAATGTTCTTGCTTATGTAACACATGTTGGTGTGCAACAGTTTGTAAGTATGAACATTCTATTTCTTGTAATTATTGGCGTTGCATTCCAGTTGACCTGGCTTTTTCAAGGAAAACAGGATATGAAACTGATTACCATAATCAATGCAGTGTCTCGCTTGATTTCAGTGATTCTGGTTTTCTTGGTTGTTAAAACGGAAGCTCATTTATATTTGTATTGCTTTTGCTATTCGGTGACATTTATTTTTTCGGCTGTTTTAGGTTTGGCATTGTCAAGAAAAAAGTATGGATTGAAGGTAAGGCTTTGCAAATTTAAGGAAGCTATTGATGAAATAAAAGATGGTTGGTATTTGTTTATTTCTCAGGCAATGTCTAAAATTTTTAGCAGCGTAGGAGTCACTGTTCTTGGGACGGTTGCTGTTTCAAGCATTGTGGGTATTTATTCTGCAATATATAAGATTCCCTATATTATGATTTTGTTTTTCAGTCCGGTTAGCCAAGCACTTTATCCACATATCAGTGTGAAATTCTCGGAATCTTTCCAAAAGGGATGTCAAACGGTTAAGCAGGCAGCAATATGTATCGTAGGTCTTTTTGCAATAGGTGGATTTCTGATTATTTTGCTGCGTGACTTTTTGATTTCTATTGCCTTTGGTGTAGCCTACACAGAGTATTCTAATATAATTATACCTTTGGTCATTTGGATGATATTGTCAATTACAAACAATTTTCTGGGAATTCAATTTCTTGTAGCAAGTGGACATCAAAAAGAGTATAGCCAGGCATTCTCTTTAAGTGCAGTTGTCACTGTGCTTCTGAATGTTACATTAGGTTTCGCTTTTGGCGTCTATGGCGTTTCCAGTGCGGCTGCTATCGGTGAAGCAGGTTTGACGCTGATGCTAATACTTAAATTAAAAAAATTAAAAACCAAGGAAGAGGAGAAGATATGAAAAAAGTAATGTTGGTCTTTGGTACAAGACCGGAAGCAATTAAAATGTGTCCGCTTGTCAATGAACTTAAGAAACGTAAAGAACTGGAAACTGTTGTTTGCGTGACCGGACAGCATCGTCAGATGTTGGATATGGTTCTTGAGGTATTTGACGTTACCCCGGATTATGATTTGTCCATCATGAAGGATAAACAGACGCTGTTTGATGTGACTACTAATATTCTGAATAGCATCAAGGCTGTTCTGGAAAAGGAAAAACCTGATGTAGTATTGGTGCACGGCGATACCTCCACGACCTTCGTGACTGCATTAGCTTGCTTCTATATGCAGATTCCGGTTGGCCATGTAGAAGCTGGTCTGCGCACCTACAATATCTACAGCCCGTATCCGGAGGAATTCAACCGTCAGGCGGTATCCATTATTAGTAAATTCAACTTTGCTCCTACAGAGCTTTCTAAGCAGAATCTGCTGAAAGAGGGCAAAGATCCTGCCAGCATCTATGTTACCGGAAACACGGCTATTGATGCTTTGAAGACCACTGTGCGGGAAAACTATACGCACCCTGAACTGGAATGGGCAAAGGACAGCCGTTTGATCATGATTACTGCACATCGCCGTGAGAATCTCGGTGAGCCGATGTGTCACATGTTTAAGGCAATCCGCCGTGTGATGGATGAGCATCCTGATGTTAAGGCAATCTATCCCATTCACATGAATCCTGCTGTGCGCGAAACCGCAAATGAGTATCTGGGAAATGACGATCGCATTCACATTATTGAACCGCTGGATGTTCTGGATTTCCACAACTTCCTGAGCCGTAGCTATCTGATTCTGACGGATTCGGGTGGAATTCAGGAGGAGGCTCCTTCTTTGGGTAAACCGGTTCTGGTTATGCGTGATACCACGGAGCGTCCGGAAGGTATTGCGGCAGGGACGCTGGTGGTGACATCGGCTGCACCGCTACCCGCATGGGCAGAAGAAAAGGGCGGCAAAATTCTCACCGCGGGCCGTTGGGGAGCGATGAACGTAGAAGTGAAGGACGGCAAGATTGTTTCTTCGACAGGCGCGCTGGCGAAAACCATAACGAACTCCTTACAGTCTACGGCGGCGGATCAGGTACACACCACGGCGCGTATTCAGCATCCGATGGTGAGAAAAAGCTATCTCGATAATCCACTGCAACCGGTGAAAGGTCGTGGCGAAGATACCTATGTACAGGTGAGCTGGGAACAGGCATTAAAACTGATTCATGAGCAACATGAGCGTATTCGTAAAGCTAACGGACCATCGGCTATTTTTGCCGGATCATACGGCTGGCGCTCTTCTGGCGTGTTGCATAAAGCGCAAACCTTACTGCAACGTTATATGAACCTGGCGGGCGGTTATTCCGGGCATAGCGGCGATTATTCAACCGGAGCGGCACAGGTGATCATGCCGCATGTGGTCGGTTCTGTAGAGGTGTATGAACAGCAGACCTCCTGGCCGCTGATTCTGGAAAACAGCCAGGTTGTGGTGCTGTGGGGAATGAACCCGCTGAATACCTTAAAAATTGCCTGGAGCAGTACCGATGAGCAAGGGCTGGAATACTTCCATCAGCTGAAAAAATCTGGCAAACCAGTGATTGCCATTGATCCTATCTGCTCCGAAACCATCGAATTCTTTGGCGATAATGCCACCTGGATCGCACCGAATATGGGCACCGATGTGGCACTGATGTTAGGATTGCGCATACCCTGATGACACAAGGCAAACACGATAAAGTGTTCCTTGAAAAATACACTACCGGGTATCCGCAGTTTGAAGAGTATCTGACAGGTAAGAGCGATAATACGCCGAAGAGCGCGGCCTGGGCGGCGGAAATTACTGGCGTACCGGAAGCGCAGATAGTCAAACTCGCTGAACTGATGGCGGCAAATCGCACAATGCTGATGGCAGGCTGGGGAATTCAGCGCCAGCAATATGGTGAACAGAAACACTGGATGCTGGTGACGCTGGCGGCGATGTTAGGGCAGATTGGTACACCGGGCGGCGGGTTTGGTTTCTCTTATCATTACTCCAACGGTGGCAACCCGACGCGTGTTGGCGGCGTGCTACCAGAAATGTCTGCGGCGATTGCCGGACAGGCCAGCGAGGCCGCTGATGATGGCGGAATGACGGCGATTCCTGTTGCCCGTATCGTCGATGCGCTGGAAAATCCTGGCAGCAAATATCAGCATAACGGTAAAGAACAAACGTATCCGAATATCAAAATGATCTGGTGGGCGGGTGGCGGTAACTTTACCCATCACCAGGATACTAATCGTCTGATTAAAGCATGGCAGAAACCGGAGATGATCGTCGTTTCTGAATGCTACTGGACCGCAGCAGCCAAACACGCAGATATCGTATTACCGATCACCACATCGTTTGAGCGCAATGACCTGACGATGACCGGTGATTACAGCAACCAGCATATTGTGCCGATGAAGCAGGCTGTCGCTGCGCAATTTGAAGCGCGCAACGATTTTGACGTGTTTGCCGATCTTGCTGAATTACTCAAACCTGGCGGAAAAGAGATCTATACCGAAGGTAAAGATGAAATGGCGTGGCTGAAATTTTTCTATGATGCCGCTCAGAAAGGTGCCCGTGCGCAACGCGTGACTATGCCGATGTTTAATGCCTTCTGGCAGCAAAATAAACTGATCGAAATGCGCCGCAGCGAGAAGAACGAACAGTACATTCGTTATGGTGATTTCCGCGCCGATCCGGTGAAAAATGCGCTGGGTACGCCAAGCGGCAAAATTGAGATTTACTCCAGAACGCTGGAAAAATTTGGCTATAAGGATTGCCCGGCACACCCAACCTGGCTTGCGCCTGATGAGTGGAAGGGTACCGCCGACGAGA
>ENA-ORMS01003299-ORMS01003299.1-human-gut-metagenome-genome-assembly--contig:-NODE-3299-length-10652-cov-8.723790_pt1 | contig 10652 bp, 6 predicted proteins | sample MGYA00242104_ERZ508997 | MGnify/ENA primary metagenome ERZ508997 (study PRJEB26280, sample SAMEA2338704) | human gut metagenome | biome: human gut; feature: human-associated habitat; material: faeces... | reverse complement strand
CTGATTATTTGATATTTCTGAATGCAAAGATACATTTTTTATTTCAAAGAGCACAGAAAGTCGTCCTTAAAAATGTATAAAGCAACAAAAAGTCGTCCTTAAAAGTGTAGAAAATCGCAAAAAGTCGTCCTTAAAAGTGTCCATCAGTACCAAGTGACACCCCAAAAATCCACTATGGAGCAGTACATCGAAGGAGATAGCGCTAACCATAGTGGCAACAAAGTTAGGGATGTTCAACTCTGGAATCCATATTAACTAATCATAAAATCCTGGCTGTTTGTACTCAATACCGAGTTCATCATCCACGGTGGCGATGACGCCCTGAATCTGACCCATGGCAAACATACGACCCAGAAGAGTATAACCCGCATTGTGTCCGTGGTTACTCTCATCGAATACGCCGCCAGGCTCATCGGTAAAGGTCATACCATGGTCCACTCTCATAGGGAGACGACGACCAGAATTGCACTTGCCTTCCTGCTCTGCCTTCTCGAAGATGCGGCAAAGCTCTATCAGATGACCACGACCACCTAAGTGAGAAGCCTCCGTGAAGTTGCCATTAGGGAAGATATAGCAAGAACGCAGGTGAACAAAGTGGGTGCGATCGGCAAACTGCTTAGCCATAGCAACACAATCATTGTGTTCACCGGCAGAGAATGAACCAGCACAGAATGTCAAACCATTGTGCTTATTTGGCACAGCATCCAACATCCACTGGATATCCTCTGCACAACCAATGATTCTTGGCAATCCGAATACTGGATAAGGAGGATCATCTGGGTGAACACACATATTGATATCGTATTCATCGCAGATAGGCATGATGGCCTCCAGCCAGTATTTCATATTCTCCTGCAACTTCTTCTTGTCAATGCCATCATAAAGTTTCAAGAGGTCGCGGAACTTCTGTACAGGAGCAGCATCACCCTCGCTGAAATTACCGGATACAAAACCCTGGGTCTTGATGATGATGTTCTCTACCAAAGCATGATCCTGCTCTGGCGTAGAAGTCTTCTTGATTTCATCAGCCTCAGCCACGAGGTCTCTACCCCACTTGTGTTCCTTAGAGAACTCAGACCAATCTTCACGAGCGCCTTCACGCTGCAGGATATAGATATCGAAGTAGGCCAACTCGCCCCAGTTCATATAGAGGTTGTTGGCTCCGTTAGGATTGTCGTGAGACAAATCGGTACGTGCCCAGTCTAAAACCGGCATAAAGTTGTAGCAGATGCACTTGATGCCTTCCTCACCTAAGTTGCGGAGACTCTCCTTATAAACCTCAATCTGATGATCACGGTCAGGACCGCCATATTTCAAGGTTTCAACCACAGGCAAAGACTCTACCACGCTCCATTTCATACCGTAAGATTCAATGTACTCCTTGAGTTCATGAATCTTCTCACGTGTCCAAACCTCGCCCAGAGGAACATCGTGCAATGCGGTAACGATGCCCTCAACACCTATCTGTTTCAACTGTGCAAGCGTAATCTTATCTTTCTTGCCAAACCAGCGCCATGTTCTTTCCATATATTATATAATGTATAAGTTTGAAAATGAATTATCTCGCAGAAACATACTTATGCAATGTCTGTCTTACTGCACCCTTGCCGGCAAAGAGTTCCTTCACCATGCCTTCTATCTGCTCTCCGAAACCTGCTTCGTAGAGATCGAGACCAAATACATCCTTACGGGTATAGAGATTCTTGAGACAAGAATAGTCCTGATCTGCCTTGCCTACTTCCAGAGGAGCTACAATAGCCTGAAGTTCAGCCAATAATGGGTCGGAAGATGGCTCGAATGGTTTCATATTGTCATCCAAAGCCTTGAGATAACGGGCATAACCAGCTAATACCAATGGAATCAATACGAGATTACTCTTGTCGAGACCGCGGGCGATATACTTTTTGATGGTCTCACCGAAACGGATAGAGAGTTTCTGACTGGTATCAGTAGCGATACGCTGAGGAGCATCTGGCATGAATGGGTTTGGCAGACGCTTATTGATCACGGTACCGATAAACTCGTATGGATTCAAGACTCCTGGGTCTGTTACCACAGGCATCGCCTCGATATAACCCATCTTCTGGATGAAGGCACGCAGGTCCTCATCAGCCATCTCGGCAGAAATCAAAGTATAGTCGAGCATGCAACCATAGATAGACATGGCAGTATGCAGCGGGTTCAGACAGGTGGTTACCTTCATGGTCTCTACCTCATCCACCGTCTTGCGGGTGGTATAGAGTGCACCGCCCAACTCCAATGGTGGACGACCATTGGTATAAGTATCCTCACAAACGAGGTACTGCACCTCCTCAGCATTCACAAAAGGAGCTGTAAAAGTATGTTTTTCGGTGATGATGGTTTCGTTGTCCTCAAAGCCATCCTCTGCCAGCATCGCCTGCACTTTCTCATGAGGACGTGGAGTAATCTTATCTATCATAGACCAAGGGTATGTAACCTTGCTGCTATCGTTGATATAATCCAGGAAACCAGCCTCTACGATGCCATCCTTCACCCAGCGCTCAGCATAAGCCTTCACACCAGCCTTTACATGATCGCCATTGTGAGAACAGTTGTCAGTAGATTGAAGGGTGATAGGTAACTTACCAGCCTTGTATCTTTCATAAAGAAGGGCCGTCAACTTACCCATTGCAAAAACTGCGTCGAGACCACGAGCCAAATCGGCATCATTGAAAGAATAACCTTTTTCTGTGATGGTGAAAGTTACCATCTGCAGACTTGGAGCATGGAAGATCTGAACCAGACGAGCCCAGTCTTCACCAAACTGCTTATCGGCTTTGAGACTCTCTGTGATAGAAGCGATGACCTTCTTCTCAATGGTTCCATTAGACTGGAGGCTTACGAGAAGAGAGAGGTTATTGTAAGGACGATAAGCCTTATCGATAATTTCATAGTCAAAGCTTTCAACCACGATGACACCACGGTCATACTTACCCGTGTTAAGTGCATCGTTGAGAATAGCGGCAGGGAACGCACGGAAAATGTTACCTGCGCCAAAGTGAACCCAAGTAGGCTCATCATGAGTCTTCTTGGCTACAGCAGCGATGTCATACTGAGGAAGCTGATAACCTTTCGCCTCCCATTCTTCAGCATTAAAATTGTTAGAAAGAATGTCGTTTAGTTTCATATTGAAATCCTTTTGATATTGTTTTATGTATATTTACTCCTATATATTATGTACCATATATGTAGATGAAAAACAGGCCACCTAAAAAGGCATTTTATTTCTCTAAAGCCTTCAGTTGCTTCTTCGGAGTTACACCGAGTTCTTTCAGACTTTCTACCCTTCTCATGACATTTCCTGCTCCATCATAAAGTTGCTTTTTAGCCTTATCAAAGGTTCCAGAGAGTCTGGTAATTAAATCACCTATACTGGTAAAAGTATCTTCAAAGACAGCAACTTTATCATATAAATCGGCAGCAGTCTTAACAATTTTCTCCACGTTCTTATTCTGGCGATCATATTGCCAGAGATTATAAGCGAGTTGAAGCGCCATCAAGAGGTTGCTTGGAGAGATAATAATGATTTTCTTCTGATAAGCATAGCGACTCAACTCCGGTTGTTGTCTCATAGCAGCGATATAACTGGTTTCATTCGGAATGAACATCAGCACAAAACCGATGGCATCCTCTACCAGTTTGGAATAATCCTTCTCAGCCAATTCATCAATATGATTGCGAACACTCTGTGCATGTGCCTTCATCAATCTTTCTCTCTCAGCATCATCCTCAGCAGCAAGGGCATTTGTATAGGCAGTAAGCGAAACCTTAGAGTCGATGACCACACTTCTTCCTTCAGGGAATCGGACGATGACATCCGGACGGAAATTCTTGCCATTCTCGTCCTTGGTGTTTTCCTGGATAAAGAACTCCTCGTCTTTTCTCAATCCGCTATTCTCCAAGATGGTTTCCAAGACCATTTCTCCCCAGTCACCCTGCATCTTACTATCACCCTTCAATGCCTTGGTGAGATTGGCTGCATCAGACCCAATCTTGGACGTTTGCTCTTTCAGGCTCAATACAGCCTGCTGCTGTTCCTGCTGAAAGAGTTTCATCGTAGCCTCGAAGGTATTCTGCAGTTCTTTCTTGTTTACTTCGTTCTGGGTCTTGCTATCTTCTACCGATTTCTTGAAATCAGCAAACTGTTCCTTGATCGGTTTCAAGAGTTCATCCATCTGCAGACGGTTGTTTTCCTGCAAAGCCGATTGCTTGGCAGCCAGTTGCTCTGCAGCCACTTTCTGATGTTCTGCATTCATGCGCTGCATGTCTTGCTTTAGCGTTTCCATCTTCTGCGCCCATTGCTGGTCGCTCTCAGCACGCAACTTGGCTGCATACTGACGTTCGCTCTCCATCTGTCCCTTCAGCGACTGCATCTCCGAAGCATGGGCTTCCCTCAATGCCTGCATCTCTGCCGCCAACACTTGAGCCTTTGCCACAAGCTGTGTTTTCTCCTCGCTTGCAGTTTTCGCAGCCATCAGCTTGCCAAGAAAGAAGCCTACGATGATGCCGATAATAATTCCGATGATGATTACTATTTCCATTATTTTTTAGTTACTGAGAAACTTGTTTTCGGTCGTACAAACAATCTTCGCACGATTACCTTGGCAAAGGTACACTTATTCTTGTTATTTATAACATTAAAGCGATAGCAGATGCCCAGTATGATGCTACAGCGAGGAGTTCTATGCTGAACATATAGCTGGCATTCAAGCGTACATATGGATTGAGAAATAACAGGAACATACACATACTAAAAGTCCCATTTCACACCTAAGCAGGGACGGCATTTGAAGCCACCTGTTGAGCCAAAGTTATTGCTCAACTCTACCTCGCCTCCTACACTGAGGTTCTCGCAACCGAAGTGCTGACCTACATTGTACCAGAGCTGTGGCTCGGTGATGAAGACTGTGTGCTTGGTTGTAGCAGAACCATCCTCCTGATAGTCGACAGCATGAGTCTCCCACCAGAAATCGGCAAAGCCGTCGAACTTCAAACCCTTTACACCAAAGATGTCGTTACAGGTCCAGACAGCAGTAAACTGCAAGGGTACATTCTGATCAGTCTGACGGATGGTCTTGTATAGAGCATCCAGAGTCAAAGTGTTCTTGTAATTCTTGTCGTGCACGAGGTATTCCACACCGAAGAGCCATGCATTGTTGATGGGATAATTCTTGGTGATACCACCATTGTACTCCACATGAAGGCTCCAGTTTTTGAACTGAGTTTTCTGCCAGAAGTTGAGTGCACGTGAAATCTCTGTATAGGTTCCTCCCTGGGCAATATTCTTCTCGCCCACCACCATTTTGTCGTAGTTGAAGTCGTGGTCAACAAAGAAATAAGTACTACCCCACTTGTCCTGCTTGAACATTTCGAGGGTAAGGGTGACAAACTTACGGTCGGAACCGAAATCATACAAAATCTGAGCGTTGGTCTGTGCCTTTGCCACTGAGCTGCAAGCCCAAAGAATCAGCAAAGCCATAACTAATCGCAAATGTCGGAGTTGGTTTAAAATCATTGTTTCTTATTATAGTTTTAAATATGTACAAGAAAGCCTCCTGCTCTCTAATCGTTTGCAAAGTTAATAAAAACTATAATAAGAAACAAACAATCTTAAATAAATATTGAACTCAACTTTCGCAAATGGGGAAGTTAAAGAAGTTAGAGAAGTTAAAGCCATATGCTTTACAGCTAAATCTTCAACTAAAAAGACTGTTGGCTATAACTTCTAACGCCCGAAGGGAGCGATAACTTCTTTAACTTCTATAACTTCTGAACTTGGAATGTTCAATTTATCAGAATTCAAGTATCATCGCCTGACGAGGACGAAGCTTTACGTTCTTGTTGATAAGAACTGTGCAGCCATTCGTCACATCAGTAGCCTTTTCATGCGAACCGATAATCTCTGCATAACGTGTCACATCCAGCTCATTGGCTTCCTTCTTGCCATTGATGATGGTCATGACTGTTTTACCCTGATACTGGCGTGCGATGACATACACACCCTTATAAGGACAGAACTGAGTCTGCTTGCCTTTGGTAACCACCTTGTTACCCTGGCGCCAATGCAGCAAGTTGCTGAGCCACTGGAACATCTGATTCTCATCCTGTGTTCTTCCTTCTTCGGTGAAGGCATTATGCTTGTCGCCAGCCCATCCACCAGGGAAGTCTTTACGCACGTTGCCGTCGGTTACACTCTTGGTGCCATTCATCAACACTTCTGTACCATAATAGAGCTGCGGTGTACGGTTGATGGTAAGCAAGAGCGCCAAAGCCTGCTTCAATGCCACGGTATCCTTGCCCTCGCCGAGGAATCTGTCGGTATCGTGATTCTCAATGAATGCCATCACGCTCTTTGGGTTAGGATAGAGATAATCGTAGCAGAACACATTATAGAGACGGTTCATTCCGTTCCACCAGTCATCGGTTTCCTCGTTCTTGGCACTGTTGATACGGTCGAAGAAGGCAAAGTCCATCACTGTTTTCAGATAGCTGTTCTTCTCTGAGAGCTTGCTGTCTTTCTGCCATGCAGCAGTATAGGCTGGCTCAGTAACCCATGTCTCGCCTACGGTATTGAAGTTAGGATATTCGTTGTTGAGCGTCTTCATCCACAAAGCCATCGCATCACGGTCGGCATAAGGATAAGTGTCCATACGGATGCCATCAATTCCCACGGTCTCTATCCACCATTCGCTGTTCTGGATAAGGTACTTGATGACATGAGGGTTGCGCTGATTGAGGTCGGGCATAGAAGGTACAAACCATCCGTCTACCGTCTCTTCCATATCCACCTTGCTGGCGTATGGGTCGAGAACAGGAGTCAACTTATAACTGGTCTGTCGATACATATCGTTCACAGTTCTTGCTCCGTCCACAGTACCAATCTTCTTCACATGCTCAGGAGTCTGATACTCAGGAAGAAGCCATTCTGGACAGTTGAACCAGTCTTTTGAAGGCATGTCGGCAATCCAGGGATGCTCGAAACCACAGTGATTGAAAATCATATCCATCACAATCTTCAAGCCTTTCTGATGTGCCTCGTCAATGAGTCGCTTGTACTCAGCATTGGTTCCGAAACGAGGGTCAACCTTGTAATAATTGGTTGTGGCATAACCATGATAGCTGCTGCTCTTGCCGTCGCCTGGACTGTCATTCTCTAAAACGGGAGTAAACCAAAGGGCCGTGACACCCAACTGGTTGAAGTAATCCAAGTGCTGACGGATTCCTTCCAGGTCTCCACCATGACGCAGACTTGGAGCATGACGGTCGCAATTCTTGTCGCGCATCGTCTTGAGAACATCATTCTTAGGATTTCCATTGGCAAAGCGATCTGGCATCAACATATAGAGCACGTCTTCGTTGGTGAAGCCCATGCGCTTTTCGCCAGCCATCTCTCGGTCTTTCAACTGATACTTCACCTTCTTGCTCTGCTTTCCCTGCTTAAAATTGAGAACCATCTCGCCTGCCTTGGCATCCTTCAGATTAAGATAAACCAAGAGATAATTGGGTGATTCGAGACGGGCAACACTATCGATTTTCACGCCAGGATAATTGACTGTCACCTCAGCATTCTTGATGTCCTTACCATACACCATCAACTGCAACGAAGCGTCTTTCATACCTACAAACCAGTCGGTAGGTTCTATGCGGCTCACGTTGACTGCCGCCGTCATACTCATTACGCTACTCATAAGCAACATGAATGAAACAAATTTCTTCTTCATTATAGATCTATGTTTAAGTTATTGTATTGACTTTCAAAACTTATTTCTGATACAGTATCAATGCCGACTGGCCATCTATGATGGTTTCGTTACCCACCAATGGCATCCCGATTCCGTCTTCATTGATAACCCCATTGCAGCAAGCCACATGATACTCGCCCTGAGGTATCGCTACGGTGCGGGCTTCCTTGTTGGCATTGAAGATGACAATAATGTTCTTCCAGCTGTCTATGCCTTCCAGGTTCTTGAGTCTGAAGGCAAGCAGGCAACCATTCTTCTCCACCTGAGCGCCATCTTTCTTCTGCTCTGCAACAGGGGCTGTTGACAAGAACTCCAAATGTTCTCTCACAGCCTCAGCCTTGGCAAGACGGAAAGCCGGATGATTCTTTCGAAGCTGAATCAGGTTGCGATAATATTCAAACACCTGTGGATATTTCTTCAGATTCTCCCAGTTAAACTCATTGATACTGTCGGGCGAGCAATAACTGTTGTGCACACCCTTCTTGTCACGCAACATCTCCTCTCCTGCCAAGAAGAAAGGCACACCCTGCGATGTGAACACAGCAGTCTGAGCCAACAAGTCGAGGCGAATCAACTCTGCTATACGTTCGCTCTCCGTTCTGGAAGCATCTTTGATACCAGGCACGGTTGCCTTCAGTCGGTCAACAAGACACATATCATCGTGACAGCTCACATAACTGATCTGCTGGGTAGGCTCTGCTGTCCAAGGCTTCTTGTCATAGTTGACCAAATTCATATCTACCTGCGGATGGGCAATGCCTCCCACAATACCAAACTTCAGACTCTCTTCCTCACCGGGAATGCCAGCCAGGAAAGCGCCTTTGGTATTGTCAGAGAAAGGACCACGAAGGGCATCTCGCATATCATCGCTGAAAGCTCCGATACCATTGAGTTTGAAGGTGTTGGCCTTTATCGCCAACTGGTCGTTTGGATAAGCGCAACTTCCTGCGCTCCAACCCTCACCATATATATAAATAGAAGGATCTATCTTGTCAACAGCAGCTCTGATGAGTTTCATCGTCTCAATATCGTGCACTCCCATCAGGTCGAAACGGAATCCGTCGATATGGTATTCATTCACCCAGTAAAGCACACTCTCTATCATATAGTCGCGCATCAAAGGTTTCTCTGAGGCCGTCTCGTTGCCACAGCCCGAACCGTCGGAATACTTACCATCGGCTGTCTTGCGATAATAATAATCAGGATAAGTACGCTGGAAATTGCTTCCGTCAATATTGAAAGTATGATTGTAGACAGCATCGAAGATGACACGGATGCCTGCTTGATGCAGCGTCTGCACCATCTGTTTGAACTCTCTCACTCTGACTGCAGGCGAAAAAGGATCGGTACTATAGCTGCCATCAGGCACATTATAGTTCTTAGGATCATACCCCCAGTTGAACTGTGGCGTATCGAGGCGTGTCTCATCTACCGAAGCAAAATCGAACAAAGGCTGGAAGTGTATCGCATTGACACCGAGGCGCTTGAGATATTCTATCGCCTTAGGTTCTGTCAGTGCCAGATACTTGCCTTTATACTTCAGTCCAGAGGTAGGTGACACCGAGAAATCACGCACGTGGAGCTCATAAATCACCAAGTCGGCAGGCGACTTCAGTTCTGGTCGCTTGTCATCCTTCCATCCCTCAGGATTGGTAGAAGCCATGTCGATGATGGCACCCCGATTGCCATTCACACCGACAGCCTTGGCAAAAGTACCGGGACATTCGCCCTTTCCCATGTCAAATGTATAGAATTTCCCAGCCAGGTCGCCCTTCACAGTAGCCTCCCAACGGTCTTTGCCATTGGCTTTCATCTTCACTGTCTTGATGGTCTTTCCCCCCTGTCCTGATTTATAAATACGGATTTTGGCTGCAGTAGGCGCATTCAGTTGAAACACCGTCTGTCCTTTCGAATACGTCATCTCATTGAAAACAGTCTGCGCCTTCAATGCTGTAGGTAAAATAGTAGCCGTCAATGCTGTAAATATTAGTTTTTCTATTCTCATATGGTTAAATAATTGTTAGTTGGCGAAAAAACTCCGCAGAGTTTTATTCATTTTAAATGTATAAATATAGCAATTATACTCCATTTAGTAGTTATTTACCTCGTTTTTTGCATACGCAATGTGATTTTTGTTGGTTTTATGCAGAAACAGGCAGAATTAAACACGCTCATTTTTCGCGTATTTAATTCCACCTTGGCGATTGGACGGAAATACAGAAGTTTCAGCCTCCTTATCTCCATCTATATAAGTCTTATTTGGCAAGCAATGAGATGGCAAAGCCACCACCACGTGCCTCTTTGATCTTCAAGACATCACCCTTCTTCACAGTCTTGTGAATAATCTGGTAAGATTTAGGGTTCTTCTCATAGTCGGCATTCTTGCCGTCCTGATAGATGGCGCAGGCATACTTCTTACCCTTGTCGAGGAAGTCGAGCTTCACTACCGATGTACGGGCTGCGTCAGTCTTGCCACCAACAAACCAGTTGTCGGTTCCTTTTGCCTTGCGGGCTACGGTGATATACTTGGCAGGTTCTGCCTCTATATACTTGGAGTCATCCCAGTCGCAAGCCACATCGCGGATAAACTGGAAGGCATCGTCGTACTTCTCATAGTGCTCAGGCAGGTCGGCTGCCATCTGCAAAGGACTGTACATCACAAGATAGAGTGAGAGCTGACCACAGAGAGTGGTGTGCACATAACTTTGGTTGTTGCTCCACTCCGACAGTTTGGTCTCGAAGATACCTGGAGTATAGTCCATAGGTCCTCCCTGCAGACGGGTGAATGGCAGCATCACGGTGTGATAGCTTACACTTCCACCAAAAGCCTCATACTCAGTACCTCTTGCGCTCTCGTTGCACACCAGGTTTGGCCATGTACGGCAGATA
>ENA-ORMS01003294-ORMS01003294.1-human-gut-metagenome-genome-assembly--contig:-NODE-3294-length-10663-cov-2.567402_pt1 | contig 10663 bp, 7 predicted proteins | sample MGYA00242104_ERZ508997 | MGnify/ENA primary metagenome ERZ508997 (study PRJEB26280, sample SAMEA2338704) | human gut metagenome | biome: human gut; feature: human-associated habitat; material: faeces... | reverse complement strand
GTGAAGAGATTCGGGCACGGCAGACCCATGAACGAGAGGCGTGCGCCGTCAGTGCCGCCGCGGATGGGCTGGACATCCGGCTCGATGCCGATCTCCTCCATCGCCTCGCGCGCGAGCTCTACGACATAGAGATTGCCGTCCTCGATTTTCTCGAGCATGTTGTAGTAGACATCGCGGTGATGCACCTCGACGGAGCCCTCACCGTACTTCTTGTTGAAGAATGCGGCCATATCGTCGAGCAGTGCCTTGCGCCGCTCGAAGTGTGCGCGGTCGTGGTCGCGCACGAGCATCTCCATCGTGACGAGCTCGACACTGCCCGCGACGGTGTGAACATGGAAGAAGCCCTCATGCCCCTCCGTGTACTCCGGCTTCTCGCCGGCCGGCAACATCTGCTGCCACTCCGCAGCCATCGAGACGGCATTCTTCATCTTGCCCTTCGCGTCGCCCGTGTGGACGCTGCGGCCATGGAAGAGGATGGTCGGGTTCGCCGCATTGAAGTTCTCGTACTCCAGCCCGCCGAGCTCGCCGCCGTCGACCGTGTAGGCAAAATCCGCGCCGAACGCCTTGACATCGAAGCGGTCTGCACTGCGGCCCGTCTCCTCATCCGGCGTGAAGCCCAGGCGGATCTTGCCGTGCGAGATCTCCGGGTGCGCCATGAGGTATTCCGCAGCGCTGACGATGGCCGTGACGCCGGCCTTGTCATCTGCACCCAAAAGCGTCGTGCCGTCTGTCATCATGATGTCCTGGCCCTTGTAGCGCTCGATGCCCGGGAAGTCCGCGACCGAGAAGACGATTCCCTTCGCTTCGTTCAGCACGATATCGCCGCCCGCATACGCGTGGATGATCTGCTCATGGATTGGGCCGCCCGCCGCATCAGGACTCGTGTCGAGATGCGAGATAAAGCCGACGACAGGCGAATCGTCCCCGTTGTTCGCCGGCAGCGTCGCCATGACGTAGCCGTGCTCGTCCACCGTCACCTCCGTGAGGCCGATGGACCGAAGCTCGTCAGCCAAGTGCTTGGCCAACACCATCTGGCCGGGCGTCGACGGGCATTCCTTGTCGTTTGCCTCATCCGACTGTGTATTGAAGGAAATATAGTCGCGGAACCGCTTCACGACGGTTTCCATCTTGATTTCCATTGTCATTCCAATCACCTCATATGATAGTCATCATATAATTATATCAATATTACGGAACATCGACAAGTCAGCGCGCCGCGTTTCCTCTGCCATCGGGCTGCGTCAGAGGAATCTCCCCCTCGTGCACGAAGTGGTGGATGGTGAACTGCTGGAAGGTCATAGCTGCCGGCGAGAGTGGCCGCGAAGTGTTCCAGGCGATGCCGACGGCGCGCTTGCAGAGCGGGAAGAATATCGGCACGAAGACGACGCCGAGGTGCTCTGTGCATGGCACGTGCGGCAGGACGCTGACGCCGAGATGCGCCGCGACGAAAGAGACGAGCGTGTGGACTTCATCGCCCTCGAAGACGATCTGCGGATGGCTCTCTGCGAGGTCGAGGAACTGGTTGACCTGCTGGCGCAGCGTGTACTCGGGCTTCAAAGCGACGAACGGCTCATCCCCGACTTCGCGCAGGCTGACGCGCGACTTCTGCGCGAGCGGATGATCCTCCGGCACGACGAGGAACATTTCCTCCGACCAGAGGTACATCCAGGCCGTATCCGGCTCATTCATCGTCGAGCAGAGGCAGATATCCGTCTCGCCGCTCGTCAGCTGCTCGGCGAGCATCGAAGAACTCTGCTGGTTAAGCTTGACATCGATGTGCGGGTAGCGCTCATGGAACTGGCGCAGGATCAGCGGCAGGAACGTGTCGCCGAGCGAGTGCAGGAAGGAGAGATGCACGACGCCTGCACCGCCGTTGTCGAGTTCGATCTCCTGTTCCGCCAGCGCGAGCTCGCGGATCACGCGGTCGACGTGGAACAGGAATTTCTGCCCGGCCTCCGTCAGATCCGAGGTGCGGCCATGGCGTTCAAACAGGGTGACGCCGAGCTCCTGCTCCAATTTCTGGATGGATCGAGAAAGAGCCGACTGCGAGACGGCCATCTCTTCGGCTGCCTGCGTGAAGTGACGGCACTTGGCCATCGCCTGGAAGTACTTCAGTTGTGTCAATTCCATTTTGTTCCTCGTTTCTTGCATATCGTGCATAATTACTTTAGGTTATAGTCTATTATATGCACGGTAACCTAGGCTGACAACGTTTTCCTGCTTCATTTCCATGATTATTTTGCATTATATTCATGTACACAAGGAATCTCACATGCATTTTCTGCAAAAAACGGCAGGGATCGCCATGATCATGCACAATTTGCATCCTATTTGTGAAAATTATACATTAGACGTGCTCTCTGAAGAGGACTATACTAAGTTCCAGATTTCATTCATAGATATTTTAGATAAGCAGGTGAACGCATTGAATTATCGGATCCCCTCGGATTATGTTGAAGCGCTCCGTGCAGAGACTGGCATGTCAGCGGGCGATGCCCATCGCATGCTGACGGTCGCGCACTGCACGGCGGTCCATCATCCGCGCCATCATCATAAGAAACAGGTTTCGCTTGGAAAGGAGTCTTCTGTCATGGCAGATCCAGCTACCCCGACGCGCCTCTGGACGCGTGACTACGTATTTGACATCGGTGTCAACTTCCTCGTCTACTCGGTCCACTTCCTCTTGATGCTCTGGTCTACGGCCTATGCCATCCACACCTGGAATGCTTCCATCAGCATGGCCGGCCTCGCCTCTGGCCTCTTCATCGTCGGTGCCCTGTTCGCCCGCATCCCGGCCGGACGCTTCATCGATTTTGTCGGCCGCCGCAAGATGTTCCTCGCGGGCACGCTGATGTTCTTCCTGCTCGTCCTCTGCTACGAGCTCGCGCCGTCGCTCGAGGTCTTCATGCTCGTCCGCTTCCTGCATGGCCTGTCTTTCGGCACGACCTCGACGGCAGCGAGCACGGTCGTCGCCGCACTCGTCCCGCTCAAGCGCATGGGCACGGGCATCGGCTACTTCACGCTCGGCGTCACGATGGCTTCGGCCATCGGCCCCTTCATCGCCATGAACCTCACGTCCGCCAAGGAATTCACGCTCGCCATCGAGATCTGCGCGGCCGCAACCTTCCTGATCTTCGCGCTCTCCTTCTTCATCAAGGCGCCGGAGCGCACGATCCTGCCAGAAGAGAAAGCAGATCTCCACAAGATCTCGTTCGACCGCTTCTTCTCCATCAAGGCACTCGCCATCTCCTGCATCGCCCTGATGGCCGGTGTCTGCTACTCCACGGTCCTGAGCTTCCTCGGCGCCTACACGGCTCACATCGGCATCACGGGCATCGGCGCGACGGGCTTCTTCCTCTGCTTCGCCGCTACTTCCTTCATCAGCCGCCCGCTGACTGGTTACCTGCTCGACCACTTCGGCGGCAACATCGTCATCTACCCGGCACTCATCTGCATGGCCGTCGCCATGGGCTTCATCGGTACGGCCAGCACGGACGCAGCCATGCTGATTGGCGCACTCTTCCTCGGCTTCGGCTACGGCACGACGACGGCTTCCTGCCATGCTCTTGCCGTCCACTGCGCACCGATGCATCAGGTCGGCGTCGCGACGAGTACTTACTTCGTCCTGCTTGACTTCGGCATCGGCGTCGGCCCATACACGCTCGGCAGCTTTGTCCCGGCCTTCGGCTTCTCCTTCGTCTACATCGCAGCCGGTGTCATCTCCCTCATCGGCATCGTCCTCTACTACTACCTGCTCGCCCGCCATCACCGCTTCACGCGCCATCAGATGGACCGCGACAGCGAAGCCAAGACGATTATCGCGGAACGCCGCCAGCGCTTCTACGAGAAGCGCCTTGCCAGTGCACACTGAGATCTGCATCCCCTGCTCAACAGAAATACGGTATCCTAGACGGATACCGTATTTTTTGTTGCCGATTCACTTTGTCCGATATGCATCAGCTTTCGAGCATCGCGTCTGGCTTCAGATGGTAGATGCGCATGGCATTCTTGTAGAATACCTCATCCCAATGCTCCTCTGGGATGATTTTCTTCGTAAAGGCGATGTAGTCCCCGAGATTGGCAAGCGGCCAGTCCGTGCCGAACATGAAGCGGTCGTAGAGGTCGAGGTATTCGAGCCAGCCCTTGAGGCGCTCGATGTAGAAATGCTTCTTCTCGCAGAAAGCCCCAAAATCCGGGATCTTGCGCTCTAAAAGGCCCGAGAGGTCTGCCGCCACATTGGGATTCTTCTCAATGACGGCTGCCGCATCCGTAAACCACGGCTCGCCAAAGTGGCACATGACGAACCGCACCTTGCGGAACTTCGTCGCCGCCTCATCCATGACGAGCGGATGGCTGTACTTCAAGAGCGCGTTGTCCGTCGCCGTCAGGCCCGTATGGACCGCGACCGGCTTGTCGTAGCGCGCGGCGAGCTCGTAGACTGGCGCGAGCCTGTCGTCGTAGAGGTAAAACGAAGTGTAGCCCGGGTAGAGCTTGATGCCGACACAGCGATCGCTCCTCAAATGCTGCTCGATGAGATGGAGCTTCTGCGGCAGCTTCTCCATGTCGAATACCTGGCTGTCAAGCCCGATGCAGTACGAAAGGAAGGGCGGATACGCTGGCGCGAGCGCTTCGACGGGCAGATTGCCCATGACGATGCCGTGCACCATGCCGCGCATCCTGTACTGCTCGAGCAGGTGGTCGGCGCTGTTCTCGTGCTCGGCTGCCTTCGCGATCTCGTCAAAGTAGGCATCCGACCCAAAGTGAAGATGTGCATCGATGATTTTCATTGCTTACCCCTTATCTTGGCGCATCGCCTCAAAGGCGCGCAAAAGCCTCCACGGCGAGTCTTGCCATATATCTGGCAGCCGGTCCGAGTGCTGCCGGATCAACGTGGAATTTCGGATTGTGGTTAGCCGGCGACTTGCCCGTGCCGACGAGCACGAATACGCCGGGGATCTCCTCCTGGTAGTAGGCGAAATCCTCGCCGGCCAGATTGACGGGCGCGGGCACGACGTTCAGCCCCGCCTCCTTCGCCACCTCGATGGCAAAGTCCGTCCAGTCCGGCGTGTTATCCGTCGCCGGCGGGCCGGCATACCAGGTGAGTTCTGCATGACCGCCAAAGGATGCGGCCTGCCCCTCTGCCAGCTCGTAGATGCGTTTCTTGATGAGCTTCCGGTCCTCTGCCGTCAGGCAGCGCACCGTGCCCTCAAGCCACGAGGATTCAGGGATGACGTTCCAGGTATTGCCGCTCTCGATGTGCGTGATGGAGACGAGGCCCGGGTGTGCCGGGTCGATATTACGCGAGACGATGCTCTGCGCAGCCGTGACGAAGCTCGCGGCCATGACGATGGGGTCGATGCCGCGCTCCGGATGAGCTGCATGCGTGCCCTTGCCGTGGAACGTCACGGTGAACTTGTCGACAGACGCCGTCACCGCGCCCGAGCGGATGCCGAGCGTGCCGACATCGTAGAGCGGCGAGGTGTGCAGGCCAAAGATGGCCTGTACGTCCTTGAGCACCCCCGTCTCCATGACCTTGCGCGCGCCGCCCGGCGCCGCTTCTGCCGGCTGGAAGATCAGGTAGACTGTGCCGCGAAGCTCGCGCTCCTTCGCCTTGAGCAGGTACGCCGAGCCGAGCACCGCACTGATGTGGAAGTCATGGCCGCAGGCATGCATGCGGCCCGCGTGCTCAGACGCGTAGGCAAGACCCGACTCCTCCTGGATCGGCAGGCCGTCGATATCGCAGCGCAGCGCGATGAACGGCGCCTCACCTGCGCCAACCTTGGCGACAAGGCCCGTCTTGAGCGGCAGGTCGAGGACCTCGATGCCAGCAGCCGCGAGGTCCTCTCGGAGGCGCTTTGTCGTCTCGACTTCCTCGTAGGAGAGTTCCGGGTGGCGGTGGAACCAGTAAAATTCATCGGTTATCTTCTGGAAGATGTCCTGTTCGTTCATATCTATCCCTCCCTATCTATATACATAGTTAATTAATATGTTTTACTGATATTGTAATATAGAGCGATGATGCTGTCAATCTCTGCAAATAGAAAAACTCCTGGCACCAGAAGGCGCCAGAAGTCTGCCAAGTCTTATTCAGAGAGTGGCTTCATCGTCGGGAACAGGATGACGTCGCGGATGGTGTCTGCGCCGGTGAAGAGCATGACGGCGCGGTCGATGCCCATGCCCATGCCGCCCGTGGGGGGCATGCCGTATTCGAGAGCGGTGAGGAAATCCTCGTCGAGCATTTCCGTCTCGTCGTCGCCGCGTTCGCGCTGCTCGACCTGCTTCATGAAGCGTTCGCGCTGGTCGATGGGGTCGTTCAGCTCGGAATAGGCATTGGCGTGCTCGCGACCTGCAATGAACAGCTCAAAGCGCTGGGTCATGCATGGCTTTTCGGGATCTTTTTTGGTAAGCGGGCTTACCTCGATGGGGTACTCGGTGATAAAGGTCGGCTGAATGAGGTGCTCCTCTACATAGGCGTCAAACAACTCCGCCAGCACCGTTCCCTTTGTGGCATCGGCGGGAACCTCTACATGCTTCTCCTTGGCGACGGCACGGGCGTCCTCATCGGATCTCCAATCGTAGTAATCCACTCCGGCATACTTTTTCACCGATTCCGCCATGGTCAGGCGTTCCCAGTGTCCCAGATCCAGCTCCACTCCCTGATAGGTGATCTTGGTGCTGCCGCAGACCTTCTGTGCCAGGCGTGCGTAAAGCTCCTCTACCAGATCCATCATGCCCTTGTAGTCGGTGTATGCCTGATACAGCTCTACGGTGGTAAATTCGGGGTTGTGCTTGGTATCCATGCCCTCGTTGCGGAAGATGCGTCCCACCTCATACACACGGTCCATGCCGCCCACGATGAGCCGCTTGAGATACAGCTCGGTCTCAATACGCAGATACATATCCATATCCAGCGTATTGTGATGGGTCACAAAGGGGCGGGCGGAAGCGCCGATCTCCAACGGCACCAGAATGGGGGTATCTACCTCCAGGAAGCCCTTTTCGTCCAGATAGCGGCGGATCTCGGTAAGGATACGGCTGCGCTTATAGAAGGTGTCGCGCACCTCAGGGTTTACAATCAGATCGACATAGCGCTGACGGTAACGGGTATCGGTATCCCGCAGTCCGTGGAATTTCTCCGGCAGGGGTAAAAGGGACTTGGAAAGCAGCTTGATATGGGTGGTATGGACAGAGATCTCGCCCTTCTGAGTGCGGAATACGGTACCCTCCACGCCCAGAACATCGCCGATATCCCATTTCTTAAAGTCGGCATAGTCCTCCTCACCCACATCGTCACGGCGTACATATACCTGCAGCCGTCCGGTGGAATCCTGAAGATCCATAAAGCTTGCTTTACCCATTACACGGCGGCTCATCATACGACCGGCAATGCGAACCGTCTTGCCCTCCAGCTCCTCAAAGCGCTCGCGGATTTCTGCGGTTTTGGTATCCCAGTCATATTTGGTAATCTCATAGGGATTCTTGCCGGCTTCGCACAATGCCGCCAGCTTGTCCCGACGCACCTTCACCTGCTCGTGCAGGCGTTCTTCCTCGGTTTCTGCATCCATCGCCGGATTGATGACCTTTTCTTCGCTCATATTTGTCCTCCTTCATCGGTGCGGGGAAAGGAACCGCTGCACCGGATACATACATATAAATTATATTTTACACTAATTTGTGCCGCAGGGCAAATAAAAAAGCAGAAAAGTTCGCTCCTTTTCTGCCTTTTTGCCGGATTTTTATTTGCTGATGTCCAAAATGACCATTTCAAAGGCTCCGCCGGGGGCTTCTACCACCACAGTTTCACCTTTTTTGTGGCCAATCAGCGCATGACCCACGGGGGACTGGTCCGAAATGGTATTCATCTCGTGCCCCACCTCCATAGCGCCTACGATAAGATATTCTCCCTCTTCCTCCATATCCTTATCCAGCACCTTTACCTTGGAGCCGACGCCCACCACATCAAGCGAAAGCCTTTCGGTATCCACGATGTTCACATGCTTCAGCTGCTCCTCCAGCACGGCAATGCGGGCTTCTATTTCCGCCTGCTCGTTTTTGGCTGCATCGTACTCACTGTTCTCGGAAAGGTCGCCGTAGCCGCGGGCAATTTTGATTTTCTCCGCGATCTCGCTGCGTTTCGTTGTTTTCAGCTCTTCCAGCTCTTTTGCCAGCTCATCGTAGCCGGTCTGGGTCATTTGAATGGCATTTACCATAAAATACAGCTCCTTTACGGTGGGTGCGGAGCCTCCGCTGCCCGACAATAGTTAGTATATTATAGTTTCTTCCGTCCCGATTGTCAAGTGCATATAAGCCTTGCCAGTTCCCCAAATTCCGCCAAACGTCCGTCTATACGGCACCGTTCGATAATCAGCGGAAGTTCCACCCGTCTGACCCCGCACTCCGCCAACATACCCCAAAAGGCGGTCGGTTCCACTCCCTGCGGCACCTCCGCTGCCCGTTCCGGCGGCAGGGCAAGGGTCAGCCGGTTTACCGTGGGGCTACCCTGCACGGCACTGTGGTCGGCGGTCAACACCGGACGGCGAACCCGCACCACTCCCGTAGGGTAGGGTGCTGCGCACAGCACACAATCCTCCAACTCTGCAGGAGTCTCCGCCCACAGCAGCGGAACCCCGTATTCCTCCCGCAGCAGCGCCTCCATTGCAGCATAACGACTGCGCCGCAGTGTATATACCTTTATCCCACGGCAGCATTTCAGCCACTCTCCACATGCCCACGGCGCAATGCCCTGCGGATCCAACAGCCCCGCCATACCGCTGCCGTTTGCCGGCATTTTCTCCATTACCTGCTGCACGGCTGCTACTGTCAACCTTGCCGTAAAATCCTGCGGGCGGTAATCCCGAACCGGACAGCCTTGAGGCGGCAGAACCCCGGGCGGCAGCAGTACAGGCGTGCGGGGGCGCGGGCACAGCAGCGCCAGCTTATTCCACGGCAAGCGCTCTGCTGTGCCGTGCCACACCACATGCCGGTAGCGGTTTCCGCCACAAACGCGGTCCTCCCATTCCAATGCGTTGCCCCACAGCAGACGCCCCAGCCGAAGCCGCAGCGGTTCCCTCTCCTCCTCTATTGCTACCGTCACAAACATTTCCCGTCCCCCTTTGCCTGCCCTGTCCCTATCCTATGCGGAGGTACGGTACTTTAGTACAAGCCGGCAATAACGCCCCGCAGGGAAAGCCGCCCACGGGCGGCTTTTCTGCCCCTTGTGCCATATTGCCCATAAAGCCGTGTCATTTCCGGGCAAACCTGCCAATGGCATTTCGGTCGGGAGTGATGTATAATTAAAAAGAGGAGGAAAGCAACCCGCATCGATACAGTTAAGGAGGTGCCGAACAATGAAAAAGAGGATATCAGCCGTACTGCTGGCCCTGGCCATGCTGCTCGCCACCGCCCATGCCATGCCAATTTATGTGGATGGCAGCGCCCTGGGCTGGCAAGAACGGCTGACCCTGGAGGTGGAAATCGGCGACAGCATCGATAATGTCAAGCAGAAGATCCAGAACACGGGTGTTTCGGTAGATGGGAAATGCCTGTATTTTGGCAGCAGATTTTTGGAGAACGGCTGCACTCTGGCAGATTATAATATCCAGAAGGAAAGCACCCTGCGGCTGACCGCCTTTCGGGAGGCAGCCACTTCAAAGAACCTGTCTGATGCTCTGACTTCCGATACCGCGGTCATCCGCTTGACCGGGGATATTGAGATCACCGCCTATATGACGGTGAGTAGACCTGGTGACCATCGATCTGAACGGCCACTTACTGAAAACAACCGGCAAGGGCAGCAACCTGATCCATGTCATCCCAAATGGAGAGCTGACGCTGATTGACAGCAATCCCAATGCCGTTCACAAGTTCGATAAGAGCAACGCCCTGTGGAAGCTGGCAGATGAAACCACCGCCGAAGAAAATATCATAGAGGTAAAGGGCGGCGCCCTCACCGGCGGCAACAGCAAAGACGGCGGCGGTATCTATGTGAGGAAAGGCGGCACGCTCCTCATGCGGGGCGGCAATATCGTGGGCTGCACGGCGCGCGAGGGCGGCGGTGTTCATGTGGAAGCTGGCGGCCGGTTCGAGATGTCCGCCGGGACCATTACCGGCTGCACGGCTGGGCAGGAGGAAGGCAAGACGGCCAACGGCGTCTTTATCGCGGCGAGTGGCCGGTTTACGCAGTCACCCGGCGCCCAAATCACCGGAGAAGTCATCGGGGCCTATACGGTCACCTTCCAGTCGGAGGGTGGAAGCGAAGTAGCATCCCAGATTCGTGCCAACACCCCTGCCGACCAACCTGCCGACCCCACTAAAGAGGGCTATACCTTCATCGGCTGGTACAACGGCGAAGAAAAATGGAATTTTGCCGATGCCGTGGCCACCGATTTGCCCCTGACGGCAAAGTGGCAGATCAACCGGTACACTATCACCTTTGATACCGCTGGCGGCAGCGAGGTCGCTCCCATTACCCAAGATTATGGTACTACCATCACCGCCCCGGCCAACCCTACCAAAACAGGTTACACCTTTGCCGGCTGGGATAAGACCATTCCCGCCACCATGCCGGCCGAAAACATCACCCTCACCGCCCGGTGGACGGTAAACCAATACACCATCACCTTTAAGCCGGAAAACGGCGGGGAAGATATTATTATCACGCAGG
>ENA-ORMS01003293-ORMS01003293.1-human-gut-metagenome-genome-assembly--contig:-NODE-3293-length-10671-cov-3.583459_pt1 | contig 10671 bp, 6 predicted proteins | sample MGYA00242104_ERZ508997 | MGnify/ENA primary metagenome ERZ508997 (study PRJEB26280, sample SAMEA2338704) | human gut metagenome | biome: human gut; feature: human-associated habitat; material: faeces... | reverse complement strand
AAAAGCCAGACATTTAGCCTGTTTCGACGATAGTGACGCAAGTGACGATAGTGTGCGGGGGGGGTAGAGCAGCTTAACCATCCGTGCGGTCCGCATTTCCCCATTGCCCATTGCGGCGCAATAGTGTATCATTTTATATATTATTTGGCCCATGCGGAGGTTGACCCATATGAACAGCGCACAAATCAAGGCAATGGTAGAGGACGAGTTTGAAGAACTGGTGGAAATCAGGCGCGACCTGCACATGCATCCGGAGCTTTCCGAGCATGAGGAGCGCACCGAAAAGGCGATATGCACTCAGCTTGATAAGCTGGGCATACCATACGAGGCCGGCGTTGCCGGGCACGGCATAATTGCAACCGTTGGCCCCAAGGACGCAAAATACGGCATAGCCATACGCGCGGATATTGACGCGCTGCCCATAACCGAATGCACGGGGCTGCCCTATGCATCGGTGAACAAGGGCGTTATGCACGCCTGCGGGCATGATATACACACAACCGTTCTGCTCGGCGCGGCAAAGATATTCAAGGCCATGGAGAGCGAGCTCAAGGGCGCGGTGAAGCTTTTCTTCCAGCCTGCGGAGGAAACCGTAGGCGGGGCGGAGCGCATGATTGCGCACGACGGGCTGAACGGCCCCAAGATAACCCGCGTAATGGGCATGCACGTTGACCCGACCGTGCCCACGGGCTGCATACACCTTGCAAAAAGCCGCATGAATGCATCCACTACGGAGCTTATTATAAACGTAAACGGCGTTGCGTGCCACGGCGCGCACCCCAACCAGGGCATCGATGCAATAGTCGTAGCGTCGCACATTGTGCTGGCGCTGCAAACCATATCCAGCCGCTTCGCCGCGCCCACCACGCCCGTTATAGTGACCATAGGCACAATACACGGCGGCAGCAAGGAAAACGTGTGCGCGGGGCAGGTGAAGCTCGGCGGAACCATACGCGCGCTGGACTTTGAAACAAGGGACTTTATAAAGGCGCACGTTAAAACCATTGCCGAAAACACGGCGGCTGCCTTCGGCGCAAGCGCGGAGGTAATAATGAACGACGGTTATCCTCCCCTTGTGAACGACGTTGCAACCTCGCTTGCCATTGCGGACGTGGCTGAAAAGGAAATAGGCCGCGGCAGCGTAATATTCATGGACGACCCAAGCCTTGGCGCGGACGATTTTGCGTACTTCACGTCCAAGGTGCCCGGCGTGTACTTCAATATTGGCACATATAAAGAGGGCCAAGCCCTGCCGCAGGCGCTGCATAACGAAAACTTCGCCCCTGATGAGGAATGCATAAGGTACGGCGTGCTTATGAACGTTTTGGGTGCGCTCAGGCTGCTTGACGAGGACGAAGCGAAGGCGTAAGGAGGGGAATATAATGATACTCAGGGATACTGTAGTAGAGGTCGATCTGCGCGCGATAGGCGCGAATATGGACGCCATATGCCAAATGGTGGGCCCGGACGTTGCGGTAATGCCCGTGGTTAAGGCCAATGCATACGGGCTGGGCGCGGTAGGCGTTGCGCCAACGCTTATGGAGCACGGGGCAAGGTATCTTGCCGTTGCCACGCTGAGCGAGGCTATGGAGCTGCGCGAAGCATACGCGGATTATCCGCTGTTTATACTCGGCCATACGCCGGACAGGCTCCTTGGCATAGTTGCCGAAAACAACATAACGCAGACCGTATTTTCAAAGCATCAGGCCAAGATACTGGGCAAGGCCGCGCTGGCGTTGGGCAAAAGGGCAAAGGTTCATCTGAAGGTGGATACGGGGTTCCATCGCCTTGGCATAGACGACGTTGACGAGCTTTACGCCATATGCAATACCGAAGGCATAGAGGTGGAGGGCATATTCTCCCACCTTGCGCTGGTCAATGCGGAGGAGGACGAAAAGCAGTTCACCAAGCTTATGGGCATTATAGCCGCGCTTGAAAAGCGGGGCGTAAGCTTTAAGTATAAGCACATTACGGACAGCATAAGCGCCGTTGATTACCCCGAATACAGGCTCAACATGGTGCGCCCGGGCGCGCTTGTATACGGCCTTAGGGGCTTCCATAAGGGCTATGTTGAGGTCACGCAGGCAATGGCCTTCAAAACGCGCATATCGCAGCTGCACCGCATAAAGGCGGGCGAGGGCGTTGGGTATGATTACCTGTGGCGCGCCGCGCGGGATTCCGTTATAGCAACGCTGCCCTTCGGCTATGCCGATGGCTACCCCCGCAACATGCGCGATAAGGGCTACGTTACCATACGCGGCATGAAATGCCCGCTGGTGGGTGTATTATGCATGGACCAATGCATGGCGGACGTTACGGACGTTGCAAACGTTTCCGAAGGGGACGAGGCCGTGATTTACGGCAGCGGCAGGGATAACACAATGGATATTCCCGAAGCCGCAGCCCTTGCCGGAACCAACAAGAACGAGATTATTGCCCGCATACTGGCCCGCCCGCCAAGGGTATATATAAAGTAAAACAAACAAGGCGCAGAGCAACAAACTCTGCGCCGCTGTTTTAATATCCGTTTTGCACGGCATAAAAAAGAGGAATGATGCCGCTCATTCCTCCTGATGCAGGTTTACTCGCTCAGTATCGCGTCCGATGCTTCCTCGCGGAACTGGGTGGTGTACAGGTCGTAATAGTAGCCGTGCTTGGCTATCAGCTCGCTGTGCGCACCCTGCTCGGTTATTTCGCCGCCGCGTATTACCAGTATCCTGTCCGCATTGCGGATGGTGGAAAGCCTGTGCGCAACGATGAAGCTTGTGCGGTTATCGAGCACGGTGGTTATGGCGTCCTGAATAAGCTGCTCGGTTTCGGTATCTATGCTGCTTGTGGCCTCGTCCAGCACGAATATGCGCGGGTCTGCCAGTATTACGCGGGCAAAGGAGATAAGCTGCTTTTCGCCCGTGGAGAGCCTTACGCCGCCTTCGCCAACCTCTGTATCGTAGCCCTTATCCTGCCGCAGTATAAATTCCTCCGCATGCACCATGCGCGCCGCCGCGCGAACCTCCTCATCGGTGGCGTCCTTGCGGCCGTAGCGTATGTTGTCCGCTATTGTGCCGCTGAAAAGGTGCGGCGTTTGCAGCACGTAGCCTAGGCTTGATTGCAGCCAAAGCTGACTGCGCTCGCGGTAGTCACGCCCGTCTATAAGCACGCGGCCCTCGGTGGGTTCATAGAAGCGGCAAACAAGGTTGACTATGGTGCTCTTGCCCGCGCCGGTCTCGCCAACTAAGGCTATCGTCTCGCCCGCCTTAACGTGCAGATTGAAGTCCTTCAGCACCTTTTCGCCTTCCTTATAGGCAAAGCTTACGTGCTCGAAATCGACATCGCCCTTTATGGGCTCCCAGTTTTCGCGCCTGGGGTTGAAGCTGTCGCCGTATTTGGCGACTACCTCGGGGGAATCCACTATTTCGCACGGAGTATCGATGAGCGATACCACGCGCTCCGCGCTTGCCTGCGCGCTCTGCATTTCCGCCAAAATGCCCGCAAGCTGCTGAATGGGTTCAAAGAAGTTGGTGGCATACGATATAAACGCGGAAAGCGTGCCGAACGTGATTATCCCGCCCATAACGTCTATGCCGCCGCGGTGCAGCGCTATCGCCGTGCCTATTGAGCCTAAGAACATGACTATTGGCATGAACAGCGCGCTGAGCAGGGCGGAACGGATTGAGTCGCGCTTCATTTCGGAAGAAAGCTGCTTGAATTCCGAATAATTCGCATCCTCGCGCACAAGGGTCTTTGTGGTCATTGCGCCCATTATGCCTTCGTTAAATGCGCCGGTTATGCGGGAATTGGTCTTTCTTACCCTGCGCTGATACTTCAGTATCTTTTTCTGGAAGAACACGGATATAACCGCCAGCGGGGGAATGACTATCATTATAAGCAGCGCCAGCTTCCAGTTCATTGCGAACATGGCTATTACAACGCCTATAACGTATGTGGACGCCCACAGAAGGTCAACGAAGCTCCATGCCATCATTTCGGAAAGGCTGCCAACGTCGCTTATCATCCTTGCCATAAGGTAGCCCACGGCCGTGCGGTCATAGAAGGAGAAGGAAAGCTCCTGAAGCTTTTGGAACGCTTCCCTTCGCATATCGTAGGATACGTTCATTTCAAGCTTGCCCGCCTTCACTATGAAGGAATATACGCCGAGTGCCTGAAGGGCGATAAATGCTATGTAGAGCGCTATGAACCAGCCTATGCCCGCGGTGGTGCCCTTTTCAACAAAGTTATCTATGGCGTATTGGCTCATCAGCGGATAAAGAATGTCTATCACCGCTATGCCCACGTTGCAGAGCATAAGCGCTATCGCCGTTTTCTTATAGCGGAAAACATAGGAGAGAAGGCGTTTCCATATCGAAAAATCAACCTTTACGTCCTTTTCGTAATCCTGCTCCTGCATTGCGGTATTACTCATTGCTGCCGCCTCCTTCCTGCTTCAATTCCTCCTCAAGCGCGTTCTGTATGCGCGCTATGCGCCGGTAAAGGCCGGGCTTGGCTATAAGCTCCTCGTGCGTGCCCTGCTCAACCAGCCTGCCGTGCTCCAGCACCAGTATCTTGTCCGCTTCACAAAGGGTAGTTATGCGGTGGGATATTATGAAGGTGGTGGTGCTTTCGCGGCGGTGCTTCAGCGCGGCGCGTATGGATGCGTCCGTTTCGGTATCGACCGCGCTCATTGAATCGTCAAATATCAATATGGGCGCGTTCTGCATAAGCATTCGGGCTATTGCCACGCGCTGCTTCTGCCCGCCGGAAAGGGTAACGCCGCGTTCGCCGACCACTGTGTCGTATCCGTTTTCAAAGCCCTCTATAACGTCGTGTACGCAGGCTATGCGCGCCGCTTCATGCACCTGCTCCTCGCTCATGCGCGGGTCTATCATGCGTATGTTTTCCATTATGGTGCGGGAATAGAGGAACGGCTCCTGCAGCACTATGCCTATGTTTTTCCTCAAATGGCCGTGCTCAATGTCGTTTATGTTCACGCCGTCTATGTCTATTTCGCCCGCGGTGCAGGTGTAAAGCCGCTGCAAAAGCTGCACAAGGCTGGTTTTGCCGCTGCCGGTGGAGCCGAGTATGGCTATTGTTTCGCCGGGGTTGGCTGTGAATGAAATGTCGCTTAGAACATCGTCAAACCTATCGTAGCCGAAGCATACATGCTTGAATTCAACCTTGCCGTGTATTTCGGGCTTCAACGCGGAGCCGGGCTCCTCCTCTGCCGGGGCGGATAGTATTTCGTCTATCCTGCCCAATGATACGCTTGCCTTGCCAAGGTCCGCCAGTATCCTGCCAAGCTGCCTTACGGGCCAGGTGAGCATGCCTGTATAGGTTGTGAATATAAGCATATCGCCAAGGGTTATTTCGCCCTTAACGGCCATTATTATGCCCGCCATAAGTGAGATGGCTATCTGAAGGTATCCCATGGCGTCGCTGCCGCCCCAATACACGGCAAGCATTTTGGAAAGATGGAACGTTTTGTCCCTAAAGTCGCGGCTGCAGCGGTCGAACTTCTCTATTTCGTCCTTCTGCTGGCCGAATGCGCGCACCACGCGAACACCCGTCAGGTTTTCCTGCAATGTTGCCGAAAGCACGCCTTCTGCTTCGTCGCTCAATGTGAACTGCTTTTTAACTCCCTTGAAGTAAACGAAGCTTACGCCGAAAAGCACGGGCAGCAGCGCCATTGAAATAAGGCTCATCTTAACATTGATGGAAAACATTATGCCGGCTGCGATAACCACCATAACTATGGTCCTTAGCATTTCAAGAAGCTGCATGGATATGAAGCGGCGCACGGTTGAAACGTCCGACGTGCAGCGCTGCACCAGATCGCCCGTTGAAACATGCTTATGGTAATCATACGGCACGGCCTGAAGATGCTCGTAAAGGGCGTTTCGCGTGGTCATGGCCACGGTTTCCGATGCATTGGCTATGCAGCTGCGGCGGAAATACGTTGCAACGCCGTTGAGTATCGTGAAGAATATAAGGGCCAATGCGCAAATGTAAAGATGGCTGCGCAAAAAGTCCCGCCCGCCCCATGAATCGATAATGTTCATTATGAACGTGGGCAGATTGCTCGGCTTGTCGCCGAGTACATAGTCAATAGTAAAGCTTGTTACGATAGGCACAATGTACGCCGCGGCTATTGCCAATATAAGGCAAAGCCCGCCCAGCGCCAGATACCCTATGCTCCCGCGCGTGAGGCGTTTCAGCAGCGCAAAATTGAGCCTACGGTTCTTTTGTGTTGTTGATGCTTCCAAAGCGTGATCCCTCCAATCCTGAATTTGAGCTTGCCCGCGGCAACAAAAAAGCCGCAGACTGCATTTGTCCACGGCCGTGATATCACATGGCGCCGATTAAGCCCCGTTTAGGGCTGAATACAGCTATACGGCCGCGAGGACATAACTTTTCCCTTCAATGCGGGAACCAATGCAGCAAAGAATACGGTGTTGTACATATTTACCTCGCGACTCCTTTCATAACGTATCCGCTAAATCATTTAACTCAGCGAACCACTGTCATTGTACCACCATATCTAAAACTTGGCAACATATAATTAACACTTATTTAATAATATTAGCGATTTTGAAAATGGCCCGCCTTATGCTATAATAAAAAGAACTAACGGCCGATAAGGAGAATTGCCATGCCGCTTATTGAAAGTACACGCAACGAAACCGTGAAACGTGCGCGCCAGCTTGCCACAAGGAAGGGCAGGCTGGAGCAGGGCCTGCATTTTATTGAAGGGGACAGGCTTGTGCGCGAGGCCGTGATATCGGGCGCGGAAATACACGAAGCCTTTATTGAAGAAGGGCACGAGCTTATGGCAGCCGTGCTTGAAGGGGCGGGCGCAAGGGTATATACATTAAAGCGCAGCGTTATGGAAACGCTTACCCTTACGGAAACGCCGCAATGGGTCTGCGCAACGGTTAAAACGCCCAGCGTACCCGTGCCGGAATATTATCCGGAGGGGCTTATTGTTGCGCTGGACGCGGTGCAGGACCCGGGCAACCTTGGCACAATACTCAGAACGGCGGATGCCATGGGCGCGGTAGGGCTGCTGCTTGGCAGCGGCTGCGCCGATCCGTATGCGCCAAAGCCGCTGCGCGCTGCGATGGGGTCGATATACCATATGCCCGTATGGCAGGGCGATCTGCCAACGGAGATAGAAAAGCTTAAACGGCAGGATTATACGCTTGTGTGCGGCCATCTGAAGGGCGAAGGCACGCTGCCCGCGGCAACGGAGCGGATGTGCCTTGTTATAGGCAACGAGGGCAACGGAGTGAGCGACAATGTTGCGGACATGTGCCACAAGTACAGATTGCCCATGTACGGCTTTGCGGAATCGCTCAATGCAGCGGTTGCAGCGGGAATACTGATATACGAACTGGCGCGCCAAATGCACGCTGAGTAAAAGGAGAGCAGCCATGAAGAAAGCACTTGCACTTGTATTGACTATAACAATGCTGTTCGCCTTCTGCACGGGCATGGCGGAGGGCTGGACGGCCATAGAGCCGAATACCGGCGGCGAAAGCACCCAAGCCGAGGGCGGCACGGGCTTAGGGGATATTACGGACGACGGCTATACCGAGCCTGAAAAGATATACGGCGAGGGCGACGAGGACTATGAATCCGAAGTGCCTGAGGAGCTGAGGCATCTGTACTTGGAAGAGCAGAGCAGGATATCCACCTATGCCAACGATGTGCGGGACGTGCGCAAGGTGCGCGTGCTGCTTAGTCAGAAGGACCACACCATGTCCACGATTAGGACATACGGCAGCTATGCTGTGCATGACGCGGCGGGCAACGCGCTATTTATTGCGCAGGATGAAGCGGCGTATACCGTAAAGGCCGAAAATTCGGCCGTAAGCCTTTATTCCGCGTTCGGAACGCTCCTTTACAGCGGCGCATCGGTAAGCTTTAAGGAATTTGAGGGCGATGATGCGAACAACTGCGTAAAGGTGAGCAGCGTATCCATGGGAAGTGACGTTACGGACAGAACCTACCGCGGGGACATGGAGGTATATTATTTTGCCAAGTCCGGCAATTATGATAGCTACTGGAACGGGCTGTATGTTGTGAACGAGGTTTATATCGAGGACTACCTTGAGGGCGTTGTCGCGGCGGAGGTAGGCGCCGGATACAGGGACGCGGCGCAGCAGGCGCAGGCTATTGTTTCACGCGCGTTCGCAATAAAATCCCGCAGCACCAAGCGCGTTTTTGATATGCGGGACACGAGCGCAAGCCAGGCATATTTCGGCATGACGGATGTTTGCCGCGCGGCTGTGCAGGCCACAGCGGGGCAGACGCTTTATTATTACGGAGATTATCTTCGCGTACACTTCGGCGGTACCAACGGCGGGGAAACGGAAATTACCAACAACCAATGGAGCGGTTACGAGTTCTGCGGTGAGGAAAGCGTGAGGGAGGACGCATACGACCTTGCCTCAACCAGCAGATACGTTGAAACGGTGACGATACCCGCATCGCCTTCGGGAAGCGAAACATATGTGCAGTCGCTCATAACAAACGCGCTCATACCCGCGCTCAACTCGGCAGGATATTCGGTTACTGCGGCAACCGTGAGCGGCATAAGCATGGAAACGCGGTGCGATAACGCAGCCTGCCGCCATCATCACCGCGATAAAACACCGGGGCAGGTATGCAACCATTTCTGCTCGGTAGATATAACCTTCACCGGCATAAACGCAACGGGAGCGGGCTACATAGGCCAGTATACGGTCAATCTTACAGAAAACGATTTCTTCATAAAGCCGAACAACGGCAGGCCGCTGGGGTTCTTCTCCAAGGGTTCATGCTCGCGCTATTGGCTTATTAAGAATTATACGGGCAATACCGTAACAAGCTATACTATACGCCATGCGCGCTACGGCGGCGGCGTGGGATTGAGCCAATACGGGGCTAACTATCGTGCGGCTAAAGGGCAGAGCGTAAGCGATATACTCGCCTTCCATTACCCCAACAGCACCATTGCTCCCCTTGCTTCGGACATATCCCGCCCCGCGATACAGGCGAAGCCTTCGGTCAAATACGATGCGCGGGTGCTGGGCAGTACGGCGCGGGTATTCGCAAAGAAGAACGCCGCTGCGGACGCGATAGCCACCATACAGGCGGGCAATACGGTATTTGTGGACGAAATAAGCGGCAAATGGGCGCATGTGAGCTGCGGCAGCATATCGGGCTACATTGCGGCAAGCACGCTTGAAAGAACGGCTGTGCAGGTTACCACGGCGAATATAGGCAGCAGTATAACGGTGCGTAAATCGCCTGACAGCCGAACGGATCCGGTATATACGGCCAATAAGGGCACTGTGCTTGAATTGATAGAGGCCAACGCCGCGCCGGGCTGGCACAAGGTTAACACCACAAGCGGCGCAGGCTATATCCCCGCGCGATATTCCACGCTGATATTCCAGGGCAGCGGGGAGCAGTTTGACGAGCCTACGGGGCTTGAGGATTCGCTGAGCTATTACGGCGCGGCGATTAAGCTGAGCGGCGATTACGGCATAAGGGTGCGCTTCGGCATTGATATTGCCGCGCACGACGGCGGAACCATTGCCGGATATACCATAAAGGAATACGGCGTTATAGCGGACGGCGAAAAGCAGAGAGCATTTTATACCGAAAACGGAGCTAAGTACGATAAGGTATCCGCCGTTGCGGACGGAATGGCGCTGTTTGCGGCGAATATAGATAACATTGCCGCGCTGAAGGCGGAGCACAGCTTTAGGCCGTATATCATAGCGGAAAACGCCAAGGGCGAAATTACGCATTACGGGGACGAGGTTAAGCTGAGCGTATATTCGGTTGCACTGAAGCTTGCGGATGAGTACGCGGCGGACAGCGCCGAGGGACAATACATTGCCGCGCTTATAGCCCAAGCAGATGCGGAATAAAACGGAAGTGAGACTATGACAATTATGAGAACAAGGCGCGCGTTCAAGCGCACGATAGGCATACTGGCGGTGCTGCTTATACTCAGCGCGGCGCTGAACATAGCGCTGATAATAATGCTGAGCAAGGCTAACGGCGGCGCAAACGCGGCCGAGCCCGCGCCAACGCCCGAGATGAGCGACACGGCGGAGCCTGAACAGCCCACGGCGGAACCGACCGCGGAGCCTACGCCTACGGTGCAGCCCACGCAAACGGCAAAGCCCACGGCAGCACCAACAGCGGAGCCTACCGCAATGGTCAAGCCCACGCCGACACCAACAGTGAAACCAACGGCAACGGTGAAACCCACGGCAACGATAAAGCCCACGGCGAAACCAACCAAGCGTCCTAACCGCGCAACGCCAACGCCCGTACCGACGGAAACCTCACCATGGGTATACCCGACCCCCATACAGACGGCGGAGCCTATGGATACCACCGCCGCAACGGCAACGGCTGTGCCCACGCCCACGCCGGATGTTACGGGCGGTATGCTCGGCGGAGGTGAATAAGCATGTATAAGCACAGCACGGTTGTAAACAACACGCTGTATGTGGACGGCATAGACAGGCTCGATCTTTCGCGCAGCTGCGCATGCGGGCAAAGCTTCCGCTGGCATGAGAATAACGGCGGCTTTACCGCGCCCGCATTGGGCAGGGTTGTTCACGCAAGGCAGGCGGGGGACACGCTGAGCATATATCCCTGCGCGGAAGGGGAAGC
>ENA-ORMS01003292-ORMS01003292.1-human-gut-metagenome-genome-assembly--contig:-NODE-3292-length-10674-cov-3.346549_pt1 | contig 10674 bp, 20 predicted proteins | sample MGYA00242104_ERZ508997 | MGnify/ENA primary metagenome ERZ508997 (study PRJEB26280, sample SAMEA2338704) | human gut metagenome | biome: human gut; feature: human-associated habitat; material: faeces... | reverse complement strand
GCAAAAATATTCTCATTTCCGATGATTTTGTGCAGAAAAGTGTATCTTTGCATCATCATTTAATTTAAATCAACCCTATAAATTAGCAAATTATGACTAAAGAAGACGAAGCCGAAGTTCAACGGCTATTGAATAATGTGGACGTTACCGAGCTGATGGATATGCTTAAGAAGCATGGTAATCGGTATAGCAGGAGAATACTAAAGTTTTTTCGCTGGTTCTGCAAGTATGTGCCTATCATTATTATGTGCTTTCATGCTTATGGAATATGTGAGTTCTCTCAGCATCCCCGTGAGATGTTTATCCCCTATAATGAAAATATGCCTTGCTATATCTTTATTTATTTCATGGTTTACGTCCTGCCGATGGTGACGATACTTGCAAGTAGATTTTTCTTCTTGTGCCAGTGGTATCGCATTCCATTTATATACTTCTTAGGCATCAATGCGGCTCATATTGTAGAGTGGAGTTGGTACACAACTAAAGATATGGTGGATTCATGCTTTACGGTCATGGTCGTGACAACTATATTCTATTTGTATAGCTTTGCTAGAATGTTTGTTAATGATACGAAACTAGGACGTAAAATTTGTGCATAAGATATGGGAAAGATATTAAGTTATAAGTTGCTAGGTACAGCTTTGAAGTCGTTGGCTGACGCTTGCTTTAAAGCTGACGAGCAACAGAGAAACGGAGAGAAGGTCACCGCTTGCGGAATGAGCGATGATGACCTGGATAGATTGTGTGACATCATCCCCGATATGCTAAACCCTATGATGAGCACCGAGGAGGTCAAGGAGAAACTGCACGTTTCTGATGCAACATTGAATAGAATGGTTGCTAGAGGTGACATTCCGAACGGAAAATGCAAGAAGCGTGGGCACACCCGATATTTTAAGAAGTGGGATATACTACACTACATTAAGAGCAAGAGAAAATCATAACGTATAAGCCCTATCGCAGTACGGATAAGCGAGCATGTATGAGTATGGATTATATGTTTTGTACTTTGATTATAGTAGCGATACTGGTAATCATCAACAGCACGTTCATTGCTTATTTGTATCTTTCCTATGAATATAAGAAGGTCGATAAGTACTTCTTGACTTGGGTAACGATGTCAACTATGATATTGATAATGTGGTTCGTGGAAGGATTGTATCTGTATCTAACAAATTAATGATGAAAAATTTGGTGGTTTCAGAATTATTGTCTATATTTGCAGTGTTTTTTAGAGCAGCGTTTTTAAGAGCATCGCATTTCCGAGCAGGAATGTAATATTCCCCTATACTACGCCAATAGTATAGGGGATTTTTGTTTCTACTTCTATCCTAATAGTTGAACATGTAAGTGTTCCTTACAAGTTGAGCAAGAGAGGCAAGTGACTGCCTCTCTTTTTTGTTATTTATGATATTACCTCATATCACCTTAAATCTCTGATAATCAACAACAAAAAGAAAGTGTGATAGAGTTATATTTGCTCTCCCCTATTCTTCGTACCTTTGCATCCGTAACGTTACAATAGTGTTAGTTAATATTAAGGATTTCAAAAGATTGTATTATGGAAATGACAGATGCAAAGGTCGTAGAGAAGAAAATCTACGAAGAGGGAAAGAAGCACGATGATTATGCTTCTAAGGCAACAGGCAATGCTGGTCTTACCCTTGGTATCATCGGCACAGCACTCGGTGCTGGTGCTTGGTTGCTTGGCGGTAACAACCGCAGTGTGTTTGGTTCACTCGGTGGCAGCAATATGCCTGAGAACGTGAACATCAACGCCTATGGGGCTAACGCAAGTTCAAATCAGCCAACCGCCTTACAGGTGATGGAGAAGGAATGCGATGATGAGGTGAAGTTGCTTACCTACATGTTCGGTATGAAGCTCGACACCGCTAACAAGTTCTACGCTATGCGAGAGACAGACATCGCTGAGAAGTTCTCTATGTATAAGGGTGCTAACGATGCTATCAACACCGAGAACCGCCGTGCAATGCAGGCTGAGTTCGGTCTTTACAAGTCTCAGATTGATGCAGATTTTGGCTTGTACAAGAATCAGAGAGACCAGTATGATGCGTTGCAAGCAAAGTATAGCGACCTCGACAAGAAGGTAGCCGTGATGGAAGCCCTCACTCCTTACAAGGAGAAGCTTATGATGGCTTACGTTAACGAGAAGACCTGCAACTGCTTGCGTGGTCAGTTGGTACTCCCATCTACGCCAGTAATTTCGGGCTACGGCAGCTATTGCTGTAACGGTACTGCTCCTTCCACTCCCACTACAGGAGCGTAACAGAGCAGTAAGGAAGTCGGCTAGACGGACTAAGAAGAAATGAGTTGGTGAGGGGTGTTTGCCCTCGTTGGTGGATGCCCTCTCACCTCTCTATAATATATCACCAACTTAAAGATATTGATTATGATGAATTTTGGAAACAGCCCTTTGCTTGATATGGGCACAAGTCAGCAGCAGCCGCCAACGATGGATGCCGAGCTACAGAAGATGTACGAAGCAATACAGCAGAAACGAGCATCTATCAACATGCAAGCACAGCAGTCTCAAACCCCACTCTGGGATGAGATTGATAAGATTGAAGACAATCTTACAGGCGCACAACGTCAGTACTTGATGCAGAATCAGGAATACGTCAATAGCTTGCAATATGTGTCTAAGCTAGTGCAAGACGAGGAATTGCGCATTATACGCCCTCGTATCGAAAGCACTCAGCAAGGACAGGAGGCATTAAAGAAACATTTGTCTTTGATGCAACGACTGAGAAAAGAAGTAGCACAGGCGGAAGAGCAGAAAACCGCTATGCTTAACGACTATATGACAAATCATAGTGATAAAACATGGCAAGAGTATCTCGCTATGGTTCAAGGGACAAAGAAGGGAGGAACTAAGAAATGAACGTAACAGAATTGAAAGAGAAACTGCTTACATCGCTTGATTTGTGGGCAGATGCTAGAATAAGTGATATGGTGAAGGAAAACCCAGCACTGGCTATCCCTTCAGTGTACATGAAGCGAGCTTCGCACAATATCATTGCAAAGAATAAAGATAGTTGGGGCAAGAGTATTGACAACGCTACCCTATTCATCGCCGATGAAGACGGCAACATAGATGCCAACACGATATTTGAAGATATGATGCAGATGCTAAAATCCGTGGAAGACTACAAATTCGATGTAGGTTTTATACACGGACATATCGACAAAGGAGTTGTGTCTATTGACCTGCCAGATGGAATTGCTACTGCTATCCTCTTTGGAAGCAAGCGAAGCATCAACTTCACAGAGGAGGACTTTGTAGAGTTGAAAGATTTGATAATAGGTTAAAATATATAAGATATGGAAACAAAAGAGATTATGAGTAAATTTGATGAGCTGTACGGAATGATGGCATCATCAGCAAACGTAAAGTATATGCACGTATTCGGTAATACGATGCGTTGCATGATGAAGGATATGGCATCCAAGCACCCAGAGTTGGCACAAGAGTATCTTGATAAGCTTTGCGCTATCAAGTGGAAAAACTATCTTACGAAGAAGGAAGCTTCTGAGATTGTAAACGGTATGAATCCACCAGTAACCTGGGATATGCAGACATGGATCAATGCTATGACCGGTCTCGGACTTGCAACAGAGGAGAAACCTTATTACAACGATTACGCTTTGTACGTTGCGATGAATCAGGTTGTAAGCGACCACGGATGCACAATTGCTAAGATACTCGGCAAGGAAGATGTTAAGGACATTGATACAGAACATCTGGTTAAGTATGCCCACAGCCTTGCACTCGATTTGTTGAAAGACAAGGATGGTGTGTACGACATCAGAGAATATTTCTTGAAGTAACACTAAAAATATACGGTTATGAAAAAGGTATTTGAAAACATATTGGCAAGCAACGATATACAGGCTATTAAGAATTGTGTTGCGACAATGGCTGATTGTTGCGAAGTTGGAATGAATGACGGTGTAATGCTTGATATGATGAAGCAAGTTCAATGTGAGATTGGCGAGTGCCATTTTGATGAAGAAATGGCAGATATACATCTTTGTCTCATTAACCAGCTACACACAAAGGATGTTGCTAAAGATTATTGGCATGAAGTCAATAATGACAACATCACCATCAATGATTGGTGCGTCCTTTGGGGCGAAATGGTTAAGCGAAATAATGAGAAAATAAAGAAATGGTTTCCTAAAATCAATGCGCTCGATTACGAACGTAAGATTTTCGATGAGTGCATTTCTTTCTTGAATAACGGAGGATTGCCGTATCATGATTTAAAAGTATAAAGTTTTTCGTTATTCTGAATGAAGTTTCGGTTTTTTTTGCTATCTTTGCAGAAAGAGACCGAAACTTTATTTTTATTAATTATTCAGGATAACAGATTATGACAGATTTATTAGATTCTTCACAGATTCGGCAGATAGGTGTAACTATATTTTCAGCTATACTTGCCTTTGCAACGCCAACGGAAGGCTTCGTTTTGGCGTTAGTTATCGCATTTGGCTTCAATATCTTCTGCGGTATGCGAGCTGACGGCGTGAGTGTTGTACGATGCAAGAACTTTTCTGTATCGAAGTTCAAGAACGCACTTTTAGAGATGCTCTTGTATATTGTTATTGTGTATGTCATGTATGGAATCATGGTAAGTTGCAACGACAATACAGAAGCATTATTTGTGATTAAGATGCTTACGTATATATTCTGTTATGTGTATATATGCAATTCGTTCAAGAACCTTATTAAGGCGTACCCTAAGAATGTTGCATTCAGAGTTATTTATTACATTCTGAGGTTTGAGTTTGCGAAGGCATTGCCGAGTTATTGGAAACCGATATTGGAGAGATTGAATCAGGAGTTTGATAAAAAAGAGGAGGAAAACAAAAATGGAAGTACTAATTGATAGGGCTTGGAAAAAGGATGACTATACTATTAGTCGTCTGTACGTGAATGGCAAATTGTTCGGATGCAATACTCTTGAAGATACAGACAGAGGATTGAATCAGAAAATGGATTTGGACGAAATCAAAAACAAAAAGGTATATGGGCAGACTGCAATACCAATCGGCAGCTATGAATGTGTATATACCTATTCTAACAGATTCAAGAAGATGTTGCCATTACTTCTGAATGTCAAAGGATTTGAAGGAATACGCATACATAGCGGTAACTCTTCAAAAGACACAGAGGGTTGTATTCTTATCGGTAAAAACGATAAGAAAGGATGGGTTAGCGATTCTCGATTTTGGACAAACAAGCTCATTCAGACCATGAAGACAGCTTGGGATAAAAAGGAAAAAGTAACGATTGTAATTCAGTAAGCTTATGAAACTGATTGATAAGATAACAAGAGTTGTAATTGCTATTGCAGTAACAATGCTGATTCTATCAATGTTCTGTAGATGTAAGGCGAAAGAACGTGTGATAGAAAAACAGACATACATCACAGATAAACGTAATGAGGCCAAGTGGGATTCACTCTTCAATGCAAGGCTTGTCAAGGAGCTGGAATCATACAGAGCATCGCATAAAGAGTCTATGAAGTCAACTACGAAAGAGAAGACACATATCAAGGATAGTACAGCTTCGAAGTACGATGTGAACGGAAACAAAGTCGGCGAAGACAGATTCCACTACGAATATCACGAGATATCACAGGAAGATGTACAGATACTGAGAGATAGTATTTCTAGCCTTAAGGAATACAAGGATAGTGCTGCGATATATCATAGCAAGTGTGACTCCTTAATCTCAGTGATAAGTAAAATATCGAAAGATAAAGTATATGTCGAGAAACAGCTATCAAGGACTGACATGGCATTTTTAAATATAGGTAAGATAACTTCAGTTTGCCTTTTCATAGGCATTCTCGCATTTTTAGGTTGGATATACTGGAAATTAAAGTTACACAAACGTTCTTAGTTTTTTCTAATGTTTTTATTTGGTTATTAGTTGATACAAACAAAAGGGGTGACCGCACGCGATGTGTAGCCACCCCTAAACAATATAGATAATGCACAGAAATTATTCTTCAGCTCCCTGGAGGAACTTGATACCATACTTCGTCTCGTAGTGTTTCTGCTGCTCTTCTGTCAACATTTTGGTTTCGCTGTCGTAGAACACGGTAAGCAGCTCTCCGTAATCTTTGTCGTAGAAGTAGTTGTATTTATTGCAGAGATAGTTCCTTGCACAGAGACATCTGCTCGGAATGGTCTTGAACTTGCGTCGTGTCTTCTGTTTTATTCCATTCGTTGCTCTGTACCTGTCAAGCCTCAGCGTCTTTTTTAGAGATTCAGAACGTTTAGCTATTATCTCCGGTCTTATTATTGCCTGTGCACATTTCAACCGAAGTCTTTCTTCCGTTTCCTGGGTATGAGTAACGCCAAGTGCCTTTGCTATGCTTGTTACACATGACTTTGTTATTTCAAGTTCTTTGGAAATTTCAGAAGAAGAGTAATCCGGATATAGCTTACGTACAGATTCCCTGATCTTCTCTCTTTGCTCTTTTCTTGCGTCCTTGAACGAATCCCCATGCAGCCTATGTAGCCACCAGTAAACAGTCTGTACTGCGCAACCGAAGCTCTTGGCCATTGCGTAAGGAGATTCGTAAGGGTGTTCCTTTATATACGTTTTCTGTTCATCTGTGATATTCATGTATTACTTTTTATCAGAAGAGCCGTAGCCGTTATCGCCGCGCTCTGTTTTGTTTAATTTGTCCGTCTCGATAAGCATGATGTTGTCACTTGTTTCTAGGTGGAATTGCACGATTTTGTCACCAACCTTATATCTTGGCATATTTGGAAACAAGTGATAGAATACGGCAGAAATCTCTCCAGTATATGGATCATCGACAGTGCCTTCACAGTTACTGAGACTCATACCAGTCTTCCATACGGAAGAACGAGGACGGAACGTAAAGCATCTTGAAATGTCAACAGGCTTGTTTCGGTTTTCAATCTGTAGCGCAAATCCGAGACCGTATTTCCATACGTTAGGCGCAACCTCTTCTTCTGATACGGCATAGCAGTCATAGCAGAAATCATCATCGTGCGCCTTGGTTGGCATAATAGCGTTCTCGTTGGTCTTTTTGAATAAGACAGGCACACCAACAACCTCGGAGAATCTATCAATCTCCACACCATCAACGTTCACCTTTCCGTAGAACATATCGGCAGGACGAGTCCAAACCTTGTGCTCCCCATAGAGAGCCTGATAAACAACTTCTTTCTCCTGAGTTTCACTATTAGTGACCTCAGTAATAAATCTGTAATAACCTCCTTTGAAATGTCTGTAAATCTTTTCCATTTTAATATTTAAAGTTTAAAATTCATGTTCATCACATACTTGGTAGCAAGATGATTCGTGCTCGTTATTGCTGCACCATCCTACGCCGTAAACGTCTTCGTTATCAAACCAATGACAGTTACCGCAACATTTCAATACGCTGCATTGTTCTAATCTTTCTGCATCACGTTTAACATCTCTTAGCTTGAACGGATACTTCTCACTGGTCTTTATCAATTCGTTAATATACCTACGGGCATTCCAGTGATCTGTTAAACTTATCGCCTTGGTGATACGGTGGTCTTTAAAATCGACTTTATATCCAGCTCCTGGTAACATTATGCGATTATAGCAGAGGTAACGAAATATCCAATAAGGCGTATTGTGCCTCATTATCTTTTTTGCCAATCTAATCTTCATCGTTCCACCCCCTCCCAGTCATTTGCTAGAATATCCTCAGAATCTTTGAAAACACAAGGAAAGAATTTGCCATCGCATACAGCCACAATAGTCTCAGAGACAATATGGATATAAGCTCCACATTCTTCCCAAATTACCCTTCTCACTTTCTTCCCCTCCTTCATTCTTCTCAGAGCCTCCGAGAAGTCAAATATTTCCTTGCTCATTATAATTTTGCTTTAAAATTGTAAATTGGTTTAATAACATCTATCACATTAACCGTAGGTTTTATTAACTCAACAATCTCTTCTGTTGATTTATATGCCATAGGTGCTTCGTCAATCGTCTCTTCGCATACAGAACTAGAATAGATGCCATTCATTTCATTCTTGTAAGAATCCATAGATAACTCTTTCTTCGCTTGCGTACGAGACATCAATCTACCTGCTCCATGTGGGGCTGAGCATAACCATTCCTTGTTTCCTTTACCTTTACAGATAAGAGAACCGTCACGCATATTCATAGGAATAATGACAATCTCGTCTTTCTTTGCACTGATAGCTCCTTTTCGCAATATGCCCTTGTCTGTATCTATATAGTTGTGAATGGTTGTAAAAGAATGCTTGTCTGAATTTGGGTCAATATCCACACCTAGAGCATTGACGAGTCTGTTAGCTATAATTCTTCTATTATGCTCGGCATACTTCTGAACTATACGCATATCATTTAAGTAATCATTAAGCAAATCGCCCTCCAAGTAAGAAAGTTCCTTGCTAATATTTCTAGTACCTAACAACTTGATAGCACTCTGTATTTCCTTTTCTCTTCCTTCGCTTTTCAACTTGGCAATAACCTCAGACTTATCAGCTATTTTCTTACGACAATACTCGTAGGCAAGTTTTTGGTAATAGTTGCATACCCTAACACCAAGGTTTCTACTTCCTGTATGTATCACAAGAAACTTCTCTCCTTCTTCATTTGCATCTAACTCAATAAAGTGATTGCCACCGCCAAGACTTCCAACAGAACGATATACTATTTCCATGCTGTCAAGACAATCCCAAGCACGGAATTTGCCAAACATACAACCATCAACCAATCCGTTTATGTAGGCTGATACTTCTCCCTCGTTGACATTAAAACCAGACGGAATCAACTTATTGACTGCTTCATCAAATTTCTGCAAGTCAATATCAACTTTACCAAGTCTTACGACTTTCATGCCGCAGCCTATATCTACTCCAACAGTGTTAGGAACTACTCTGTTGTCAAGCTCTATTACCGTGCCAATAGTGCATCCTTTACCTGCATGGCAATCTGGCATTATTCTTATTTTACAACTATTGTAAGCCTCGCTATTAGATAGGGTTTCTATCTGTTTGATAGCTTCATCTTCTATTGTCTTTGCGAAAATCTTTGTAAACTCATTCATATCTCTTAATCTTTACGTTTAACTTTCTCAAAATAAAACACTACCTTCTTGTCGAACTGAGGAATAATAAGACCATAGGCAATACTCATCTTCACTTGAAACTTGGCAGCGCCACTTAGCAAGCCAACCGCCTGCCTCTTTATTTCTGCTCTGAACTGTTCTAAGGTCATATCCCTCTTACGGAAGTTACAAGCACGGCAAGCTGGCATATAGTTCTCTAAGCTATCCTCGCCTTGAGTTACTGCGAACTTGCCTTGTTTCTCATCCCATCTGGAATACATTCCTCTGTTTTTGGGAACAATATGGTCTACTTGCATATCCTTGTACTCTATAGTCCTGCCACAATAGGCACAATGACCATCATACATACGATATACCTTTAGTCTAGTTTCCTTCTTCATTTCTTATTTTTTTAAGCTTCATACGCTAATTAATTACCTCCTCAATCGTTTTGAGATAGTAAATTGTATTATTGATACCTGTAAGTTCCTTGCAAGGACTTTGATAAGTCTCAGAGATTTGTTCCAAATCCTCGATAAATTGTTGTAGCTTAATTTTATCCTCCCAATCGAGAACTACTACATTTCTTGTTTCTTTTTTCATACGCTAAAAAGGTATTTTTTTATTACTACTGCGAAAATGCATATGTTTTCTTCTCCACGCCAAATTATTTTCTACTTTAATATGTCCGTCTGGGAATTGATGTACTCTATCCCAATAAGCAAACATAGAGAATATACTTTTCATACGCTATAATTCTTCTTTTTCAAATTCACTCTTTGGGACACGATAACAAACTTCTGCACCATAAGAACGTTTTACGCCTTTTAAGGGCATTAACCTTTCTAGAATATTATGTACCTTAGTGCCTTTTCTAACACTAATAGATATATAATCATATCCATAATTTGCTAGTAATGGCGAGTTGTTTGCCATATACACCTTGCCATTTTTACCAAGATTACTATGATTTCTTGCAGGCTGGTAGTACAACCCGCTAGCCTTATGCTTGATTCTGTAAGGTTTTGCCATAACTACTTACTTTTAAGTTCTTCAATTCTTTTATCACAATTCTTTATCATTCGTCTGAAGAAATTTTTTCTCTTCTCCATGACGAAGATTCGGTCGTACTTACCAACATAATAATCTCCTGACAAGAGGTCATCAATGTGTATTCGTACAACGTCTTGCGACCAGTTATCTATAAATAGATAATAGGTTTCACGATTAAATAAATGTCACTCCGCAACCTTTTGTTAACTGACTTATGTCTTTTAATACTTCCATATCTATTTCTCCTTTGCTTTAACGTTATACACTCCATCAATGACTTCCACTTCATAACAATCTGGACAATAGTGTTTACCATCTATCATTTCCCAGTCTGAGTAGTCACCAATATCGACTTCTTTGTTGCTGAATAGTGCAGAGCAAGTATCTGTGCCACCAAACACTTCTCCGCATCTATCACAGACAATCTGATACATTGTAATCGGTCTATACATAAGCTATTCTTTCTTCCCGTATAAAAGTTCAACACTCTTTCTTAGCA
>ENA-ORMS01003288-ORMS01003288.1-human-gut-metagenome-genome-assembly--contig:-NODE-3288-length-10685-cov-1.876199_pt1 | contig 10685 bp, 4 predicted proteins | sample MGYA00242104_ERZ508997 | MGnify/ENA primary metagenome ERZ508997 (study PRJEB26280, sample SAMEA2338704) | human gut metagenome | biome: human gut; feature: human-associated habitat; material: faeces... | reverse complement strand
TTCCGGCAAGGCTGACGTTGGCGTTGCAGGAATGACCGTCACCGAAGACAGACTCAAGAACGTCAACTTCTCCGACAGCTATGCCGAAGCAAACCAGATGATCATCATCAAGGGCGAAAGCAACGACCTCACCGGCAAGACCATCGGCGTACAACTGGGTACCACCGGCTGCACCATGGCAGAGGACATTGAGAACGCGACAATAGACAAATACAGCAAGGCAGCCGACGCGATCGAGGCGCTCCGTCAGGGTAAGGTAGACGCTGTTATCATCGACTCCGCGCCTGCGAAGTACTTTGTCGAAAAGAACCCCGACCTGTCGATACTCCCCGAGCCGTTCGCAGTCGAGGAATACGCCATCGCAGTCAAGAAGGGCAACGACGACCTGACGAACCAGATAAACGCAGCCCTGAAGCAGCTCCGCGAAAACGGAACTCTCGACCAGATAAACCAGAACTGGCTCGTTGACGAGGAATATGGCAAGCACCCCTACACAAGTCCCGAAAATGTGACCCGCGACGGCAAGATAGTCATGGCGACCAATGCAGAGTTCGCGCCCTATGAGTTCCTTGAAGAAGGAAAGATAGTCGGCTACGACGTTGATATGATGCAAGCAGTCTGCGATATTCTCGGCAAGGACCTTAAGATCGACAACATGGAGTTCGATTCCATCATTGCCGCTGTTCAGACAGGCAAGGCTGACGTTGGCGTTGCAGGTATGACCGTTACCGAGGACAGACTTGAAAACGTAAACTTCTCTGATCCCTATACTACAGCAACACAGGTAATTATTGTAAGAAAGTAAACCATTTAAATTTTGCGGCTGTCAGCAGTCTTGCGGGCAGCCGCATTCAGTTTGGAAGTGATGCTATTTATGATTCAGGATATTATAACGATGATTCAGGATTTTATAACGAATTTTGCTGACAAGTTCTATAAGACCTTTATCGTGGACGACCGCTGGAAATACCTTACAAACGGCCTTAAAAACACGATAGTTATTACGCTTTTTGCCGTAATGCTGGGCATCGTTCTGGGATTTCTCATTGCAATAGTCCGTTCCACCCACGACAAGACAGGAAAGCTCAAATTCCTGAATGTTCTGGCAAAGATATACCTTACAGTCATCAGAGGTACGCCTGTTGTAGTTCAGCTGCTTATAATTTACTTTGTTATTTTCGCATCGGTTTCCGTTGATAAGATATTTGCGGCGGTGCTGGCGTTCGGTCTGAACTCTGCGGCGTATGTGGCAGAGATCGTGCGTTCCGGAATTATGGCAGTGGATATCGGACAGTTCGAGGCAGGACGAAGCTTAGGTCTTAATTACAGACAGACGATGACAACTATCATCCTGCCACAGGCTGTAAAGAATATTCTCCCTGCACTGTGTAACGAGTTTATCAGTTTATTGAAAGAGACGTCCATCAGTGGTTACATCGGTCTGATGGATCTGACAAAAGGTGGAGACATTATCCGAAGCGTTACGTATGAGGCATTTATGCCGTTGATCGCAGTTGCTGTCATTTATCTTCTGATGGTAGTCGGACTTAGCAAAGCTGTCGGTGTCTTAGAAAGGAAGTTGAGAAACAATGAGCGATAATACAAATACAACCAATTCTGCAGAGGTGATCTTAGAGATTCAGGATCTCTGCAAATCTTTTGGGGATCATAAAGTATTAAAAGGAATCTCCACGACCATCAGAAAAGGGGATGTCCTTGCATTGATCGGACCTTCCGGCTGTGGAAAATCGACATTTCTGCGATCCTTAAACCTGTTGGAGATCCCAACGAGCGGACACGTTCTGTTTGAGGGGACGGATATGACGGATAAGTCGGTGGATATTAACCATGTACGGGAAAAAATCGGAATGGTGTTCCAGCAGTTTAATCTGTTTCCAAACATGACTATTAAGGAAAACATTATGCTTGCCCCGGTAAAACTCAACAAAATGACCAGGGAAGAGGCAGAGAAAAAAGCGATGGAACTTTTGAAAAGAATCGGTCTGTCTGATAAGGCGGATGCCTATCCAAGCCAGCTTTCGGGTGGACAGAAACAGAGAATTGCCATTGTCCGTTCGCTTGCCATGAACCCGGATATTATTTTGTTTGATGAGCCGACTTCGGCATTGGACCCTGAGATGGTCGGCGAGGTTTTAAGCGTTATGAAAGAACTTGCAGAGGATGGTATGACCATGGTGGTTGTAACACATGAAATGGGATTTGCAAGAGAGGTTGCAAACCGTGTCATGTTCATCAATGACGGTGTCATTCAGGAAGAAAACACACCGCAGGAGATCTTTGAACATCCACAGAGTCCGAGATTGCAGGAATTTTTATCAAAAGTATTATGATCATGAAAGAAAAAGGCTGTGCGGCAGCCTTTTTTCTTTTGCTTTATTTCTGGTGTATAATTCGCTATAATCGATATAGAATCTAAGACACAGGTACGGAAACGATAAAAAACGATGGAACATCAGACAGGGAGAAAACGATGGGGAAAAAGGAATGGAAGAAGATCAGACATGGGATCATCATTTTTGTGATGGCATTTTTCAGTGCAATACCATTTGTGGTATATGGGAAAAATAATGATTCTGGGGAAACAATCCGTGTTGGATATATTGATTATGGCGGGTTTATCGATCTGGACGAAAATGGGGAGTATACAGGATATGGCGTGGAATTGCTGGATAAGATCGCTGAGTATACCGGATGGAAGTACGAATATGTGTATGACACATGGGACAATGTCCTGAAAAAACTGGAGTCAGGTGAGATTGATATGATCTGTCAGGCGCAGAAAACACCGGAACGTGAGGAGAGATTCCTGCTTTCGAAGTACTGGGCGGGAACAGAAGCCTGTGTTCTTTATGCAAGAATGGATGATGACAGGTATTATTACAATGATTTTGAGGCTTTTAACGGCATCCGGGTGGCTGGACTGAAGGAAAGTTTTCAGAATGATGATCTGAAAGAATATGCTCAAAAGAATGATTTTTCGTTTGAGTTGAAAGAATACATGACGACAGAAGAATGTTTTCAGGCATTGGAGGAAGGTGCTGTGGATGCAGTCGTACAGGGATCGCTTGTCGGGATGACCGATTATAAGATTATCTGCCGGTTTGGAGCACAGCCATTTTATCTGATGGCAGGAAAACAGAAGCAAAAGGTATTGGACTTTATTGAGGAACACGGTGGAATCAGTGATCGTGAGATAGAAGCACTTTTAGGGTTGAAAAAAACGCGTGCTTTTACTGTTGCGAAACAAATGCGTGACGAAGGATTGATTCAGGCAGTTGGGCGCGGGGATAACAAAAAATATATTTTGTTATGATTGGATAATTATATAAATTTTGATATTAGATACTAACGATATAGGAGGCATGAAAATGATTAATTCAACCAATAAGTCATCACTGAACACGCAACAAAGTCCGGCTGAAAAGTTGGTTCGCCGCATAAACCGTGAATTCAAAAAATGCACTTATATCGGCGATATCCAAATAGATGATGAAGAATACCAAACTGTAATTCTCTTTCTTAAACATGGATATGAGAAAATTCTTTCTTCTCCACAACATGAAACGATTAATCCTCTTTTTGCCGTTGGATTAGTGCAGATAGGAATTCGGTATTATGACGGACGCTTTTGGCCTCATGTACAAAAGGAATTGAAACTTGAAAAGTTGCCGATGAACCATCAAGGATGGATTGGCAAAAGCTTTTATAAGACTTTAATTCGGTTTGGTAAATTTCATGTGGCAGAAAATGAATTCATGAATAATATTTTGCTTCACTGTTTTATTACCAAGCACTATGCGAATGACCTATTTGATTTTCTGTTTGCCTATTATCAAATTGATTTGGAACGGGATTTGAGCCGAAATAGCGCTGAGATGAGAAAGTATCTGATGCAAACAATGTCCAAAGGTGAAGCTTCGGCGCGGGCTTACAAGATAAAGAAGCATACAGCAGATGCTGTTTCCGCAAATGAACGAGGTTGCAAAATTCGTGTTGGAAGAATTTTGCGATTCATGGATAATGCGCTTTTTAATGATTTATATCCCGAAAATTCGCAAAATAGAATTGCACAATTGTTTTGCGAATGGGCTAAATCGTCGGGGCGTTTTGAATATGCAAGAAGAGCTACTGCCGGGCTGACACGGAAGGGGGAAAAACGATTCAGCACACCTTTTATTCACTTTGATACGAAAAGAGAAAAATTCTATCTGGTTTTGCCTCAGCAATACATTCATTTGAATGCTGAAGATGATATTCCGCAGATGTATTGGAGAATTCGGATTGAGAATTTTGAAAATATCCTTGAAGTATCTTCCGACAGTTGTGTCACCGGCTGTAAAACTGAAAAAATTGATTGTTTTGAAGTGCCTGCGGATAGATTGTTACAGGAGATAGAAATTGAGCTATTGAAAGACTCCGGTGATAAAGCTAAGAGATTTCTGCTAAAGTCGGCTTCCATTCGTTTCTTTGATAATGACTGGGATATGATTGACTCCGTGACCTATACCAAATATCTCCCGGAGGGACAAGCATATGCTTTTACTGACCCCGATGGAGTTTTGCAAACAGATTCCGATGCAATCGATGGTTTTGAAAAATCACTGGGATATGGATTATATACATTGACATTGCAGAAAGGCGATGTGCTACGCTTGCCGGATGGGAAAGCGAAATCCGTTGGGAAACCACTTGAAGAGGGATTGTTACAGCAAAAACTGGTTCATGGTGCTTATGTAATGAGAGATGAAAAGATTTCCATTTACAGCACTACGCCCTCTGTTTACTTTCGCATGAAGCCAAATCAAGAAAACGGCACACTTATTATTATAAACGGCGAGAGATTTAGATTTGATGCTGAAAAATGCGTGCGGTTTGATTTGGATGAAAAAACGGATGAGAAAGGGTACATATTAAAGCTTTCAGAATACATCGTACAAGACGGGATTTACGAAGTTATTATTAATGTTCCTGAAAGCAAGAAGGAGCGGAGTTATTGCTTTGCTCGGATTAACTACTTTGGATTCCAATATAACGAGATGCCGTACATATTCAAGCAAAAAGGGCATATTACTTTTGATAAGAATATAGATGTTCAAATTTCCGGATGTGCTGACAAACTGAATGAAAACTGTTTTGAGTTTCAAATACGAGCGGACCTCGATTATCTTCCATTCGTGGTCAATACTCAGCAGGGGGCGCTTGATGTTCGTGTATATCTGCCTGTCTTCAAATGGAGATTTGATGGTGGTACTTGGAGAATTGATAAGCCGGATGAAATTTGGCACACGGAATTTCCGAGTAGAATTGAGATAAAGGCACCGGACGATTCAATTACATTTTCCATGACTCCTATTCTTCTTGATTCTGATGATGAGTCGTTTTCCGCATCATTTTCAAAAAGCAAAGAACAGCATCTTTTCGTATGCGATACAAGAAAGATCATATCTTGGTTTGGCAAAGAAGAAGCAAAACGAATTCTATATGTCACTACTGACACGATGCAGTTTTCATTTGCTACCGTTGTCACGCGCTGTGTTGTCAATAATGTTGAAATTATTGAAGACAGAGCGACTGGAGAATTGATATTTAAAAGCAATATATCCGGATTTTCTAATTGCGTGGCTGATATTTCGTTTTGCGGTGAAGTGCTGGCGGAAAAGGTTCCAATTACAACTGCAGGCATAAGGCTGAGAGTTCCGTTTAGAACGGGGTATTATACAATTATTTATTATGAATGGGATGAAGATGAGGATGATTTTGGCATTCCGGATTATCGAAAATTCGATGTCAAAAATGTCCCATATCGTAATCGATTTGATTTAACCGAGAAAACGATTTACATAACCGGAATTGCAAAGTTTAAAAATGATACTTCCATATTTGCCTCCCATTATTCTTTGCAAAAAACTCTGTATATTACAAATATCAAAAATGATGATCAGAATCCGGAATTGAACATTGGTGAATTGAATTTGCAAGGGAAGGTTTGTCTGGTAAAAATAAAAATATTGAACGATGTACAAACAAAAGCTAATATCACTTTCTTCAGCGAAGAAGATGAAGATTATTTCGATTTCTTGTATAATCGAACATACAAAATAATTGCAACAGATGAAATAGGCTGTAGCCGTGAGTGGGAAGTTTTAGATTCAGAAGATTTCTATTACACAATAAATCTTAATTGAGGAGTAGTTTTATGTCATTTTCACCTGTAACAGCATCAAAACATATTACAGAAAAATACTATCGGTATTTAAAAACTTCTTTTAAAATGCCAGATCCGTATAGATCCGAATTTGAACACTTGATTGACAGTGGCGAGTCTTTTGCCGCAGGTCCATATTTGGATGTTACAGATGCTTTCAAAAAAGGAAAAAGCATTTCGGAGTTGATTTTAGAAGGGATATTACCAAGTACCTTCTCCAAAATTCACATGAATTTGGAGCGACCGCTATATTTACATCAAGAAAAAGCAATTCGAAAAATAGCAAGCGAACATAAAAATCTTGTGGTGTCAACCGGTACCGGTTCCGGTAAAACCGAAAGCTTTTTAATTCCTGTTTTACGGGAACTCACTATGGAAGCAGAGGCTGGGACTTTATGCCCCGGTGTTCGCGCTTTATTGATTTATCCCATGAACGCTCTTGCAAACGACCAGACTGAGCGGTTGCGTGGGTTATTGGCAGAATGTCCCGAAATCACATTTGGAGTATACACCGGTCAAACCAAGCAGAAGAAAGAAGATGCGTTAGCAGAGTATAAGGCATTAAATCAAAATCAATCTCCGATTGTTAACGAGTTAATTTCAAGAGATGAGATGGTCACCACTCCGCCGCATATTTTGATTACTAACTATGCAATGTTGGAGTATTTGATGCTTCGCCCTCGTGACAGCGTGTTTTTCGACGGAGATGGGGCAAAGCACTGGAAATTTATTGTTTTTGACGAGGCGCATGTATATAACGGTTCGACGGGAATAGAAGTGTCTATGCTCTTTCGCCGTCTGAAAGCTAAATTGGGAGCGCAAGACATAACATACATTCTTACGAGTGCCACACTTGGCGAAAAAGAGGATGATGCACAGGTAGCAGAGTTTGCGCAAAAACTATGTAATGCGCCATTTTCTGCCGCAGATATTGTGCGAGCCGATCGTATCATGCCTACCACTGTGCGTGAGGTGTCAACGCTTCCTCTTTCGTTTTATGAAAGTATTGCCGAGGCAAAAAACAGGAATGAATCAGACGAGGAGATTCTTGCTCGGCTGACTGTGGATGATATCTCCCTCAAAGACTACTTGTATGAAAAAATCGTTCACGATCAAAACTATTGGCAAGTGCGGGCGCTTCTTCGCCAGCCCAAAACCGTATTATCATTGTGTTCAACAATGGGGTGGACAGAAAGGCAATTGACTGATTTTGTGTCTGTTGCTTCCATGGCAGAAAAAGATGGCGGAAAACTGCTTGATGCTCGATATCATATGTTTCTTCGTGCAACAGAAAGTGTTTTTGTGACGCTTGCTCCGGATAATCGGGTAATGCTTCATCGAGCCAACTATCGCATTACAGACGATAGAAATACCGCTTACAAGGTGTTTGAGGTAGCCACTTGCTCCTATTGTAATGCACTCTATTTAGTTGGCAAAATAGAAAACAATCGATTAGAACAGTATAATCAGTCCGATGATCTTGCAACAAAAGAATTATTTTTGTTGGCGTCAGCTATTTCTGATACAGATAACGATCATCCATTGGAAGAAGAAGGGATAGAAGCAGAAGCACATCTAATTTGCCCGTATTGCGGCTACTTGAAGAAAGAAGGCTCATCCTCTCATTGTGAACATGACCAATCTACATATGTAAAAGTGTATCGCATTAAATTGATCGGCGAAACACATACACTTACTAAGTGTCCAAGGTGCGAAAATGTAAATACATCAGGGGTGCTCAGAATGTTTTTCAGCGGGCAGGAGGCGTCAACCAGTGTTATCGGAACTGCGCTGTTTGAAGAGCTTCCGTCATATCGGGTTACCTTGCAAAAATGCGAAGATTCTGAAGATGATTTTGGATTGGCTCGCTCAGAAACTAAAGAACTAAAAGAAAAGCTGGCAAAACAATTTATTGCGTTTTCAGACAGTAGACAAGCTGCGGCATTTTATGCAAGCTATCTGAACATTTCATACAATAACATTTTGTATAAGCGCTTGATCCTCGAAGCATTAAAAAAAGTTACACAGGCACAAGGAGATACAGTTCCGGTGCTTGTTGATCGTTTGCAAACTGAATTTGAGGCATACCATGTTCGCGGTAGAGCCTCTCTTGACAATGATTCTGAGTATAGCGTCAATAAAGAAGCATGGAAGGCAATCCTATCAGAATTGATTGATAGCAACGGCAATACTTCACTTGCTCATTTTGGGCTTTTAGGAGTGGAGTGGAATGTGCCGGGAAGTTATAAAAAGTATAATATTGCAGAATCGGAATTCCGCGATATGTGTAGCGTAATAGCGATCTCTATGATGTCAGATGCTGCATTGAGTTATGATGCGCCACTGAATGAAAATGATTTGGAAGATTTCACCCATGGAGGTACCATATATGCGTACACTCTTTCTGACTCGGATGCTCGAAAACATCACAAAGCATTTATCCCGACGAAGACCGGAATGACAAACAAGCGCGTCGACTATGTTCAAAGAGTACTAAATAAAAAAGGTTATTCGCTTACCGTAGATGAAGTTGCCGCATTTTTAAAGTCGGTGTTTGAAAAAGTTCTTGTTTGGAAAGGACTTATGTTGCGTACAGAAGGTAATGCCTATCGCGTCGATACGGCGAAAGTAAACCTTTTTAATCCATTACATTGGTATGTGTGTAACAAATGCAAGCGTTTGACCTGCCATAATGTGGCTGGGGTATGCCCTGCATATCATTGTGATGGAGAGCTTGCGGAAATCAAGCCGGAAAAAGAATTTTTTGATAATCACTATTACCGTTTGTTTCGTGAGTTGGAAATTCGAGATCTTCGTATTGTCGAACATACTGCGCAGTTGAATCGTGATATGGCGTATGACTATCAGAAAAGATTCAAACAGAAGGAAATCGATGTTTTGAGTTGTTCTACAATGGGTGTGGATGTTGGTAGTTTGGAAACGGTCTTTATGCGCAATATGCCTCCTATGCCGGCAAATTATGCTCAGCGCGCGGGTCGTGCTGGTCGAAGCAGTCAGTCTGCTGCCTTTGCATTGACATTTTGTAATAAGAGTAGTCACGATTTCTCTTATTTTAATGATCCGACCAAAATGATTAAGGGAAAGATTGACCCGCCTAAATATACGGTTGAGAATGACCGTATTGCTATTCGGCATCTTTATGCAGCCGCACTAAGTTATTTTTGGCGGATTCATCCTGAATATTTCAAAACTATCGGAAAGTTTTTGGAAACTGACGAAGCCGGCAACTCCGGGAAGCGTTGTTTGACAGAGTATCTTGCTTCAGCCCCGGACGATTTGAGGCAGTATTTGTTGCAATTCTTACCGCCTGTATTGTCTGATAAATTCCAAGTACAAACATTTGGATGGGTGAACTCTTTGATGGGTGAGGAGGGTGTACTGACGGAAGCTGTAAAAGCATACGAATATGAAGTATCTTTGTTGGAGGGAGCTAAGAAAGAGCGTTTGGCAAAAAATTACGCAGTGGATGGTATCACTCAACGGATTAAGGCTTATTATGGAGAAGATATTCTTTCGTTTTTCTCCAAGAAGAATATTCTCCCTAAGTATGGTTTTCCGGTCGATACTGTGGAGATGACCGTGTCGGATAACAAACACGGTAAAAGATACGGTTTGCAATTACAAAGAGATTTATCAATGGCAATCTCTGAGTATGCGCCGGGATCCCAAATTGTTGCAAACAACAACTTGATTACGAGCCGATATATCAAAAAGATTCCTAACATTGGTTGGAAAATGTATAGTTATATTCAGTGCGATGATTGTAAAACACTTAATATAAAGCCATATACAGAGGGAGACGATGATAACCAGTCAATCAGCGAATGTTGTCAGTGCCACAAGGCATTTTCTTCCGCGCCAAAAGTTTTTTTGATTCCTGCTCAAGGTTTTGCAGCTGATGGAGATAAGATACGCAGACCCGGATTAAAAAAGCCGGAACGAACTTATCGCGGAGAAATATCATATGTTGGCTTTACAGAAACTGAAGCAAAGCATTATCAAATTGGAAAAGCAATTGTAGAGGTCAAATCCAGTCAAAATGATGAGATGGCCGTTTTGAACACCAGCCCGTTTTATGTTTGCCAACAATGTGGTTATACCGAAATGGACACAGAGCATTATACCAATACTCTATCAAAAAAGCATAAAATCAGCAGTGGATTCCCTTGCTCCAATCAAAAATTAAGGCGCTTCTCGCTCGGGTATCGTTTTCTGACGGATGTTGTTAGAATCCGCTTTGAAAATTATGAAATCAATGAATTTGAAAAAGGACTTTCCATTTTGCACGGATTCCTTCGTGGAGTTTGTTCTTGCCTCAATATTGAGGAAAACGATATCTCCGGTTGCTTGCAAAGCAATCCGATTGATGGCAGATGGAATTATTCAATTGTCATTTTTGATAACACTCCGGGCGGAGCAGGACACGCTAAGCGATTGG
>ENA-ORMS01003286-ORMS01003286.1-human-gut-metagenome-genome-assembly--contig:-NODE-3286-length-10688-cov-2.684849_pt1 | contig 10688 bp, 10 predicted proteins | sample MGYA00242104_ERZ508997 | MGnify/ENA primary metagenome ERZ508997 (study PRJEB26280, sample SAMEA2338704) | human gut metagenome | biome: human gut; feature: human-associated habitat; material: faeces... | reverse complement strand
ATCGTCATTTAGAAGCAATTCGCTTCGTCTTGCAGAATTTGCGTTGTCGAGGAAAGATCCGCTTTATGTAGGAGCAAGCAAATGTGTTCGCGACGGTGACAACGCAGATATAAAATCGGTATTATCGGATTTGAATTTTGATTTCAACGACACGACGATTTCCTCTTGTATTTTTGCGGTTAAACCCGGTGACGGTAGCGCAAGAGAACAAGCGGCAAGCTGTCAACGTTTTCTCGGAGGCGGTGCAAACATCGCAAGAGAATATGCTACAAAACGTTATCGTTCAAACCTTATAAACTGGGGAATGTTGCCGCTTATCGATTGCAAAACGGAATATAAAAAAGGCGATATAGTCGTCATTGAAAACATCAGGGATACTCTGTTGCAAGGCAAAAGCGAATTTAATGCGTATCTGGTGCGAGGAGGAAAGAAGGAAAGCATCGTGCTTAAAATAGGTGCGCTTACCGATTCGGAAAAACAAATCATTCTCGACGGGTGCCTTATCAATTATTATAAGAGAGGCTAGTCGGGCATAAACAAAAGCTGCATTTTATAATCAAAATCGGAAATCCGACGAAAAATGTCACAAGAGCGTTCTTCGTCGCATAAGATTAGCCGAGGTGGGTTATAAAAATCGTAGTTAAAGTTGATTTGAATAGGATAAAGCGGAACGTCGCTTTGATAAGAGAGCAAGCGGGTGTGCCCGTTATGCTGATGGTGAAAGCCGACGCTTACGGACACGGACTTTGCAAAGTTGCAACGTATGTCGATGACATTGTAGACGCTTTCGGCGTAGAAAATGTCGAAGAGGCATTACGGCTGAAAAAGGCGGGAATAACAAAAGAAATTCTTGCGCTTGCCGTTTCGCCAAACGAAATCGAAACGGCGTATCGCAACGGCATCACAATAGGATTGCACAACACTGAGCAATTTGACAAAATCGTATATCTAATAGGGCATAATCGCGTAAATCCGCAGCGCTTCAACATTCATATCAAGGTTGACAGCGGCATGCACAGGCTGGGATTTTGCGTAGCGGATCTCGAAAAATTATTGCCAAAGGCAAAAGAAATCGGACTTCGGATATCGGGAGTGTATTCTCATTTGCGAGATGCGGGCAACGACCAAAAAGATGAGTTTGACAAACTTGCAGGCATAGTCAAATCATATTACCCGCAAGCAAAAAAACATCTTGCGTCCAGCCATTCGCTTGCAAATCCGCATTTGCGTTACGATATGGTGCGAGTTGGCATCAAAGCGTACGAGGGTGCGATGAGCGCATTCTCGCAAGTTATCGAAGCAAGATTTCTGCAAGCGGGCGAAAAGGTGAGCTACGGCGACTTTATCCTCGAAAAAGATACGAATACGGCTGTTGTTTTCGGAGGATACGCCGACGGAATAGCCAGAGAAAATCCGTCTTGCGTATATATCGGCAATCAAAAATGTCGAGTTATTGGCAACGTGTGCATGGACTGTTTTGTGGTCGACACCGAGAAGTACGTCGCTAAAGTCGGTGAAGAAGTCGTGCTGTTCGACGAAAACAATTTGCAAGACGTTGCAAAAGAGCGAAACACTATCGACTATACCGTTCTTACTTCGCTGAAAGGCAGAGTTAAGAGGGTGTACGTCTAAACGGAAACTATGGACAAAAATCAAGCGAGAAAACTTGCGAAATCTCGAATATTCGATATGGACGATGCGCAAAAAGAGTGGGCAAGCGGAGCTATTGCCGACGCACTTTCCTCGATTGACGAATTTACGCATGCACACAAAGTTTTCGTGTATCTAGGCACACAAAACGAGCCTGATACCAACGAAATCGTCGGACTTGCTTTGATGATGGAAAAAGTGGTTTGCGTCCCCATAGTTCGCGGTGAAGATATGAAAGCGATTGCAATTTCGCCTTTCACAAACTTCAAAACGAACAGGTGGGGCATACTCGAACCCGTAGGCTCGCATGCGGTTGAGGATATCGACGTTGCGGTAGTGCCTATGGTTGCTTTCGACGGGTTGAAACGCGCAGGACACGGCAAAGGTTATTACGACAGGTATCTTGCCGAACACGACTGTTTTGTCATCGGTTTGGCATTTGATTGTCAAGAGGCCGAAGGGCTCGAAACAAACGCTTTCGACGTGCCTCTCGATATGCTCGTGACCGAAAAAAGAATCGTGAACAAAAACGGACAAAGAAAAAATCCGTACTTTGCCGATAGTTGTCAACGGCAAGATTGATTGCTTTTTGCAATCGATTGTCCGCAAAAATAGTTTATTCGAAAAAAAATTATATTCTTTGAATATAATCGGAGATAAAAATGAGAGTTGTGGCAGGAAAATACAGGGGCAAAAATCTCGCCTCTCCGAAGGATGACAGAGTGCGTCCTACGACCACCAGAATAAAAGAAACGTTGTTTAACGTTCTGCAAGGTTACAGTCGGGACGCCGTCGTGCTCGATCTTTTTGCCGGCAGCGGTGCGTTGGGCATAGAGTGCATTTCGCGCGGCGCAAAAGAAGTCGTGTTCGTTGACAACAGCAAGGACAGCATCGAACTTGTACGCAAAAACTTGCAAGGAATCGAGGGCAATTTCAAGGTTGTCAATTCCGACTTTTCGGGTGCGCTCCGCAACGCATACGTTACGGGCAAAAAGTATGATATGATTTTTGTGGATCCGCCGTATGCAAGCGGATTGGGCGAGCTTGCGCTCGGTATGATTTTCGACTTCGACTTGCTTGAAAAAGACGGCGTAGTCGTGTTCGAGCACGGCGCGGAAAAGACCTATGAATTGAGCGACGCGCGCTATAAACAACGCACAAAGAAGATGGGAACCGTTGTTGCCGAGTTTATAACGCACAAGAGCGTTGCGCTTATGGCAGGCAGTTACGACCCGTTTACCAAGGGGCACGAAGCGGTGCTTGACGAGGCTCTTTGCGATTTTGACGAGGTATGGGTTGCGTGTCTTGTCAACCCCGACAAAAAATACACGTTCAACGCAAAACAACGCCTTGCAATAGTCGAGTGCGTATGTGCGCAAAAGAAGGGCGCAAAGGCTATATATTCGGACAAATATGCCGTCGAAGTGGCAAAAGACGTCGGAGCAAGCTCTCTTGTGAGAGGAATTCGCGGCGACGAGGACAAGGCATATGAAAACGAAATGGCGAAATTCAATCGCGAGCACGGATTCGAAACGGTGTTTATCGAGCCGAGCGTTTTTTCAGACTTAAGCTCGACAAAAGCGCGAGAGCAAATCGCAAAAGGGGACTACACGTCCGTGCCTGCTTGCTGCGTGCCGCTTATGACGTCAAAAGAATTTGCCTCGCTCGAATAAGCGAATGTAACCAAAAGAAAAAGAACGTAAAGGGCAAAAGTCCTTGAAAATAAATAATTTTTGATTTATCAATACACAAAAGGGGTGCGTTATGGAAACCATCGATATGCTCATCAACGAAATCGAAAGCGAAGTTCTCAAAGCGAAAAAAGCGGCGTTCAGCAACACCGACATCGTTGTCAACAAGGCAGTATTGCTCGACCTTATTTCTCGTTTCAGAGCAAGCTATCCGCTTGTTTTGCGCGAGGCAACGCAAATCAAAAAAGAGCGCGACGAGATTATTGAAAAAGCCGAAAAGTACGCAAACGAAACCATGGATAAGGCAGAAGAGCAAGCAAAACGCCTTATGACCGAAACCGAAGTTTACGCGCGTGCAAAAGCAGAAGCCGAAGCTATGCAACGCGAAGCGGAAGAAAACTATCACAAAATGGATTATGAGGCTCGTTCGCTTGCGTTCAACATTCTTGACAGTGCGGAAAAGAGTATGAAAGACAGCCTCGGCATCATCAACGACAGAAAGCGCAAACTCGTTGAAGAATAAAGCGCAATGTTTTACAGCAAAAATTATCGCTATGAAAATTGTTATACTTGACGGAGCTACGGCAAAGGGAAGGGAGCTGAATTTCGATTTCCTCAATCAATTCGGTGAAGTGACTTATTACGACGTCACGTATCCCGATGAGGTTTTGTCGCGCGCAAAAGACGCCGATATTTTGGTTATCAACAAAATCGTGCTTGACAGAGCAACGCTTTCGGCGTGCAAAAAACTCAAACTTATCACTATTTTGGCAACGGGATATAACGTTGTCGATATCGATGCGGCAAGAGAGCTTGGAATAACCGTTTGCAACGTGCCGTATTACAGCACCAATTCGGTTGCGCAGCTTACGTTTGCTTTTATACTCGAATTTGCAAACAAACTTTCTTTGCACACTCAATCCGTTGCGCGAGGAGATTGGCAAAATTGCGCAGACTTTGCGTATACTCTCGATACGTTGCATGAGCTTAACGGCAAGACGCTCGGTATTATCGGCTATGGCAGCATAGGAAGAAAAGTGGCGCAAATCGGCAAGGCATTCGGCATGAATATCCTTGTTAGTACAAGAACCCCCGTAGACGGCTGCGTGAGCAAAGAAGAAGTGTTTGAAAATGCGGATTTCATTACATTGCATTGCCCCTTGAACGAAGGCTCGAAACTGATGATAAACGAAAAAAGTTTGTCGATGTTTAAGCCCACGGCATATCTCATCAACACCGCAAGAGGCGGGCTAATCGACGAAGAAGCACTTGCAAACGCATTAAATCAAGGTAAAATTGCGGGTGCCGGACTCGACGTTTTGACATGCGAGCCACCAAAAGCTGACAATCCGCTTATTCATGCAAAAAATTGCATTATTACTCCTCATATGGCATGGGCAAGCGTTGAGGCGAGAGTGCGTCTTTTGCATGCAACCGAGGACAACGTACGTGCGTTTTTGCAAAACAGTCCGATAAACAAAGTCAACTAAAAGCCTGAAAATTTCGTAAAATTATCCAAATTTTCACACAGAAAAAGCAGTCTTGCGACTGCTTTTTGATTGTCAATTCATTCTTATTCGTCGGAGCGTTCGATAGAGAGAAGATGAGAAGGAAATTCTCTCATCAAAGCGTTGAACTTTTGAGGATCGAGTTCCTCTGTCGTTGCGATTTCCACTGTCGCAATCAAACTTTCGCCAACCTGTTTTGCCTTGTAAGAACTGACTTTTTTAGAGCCTAATTTCTCCATGATTTGCGGCAAAATTTCATCGTTCTCAATCCAGACCTGCATTTTTACAATCGCAATATGTCTTGTAGTAAAAGCCTTGATGGGGAGGTGGAAGATGAGTTGCAAAAGCAAAATCATCACCGTGGCGCAAACACCCGTCACGACAAAACCGCTTCCTATCGCCATGCCGATTGCGGCGGTTGCCCAAACGCCGGCAGCGGTTGTGAGTCCGTGCATGACGTCGCGTCTGTACATAATGATACCTGCGCCCAAAAAGCCTATACCCGTGACGACTTGCGACGCGATTCTCGTTGCGTCACCGTCAAACTTGTTGCCTGCAATATCGCTGAAAATAGGTGCGGCAAGGTATTTGGACAAAATCATAAACAAACATGAAGCAAGGCACACGATCGCATGAGTACGAATACCTGCTTCTTTACTTCTTGATTTTCTTTCAAACCCGATTGCAAGACCGCAGATAATTGCAATGAGCATCCTCACCACAAAATGCCATACGTCCTTTGTCCAATCGACCACTGCCCAATTGTCCATATATTTTATCCTTTTGGTTATGTATTTGGTTAATTTATTATAATTTCACATTTCAAATATGTCAATATGCTTTTTTATATGCTTTGCACATTCGATGCGGTATGTTTTGACAATGCGATTTGATTGATGATATAATGCAAACAAGAGGTGTGATATGCAAATTATCGACGGAAAACTCGTGGCAAAAGTCACAAGAGAGCAAATTAAGCAAGAAGTTGAAAGGTTGAAAGCTTTGAATTATCCAAATGCCATCGGTCTTGCGGTAATTTTGGTGGGGGACGATCCTGCGTCGCAAGTTTACGTGCGCAACAAAATCAAGGCGTGCGACGAGGTGGGCATGAAGTCTTTTCTTTGCAAACTCCCTGCCGAAAGCACCTTCGACGAAGTTGCGGGTACGATACGCTACCTCAACGAAAATCCCGACGTATCCGGCATGATTTTGCAATTGCCGCTTCCTAAGCACCTTGACGAAAACTCGCTTTTGGACCTTATCGATCCCGAAAAGGACGTAGACGGTTGCCATTACGTGCAAAAGGGCAGGCTTTGGACGGGGCGCGACAGCCTCGTGGCATGCACGCCGTACGGTGTGATGAAATTGCTTGAATACTATGATATTTCTCTTCAAGGCAAAAATGCAGTCGTTATAGGACGCTCCAATCTTGTCGGAAAACCGCTTGCCCAACTTTTGCTGGACGCAAACTGCACGGTTACGATTTGTCACTCGAAAACTCAAAATCTTGCAGAGATAACCTCACGCGCCGATATTGTGTGCGTTGCCATAGGCAAAGCCAAATTTTTGACGTCGGATATGGTTAAAAACGGTGCGGTGGTCATCGACGTCGGTATGGACAGAGATGAAAACGGCAAACTTTGCGGCGATGTGGATTTTGACTCCGTTGCGCCTAAATGCTCGTTCATAACGCCTGTGCCGGGCGGCGTCGGTCCTATGACGGTGACGATGCTTTTGGCAAACACCGTAAAAGCATATAAAGCACAAAACGAAATCGAGGTATAACGCCTCGGTTTTTTGATTGTAGAAAGCGTTTTGTGAATGATTAACTAGTAAATTTCTTTCTTGCATGAAAAGATATTTTATGCTACAATTGATACAATAAAATCATAAATTGACCGCATATCGTGCGTCAGGGAGAATTATGGAATACAAAATGCTGTTTTCGCCTATGAAAATCGGCAATTGCGAAATCAAAAATCGTATTGTGATGTCGCCTATGCTTATGGGCTTCGGTCGGTTTGACGGTTGCGTTACCGAGCAGCTTATGGACTACTACGAAGAGCGTGCAAAGGGCGGCGTTCTTGATATGGAAACTGAAGTAGTATCTGGTCTTACAGCATATGGCCCAGGATACATCAGTGAAGAGACAAAGGATCTTGAGCCATGATTATCAAATCCCGGGACTTCATGAATTTGCCCAGCGTATCCACAAACACGGCGCAAAACTTTTCGTGCAGTTGCACCATCCGGGACGCCAAAACGTCGGCCTTGCAATCGGCACCGTGCCGGTGTGCATCGCGATGACGAGAATGTGCAAAAAGTTCCCAAAATTCCTTTTCAACGTTGCGCCAAAGATTGCTCCGTTTATGTCTAAACACAATATCGCGCTTTCCTCTGTATCCGCGTCAAAATGCGAGCCGAGCTACTTTGCGGGCGGCAGAGTGCGTGCGCTCAGCCATAGGGAAGTTAAAAAAGTCATTCGTCAATTTATCGACGGTGCGGTGCGTTGCCAAAAAGCAGGCGTTGACGGCGTGGAACTTCACGGCACACACGGATATCTCATTCAACAATTCCTTTCACCAAACACCAATCACAGAACGGACGAGTACGGCGGAAGTTTTGAAAACAGACTTCGTTTCTTGCGTGAAATCGTCGAAGGCATCCGAAAAGAGTGCGGAGATTATCCCATCATCGTTCGCCTTACTCTCGACGAGTTTTATTCCAAAATCGGCAAACCCGACAAAGGTTACGACCTTGAAACCGGCGTGAAATACGCAAAAGCAATCGCAGATATGGGCGTTGACGCAATCGACGTATCGAGTGCCGCGTACGATACGTTCAACTATTGGCTCGAACCCACAAGTTTCGAGTGCGGTTGGAGGAAGTATCTTGCCGCAGCAGTCAAAAAAGAAGTCAAAATTCCCGTCATTGCGGCAAACCTTATTCGCACGCCCGAACAAGCGGAAAAACAACTCGAAGAGGGCGATCAGGACTTTGTGTCACTCGGCAGACCTCATATTGCAGATCCGCACTGGGCAGAAAAGGCGCAAAGCGGGCGTGAAAAAGAAATCAAACATTGCCTTTGCTGTTTATACTGTATTGAGAGCATGCAAGACAATGCGTATCACGGCGACCACGGATATTGCGCAGTCAACCCGACTGTCGGAAGAGAAAAGGAATTTAACAACCTTCCTCACGACGGAAACGGTAGAGTGGTTGTCGTTGTCGGCGCGGGCGTTGCAGGTCTTACTTGCGCGGAAATGCTGGGCAGAAGAGGTTTCAAGGCTATCGTCCTTGAAAAAGAGGACAAAATCGGCGGACAAATCCAACTTGCCGACAAGCCCCCGAAGAAAGAAAAACTCGGTTGGAGCTTCGTCGATATGCGCACGAACGCCGAGAAGTTCGGAGCGGAAATCATTTTGAATACCGAGGCAACGCCCGAAATTATAGCAAGCTACAATCCTTATGCGGTTGTCATTGCAACTGGCGCATGTGCGGTGAAACCTCGCTCTATCGAGGGCGTAAACCTTGCAAACGTTTATACCACAACGCAGATATTGAGCGGCGAAGTTAAACTCGAAAACAAAAAAGTCGCGCTTATCGGTTCGGGTATGACAGGTCTGGAAACTGCCGAAATGTTGATAGAGCATGACAACAAAGTCGCTATCGTCGACATGTCGGATACTCTCGCTCCCGGAACATGGTTTCAGCACCTCGACGACATTGTGCCCAAACTCGACGCAAAGGGGACAGAATACATCCTTTCGCACAAACTAAATTTAATTGACGAAAAGGGCATCGTAATTGAGCCTGTGAAACTCGATAAGCATCAAAAAACCGTAAGCCAAGGCAAGCCCTATCATGTTGACGCGGATGCCGTTGTGCTTTCTCTCGGCGCACGCTCTGTAAACTCCCTTGCAAAAGAGCTTGAAGGCAAAGTGCAAAATCTCTTTGTCATCGGCGATGCAATGAAAGTGGGAAGAATTGCAGACGCAACGCGCGAAGCGTACGACGTTGCCATACACAAAATCAATTAATTCAGATATTTGAAAACCTGATGGAAATGCGCGATTTATGCGGTTAAATGCCGCAAAATCGTGCATTTTTTTGTCTTGCGATAATGTTTGTTTTATGATAAAATAAAACTATAAAATTTGTGAGGCGAACGATGCATAAATCGATTCCCGTCAACTACGACGATTCTTTGGTGTCTTTGGCTTGCTCGGTGCTGAAACGCTTTGGCGCACCGTACAGGCATAATACGCTCAAAGATTTTGACGAGTTGCTTGCAAAAGGCTATAAAAACGTCGTTGTTATGCTTTTTGACGGTATGGGCTTTAAGATTCTCGACAAGCACGAGAGTTGTGCTCCGTTTTTGCGTTCGCATTTGGTGCGCCCGATATGCTCGGTGTTTCCGCCTACGACCACTGCCGCAACGACGTCAATCGAAACGGGACTTACGCCTTTGGAACACGGTTGGCTTGGTTGGGCACTCTATTTCAAAGAAATAGACAAAAACGTGTGTTTGTTTACGAATACCGTTTTCGGCTCGGAGGAGATTGCCGCCGATTATCCCGTTGCAAAAAGCGCCATTGCATACGATAGTGTCCAGAAAAAGATAAAAAACGTTGGAAATCAGGCGTATTTCGTGTCAAAACATGCCGAAATCAAGACGGACAGCGTGCATACGACCTGCCAAATCGTAAAGGAATTGTGCCAAAAAGAGGGAGATAAGTATATCTATACGTATTGGCATCAACCCGACCACGATATGCACGACTTCGGCACTACGGACGAAAGAGTAGCAGTGCAAATCAGATTGATAAACGACGAGGTTGAGAATCTCTGCAAAGATTTGAAAGACACCATAGTTGTCGTCACGGCTGATCACGGACTAGTGGACGTTGAATGGAAGTCGCTTTGCGATTATCCCGAAATTGCCGATACGCTTGAAAGAGTGCCGTCTATCGAACCGAGGGCAATGTCGATTTTTGTCAAAAAAGGCAGAAAAAAGGGCTTTGAAAACGCTTTTGAAAAGGTGTTCGGAAATGATTATATCCTTTTTACGCACGATGAAGTCGTCAAAAACGGGTTGTTCGGGGAGGGGAAACCTAATTCTCGTTTTGAAGATTTCATCGGCGATTACGTTGCCGTGGCAACGGGAAACGTTTGCGTCAATCCGTTTGAACTATCCGACGAAGAGTTCGTAGGTATGCACGCAGGGGCGTGTATCGACGAAATTCTCGTGCCGTTTATCGTCGTTGAAACTTGACCTTATCTATAAATCGATACTCAGCCTCCTCGCAAGCGATTCAACGATTTTGCGCGGAGGCTTTTGAATTTTCGGAGTATTTCTGTATAAAATTTTTTTACAAACGTTAAATTTGCTATTGATATTTATATATCTATATAGTAAAATTTGTTTGTAAGAACGATAAAGTTTGCGCAATACGGAAAGTAATGCGCCAAGAGGGATAAAATATGAAATACAACATGCAACTCACCCCCGAACAAGCCGACATCTTGAACGGCAAAAAGGGAGAAACGATGGCAAAAGTCATGGAAACTCTTGTTATGTTTGGCGACATTTTCGGCGCAAAACGCATGGTTGAAGTGACTCACAAAGAGGGGCATCTCGTCACGAGCTTCGGTATCGGACTTTTGAAACCCCTTTACAAGACTATGGACAGGCTCATTGCCGACGGCATCAAGACGCAAGGCACTTTCACCGTTGATCCCCGTCCGCTCGACAGAGAAAACGTAAAATACTCCTTGCTTGACAGACTTGTCAACGAAAAAGTTATGTATTCTCAACAAAAGCATTATGAGGAGCAAC
>ENA-ORMS01003279-ORMS01003279.1-human-gut-metagenome-genome-assembly--contig:-NODE-3279-length-10706-cov-3.214909_pt1 | contig 10706 bp, 5 predicted proteins | sample MGYA00242104_ERZ508997 | MGnify/ENA primary metagenome ERZ508997 (study PRJEB26280, sample SAMEA2338704) | human gut metagenome | biome: human gut; feature: human-associated habitat; material: faeces... | reverse complement strand
TGCCATATCTTTCATGGCACAACTTTGCATGTGACAAATAAAGGCAATTCTTGAAATCATAGTAAATGTTTTTCCAGTTCCTGCTCCTGCCCTTACAGCAGTCTCAAAAGGCAGCAGCAACTGTGAGCGCAACAGACGTTCACCTCCATAAACCGGTCCACCGTTGTGGCCGCCCTCGGGCACACCGTAGGCAGCAAGGTGTTTCAGCGTGCAGATGACGTGTTGCTTGTCGGCAGAGTTGTCGCCCTGCATGCCGCGCACCACGGCTGTGCCAAGCACCGATGTGAGCCATGGGTCTTCGCCGAAGGTCTCCTCCATGCGCGACCAGCGAGGCTCACGAGCCACGTCGAGCACAGGCCCGTAGCCAATGTTTGAGCCTTGTGCAGCTGCTTCAAGGCCAATGGCCGAGCCCATGTCGTAAAGCAGCGACGGGTTCCATGTAGAAGCCGCGTTGAGCGATGTGGGGAAGACCGTTGTGCCGATGGCCATGTGGCCGTGCGGACACTCCTCGGCAAAGAGGATAGGTATGCCGAGGCGCGTCTTCTCCACCGCATAACGTTGAAGGGCGTTGATGGCCTTTGCCGAGAGTTCGGGGTTCAAGCCTGTCTCAAGCGTCTTCTGTGTCCATGGGTCGGCACGCAGCACAGCCCAGAACGAGCCTATGGGCGCGGCGTCCATCTTCTTCTTGAAGAGCTCTGACGGCTCCACGCTGTTCTTTCCGGTCTTGGTGTACATTTCCCAGCCCAGCGGACAAACAAGCTGACCGACCTTCTCCTCCACCGTCATGCGGCTGATTAGGTCGGCCACACGCGCCTCGGTGGGCTGCGCGGCTTGCTTATAGACGGGCAGCGAAGCCTGCTTACGGTCAGCCTTGGCGGCTGACTTTTTCTGCGCCATAACGGGCACGGTGAGCAGAAGGGCAAAGCCTAACGTAATGTGTTTAATGTTCATAGAATAATTTCTTAAAACGTTTTATCTCGATAATAGTTTAATCGCGAAAATTGTTCAATTGCTTTTTAAAGAGAAGAAAAGCAATAAATAAAAAGCAATAAATAAAAACGAAAAAAGAGGAAGTGCGAAATTTGAGCACCTCCTCTTTCTTCTTATTATCTAATTACAAAAATGTTTCGGGTGCCTTACTCCTTAGCATAACCTTCGTTCTGCTCAAGCAGTTTGTTACGCTGAAGCTCAGTAAGCGGGAACGGCCATACAAGATCAGTAGTCTTGAAGGTAGCACCCGAACCGTTCTTAGCCCCCACGAGGTTAACATAGTCAACCTTACCCTTAGTGGTCTCAGAAACGTTGGGGAACATCTTTGTACGCAAGCAGTCGTCCCAAATCTTAAACTCGAGCGGGAACTCGCGCAGACGCTCTGTCCAGCAAGCGTGGATGAAGTCGTCCTTAGACAGACCCATCAAAGCGGTCTTAATCTGCTCAGCGGTCTTGCCCTCAGTGTTAGCACGAGCCTGTACCTGTGCCAGATAGCCAGCAGCCTCGTCGGTAACAGCACCACCCGACTGTACGATAGCCTCAGCAGCATCGAGCAGAGCCTCTGAATAGCGGAAGAAGTTGAAATCTTTGGTACCCTGACCAGTCTTCATCATAGCCTCTTCGTCATAGTAATACCAGCAACCAGGCTCAGTAGAGTGCCAATTCTTCACAACACCCTTTTTGTTGGTAAAGGTGAAATTCCAGTGGAAGAACTGGTTGGGCTGTACACGGAGGTCATTAGCATCATAGATGTTGAGGAAACGAGTTGATGGACCATAAACGCGACGGCTCAAACTGAATGTATCAAAGATACCCTCTGCTGTACCAGAGAAAGCATAGGTAGGCCACCAACCACTGGTGCTGATAGTAGCATTATACTCGTAAGCATAGATAACCTCGTCCAAACCATCGGTAGAGCGAAGCTTATTGAAAGCACTGTTCATAGCGAGGTCGCCATTAGCAGTAAGAGCGTGACCTGAGTTAAGCACAGTCTTCACGCTATTTGCAGCATCGCTATACTTACATTCCTGCATATAAACAGAGGTGAGCAACATAGCAGCAGCATACTTACCTACCTTATTTCCATTTTCATAGAATTTCTTTGCGGGAAGACCGTTTACAGCATCTTTCAAATCTTGCTCAATCACTGCATATACAGCGGTTGCAGGCGACTTAGCAATTTGCAGTTCAGCAGTAGCATCAGCATAAGGCTCTGTAATCAAAGGTACATCGCCAAAATACTTTACCAATGTGAAATAGTTGAAAGCACGGAAGAATTTTGCCTGAGCAATCAGTTCGTTACGTGTTTCTTCTGACATTGTGATGTTTCCAGCACGCTGTATTACAGTGTTGGCAATACGGATAGCTTTATAGCTGTTGGTGTACAAGCTGCTGAAGCTTTCAGATACTGTATTAGTATTTTCCTGACGTGTCAACGTACGAGCATAAGCACATGTACGCTCCTGGCCTTCATACTCGTTGCTGAAATAGCCTGTAAGCATACCACCCAGTGTAGAGCATGGGCCCATGTATGCGGTACCAGCACCTGACAACTCCGACGGGGCACCAGTGCGGTACAAAGATGTCACCATCGATTCGATATCGCTCTGCAGCGTGGGGAACACCTCATCAGTTTTAGTCGAACGGTTTTCCTCCTCAAGCCAGCTTTCGCAAGATGAAAATCCTACAAGGCAAGCACAGGCTATGGCTGCTATATATAATTTCTTTTTCATTGCTTTTGTTCTTTTTAGTGTGCACCCTTTTGCAAGGGCACACAAGTGTTACATGAATATTGCTTTGACAATTTTACAATTAACCTCTTAGATTAGAATGCTACGCTGAGACCCAGTGTGAAGGTTCTTGCTCTTGGATAAGAGAAGAAGGCAGCGTTCTGTCCAAACTTGCTACCCATAGAGTCGGTCTGTGAGGTAGTCTCGGGATCGAAGCCATTGAAATCGCTTGAGCAGAGCATGAACAGGTTGTTAGCACTTGCGTAAACGCGGAGGCCAGAGAGACCGAGAGGCTTGATAAGGTTGCGGTCGAAGGTATAGCCAATCTGCAACATATTGCAACGCAGATATGAACCGTCAACAATCCAAGCAGAATCGATAGTGGTGTCCTGACCAGCGTGGTTGGTGTTGCTCAGATAAATCATCTGCTCCATAGCGCCGGGGTTAGTTCCATTGTAAGCGTCATACAGGATGTTGCTCAAACCGTTGGTAATACCGAAGCGGTCGTATGTAGAGTGGTAGAACTGCTGCATGGTTTCAACACCCCATACAAACTGCATATCGAGGGTAAGATCCCAGTTCTTGTAGTTGAAGGTGTTCACCCAGCTACCAGTCCAATCAGGAATACCCTTACCCAGGATTTCCTTTGTCTCAGTACGCTTAGCACGACCTACCTGATTCTTCTCACACTTACCAGCGGCAAAGTCTTCCTTGGTCCAAACGCCGAGACGACGATAACCGTAGAATGAACCCATGCTCTCGCCTACGCGGAGGACACCTTCGTAGCCACCTACCCAGTTCATCAAGCCTATGTCAGCGTTTGTTTCGCCCAGCTTGGTGATTTCGTTCTTATTGTAGTTGAGGTTCAGAGTAGAAGTCCATGTAAAGTCCTTTGTACGGAACGGAGTAGCGCTAACCATGATGTCGAGACCCTGGTTCTTAACAGAACCGATGTTCTTGAATACAGAGGTATAACCTGTTGAATTAGGAACAGGGCAGTCGAGCAACAGGTCGGTGGTCTTCTTGTGATAGTAAGAAATGTCGAAGTTCAAACGATCCTGGAACAAACCGAGGTTGAAGCCGAAGTCAAACTGTGCAGTCTTCTCCCACTTCAAATCCTTATTGCTGAATTTGTTTGCGTATGAATAAGGAACGCGATTACCACCCTGCAGCAATGTACCACTGGTTACAGTAGACAATGACTGATAGGGATCAATCTCTGAGTTACCAGTCAGACCGAAGCTGGTGTGCAATTTCAGGTTGCTGATAGCCTTGATATCCTTCATGAAGTCTTCCTGCGAGATATTCCAAGCAAGACCTGCTGACGGGAAGAACGCATACTTGTTGTTCTTACCAAACTTAGATGAACCGTCGGCACGAGCGGTAACGGTTGCAGAGTAGCGGTCCTTCAGGGTGTAAGCCAGACGGAGGAAGTAAGAGTTCATGCGCCAGCGATTCCAGCTTGACTCGGGTGAGTTAGGCTTAGTACCAGCACCCATATTGAAGGTCTTGAAGAAGTCGTCAGTGAAGCCTTGAGTGTACATGTAGTTATAGTCGTATGTGCGCTCCTGCCAAGAGAGACCAGCCATTGCATTGATACGATGGATGTCGAACACCTTATTATAAGTGAGGTAGGTCTCCTCCTGCCAGTAGAGCACGTCGCTGTTGCCGATAGAGGCGCGTCCCTGCTCGCCCTGTGACAGGTTCACGAGGTCGCGTGAGCTATAATAAGTGTTACGGTTGTGGTGATAGTCAACACCAAACTGAGTCTTCAGATCCAGACCATCAAGGAGGTGGAAGGTGAAGGCAGCGTTACCGAAGAGCTGTGTGCGATAGTTGCCATAGGTCTGGCCTTTCAAGATAGCAACAGGGTTAGTCATACCCTCGAAACCATAATCAGACATGCCACCACCAATGCTCTGTGAAGTAGTGTACTTGCCGTTCTTGTCCTTGACAGGGAGCCAAGGCAACATCTCAATCATAGTACGACGAGCGTCCTGGCCACCGCCGTCCTCAGGAGTATAGTGGGTCCAGGTGTGGTTAACGGTCAGGTTGACAGCTGTTGACAGCCACTCTGTAGGATTAGCGTCGTAAGTCATCTTGGCGTTTACACGCTTGCTGTAAGTGTCGAGCACGATGCCCTGCTGGTCGGTATAGTTAAGGAAGGCGCCCATTGACGACTTCTTACCAGCCTGCTGGATGCTGATTTGATGGTTGTGAGAGAAAGCAGTGCGTGTAGCCTCGTCCTGCCAGTTGGTGTCATAGAGAGGGTTACCGTTAGCATCAAAGTAGTTGCTATCGTTAAACCAGTCGGCACGGTTCAAGCTCCAATTCTTACCTTGATATGTATTTTCATTCTCAAGACCAATCATGAAAGCGTCGCACCACTCCTGAGCGTTGAGCACGTCCATCTTACGAGCCATTGTGCTGATAGAGAACGAACCGTCGTAGCTGATGCGTGTGCCCTCCTCGTTCTTCAGACCACGCTTTGTGGTAACGAGGATAACGCCGTTGGCGCCACGAGCACCGTAGATAGCGGTTGCAGAAGCATCCTTCAGCACCTCCATCGACTCGATGTCGTTAGGGTTGATCATGCCGAAGCCTTCCATCACCACGCCGTCAACCACATAGAGAGGATCGGTAGACGAGTTGATGGTAGCCATACCGCGGATCACGACCTTATTGTTATAAGCACCGGGCTGGCTTGAGTTAGAGAACACGTTCACACCCGACACCTTACCGCGAAGGTTATCGATGGCTGAGAAGTTCTGGTTCTTCTTCATGTCGTCGCCCTTGGCGATGCCGATAGAACCTGTCACGTCGCTCTTACGCATCACACCGTAACCCACAACCACGAGCTCATCGAGAGTGGTATCTTCGGGCTTGAGCTGCACGTTGAGCACGCCACCCTTAGCCTGTGCCACAGGAACCTCCTGTGTTACATAGCCGAGGTAAGAGAACACGAGAGTGCCGTTGGCAGGAACAGAAATTTTGAAGTTGCCGTCAAAATCGGTAATTGTAGCGGTGTTGGTGTCTTTCAGTTTAACTGTACCGCTGATAATTGGTTCTCCCTTTTCGTCGGAGACATTTCCGGTAATTGCTTTTGCGGTCTGGGCGAAGGCTTCACCCACACCTCCCAATAGTAGACCAAAGATAAGGGCCACAACTGAGGTAAGATACATTCTTCTTAGTTTCATACTTAAAACAATTTGGTTTTGATTATTTGGACTTATAAGATAATTGTCTATTTGACAGTCAGGCCATTACGCATAGACCGTCTTAGCCACTGTATGCGGCAAGTTCTATTTTTTCTTTTGTTACTAAATGTTGTTAGTTATAACGTTAATGTTATTAATGCGTCCACACCTGCCTGCGGTTTACACCTGTCGGCAACTATGCAACTATAGAAATTGTTTAGTTTAAAGCCCCAGCTGGGCTAGCTCCACGGACCTAAGCAATCAGTCCATTTTCTTCGCAGTAGATATTTATTTGATGCAAAGGTAAAATAAAATTTTTAAAACACGAACAGTTTTTATTAAAAAATTTTTATACGTTTTTTATTGACACATATCAAGAAACAAACAATTTCGCTACATATTTTTTGCAATTTGTCATCAAATATACATGTTTTATTTGCACAAATGCAAAAGATTGCACAAAATGCAAAACAAATAGTTTTCCTTTTTAAAATGTTAAAAAAAGGAGGTACATGATTGAAACTCACATACCTCCAATAAACAAAATTTCTTAATATCAAATCCCTACCCTGCCACAAACTTGAAGATGAAGACAACGGCGAGCACCAGCAGGGTGATGCTAAGGTCCTTAAACTTGAAGCAGCAGAGCTTCATGACCACATAGCTAAGCATGCCCAGGCAGATGCCGTCGGCAATGCTGTAACAAAGAACCATGGTGATCATTGTGATGAAGGCAGGAAACGTCTCCGTCACGTCGGTGAAGTTGATTTTCTTTACCGCATCGAGCATGAGCACGCCCACCATGACGAGAGCGCCACTGGTAGCGGCTGCGGGGATAAGCATGAACAGCGGGGCGAGGAAGAGGGCAAGGATGAAGAGCAGACCTGTGAACGCCGACGTCAGTCCGCTGCGACCGCCCTCGGCTATGCCCGAAGCGCTCTCCACATAGGTGGTGATGGTTGAACTTCCGAGCATGGCACCGACTGTTGTGCCTATGGCGTCGCTGAGCATGGCCTCACGCACACGCGGAATGCTTCCATCGGGACGCACCACGCCTGCCTTCTCAGCCAGACCCACAAGCGTGCCCACGGTGTCGAAGATGTTGATGATGAGCAACGAGAAGATCACAATGGCCATGTCGAGGGTGAAGAGGCCGTTGAAGTCGAACTGGCAGAAGATCGGCTCCAGCGAGTGGGGAGCCGACACGGGAAGCCATCCTTCAGGCAAGACGGTCACACCGAGCGGAATGCCGATAACGGTTGCCAGGATGATGGCAATGAAGAGCGACCCTTTGACACGACGTGCCATGAGCACACCACTCAAAAGGATGGCGATGATGCCGAGTATTGCCTCGTGGGTGAACTTGCCCAGAGCCACGAACGTGTCGGGGTTTGACACGATGATGTGGGCGTTCTTAAGACCTATGAAGGCAATGAACATGCCTATTCCTGCCGAGATGGAATGGCGCAAGTTGACAGGTATGCTGTCGAGAATTTTCTCACGAATGTTCAAGAAGGTAATAAGAACAAAGATTACGCCTTCCACAAACAAGGCAGCCAACGACTGCTGCCATGTGAGGTGCATGGCCTGACACATGGTGAACGCGAAGAACGCGTTAAGACCCATGCTCGGTGCTTGCGCAAACGGCAGCTTAGCCATGAAAGCGAGCAACAACGTTGCCACGGCTGCCGCAATGGCGGTGGCGGTGAAGAGAGCCCCTTTGTCCATTCCTGTGGTCGCGAGGATTGTCGGGTTGACGGCCAGGATGTAACACATCGTAAGGAATGTGGTGGCGCCAGCCACAAGTTCAGTTTTCACTGTCGACTTGGAAGAATCGTAACCAAGTGTTTTTTCTAAAAAAGTCATCTTGTTTTATAAAAGCATTAATCTTGGAAATAGACACGTTTCACGCGGTTGCTGATGCCCGTGAGCACCTCATAGGGAATGGTGTCGAGCACGTCGGAGAGAACGGTCACGGGGAGGTTGTCGCCAAAGATCTCTACAGAGTCGCCCTCCTTACAGTCGATGTCGGTAACGTCGATCATTGCCACGTCCATGCAGATGTTGCCCACATAAGGTGCCTTCTGTCCGTTTACCAGGCAATAGCAGTGGCGGTTGCCCAACTTGCGGTTCAGTCCGTCAGCATAGCCTATAGGTATGGCTGCAATTCTACTGTCGCGGTCGAGCGTTCCCTTTCTGCTATATCCCACGGTCTCGCTTGCTGCCACGTTATGGATCTGAAGTATTGTTGTCTTCAGCGTCGACACATTGTTTATAATGTGGTTGTTGCGCGAGTCGATGCCATAGAGACCCAGGCCCAGACGGCACATGTCCATCTGTCTCTCTGGGAAATGTTCTATGCCGGCCGAGTTGTCCATGTGTCTGATGATATGGTGCTGGAAGGCGGCCTGCAACTCTGTGCTGCCCTTCTCGAAGAGAGCAAACTGATGAGCAGAGAAATCGTCGAAACCATCGCTGTCAGAGCCTACAAAATGGGAGAACACCGAACGCGGTATGATGGCGTTCTGATGCTTCAGACGGTCTATCAGCTCCTCCATGTCGTGCTCGGGGTCGAAGCCCAACCGGTGCATTCCGGTGTCGAGCTTTATGTGTACAGGGAATCCTGTCACGCCCTCACGCTCTGCTGCCTTGACAAGAGCATCGAGCAGACGGAACGAGTAGACCTCAGGCTCAAGGTCATAGTCGAACATTGTCTTGAAGGCCGTCATCTCAGGGTTCATAATCATGATGTTTGACGTGATGCCGTTCTTGCGCAGCGTCACACCCTCGTCGGCCACGGCCACAGCCAGATAGTCGACACGGTGGTCTTGCAGCGTCTTCGCAATCTCCACAGCCCCTGCTCCATAGCCATCGGCTTTTATCATGCACACAAGCTTGGTTTCGGGTTTCATGAACGAACGATAGAAGTTGAGGTTGTCAACCACAGCGTTGAGGTTCACCTCAAGTGTGGTCTCATGCACCTTGCGCACAAGCAGCTCGGTGAGATGGTCGAAGCCAAACTGTCGTGCTCCCTTCAGCAAGATAACCTCGTCGTGCAGATGTTTGAACATCTCGCTGGCTATGAAAGCCTCAACCGTGGGGAAGAAGCGTTGCTCACCGACGTGTATGCAGTTGGCGTTTTCACATAGGTCGGGGCCTATACCTATAAACTTCTGCACGCCACGCTCCACAGCCAGTCGTGACACCTCCGAATAAAGCTCCATTGGCTGCAGACCCGACTGCAAGATGTCGCTAAGAATGAGTGTGCGGCGACGGTTACGGTGGTCGGGGCGGCGGTTCATAAAGTCGAGCGCAATGTCGAGCGAGTTGATGTCAGAGTTGTAGCTGTCGTTTATGAGCGTGCATCCGTGCTGTCCTTCCTTCACCTCCAGACGCATGGCCACAGGCTCAAGCAGAGGCATGCGCTGCGCGAGTGTGTCGGCAGACAGTCCGAGATGACGAGCCACCACGGCACAGGTTATTGAGTTCATGACCGACGCATCGTCGATGAACGGTGTCTCATAGCTTGCGCTCTCACCCTTATATATATAAGATATGTGTGTTGAGCTGTCACCCTTCTCCACCTTGCTCACAAAGAACGGTGCCTTGGGGTTGTGACGCGACCACGCGAGCTGCTCACCTTTGTAAGCCAACTGAGCGATGGTCTTTGTTGCCATCTCGTCATCCATGCAGTAGATCACGCTCTTTGCATCATGGAAGAGCGTGAGCTTCTCCTTCAGCTTGTCTTCCATAGACGCAAAGTTTTCCTGATGGGCAGCACCAAGACAGGTGAGCACACCGATGGTGGGCTGTATGATGTCGCGCAACGCCTGCATCTCACCAGGCTTGCTTATGCCTGCTTCAAAGAGCGCCACCTCCGACTGCTCGTCAAGCAGCCACACCGAGAGCGGCACACCTATCTGTGAGTTATAGCTGCGTGGCGACCGTGTCACCACCATATCTGGCGAGAGCAGCTGCGAGAGCCATTCCTTTACAATTGTCTTTCCGTTACTGCCTGTTATGCCCACAACAGGAATCTGGAACTCATCGCGATGACGTTCTGCCAATCGCTGAAGCGCCTCACGCGAATCTACCACCTTCAAGAAGTTGGCATCGGGATAGCTTGCGCTGTAGTTGTGTGGAAGTGTCTCCACAACAAAGTTTCTCACGCCGCGGCGGTAGAGATCTTCAATGTAGCTGTGTCCGTCCCTTCTTTCTGTCTTCAGCGCGAAGAACAGAGTTTCTTCAGGAAAGCAGAGCGAACGGCTGTCGGTGAGAAGGAAGCCTATTGTGGCCTCGCGGTCGCCGTAGCGTCGCGCACCAATAAGAGTGGTTACTTTTTCAATAGAATAAGTCATAATTATTTTTCTTCCATGTTTTATGCTGCAAAGGTAGTGCAATTCGAAGACAATACAAAAAAAGCAAGCTTTTTTTTTATTGTTAAGATGCAGCCTACCTTATTTAAAGTTAGTGCAAAATTCCGATTAAGCGAAGCAAATGAGAATTTTATTCTTATTTGTGAGCGTGAGGAATTTATTTAAAATTCCGATTAAGCGAAGCAAATGAGAATTTTATTCTTATTTGTGAGCGTGAGGAATTTATTTAAAATTCCGATTAAGCGAAGCAAATGAGAATTTTATTCTTATTTGTGAGCGTGAGGAATTTATTTAAAATTCCGATTAAGCGAAGCAAATGAGAATTTTATTCTTATTTGTGAGCGTGAGGAATTTATTTAAAATTCCGATTAAGCGAAGCAAATGAGAATTTTATTCTTATTTGTGAGCGTGAG
>ENA-ORMS01003272-ORMS01003272.1-human-gut-metagenome-genome-assembly--contig:-NODE-3272-length-10719-cov-3.024287_pt1 | contig 10719 bp, 6 predicted proteins | sample MGYA00242104_ERZ508997 | MGnify/ENA primary metagenome ERZ508997 (study PRJEB26280, sample SAMEA2338704) | human gut metagenome | biome: human gut; feature: human-associated habitat; material: faeces... | reverse complement strand
CACGTCGCCTGGATCGTGTAGACGATTGCCAGCGACAATGCGGTTACGGCGTAGGAAAACATGTCGTAGGCGTAGAAATACCCCATGACGTTGATGCCGATCACCAGAATCACCGACGGGGTGGTATGAAGATGCAGTCCCTCATCCTCCCCGATAGCCTTGACCAAGATTTCCTTCAGAATCTCCAGAGCTTCGTCTCCGCCCTGAATTTTCTGCTCCTTCAGCTCGTTGCGCAGCTCGGAAATGATTTTTTCGGAGGAAGCGTAGCCCACATCTGCCATGATCAGCAGTTCTTCCAGCTCCTCCAAAAGCTCTTCGTCCACCTTGCGCATATTCTTGAAGAGCTCATGAACCTGTCCGAAAACGCTGTCCTTTGTTTTTTTCAGTCCTTCCTTGATTTTAGAGAAAAATCCCATAGCCTGTCCTTTCTTACACTTTCAAGCCGGTTTTGGCTTCTACTTCGTTCAGATGCAGAGGCAAAACCTTGGAAATACCCCGCTCGCTCATGGTGACGCCGTACATGGTGTCCGCCTGTTCCATGGTGCCTCTGCGGTGGGAAATGATGATGAATTGGGTCTTGTCGCTGTAGTTCTTCGCATAGCTTGCAAAGCGGGCAACATTTACCTCATCTAAGGCCGCTTCGATTTCGTCCAGGAGGCAGAAGGGGGCCGGCGTGACCCGCAGAATTGCAAAAAAGAGTGCGATTGCCACGAAAACCTGCTCGCCTCCCGAAAGGAGAGCCAGACTCTTGATGATCTTTCCCGGAGGGGCGACGCTGATCTCAATGCCGCTTTCCAGCACATTTTCCGGATCGGTCAGGGACAGCTCCGCCGTGCCGCCGCCGAACAGCTCGGCGAACACGATGCGGAAATTGTCGTTGATCTCCGAAAACACCTGAGAAAACCGGAGCTTCATCTCCTTTTCTAAGTCGGAAATGATGCCGTTCAGTTCATTTCGGGCTGTGGTCAGGTCCTTGTATTGGCCGGAAAGGGCATCATAGCGTTCCTTGACCTCGGCATATTCCTCAATGGCGCCCACATTGACCGCACCCAGTTCTCTCAAACGGTTGCGCAACTTGTTCTGCCTGCTGATCGTTTCATTCCGGTTCTCTTCGGTGACCGGGGGATAGTTTAACTCCTTGGAAGCGCTGTAGGTCAGCTCGTATTCGTCCCAGAGCTTGGAGCTGTAGCGCTCCTGCTCGGTTTTGATGGCTTCCAGATTGCCTTCCAGTTTGGTGCATTCCTTGAGAAGAATTTCCCGGTGGCTGCTCTTTTCCTTCTGCTTCAGGCGGATTTCGGCGTTCTGCTTTTCAAAATCCTCATTTTCCCTGCGTAACCACTCGTCTTCCTCGGCCAAAGCGGCAATCTTTTCAAAAAGGGCTTTGGAAAGTGCCTCGGCTTCGGCCTTTTTGCGCACACAGTCGGCCTTTTTTTGTCCGAGGAGCGTTTTGGAGGAAGAAAGCTCCTCCGCTTCCTTTTGCAGGGCGGAAATCTGCAGGGAGATCTTCTGAAATTCTCGCTCGGAAGAGACAAAGTCCTTCTCAAAAGCGCTTTTTTGCAGGAGAAGTCCGTTCTTTTCTTCGATTTCCTTTTCTCTGCGGTCGTTCAACTCTTGTGCTTCCTTTGAAAGCCGGTCGGTTTCCGCCTGCTTCGCGGCGACGGTCGAAACCGCTTCCCGGATTCTTTCTTCCATTTCGGCCTTGCGGGAATGATAGTTCTTCATTTCCTCAGACAGGGCGTCCAGGCTCTTTGAAAGAGCCTCCTTTTGTTTCTGATCGTCCTCCAGCTTGGCTTTTTTCACCTTGAAGTCGGTGTCCTCAGAGGCATACATCACATTGAGAATTTCCAGCATCTGATTTTGCCGGTCCTTTTCCGAATGCAGTTCCTCGGCCTTTTTGTCAAGCGACTCCCGCTCTTTTTCAAGGGCGGCGCTGGTTTCCTTCAGCTTTTCCAGTTCCTTTTCAAGGCGCAGAATTTCCGCTCCTCTTGAGAGAATTCCCCCGTCCTTCTTGGTGGAACCGCCGGTGAAGGAACCGCCGGCATTGATGACCTGGCCGTCTAAAGAAACGGTTTTGAATTTGTAAGAGAAGGCTTTGGAAATCTCCGAAGCATGGTCCAGCGTGTCACAGATGACCGTTCTGCAAAGCAGATATTCCAGAACCGGACGGTAATGCTCGTCGAAGGACACCAGATTGTGGGCGATTCCTACAAAGCCGGGGAAGGAGGAGAGGCGCTGGTAGTTCACCTCCAAAGGCTGGGGGCGCATGGTGGTCAGGGGGTAGAAGGTGGCTCTGCCGGCTCCCTCCCGCTTTAACTCACCAATGGCATTCTTGGCGTCCTGTTCATTTTCGGTGACAATATTCTGCAAACCGGCACCCAAGGTGATCTCGATGGCAACGGCGTAGCGCTCCTCCACCGAAAGCAGTTTTGAGACCGGACCGCAGATGCCTTGAAGCGTTCCGTCGGCGGCCTTGTTCATCACATGGCGCACGGACCCGGCGTAGCCCTCAAAATGCTCTTCCATCCGGCGCAACAGCCGTATACGCTCGGCCACAGTGTTATACAACACCTGATTCTGGTTCAGAAGCCCGTTCTTTTCGGCTTTTCCCTCTTCTGTCCGTTCGATTTCCCGGTCGATCTGGTCGAGTTTTTCCCGGACGGAAGCAAGCTTATTCTGGTATTCTCTGAGATTTTCCTCTGCCCGCAGAAGCTCTTCGCCGCTTTTCTTCATCCGCTCGCTCCGTTGGGCAAGCTCCTCCTCTAACTCCTCCTTGCGCTGTGCTTCGCTGGTTTTGCTGCCCTCTAGGGTGGACAGCTCCAGCCGCAGGGCTTGCAGGGCGTCCTTGGAATTCTCCACTTCCTCCTCGGCTCTGTCTCTGGCGGAAGCAAGGGCCCCGATTTCGCTCCTTGTGGCTTCAATCTGTTCCTGCTTGGCCGCTAAGGATTTTTCAATGTCTCCAAGGCTCTTTTCGGTTTCTTTTTTGCTGTTCTGAAGGTCGGACAGGCGGACAAGCGCCCCTTTCCCCTCCTCGTTTTTCTTTTTTATTTCCTCATCCAGCCGAATGCTTTCTCTGCCTAAATGCTCCTCGTCCCGTTCGGCAAGCAGAAAGGCTGCATCTGCCTGATGCTTTTCCTCGGTCAGTTTTCCCGATTCCTTGTGGGCATTTTCGCTCTTTTCCTGATTTTCACGCATTCTTGCAAAGAGCCGTTCGGTCTGCTTGTCCAAACTCTGCAGGGAGTCCTCGGCCATTTCCAGCTCGTGCTTTGAAATCTCGTAGCGCTCCTGCAATTTTTCACTGCGCCGGCGAACGGAATCGATCTCATAAAGCCAAAGACTGACATCTGCCTCCTTTTTTTCGGCGTAGAGCTCCAGATATTTCCGTGCCTTTTCGGCATCCCTTTCCAAAGGTCCTACCCGTCCTTCCAGCTCGGACAGAATGTCGGTGACTCTTGAAAGGTTGTCGTCGGTTTTTTCCAACTTCCGTTCGGCCTCGGATTTTTTATAGCGGTATTTGGAGATGCCGGCCGCCTCTTCAAAAATGCCTCTCCGGTCCTCGCTTTTCTTGGAAATGATCTCGGAAATCCGACCCTGACCGATGATGGAGTAACCCGAACGCCCAAGACCGGTGTTCATAAACAGCTCGTTGATGTCCCGCAGACGCACATTCTGACCGTTGATCATGTATTCGCTGTCGCCGGAGCGATAGTATTTTCTGGTGACGGTCACCTCATCGTAGTCCACCGGGAGGGCGATCTCGCCCAAGGTGTTGTCAAAGGTCAGGGAGACCTCTGCATAGCCCATGGGACGGCGGTTGTCAGTACCCCCGAAGATCACATCTTCCATTTTGGAGCCACGGATGTTCTTGCTGGAGATTTCCCCCAGAACCCAGCGAATGGCGTCGGCAATGTTGGATTTGCCGCTGCCGTTGGGACCGATGACGACGGTCATGCCGGTATCAAAATTCAGCTTTGTCCGGTCCGGGAAGGATTTGAAGCCCTGTAATTCAAGTGATTTCAAACGCACGGTTCTCTACCTCATTGTTCATTCCGGAGAATTTTCGGTTGTCCTTTTGGGAGTGCATCCCATTCCTCAAATTTCAGCCGGCAGGAAAATATCCTTTCAAGTTCTTCTTTGTTGCACTTTTTTTGCCCGATGGCCAGGGAAAGCTCGCCCTTTGGCAGGAGGATCCTGCATAAACTCCCTTTTGCGGGAGGGTTTTCTTCAAGCATCCGGCGCAGTTTTTGAAGATACAGCCGGTTGTAGACCAATTCGCCGTAGGCCGGATGGTAGCAGCCGGCCACAGCCTGCTCCCGACAGCTTTCCTCTGCGCACAGACCCATCCGCAGGACCTTTACCCCGGCATTTTCAAAAATTTCAAAGCAGTCCGCTCCCCGCAGAACACCTTCCTCCAAGGAAAGAGGGCGGTAAAGTCCCTTTTTCCAAAGAGCTTCCAGGGGGGTGTCCTTCAGAACCACCGTAGGGTAAATGCGGGTGCAGTCCGCCCCCATGCGGCAGATTTCCCGGGCAGTCAACAGCTCCTTTTCTCTTGTGGAGGCAGGCAGACCCAGCATCATCTGGCAACCGAGAAGAAAGCATCCTCTCTGTTTGATCCGGGCGCAGGCATCCGCCGTGTCCTTTACGGAGTGCCCGCGGCCGCTGGCCTTTAAGACCTCTTCGTCCAAGCTCTGTACGCCCAATTCCACGGCGCTCACTCCATAGAAGGAGAGAATGTCCAGAATTTCTTCATCCACACAGTCCGGGCGGGTGGACAGCCGGATGCCCGAAACCCTCCCGCTCTTCAGATAGGAGGAGGCAAGAGAAAGAAAGGCAATCATTTTTTCTCTTTCAATGGCGGTGAAGGAACCGCCAAAAAAGGCAATCTCGGCTCTTCGGCCCTGAAGGGTGGACAGCGCTTCTTCAATCTGGTTTTTCGCCTTTTCCGGTGTCAGTTCGTCCTTCTCTCCTGAAATACCTTTCTGGTCGCAGAAAACGCAAAGATGGGGACAGCCCATGTGGGGGACGAATACCGGAATGTTGGCGTGACTTTTAAAATGCATTTTCGGGCTCCTAATGGCTTTCGGAAATATCGAAATACTCCAAAGCCTTTTTTGCCGCTTCCTGCTCCGCCGCCCGTTTGCTGCTGCCGATGCCGGAACCGATGAGGTTGTGATTCAACCGGGCCTCCACCTGAAAGACCTTTTTGTGATCGGGACCCGATTCTCCTACCAGAACATAATCCAGCCGCTCGCCCTTTTCCATCTGGACGATCTGCTGCAAAATGGTCTTATAGTCCCGGAATTCTCCTTTTTCAGCGGTATCCTCCACCTTTTTCTCAATGAAGGGCAGACAAAACTTTCTGGCCGCCTCCAGTCCTCCGTCCAGATATATGGCGCCGGTGATGGCTTCAAAGGCGTTTTCCAAAGTAGATTTCCGGCTTCGTCCGTCGGGGTTGTCTTCGCCCTTTCCCAAAAAGAGAGCTTCGCCCACACCCAGTTCTTTGGCGTATTCCGACAGGGCAATATCCCGAACGGCTAAGGAACGGAGCTTGGACAGATCGCCCTCGTCCTCCTTCGGATAGCGGTTGAAGATGTAATGAGCGGTAATGAGAGAGATCACGGCGTCTCCCAAAAACTCCAACCGCTCGTTGCAACGCAGAAAAACACCTCTGCTCCTCATCTCATTCTGATAGGAAGAGTGGGTCAGCGCTACTTTCAGGAGCTCTTTGTTCCGGAAGGTGTAACCCAACCGTGTTTCCAAAGCCTTTAACTTGGTCTGTTCCATTTCGGTTTTCCCTTTGTCCTTGAATTTCTGAAGGGCCTGGCTTGTCCTCTTGCTTTTCCTGTCTTAGCCGGGAGTATGTTCTTTCGGCAGGTCAGCACCCTTGATGCCCTCTTCAATTTCGGCAATGGCATTGCTTTCGGCATAGCGCAACGCCTGTCTGATGGCATTTTTGATGGCTCGGGCATCTGAATTGCCGTGGGCCTTGATGACCGGTGCCGAGATGCCGATGAGGGGCGCTCCGCCGTGCTCGGAGGCGTCAAAGCGTCCGGAAACCTGCTTCAGAATCCTGCCGGAGGCATATTTTCCTTCATCGGGCAGGGAAGAAGATGCAAGAGCTCCTTGGATGCTTTTGAAAATATAGCGGCACATTCCTTCTAAGGTCTTTAACAGAATATTGCCCGAAAACCCGTCTGCCACCAGCACATCGCAGGGACTTTGAGGCAGAGCTGTAGGCTCGATGTTGCCGACAAAATGAATGTTCTTCATGCCGGAAAGGAGCCGGTAAGCACTTTCATGTCCTTCGGTACCCTTATGCTCCTCGGTGCCGATGTTCAGCAGTCCCACTCTGGGGCGGGAAATACCCTGAACCTTCTCCATATAGACACTGCCCATCAGAGCATAGTGACAGAGAAGCGCCGGGGTGAAGGAGGTGTTGGCGCCGCTGTCCAAAAGCAGAACCGGCTTTGACATAGGCAAAAGGGTGCCGATGGCAGAGCGGCTGATTCCGGGGATCTTCTTCACAAACAGATTGGCACCCATCTGAAGCGCTCCCGTGCTTCCGGCGCTGACAAAGGCATCTCCTGCGCCCTTTTTTAAAAGTTCCAGACCGATCCGCATGGAGCAGTCGGGACGGGATCGGATGGATAGGGGCGGATCGTTCATGCCGATGGCGTCTGAAGCAGGCACGATCTTCCATCCCGAAAGGTCGATGCCGTTCTCCTTTGCCGAACGCTCAAGAAGGGAGGACTCGCCCACCAACAGGGGGGTAAATTCCAATTCGTTCACGGCAAGGGCCGTGCCTTTCAGAATTTCGGCGGGGGCAAAATCCCCGCCCATAGCGTCAATAAGAATTTTCATAGTATACTTCCTTTCTGCAACTGAGAAAACGAAGGGATCAAGGGCAGAAATTCAGAGCCGTCCGATAGGAGAAACGCTGAAATTCAGGGCTTTTTCAAGAGGGGCTCTCCCAACCCGACAGAGTCGCAAAAGCTCTTAGCGGAAAAGGTCAGAACAGCTTCTGTTCCTTCAGACTTTCGATGTAGGCAAGGCTTCTGCGGGCATATTCCCGATTTCGTGCCTGTTTGCCGCCTTTGACCTTTTTTTCAAGTGGTTCGATGATGCCGAAATTGGCGTTCATTGGCTGAAAGTCTCCCAAAGCACCGAAGGCCACATAGCGGGCCATGGCACCTAACTCGCAGACCGGACTGAAAACCAATTCTTCCTTTCCGGAAGCCTTTCTTGCAATGTTGATTCCGGCAACCAGACCCGACCCGGCGGATTCGATGTAGCCTTCCACGCCGGTCATCTGTCCGGCAAAATAGAGCTTTTCATCGTTTCGTGCCCGGTAGGTGGGGGTGAGGAGCTTGGGAGAATTGAGAAAGGTATTCCGGTGCATGACCCCATAGCGTAGGAATTCGGCCTTTTCCAAGCCCGGAATCAGTCGGAAGACCCGGCGCTGTTCGGGAAAAGTCAGGTGTGTCTGAAAGCCCACCAGATTGTACATGGTTTTTTCGTTGTTCTCCTGCCGAAGCTGAAGAACGGCGTAGGCCTCCTTCCCGGTGGAGGGAAGGGGCAGACCCACCGGCTTTAAGGGGCCGAAAAGCAGGGTTTCATAGCCTCTTTTGGCCATCACTTCCACCGGCATACAGCCCTCAAAGACCGTCAGCTCTTTTTGGCTGTCCCGGTCAAAATCCTTCAGAACCGCTGTTTCAGCCGAAACAAGGGCTTCATAAAAGGTATTATATTCTTCCTTGGTCATGGGGCAGTTCAGATAACTGGCCTCACCCTTTCCGTAGCGGGAGGCAAAGAAGGCCTTTTCGGTGTCTATGCTGGAGGCATCCACTATAGGAGCGGCGGCATCAAAAAAATGCAGTTGTTCCTCCCCGGCGAATTTCCGCAGGAATTCTGCCATAGAGGGAGAGGTCAAAGGCCCGGTGCTCACCAGATTCCATTCGCCTTCTATAGGGGCGGGGCACTCCCCCTCCACAACAGTGACCAACGGATTATTGCGGATCTTTTCGGTGATATAGGTGGAAAATTTGGCTCTGTCCACTGCCAGAGCCGAACCGGCAGGAACCCTCGATGCCAGGGCCGCCTCCATGGTGAGACTTCCTAGGACCGACATTTCGGCCTTCAAAAGGCCAATGGCATTTTCGGGCATTTCCGAGCGCAGGGAATTGGAACAGCAGAGCTCGGCAAAAAGGTCGGTGTGGTGGGCGGGCGTTTTCTTTTGAGGCTTCATTTCGTGAAGCACCACCGGAACACCCTGCCGGGTGATCTGATAGGTGGCTTCACAGCCGGCCAAGCCTGCGCCGATCACATGAACGGTCGGAGTGCTCATTGTTTTTCCTCCGTCTGCAGGGTGTCACCGCCTTGGGCTTTCGGTTCGTAGGGGGCGGTGTAGGCGCAGTCCTTGTTGTGACAGACAAGAAGATTCTTCCCTTTTTTCACAAAGAGCATTCCGCCGCACCGGGGGCATTTCTCCTTGGTCGGCAGATCCCAGGAGGAAAAACTGCATTCGGGATAGCCGCTGCAGCTGTAGAAAACAGAACGGTTTTTTCCTCTTTTGGTCACCAGCTTTTTGCCGCACAGGGGACAGTGAACCTCCAGCTCATTGACAGGCTGTTTGGTGTAGGTGCATTTGGGATAATTGGCGCAGGCGAAGAAACTGCCGTAGCGTCCCTCCCGCTGAACCATAGGGCCGCCGCACTTCTCGCAGACCATGCCCGATACGATTTCGGGCTTTTTTTGTTCCTTCAGAGTTTTTCCGTCCTTTTCCAAAGGCTTGGTGTTCCGGCATTCGGGATAGTTGGGACAGGCGGCAAACCTGCCGAAGCGTCCGTTTTTCACCACCATGCGTGCTCCGCATTTTTCGCAGAAAATGTCGGTTTCTTCCGGAGCCACCCTGATCTTTTGCTCATCGGCTTCCTTCATGGCCTTTTCTAAGTGCTCCTCAAAGGGCTTGTAAAAGTCGGAGAGCAGGGAAACCATGTCCTTTCCCCCATTTTCAATGTCATCCAACTGTTCTTCCATGTGGGCGGTAAAGTCGTAGCCCACGATGTCCGGAAAATGTTCAAGCATCAGCCTGGTGGTGACGACACCCAGATCGGTGGGCACCAACGACTTTCCTTCGTGCTTTACATAGCCTCTTTGAATAATGGTGGTCACAATGGTGGCAAAGGTGGAGGGGCGTCCGATGCCCTTTTCCTCTAAGAATTTCACAAGAGAGCCTTCATTGAACCGGGCGGGAGGCTCGGTAAAATGCTGTTCGGCTTTGATCGCTTCACTGGGGAGCTGTTGATTTTCAATGAGAGCGGGCAGCAGACTGTCGCTTTCATCGCCGTCTCCGTCTTCATAGACCGTCAGATAGCCGTTGAAGCGCAGATGGCTTCCGGCGGCTTTGAAGCGGTAGCCGGAGCAGTCCAGATCCGCTTGCACGGTGTCGAATTTGGCAGAGGCCATCTGGCTTGCCACGAACCGTGCCCAGATCAGCTTGTAGAGTTTATACTGATCGGCGGAGAGAACGCTTTTGACGGCATCGGGATGCAGAGAGGGATTGACCGGACGGATGGCCTCATGCGCATCCTGAGCGCCCGATTTGGTTTTGTATATTCTGCGGCTGTCGGGGAGGTACTCCTTCCCCATGCTCTCGGTGATATAGGAAACGGTGGCGGCGTATGCCTCGTCCGAAACACGGACCGAATCGGTACGCATATAGGTAATCAGACCGCTGACTCCGCCGTTGTGGCTGCCCAGATTCACGCCTTCATACAGCTCTTGGGCAACCTTCATGGTTTTGGCAGAGGAGAAGCTCAGCTTGCGGTTAGCGTCCTGTTGCAGGGTGGAGGTGGTGAAGGGAGGCGACGGGGAGCGCCGCTTATCCGTCCGCTTTACGTTGGACACGGCAAAGGGCGTATCCTGGAGCTGGGCGCGGATCCCGTCCACCTCCTGCTGGGAGGTGGGCTCATATTTCTTGCCGCCTCGGCCATAATAGTGGGCCTTGAACCGGGCCCCCTGGTCATTTTGCAGCAGGGCGTCCAGGGTCCAGTACTCCTGGGGCACGAAATCGGCGATCTCCTTTTCCCGGTCCGCCACCAGGCGCATGGCCACGGACTGGACCCGCCCGGCGGACAGGCCCCGGCGGATCTTTTTCCACAGCAGGGGAGAGAGCTCATAGACCACGATGCGGTCCAGAATACGCCGGGCCTGCTGGGCGTCCACCAGGTCCTGGTCAATGTCCCGGGGCTGGCGGATGCTCTCGGTGACCACCTTGCGGGTGATCTCGTTGAAGGTGACCCGGAAGGTCTTGTCCTCCGGCAGGTCCAGCAGCTGCTTCAGGTGCCAGCTGATGGCCTCTCCCTCGCGGTCCGGGTCGGTGGCCAGGTAAACGGCGTCGCTGTCCTTGGCCGCCTGCTTCAGGTCCCGGATGATGTCCTCCTTGCCCTTGATGGGCCGGTAATTGGGTTCAAAGTCGTTGTCCACGTCCACGCCCAGCTTGCTTTTGGGCAGGTCCCGCAGGTGTCCCATACAGGCCTTCACCTGATACGCGGGGCCCAGATATTTGCCGATGGTCTTGGCCTTGGCCGGGGACTCCACGATCACCAGGTATTTTTCAGCCTTTTTTGCCATATTTATGATCCTTCCTTTTCCGAATGTAGCCTGACTGTGCGCACATAGCTGCGGGGGCCGGAGCGTTGGGCATAGCCGTCGATCTCCAGC